>Ga0316232_1005399_pt1 | contig 10181 bp, 9 predicted proteins | sample TBHtaG_FD_206006 | JGI IMG/M metagenome (GOLD analysis project Ga0316232, IMG submission 206006) | Freshwater microbial communities from Trout Bog Lake, Wisconsin, USA - TBH18025_13 | ecosystem: Environmental > Aquatic > Freshwater > Lake > Hypolimnion/Profundal zone | place: USA: Wisconsin... | reverse complement strand
GCTGAAGGGCCTGCTGACCGACCGCCCCGCCATCGAGACCCTGCGCGCGCGCGTGATCGTGCTCGCCGAACATTTCGTCATCTGACCCCGTGCGCGCAGCCAACCGGATGCAGCCATCTTCGAGGACGTCGTATGCGTAACCCGCTGACTGCAACGGCTCTCATCGCCGCGTTGCTACTGGGCCTCGCCGCTCCCGCCCACTCCCAGTCCGGCCCGGGCGGCCCGCCGCCGACGGTTGGCGTGGTGAGCGTGCACAACCAGGCGGTCACCGAAACCTCCGACTTCATCGGCCGCGTGCAGGCGACCGGCCGGGTCGATATCGTCGCCCGCGTCACCGCCTTCATCCAGGAGCGACTGTTCACCGAGGGCACCGAGGTTCGCCAGGGCGACCTGCTCTACCGCCTGGAGCGCGCCCCGTTCGAGGCCGATTTGCAGGCCAAGCAGGCCGCGGTGGCGCAGCAGCAGGCCCTGCTGCGCAATGCCACCCTCACGCTCGGCCGCGCCCAGTCGCTGCTGAATTCGCCGGCCGGCCAGCGTTCCACGGTGGATGACGCGTTGGCCCAGCAGGCCAGCCTGGCGGCGCAGGTGGCCGCGGCGCAGGCACAGCTCAGAACATCGCAGATCAACCTCGACTACACCGAAATCCACGCGCCGATCGCCGGCAAGATCGGCCGCAGCACGCTCACCATCGGCAACGTGGTCAGCCCCAGCTCCGGTCCGCTGGTGACCATCGTCAGCCAGGACCCGATGTACGTGCTGTTTCCGGTGTCGGTCCGCGCGGTGATGGACCTGCTCGACCATTATGCCGGCAAAGGCGGGCTCAGCGCGGTTGGCGTGAAACTCCGCCTGCCGCAAGGCGGCGCCTACGCCCAGACCGGCCAGCTCGACTATGTCGATCCGTCGGTCGCCACCAACACCGACACGCTCATGCTGCGGGCCAGTTTCCCCAATCCCCTCCGCGACGGGGACAAGACGGGGTCGCGCGAGTTGGTGGATGGCGAGTTCGTTTCTGTCACCGTCGAAGGCCTGGAGCCGATCCAGGCGCTCGGCATCCCGCGCGCCGCGGTGCTGACGGACCAGCAGGGCAGCTACGTCTATGTGGTCGGGCCGGACAAGAAGGTTGAGCAGCGCCGTATCGAGCTTGGCCAGTCCACACCCGCCGTCGCCGTCATCACCAGCGGGTTGAAGGAAGGCGAATCGGTGGTCGCCGACGGCATCCAGCGGGTGCGTCCGGGCATCGTGGTGAATCCAGTGCCCGCCGCCGCGCCGCCCGCTGCCGCGCCGCCAGCCGCCGCTGCACGGAACTGAGCCCATGATCTCGTCGGTTTTCGTCGATCGCCCGCGGCTGGCCATCGTCATCGCCGTCATCATGACGCTGGCCGGGCTGATCGCCATGACCCGCATTCCGGTGGCGCAGTTCCCCGATATCGTGCCGCCGCAGGTGCAGGTGAGCACCGCCTATCCGGGCGCCTCCGCCGCCGTGGTGGAAGCCACCGTCGCCCAGGTCATCGAGGCGCAGGTCAACGGCGTTGACCAGATGCTCTACATGAAGTCCACCAGCGCCAATGACGGCAGCTACAACCTCACCGTCAGCTTCGCGCTCGGTACCAACCCGGACATCGACGTCGTCAACGTCAACAACCGCGTGCAGGCGGCCCTGGCCAGGCTGCCGGCGGAAGTGCAGAAGCAGGGGCTGCTGGTGCGCAAGCGCTCCACCGCCATCCTGCAGTTCGTGCTGTTCCACAGTGACAACGCCAAGCTCGATCCGCTGTTCGTCAGCAACTACGTCACCATCAACGTGCTCGATGCGTTGGCGCGCGTTCCCGGTGTCGGCCAGGCCTCGATGTTCGGCAACCGCGACTACTCCATGCGCATCTGGTTCGACACCGACCGCCTGGCCAGCCTCGGCATGCTGCCTTCGGATGTTCTCGGTGCCATCCAGAGCCAGAACGTGCAGGCCGCGGTGGGCCGCGTCGGTGCCGAGCCGACCAGTGACTCCACCCAGTTCCAGATCAACCTGCAAACCAAGGGCCGGCTGACCACGCCGGAGGAATTCGGCAACATCGTGGTGCGCGCCAACCCCGATGGCTCGGTACTGCGGGTGCGCGACCTCGCGCGGGTGGAACTCGGCGCCGCGACGCAGGATACCGAAAGCCGCCTCAACGGCGATCCGGCGATCGCCATCGCCATCTCGCTCTCTCCCGGCGCCAACGCGGTGGCGACCTCGGCGCGGGTGACGCAGACTCTCGACGGTCTGGCAAAACGTTTTCCTCCCGGCCTGACCGAAAGCGTCGTGTACGACAGCTCGACTTTCGTCACCGACACGCTCTCCGAGGTGGAATACACCCTGCTCCAGGCGTTCGGGCTGGTGGTGCTGGTGGTGTTCATCTTCATGGGCAACCTGCGGGCGACCATCATCCCGGCCGTCGCCGTGCCGGTGAGCCTGATCGCCACCTTCGCGGCGCTGCTGGCCTTCGGCTATTCGGCCAACACGGTGTCGCTGCTGGCGCTGGTGCTGGCCATCGGCGTGGTCGTCGATGATGCCATCGTCGTCGTCGAGAACGTCGAACGGGTGATGGGTGAGGAGCCGGATCTCAGCCCGGCGGAGGCGACCAAGAAGGCGATGACACAGATCACCGGGCCGGTGATCGCCATCACCCTGGTGCTGTTGTCGGTGTTCGTGCCGATCGCCTTCATCCCCGGCCTGTCCGGTCAGTTGTTCCGCCAGTTCGCCGTCACCATCAGCGTCGCCATGCTGTTCTCAGCGATCAACGCGCTGACGCTGTCGCCGGCGCTGTGCGCGGTGTTCCTGCGCCACCACGGTCAGCAGCACGGCCCCATGGGCTGGGTGCTGCGGCGCATCGACAACGTCCGCGACGGCTATGCCGCGGTGGTGCGCCGGCTGGTGCGGGCGGCGGTGCTCGGGGTGGTGATGATCGTCGTCATCGGCTTCGGCGCCTTCAAACTGTTCGAGAGCACGCCGACAGGTTTCCTGCCGCAGGAAGACCAGGGGGCGTTCTTCATCTTCGTGCAGTTGCCAGACGGCGCCTCGATGCCGCGTACCCGCGAGACGGTGACGCAGATCGAGGCGCTGCTGAAGACCATGCCGCAGATGGAGAACGTCATCGCCATTGTTGGCTATTCGATGCTCGACAGCGGCGTGGAGAGTAACGCGGCGTTCCTGGTGGCGAAGCTGAAGCCGTTCACCGATCGCCGCGCGGCGGCCGACAGTGCGCAGGCGCTGATCGGGCGCACCTACATGGGCGCGCAGGGCATCCGCACCGCGACGATCTTTCCCGCCAATTTGCCGCCGATCATCGGGTTGTCCACGCAGGGCGGCTTCGAGTACCAGTTGCAGAACCTGGAGGGCCACGATCCGGCGGAGATGGCCAGCGCCATGGGCGGCCTGCTCGCCGCCGCCAACCAGGACCCGCGGCTGACCCAGGTGTTCTCCACCTTCACCGCCGGTAACCCGAGCGTCTATCTCGACATCGACCGCGACAAGGCGCAGGCGCTGGGGGTCAACATCAACAGCGTGTTCACCGCCCTGCAGGCGGCGCTCGGCGGCATCTACATCAACGACTTCAATCTTTACGGCCGCACCTGGCAGGTGATCATCCAGGGCGAGGCGCTCGACCGCACCGATGTCCCGGCGATCTGGAAAATCTTCATCCGCAACGACAAGGGTTCGATGGTGCCGCTGCGCTCCATCGCCACCCTGCGCGTGGTGGTCGGGCCACAGGTGATCAGCCGCTACAACAACTACCGTTCGATTACCATCAACGGCAATCCGCGGCCGGGGGTCTCCTCGGGCGATGCGTTGACCGCCATGGCGCAGGTGTCGCGGACCACGTTGCCCGCCGGCTACGATTTCGAATGGACCGGCACCGCCTATCAGGAAATCCAGGCGAGCGGGCAGACCGGCATCGTGCTCGGGCTGGCGTTGCTGTTCGCCTACCTGTTCCTGGTGGCGCTGTATGAAAGCTGGACCATTCCGGTGCCGGTGCTGCTGTCGGTGGTGGTGGGCGCCGCCGGCGCCTTCCTGGGTCTCAAAATCAGCGGCCTGGCCTTTGATCTTTACGGCCAGATCGGCCTGGTCGTGCTGATCGCGCTGGCCGCCAAGAACGGCATTCTGATCGTGGCCTTCGCCAAGGAACAGCGCGAGGCCGGCCTGCCGATCCGCGAGGCCGCAGCGCTCGGCGCGCGAACGCGGTTTCGCGCCGTGATCATGACCTCGATTTCCTTCGTGCTTGGCCTGCTGCCGCTGGTTACCGCGCACGGCGCCGCCATGCTGAGCCGGCGCGCGGTCGGCACCCCGGTGTTCGCCGGCATGCTCGCCGCCAGCATCGTGGGCATCTTCGTCATCCCGATGCTTTACGTGACGTTCCAGTCGGCGCGTGAAAAGGTCAAGGGGGGCATGCGCCGCCACCCGTCGGCTTAGCCGCTCACGCGCCTTGCAACGATCGGGCAATCTTGCGATTCTGCGGGCAGGGATGCCGGGAGGGCAGCGGTCATGGGCGAGCGGGTGAGCGTGTGCGAGGTGGGGCCGCGCGATGGCCTGCAGATCGCCAAATCGATCATGCCGACCGCCGCCAAGCAGCGCTGGATCGCCGCCATGGCGGCCGCTGGCGTGCGCACGATCGAGGTCGGCAGCTTCGTGCCGCCGAAGCTCATCCCGCAGATGGCCGACACCGCCGAGATCGTGCGCGCCGCCGTGGAGTTGCCGGGGCTCACCGTGGTGGCGCTGGCGCCCAACCTGAGGGGCGCGCAGAACGCCTATGCCGCTGGCGCGCACTGCATCGTGGTGCCGGTGTCGGTTAGCGAGGGCCACAGCCGCGCCAACACCAACCGCGCGCCGTTCGAGCAGGTGGCCGAGGTCGGCCGCATCGCCGCCTGGCTGCGCGAGCAGGAGCGGCGCGTCACTTTGGAGGGCGCCTGCGCCACCGCCTTCGGCTGTTCGATCGACGGGCGCATCTCCACCGCCGCGGTGGTGAGGCTGGCCGAGGGTCTCGCCGAGGCCGGTGCCGACCGGGTGGCGCTGGCCGACACGGTGGGCTACGGCCACCCCGCCCAGATCCGCGAGGTGGTGCGCGCGGTGCGCGCGGCGGTCGGCCCGAAGCTCGGCAAACTGCACCTGCACGATACCATGGGGCTCGGCCTGGCCAACGTCCTGGCCGGGCTGGAGGAGGGCATCCGCGCCTTCGATGCCGCGCTGGCCGGCTTGGGTGGCTGCCCGTTCGCGCCCGGCGCGGCGGGCAACATCGCCACCGAGGATCTGGTGTTCATGCTGGAAAGCATGGGTTTTTCGACCGGCATCGACCTGGCCAGGCTGATCGCCGCGCGCGAACTGCTGCACGCCGGGTTGCCGGATGAGCCGCTGCGGGGGCGGGTGGCGCGCGCCGGCATCCCGAAAACCTTCTGCCCCGCCGCCTGAGGAGGATCGCCCGATGTCCACCCTGCCGCTCGCCGGTATCCGCGTCGTCGAGTTCGCCCACATGGTCATGGGACCCACCTGCGGCCTGGTGCTGGCCGATCTGGGCGCCGACGTGATCAAGGTGGAGCCGGCACCGGACGGCGACAACACGCGCCGCCTGGCCGGCGCGGGGGCCGGGTTCTTCGCGCTCGCCAACCGCAACAAGCGCAGCCTGGCGGTGAACCTCAAGGCGCCCGACGGCATGGCGCTGGTGCGCCGCCTGCTGGCCGGCGCCGACGTGCTGATCGAAAACTTCCGCCCCGGCGCGATGGACAAGCTCGGCCTGGGTTGGGAGCCGTTGCACGCGCTCAATCCGCGGCTGATCTACTGCTCCTGCAAGGGGTTCCTCCCCGGTCCCTACGAGCACCGGGTGGCGCTGGACGAGGTGGTGCAGATGATGGGCGGGCTGGCCTACATGACCGGTGATCCGGGCCGGCCGCTGCGGGCGGGCAGCTCGGTGAACGACATCATGGGCGGCATGTTCGGCGCCATCGGCATTCTCGCCGCGCTCAACGAGCGGCACGCGAGCGGCGTTGGCCGGCTCGTGCAGTCCGCATTGTTCGAGAACAACGTGCTGCTGGTGGCCCAGCACATGGCGCAGTTCGCCGTTACCGGCGAGGAGCCGGCGCCGATGACCAACCGCAAGCCGGCCTGGCCGATCTACGACATCTTCAACGCCTCCGACGGCCAGGTGTTCGTGGGCGCGGTGACCGATACCCAGTGGAAGGTGCTGTGCGAGGCGTTCGCCCTCGGCGATCTGGCCGCCGACCCGGAGTTGGCCACCCAGCACCAGCGGGTGGCGCAGCGCGCACGCACCTTGCCGCGCGTGGCGGCGGCGTTTTCCGCCTATACGCGGGCCGGGCTGATGGCGAAATGCGAGGCGCTGGGCCTGCCCTATGCGCCGATCGCCCGGCCGGTGGAACTGTTCGACGACCCGCACCTGAACGCATCCGGCGGCCTGGTGGCGCTGACGCTGCCGGACGGAAGGCCGACCAAACTGCCGGCGCTGCCGCTGGCGCTTGACGGAGAGCGGCTGGGCGTGCGCCGCGATCTGCCGGCGGTGGGCCAGCACGGCGGCGAACTGGCCGCGGAACTGGGCTACAGCGCGGCCGAGGTGGCCGCCCTGCGAGCGGCCGGGGCGCTGGTATAGGCCGCGCCCCCCGGCCTTCCTACCCGTGCTTCTGGCGGAACGCCGCGGCGCTCAGCGTGCGGAAGTCGGTCAGTGCCGTGGCCAGCCCCACCAGGCGATGGTTTGCTGGGTGGATGAAAGGCTCGCGGCCCAGTGTTTTGCCGGCGGTGGCGGGGCCTTGGTACATCGTCTCGATCCGGGTCTGAGGGGGGCGTCGTAGGGATGGAACGCGCGGCGCAGCCGGCCGGGTGCGAAACTTCAGTGACCGCGCGGGTCGGCATGCCCCGCCGGGCGTTGCGACTCGGGGCGGCGGGCATCGGCGCATCCGTCAAGGCTGCAAATCCCCCGCGCTGTCGGAATTCGTCATTGATTCTCTTGCCTCACCCGGATACCGGGCGAGAGTGACCGCAGTCCCCCGCTCCAGCCCTGTCTTCCGAGTCTATGGCCGCTCCTTCCTCGTCCTCGTGCTGAGGCCGGAGCCGCCGGTCGAGGTGTGGCTGGCCGAACTCGACGCCCAGGTGGCGCGATCCCCGGCCTTCCTGGAAAGCAAGCCGGTGGTGGTCGATCTTGCCGGGGTCACCGCCGAGGATGCCGACCTGCCCGGCCTGGTGCGGGGCCTGCAGGGCCGCGGCATGCGCGTTATCGCGGTCGAGGGCGCCGACCCGTCCTGGGCGGGGGCCGCCGAATGGGGCCGCCCCATCCCGGGCGGGCGCTCCACCGGCGAGGTGGAGGCGCCGGCCGCCGACGCCGAGCCCGCGCCGCCGCCCGAGGCGGCTGGGCTGGTCATCGACGAACCGGTGCGCTCCGGCCAGTCGATTATCTATCCGAAGGGCGACGTGACGATCATCGGCTCGGTTGCCTCCGGCGCGGAGGTTTTTGCCGGCGGCTCCGTGCACGTGTACGGCACCCTGCGCGGCCGCGTGGTGGCCGGCTTTACCGGCAATCCCAGGGCGCGGGTGTTCTGCCGCCGGCTGGAGGCCGAACTGGTGGCGATCGACGGGGTTTACCGCACCGCCGACGATATGGATGCGGCGCTCCGCGGCCGGGCGGTGCAGGCTTGGCTGGACGGCGGCTCGATTGTCATGACGGCCCTGGACTGACCGGGGCGAGGGAGAAGACGCTGATGGCGAAGGTCCTGGTGGTGACGTCGGGCAAGGGAGGGGTCGGCAAGACGACGTCGGCGGCAGCCCTGGGCGCCGCGCTGGCGCAAAGCGGACTGAATGTCGTCGTCGTCGATTTCGACGTGGGCCTGCGCAACCTGGACCTGGTGATGGGCGCCGAACGCCGCGTGGTGTTCGACCTGGTGAACGTGATCCAGGGCGACGCCAAGCTGGCGCAGGCGCTGATCCGCGACAAGCGGGTGGACAGCCTGTCGCTGCTGCCGGCCTCGCAGACCCGCGACAAGGACGCGCTGACCCCGGAGGGCATCGCCCGGGTGATCGCCGAGCTGCGCGAGAAATTCGACTGGGTGATCTGCGACAGCCCCGCCGGTATCGAGCGCGGCGCCACGCTGGCCATGCGCCATGCCGACCAGGCCGTGGTGGTGACCAACCCGGAAGTGTCCTCGGTGCGCGATTCCGACCGCATCATCGGCCTGCTCGATTCCAAGACCGAACGCGCCGAGCGCGGCGAGCGGATGGAAAAGCACCTGCTGCTGACGCGCTACGACACCGGCCGGGCCAACCGCGGCGAAATGCTGAAAACCGAGGACGTGTTGGAAATTCTTTCCATCCCGTTGCTCGGCATCATCCCCGAGAGCCAGGAGGTGCTGCGCGCCTCCAACCTCGGCTCGCCGGTGACGCTGAACAACCCCGACAGCGCGCCGGCGCGCGCCTATGCCGACGCCGCCCGCCGACTGCGCGGCGAGGTGGTGCCGATGGTGGTGCCGGAGGAGAAGCGCGGCTTTGTGCAGCGGCTGTTTGGGCGGAGGGTGGCGTGAGACTGCTCGATTACTTCTTCGCCCGCCGCAGCTCGGCGCCGGTCGCGCGCGAGCGGCTACAGATCGTGCTGGCCCACGAGCGCGCGCTGAGCGGCGCCCACGGCGATCTGGTGCGCCAGTTGCAGGAGGAAATCCTGGCGGTGGTGGCCCGGCACCTGAAGATCGACCGTGAGATGGTGCACATCAAGCTCGACCGCGGCGCCAGTATCTCGACGCTGGAGATCGACATCCAGATGCCCGCCGAGCCCGCCGGAGCGCATTAGCCTGGGGCTGGCCGGGCCGGTGTAACGAGCCTGTCTTGCGTGAAGGGTTGGAGTCGGCCGCCGGTTGATCGATAATCGGTTTAATCGCAGACAGGGATCGGACCATGGCGAACGTCTATGGCCAGGCGATGGGCCTGGGTAGCCACCCCTCCCGCCGCGGCTTTGTGCGCCTCGCCGGCGCGGCCGGCGTGAGCGCCCTGCTGGCGGGGTGCGCCACGCCGACGCGCGGGCCGGCGGTGCCGCTGGGGCGTACGCGCGAGGCCAGCGTGCTCGGCCTGGCGAACGAACGCTTCTTCCCCCTTCGCAATGTCGACCCGCTCGAGGCGGAATTCATGGCGGCCGGTGAGCGCCTGCGCCGCACCCGCAACCTGGCCGCCGACGCGCCGCTGCCACCGATCCAACTGCTCTCGGTTTCCGGCGGCGGCGAGAACGGCGCGTTCGGCGCTGGCCTGCTGTGCGGCTGGACCGACCACGGCGATCGGCCGGAGTTCGAGTTGGTGACCGGCGTCAGCACTGGCGCGCTGATCGCTCCGTTCGCCTATCTCGGCTCGGCCTACGATGCGCCACTGCGCACCGTCTATACCGAGCTGAAGCCGTCCAACGTGCTGATCAAGCGCCGCATCACCGCCGCCCTGTTCGATGACGCGCTGACCGACAATTCGCCGTTGTTCGAGACCATCTCGCATTACCTGAACGACGACCTGATGGCTGCCCTCGCGCGCGCCTACCGGGCGGGGCGGCTGCTGCTGATCGGCACGACCGACCTCGACGCCCAGGATCCGGTGATCTGGAACATCGGTGCCATCGCCGCCAGCGGCCACCCGCGCGGGCCGGATACGATCCGCCGCGTGCTGCTGGCTTCCGCCGCCATTCCCGGCGCCTTCCCGCCAACCATGTTCGACGTGACGCTGGACGGGCAGCCCTACCAGGAGATGCATGTTGACGGCGGCGCCTTTGCGCAGGCGTTCCTGTACCCGGCCGCCCTCACCGTGCAGCGGCGCGCGCGCATGCAGCGGGGCGCGGTCGTGGTGCCGGCCACCGCCTATGTCATCCGCAATGGCCGGCTTGACCCCGAATGGTCGGCGGTCGAGCGCAGCACGTTGGACATTGCCGGGCGCGCCATCTCCACCATGATCGCGGCGAGCGGCTACAACGACGTGCTGCGCATGTACGCCAACACGCAACGCGACGACATCGGCTTCCGGCTTGCCTACATCGGCGCCGATTTCAACATGAAACTGCCCGAGCCGTTCGACCAGGGCTTCATGCGGGCCCTGTTCGATTACGGCTACCAGCGCGCGCGCCGAGGCTACGATTGGGCGAGCAGGCCGCCGATGTAGCCGACCGCGCTTGCCGGTGTTGAGCGGGATCAACAGA
>Ga0316232_1005398_pt1 | contig 10182 bp, 10 predicted proteins | sample TBHtaG_FD_206006 | JGI IMG/M metagenome (GOLD analysis project Ga0316232, IMG submission 206006) | Freshwater microbial communities from Trout Bog Lake, Wisconsin, USA - TBH18025_13 | ecosystem: Environmental > Aquatic > Freshwater > Lake > Hypolimnion/Profundal zone | place: USA: Wisconsin... | reverse complement strand
TCGTTGGTACCGTCCCCGGTCATGGCCACCAGGCGGCCCTCGGCCTGGTATTTGCGGATCAGCAGCAGCTTGTCTTCGGGCGTGGCCTCGGCCAGAAAATCGTCCACCCCGGCCTCTGCAGCTATGGCCGAGGCCGTGAGCTTGTTGTCGCCGGTGATCATCACGGTCTGGATGCCCATGCGGCGCAGTTCGCCAAAGCGCTCCTTGATGCCGGCCTTGACGATGTCCTTGAGCTCCACAATGCCCAGCACGCTGTTGCCGTCGGCCACGGCCAGCGGCGTGCTGCCGCGGCGCGCCACCTCGTCGGCGGCCACTAGCAGTTCCTCAGGCATGACACCACCCAGGGCCTGCACGTATTTGCGCACCGCATCCACCGCGCCCTTGCGTAACTGGCGTGTGCTGCCGTCGGCCAGCGTGATGTCCACGCCGCTCATGCGCGTCTGCGCGGTGAACGGCACTTCCAGCACGGCACCGGCAATCGCAGTGACATGGCCCAGTCGCTGTGCCAGCGTCACGATGCTGCGGCCCTCGGGCGTCTCGTCAGCCACCGAAGACTGGGCCGCGCAATCGGCCAGTTGCGCCACGCCGATGCCGGGGCCGGGAATAAAGCTGGAGGCCTGGCGATTGCCGTGGGTGATGGTGCCGGTCTTGTCCAGCAGCAGCACATCGACGTCGCCTGCGGCCTCCACCGCGCGGCCCGAGGTGGCAATCACATTGGCCTGCATCATGCGGCTCATGCCCGCCACACCCACGGCCGACAGCAGGCCGCCAATGGTGGTGGGAATCAGGCAGACCAGCAGAGCCACCAGGGCGGTGATGCTGACCGGGCTGCCGGACTGTGCAGCACCCACGCTGAACAACGAGAAAGGCAGGAGCGTGACGGTGACCACCAGAAACACGATGGTGAGGGCCACCAGAAGAATGGTCAGTGCAATTTCATTGGGCGTCTTCTGGCGCTTGGCCCCTTCGACCATGCTGATCATGCGGTCCAGAAACGACTCGCCGGGGTTCACCGCGATGCGCACTACCAGCCAGTCCGACAGCACCCTTGTGCCGCCGGTGACGGAGGCAAAGTCACCGCCGGACTCGCGCACCACCGGTGCCGATTCGCCGGTGATGGCGCTTTCGTCCACCGTGGCCACACCCTGAATCACCTCGCCGTCCACGGGAATCATCTCATTGGTTTCTACCAACACCACGTCGCTCTTGCGCAGGTTCTCGGCCTGTTCCGGAATCCAGTGGTAGGTAGGCAGGCCGGTCGCTGCATCCAAAGGCCTTGCCAATTTCACGCTGGCCGGGTCGGTCAGTTTCTTGGCCCAGGTGCTTTGCTTGAGTCCACGCAGTGTGGCGGCCTGCGCCTTGCTGCGGCCCTCGGCCAGGGCCTCGGCAAAGTTGGCAAACAGCACGGTGAACCAGAGCCAGACGGCAATCGACAGGATGAACCAGGCCGGTGCCTCGCCCTGGCCTTGAAGGGCCTGCACGCCCAGCAAGGTGGTCAGAATGCTGCCGATGTAGACGACAAACATCACCGGGTTGCGCCACTGCACGGCGGGCTTAAGTTTGCTAAAAGAAGCCTTGATGGCAGGGCCGACCAGGGCCGGATCCATCAGGGTCAAAGAGGCTTTGGTTTTCATGCGGCGCTCCACAGCATCAGGTGTTCCACCATTGGGCCCAGCGCCAGGGCGGGCACATAATTCAGAAGTCCAACCAACAACACCGTGCCTATCAGCAGCGTCACGAACAGCGGGCCATGTGTGGGCAGGGTTCCGGCGGTGACGGGCAATCGTTTTTTGGCCGCTAGTGCACCAGCAATCGCCAGCACGGGAACGATCACACCAAAGCGGCCAAACCACATCACCAAAGCCAGCAGCCCGTTGTAAAACGGCGTGTTGACCGACAGGCCGGCAAAGGCGCTGCCGTTGTTATTGGCCGCCGAGCTCAGTGCATAGAGGATTTCGGAAAAGCCATGGGCGCCGGGGTTGGCAATGCCCGCCTTACCCGCATCCGCCATCACGGCAATGGCGGTGCCCACTAGCACCAGAATCGGCGTCACCAGAATCGCCACCGAGGTCAGCTTCATCTCGTGCGATTCGATCTTTTTGCCCAGATATTCCGGTGTGCGGCCAATCATCAGGCCGGCGATAAACACCGCCAGAATGGCAAACACCAGCATGCCGTAGAGACCGGTGCCCACGCCGCCAAAAACGACCTCACCGAGTTGCATCATCACCATCGGCACCATACCGCCAATCGGGGTGAGCGAGTCGTGCATGCCGTTGACGGCGCCGCAACTGGCCGCCGTGGTGACCACGGCAAACAGGCTGGTGGCGTTGATGCCAAAGCGCGTTTCCTTGCCTTCCATATTGCCGCCGGACTGCAGGCTGCTGGCCGACTGGTCTACGCCCTGCGCTGCCAGCAACGGGTTGCCGGTCTGCTCGGCGGGCGTGATGGCTATCACGGCGACGACAAACATCAGCGTCATGGCCGCCAGCACCGCCCAGCCCTGGCGCTTGTCACCCACCTCGGCTCCAAACGCAAAGCACAGCGCCGCCGGGATCAGGAAGATCGCCAGCATCTGGAAGAAGTTGGCCAGTGCCGTCGGATTCTCGTACGGGTGGGCCGAATTGGCGTTGAAAAAGCCACCGCCATTGGTGCCCAGCATTTTGATAGCCTCCTGCGAGGCCACCGGACCCATGGGCAGGGTCTGCTTATCGGTCTGGGCATCTTCCATCACCGCCACGCCCTTGGCGTCCAGCACTGGCTGACCCGCTGCATCCAGCTTGGGATTCTGGAACTTCGTCACTTCCACGGTGCTCACATCCTTGTAGCTGTCAAAGTTTTGGATGACGCCCTGGCCCACCAAAAAGAGGGCAAACACAAACGACAAAGGCAGCAGCAGCCACAGCGTGATGCGCGTGATGTCGGCCCAGAAATTACCGATGACCGCCGTGGAGCGGGCAGCAAAGCCGCGTATCAGCGCAAACACCACGGCAATACCGGTGGCCGCCGAGAAGAAATTCTGCACAGCAAGTGCCAGCATTTGGGTGAGATAACTCATGGTGGACTCGCCGCTATAGCCCTGCCAGTTGGTGTTGGTGACGAAGCTGATCGCGGTGTTGAAGGCTGAATCGGTGGAGACCGCAGCCATACCTGCCGGATTGAATGGCAGCACGCCTTGGATGCGCTGGATGGCATACACCGCCAGCACGCCCAGAGCGTTAAAGGCCAGCAGTGCCAGGCTGTATTGCATCCAGCGCATGGACTGCTCGGGCACTGTGCCGGCCAGCCGGTAGAGCGGCGCCTCTGCCGCATGCATCCAGCGTGGCAGTCGTCCGCCACACAAGCATGCCAGCCAAAGGCCCAGCGGCCAGGCGGTCAGCAACAGGATGAACAAGAAAAGGGCCAGCAGGCCCCAGGCAGCGCTTGTCATCAGAACTCCTCGGCGCGAAACAGCGCGTAGACTAGGTAGGCCAGCAGCAAGACGGCGCACAGGCCGCCGGCGCCATACAGGACGTGCAGCAGGTTCATGACCGCTCCCCCGCTGGCTTTTCCAGCCTCTTCAGTCCCCAGACCATCAGCACCAGGGCCAGCCACAGACCCCCTGCCAACAAAAAAAATACCGCATCCATATCGCACCTCCTGTTCAATGTGGTGAACCGAGTTTGGTTTGTGCGGCGTAAAAGTGCTGTTGAGAATTGACGGCTTTGTATAAAAAAAGCGTAAAAATCGTCTCAAAAGCAACCTGCAATGCAGGGGGTACATGTGCTGCCTTGGCGTGAAAGGCAGGTAGTTAACCTTGCTGAAAAATATTTTTAATAAGGGTAAATACCAATTGTAAAAAAGACAAAGTTAAATTTAGGGGCATAATTGGCGAGGCGAGCAATCACAACAAGCTGGGATATGCACATGAAAATAGAAATAATCTGGGAACAAGGCGGGCTTCTGAAACGAATGTCGGGAGCTCTGTCGGAAGAAGAATTCCTCCTATCCTCAGTACAGGTTTTGGCAGACCCGCGATTTGACGATATCCGATTTGTCATCAACGACTTTCTGCAGGTCACGGGGAGTGGTTTCTCGCGCGGTATGCTGCCTTACTTGGCTGCTATTCAATATGAATCGAAGGCAACACAGTCACGTTGTCGGGTAATCTTTGTGTCGCGTGATGAGTCGATCTTGGCGCTAATCAAGGATGCTTTGGCAACGAGAGATCTTGATCACTTTGAGGTGTGCACGGCACCTACTGTCGAAGCTGCCAGAGACTGGCTCAAGAAGCAACCTGTGCTTAGCTGAGGCCCACGCCATTGGAAGCAATGACCGGTGTCTGGCGGTCGATCTGAACTTTTGTAAGTCGAGTTACGCGCTGACGATGTGAAAAAGATGCTGCACAAGTCTGGGCCCACCGAACCCTTTTCAGCAATCGCGCCTTGGGTCAGTCCAGTGATTTTCGTAGTCGAAGCACGGCAAAAGCGAAGAGCACGAATCCCAGCGTAGCCAAGCCAAGCATTTGCGGCCAGACGACCCCAATCCCAACGCCCTTGAGATAGGTGGCACGAATGATCACCAAAAAATAGCGCAAGGGGTCCAGATAAGTCAGCCACTGCAATAGTTCGGGCATGCTGGAGATGGGAAAGCTGAATCCCGAGAGGATAAACATGGGATTGAGCACAAAGAAGTTCGATGCAAAGGCCTGTTGTTGCGTCTTGCAGACGGTAGAAATCAACAAGCCTATCGCTAACGTGCACAGCAAAAAGAGGCTGGTTCCCAGCAGCAGCACCAGGGGGTTGCCCCTGAAGGGAACTTGAAACCACAGCATGCCAAGTATGGCAATCAGTGACACCTCCACCAGACCGATCAGGAAGAATGGAATCGTCTTGCCCAGGATAAATTCAATCGGCTGAATCGGCGTGACCAGAATCTGCTCCAAGGTTCCGACCTCACGCTCCCGTACGATGGCAAAGGCGGTCAGGTTGACGATGGAGACCAGGCACAGCGTGCCAATCAAGCCCGGCACGAAGAACCAGCGGCTGTTCAGATTGGGGTTGTACCAGTAGCGCTCCTGCAGGGTCACATTCACCATGGGTGCTCCCAGTGCGCGCCCGGTGCGCTGCGCTAAATCGAGCGCGTAGGTTTGGCCATAGGTTCCAGACACGACACCGACATAGCCCAGCGCGATCAACGCGGTATTGGAATTGGTTCCATCCACCAGTACCTGCAAGGGGGCGCTTTGCCCCTTGCGCAGCAACTCGGAAAATCCCTGCGGCACGACGATGCCCAACTGCGCTGTGCTGCTATCCACTGCGTCTTGCACTTGCTTTCGGGTGCCGGTGGCAGCGACGATCTGAAAACGACTGCTATGCACGAACGCATCTACCAGGGCGCGGCTCTCCTGGGTATGGTCCTGATCCAGCACAACCGTGGCGACATTGAACACCTCAAACGTTGCGGCATAGCCAAACAGAAGCATCTGTATGAGGGGCGGAATGAACAGACGAAAGCGAGCCGACTTGTCACGCTTGAGTTGCAAGAACTCTTTGATCAGCAATTGGTAGACGCGACCCCACATGGTCAATCCAGGGTCTTGCGAAAGGCGCGCGCGGCCAGAACCACCATCACGGCGGCATACACCGACAGGCACAAAATGGGGACTGCCAGTTCACTCCATGGCGCACCCTTGAGGAACAGGGCCTTTAGCAAGGTCACGTAATAGCGTCCACTGACCAGGTAGGTGACGCCCTGCACAAGCGGTGGCATTTGGTCGATTGGAAAGGAAAAACCTGACAACAGCGTGGTGGGTAGCATCGTCAACAGCAGGGCAACCTGGCTGGCACCGACCTGGCTGCGAATGGCAACCGAGACGTAGTAGCCGATGCACAAAACGACCAACAGGAACAAACCCGTGGTAACGAATAGTGCGATGAGCGTGCCGCGAAACGGAACCTCAAACCAGAACACCGCCAGGGCTAGACAAATGCAGGCATCGAGCATGCCAACCACAAAATAGGGCAGCAATTTGCCCACCATCAACTCCATCGGCTGCACGGGCGTGGAGATCAGCAACTCCATGGTGCCCCGCTCCCATTCGCGCGCAATGGTCAGGGAGGACAGTTGAGAGCCTACGATGGCCATGACCATGGCCACCACACCAGGAATAATGAAGTTCCGGCTGATCAGGTCTTCGTTAAACCAGACGCGCGCTCGCACATCCACCGGCGTGACGGTCTGCATCTGCCCGCCGCGACTCTGTATGGCATCCAGCTGCACCTGCGCGGAATAGCCCGCAATGACGACGCGGGCGTAATTGGCCGCGAGGCTGGCGGTGTTGGTGTCCGTGGCGTCGACTAGCGCCTGCACAGTGCCACCTGCGTTGTCTGCGAGACCCTTGGAGAATCCGGTCGGAATGACGATGGCAAGCCGACACGCTCCGGCATCCAGATTGCGCCCTATGTCAGCGTAGTTGTGCAACTCGGCCTGGACATCGAAATAGGGCGATGCCGAAAAGTGATGCAGCAAATCGTGAGACTGCGTGGTGTTGTCCCGGTCATAGATACACAGGGGCAAATGTTTGACATCCAGACTGATGCCGTAGCCCAGCAAAAACATTTGAAGCACGGGAATCAGCAGCGCAATCATCAGGCTGCGTGGGTCGCGCACGATTTGCAGGGCTTCCTTAACCGTGATGGCCCGGACACGTCGCCATTTCATTTGTTGCCTCCGACCCATTGCACAAAGCTGTCTTCCAGCGAGGGCTCAATGCGCCGTATCGTGATTTCGGCATAGCCCTCGGCGCAAAGTTGGGCCTGCAACCCTGGTATGCGCAGCGCAGCATCGTCCACCAGCGCGTGAAGCGTGCTGCCAAACATGGCCACGTTGTGCATGCCGGTAGATCGGCTCAGTGTTGCCAACGCATCGGAAATGCGCGCTCCGGAAAGCTCCAGCAGCTGACCGTCCAATGTGTGCTGCTTGAGTTCCTGTGGTGTGCCCAGCGCAATCAGCTTGCCGTGGTTGATCAGCGCTATGCGGTTGCAATATTCGGCTTCGTCCATGTAGTGCGTGCTGACGAGAACGCTTACGCCCTCCTCACCGAGCGAGTGAATCAATTCCCAAAAGCGCCGGCGTGAACTCGGGTCCACACCTGAAGTGGGTTCATCCAGAAACAAGATGGCTGGCTTGTGCAGTATGGCCGCACCTAAAGCCAGTCGCTGCTTCCAACCACCGGCCAGCGTGCCAACCAAGGAATCTTCGCGTCCACTGAGGCCTGCCATATCCACAGCAAAGCGCAGTCTATCTTGCATGTCGCGCCGCGAAACACCGTAAACACCGCCGAAGAAGCGCAAGTTTTCCACCACACTCATGTCGTTGTAGAGCGAGAATTTTTGTGACATGTAGCCTATGCGCCGCCGCACCGCTTCGGGGTCCTGTGCCACGTCAATTCCGGCGACCATGGCACGCCCGGCATTCGGGTGCAGCAGGCCGCACAACACGCGTAGCAAGGTCGATTTGCCAGCACCGTTGGGACCCAAAAAACCCATGATTTCGCCGCGATGGACTGAGAAGCTCACCCGGTTGACCGCAATGAAGTCCCCGAAGCGCTTTACCAAATCCTCGACCATGATTTGTGGGGCTTGGATGCTGTTGGCAGTTGCTTCGCTCATGGCGCGGGCGCTTTCCCAAGGTCCTGCTCCAGCAGTGCGATGAACAGGTCTTCTACGCTTGGCGTGACGGTCTGCAGGCTGTGGATGGCAATGCCCTGTTCGACCAGCATGGCCTGTATTTTTCGGGCACGCTGCGGCGCGTCCACATGAACATGCAGGCCCGTACCGACCAATAGCACGCTAAGAACGCCGGGCATAGGGCTGACGGCATCACGCAGGCGACGGGGATAGTCCCCCAGAATCTCCAACATCGCGCCCGGCATGCGCGCCTTCAGGGCGGCGGGCGTGTCGCAAAACATCATCTTCCCGGCGTTCATCAGGGCCAGGCGGTCACAGCGCTCTGCCTCATCCAGATACGCTGTGGATAGCACCATGGCAACGCCTTCACTGCGCAGGGTGTACAGAATTTGCCAGAACTCGCGACGCGAAAGCGGATCCACACCGGTGGTCGGCTCATCCAGCAGGAGTACGCGTGGGGTATGAACCAAGGAGCAGATCAGTCCCAGTTTCTGCTTCATGCCGCCCGAAAGCTGACCGGCCAATCGTTTGCGAAAGGGCATCATTTCGGCTGCGGCAAGCATGGAGTCGGCGCGCTGTTGCCACACCTTGCTATCCACCTCGAACAGGTCGGCATAAAAGCGGATGTTTTCATCGACCGTCAGGTCCTCATACAAGCCAAAGCGTTGCGGCATGTAACTGACGTGGCGCTTGGCCAATTCGGGCTGCTCCAGCACATTGACACCGTCGATAACGATGCTGCCTGCATCCGGGCGCATGACCCCGGCGAGCATGCGCGAGGTGGTGGTTTTGCCTGCACCGTCCGGTCCAACCAAGCCAAAAATCTCGCCACTGTTCACCTTGAAATTGATGCCGCAAACGGCTGATACAGCGCCAAACCGCTTTGTCAGCGCGCTGACCTCAATCAATGGGGATGCCGCGCTGGGCATCACATGCCCTTTGGCGTCAGGTCGATATGGGCGTCCACAGGCATGCCGGTAAGCAGTTCGTGGTCGGGATTGTCCAGGTCAATTTTGATTCGGTATACCAAGGTGACCCGTTCTTCGTGGGTTTCCACGCTCTTGGGAGTGAACTCTGCCACACTCGCAATAAAGGACACATGGCCCGCATAACGCTTACCGGGGTGGCTGTCGCTGGTCACGCTGACGGGCTGATGCAGGTGCACCAGGCCCAGATCCGTTTCGTTGACATAGGCGCGCATCCAGATGTGGTCCAGATCGGCCAGCGTCACCACCGGTGTGCCCGGCACAACCACCTCGCCCAACTCCGCCTTGCGCACTGTGATCACCCCATCAAAAGGGGCTACCAAGGTGGTGTAACCCAGCACCAGCCGGGACAAGGCCTGGGATTCTTCCGCGTTGTGGACATTCGCCTTGGCAAGCGCTATGGCGCGAAATGTCGCATCCCGCTGGGATTGGTCGCGCTCCAGCACCGAGCTGGATTGTTTTAGGGCCGTGTCCGATTGTTCCAGTGAAGCCGAAGAAAGAAAGCCCTGCTGCTTCAGATCATAGGCACGCTGCCGATCCCATTGACGCTGCTTCAGATCCGTCTGGTCCACGGTCAGCGTGCGCTCTGCGGTGACCAGATTTTGCTGCGCAATATCGAGTTGGCGCTGTTGAGCTACCAGCACAGCTTTGGCTATGGCCGCCTGTTGCTGGTAGTCGGTGGCATCGACAACGGCCAACACCGTCCCCTTGCGTACCCACTGGCCTTCGTCAAAGGGCAATTCGACGATGCGTGATTGCACCGTCTTGTAACTCAGCACGCTCTCGTGCGCCTCGATATTGCCGGAAAGCATCAAGTTGTTTGGGCTGGCAGCGGCGCGCCATGGCAACCATTGCGGACGTTGCTGCGCGACCCAGACACACAAGCCCACGAGGAGGGCGAGGGCCAGCAGAAATCGGCGTCTGTTCGCAGTCATGGTGACCTTAAGCGTCCTCTTTCGGATGCCAAGCCATGCGGTTCTGCTTGACGTCCGCTCGATTGAGTGCACCCACCGACACCCTATGCAGGGTCATGGTTTCAAAAAGCTGGCTCATGGAAAATACCTCTTAGCGCACAAACTATAGGCTTCGCAGGGTTGCCAGACTTGACAACGCGCAAGGAAACAGGTGCAGTACCAAGAACCCATTTCATGGCCCCGGCCTGAATAGCCGGAACCCACTTCGCTGCCAATAAAGAGTACGAGGACCTGAGGGAAGAGAATCTACGGCGCCAGAGAGGTGAATGCCATTGACCTCGAAGTCAGGAAGAAAATGGCGTCAACGACACTAGCAGGCCTGGCGAGTCCGCGCAATCAGCTTGCCGTGGGGCAAGGTGGACAAGCGGGTGAACATGCTGCGGCAGTAGCCCTTGATGCGCAGGCATTTGTTGATTTCGTCCACTGGCAAGGGGCCTGAAACCACCACAATGTCTTCGGCGCTGTCCCAGGCGCCCGCGGCCCGCAGGCGGCGGCGCGTGTTGGTGGCCCAGGAATGGATGCGCAGGGGGCTGCCGTGCTCGTGCAGCGTGC
>Ga0316232_1005397_pt1 | contig 10186 bp, 4 predicted proteins | sample TBHtaG_FD_206006 | JGI IMG/M metagenome (GOLD analysis project Ga0316232, IMG submission 206006) | Freshwater microbial communities from Trout Bog Lake, Wisconsin, USA - TBH18025_13 | ecosystem: Environmental > Aquatic > Freshwater > Lake > Hypolimnion/Profundal zone | place: USA: Wisconsin... | reverse complement strand
GACCTGGGCATAACTCTGAACAGCGGTGCGGCTGCCAATGTAGTTGGCAGCGGCGATGCGATCATCTCCAACGGCAACAACACTCTGACTGCCAGCGGCGACACAGTTACGGTGGTGGCCAATGGTGATGTGCTTACAGGCCATGGCGACACGATCACGGCCAACAACGAATCCATGACGATTGTTGATACTTCCGGCGCTGCCGACACGGTGACCGGCAATGCCGATACAGTTGTTGCCAACAGCAGCGCTGTCACCTTCAATGGTTCAAACGATTCTGTATCCGGCAGCTACGACACTATAGGAGTGGCCGGTAATGGCGATACTGTTGCGGCAAGCAGTAGCGCGGTCACAGTCAATGGTACGAGCGAAGTGGTATCCGGCAACTCCAACACGATAGGGATTGCTAGTGGTAGCTCGGCCACGGTGACGAGTGAATACGACACCATCAACCTTAGTTCGGGAGCCAGTGTGACGTGCAATGGGATTGGTGTCTGTACAATTAATTCCGGAGCTAATGACACGGTTGTAATAAGTACCAACTCAGGTTATTCAGACACCGTAAATGCATCTGGTGACCTAGGCATAACACTGAACAGCGGTGCGGCAGCCACTGTAGTAGGCAGTGGCGATTTGATCACCTCCAATGGCAACAACAGCCTGACAGCCAGTGGCGACACGATTGCGGTGGTAGCCAACGGTGATGTACTTACAGGCAACAGCGATTCAATCACGGCAAACAGTGAATCCATGACGATTGCGGATACTTCCGGCCCTGCCGACACTGTGGTTGGCAATGCCGATACGGTCACCGCTAACAGTAGTGCGGTCACTTTCAATGGTACGGGCGAAGTTGTGTCCGCCAGCCGCGATACGATAGGGCTTGCCAGTGGTAGTTCGGCTTCCGTGACTGGCGCTGGTATCAACACAATAAACCTGACTTCTGGCGCCGGCGTGGCGTGCAATGATTCTGGCGACGACACGATCAATGCCGGCTCCAATGACACGGTTGTGATCGTCGGCACCACCATCTATGGTGCTGATACCGTGAATGCTGTTGGCGACGAAAACATCATTTTGAACAGCGGTACATTAGCCACTGTAGTAGGCAGCGGCGATTCGATCACCACCAATGGCAACAATAGCCTGACAGCCAATGGTGACACGATCGCGGTGGTAGCCAGCGGTGATGTGCTTACAGGCAACGGCGACACGATCGATACCAGCAATGAATCCATGACAATTGCGAATACTTCTTCTGGAACTGCTGACACCGTGGTTGGCAATATCGATACCGTTACGACCAACAGCAGCGTGGTTTCTTTTAATGGTTCAGGCGATATGGTATCCGGAAAATACGACAAGATAGGGGTAGACAGTGACAGCTCGGTTACTGTCACTAGCGGCGGTATCAACACAATAAACCTGTCTTCCGACGCCAGCGTGACATGCAATGATTCTGGCAATGATACGATCAATACCGGTTCCAACGATACGGTTGTAATCGGCAGCGCTTGCACCAGCTACGGTGGTGATACCGTTAATGGTAGCGGCGATACGATCACCACCAATGGCTCCGATACCCTGACAGCCAGTTCAGATTCGATTGTGGGTGTGGTCAACGGAGATGTAATTACGGGCCAAGGCGACACGATCGCGGCTATCAGCGAATCCATGACAATTTCGAATAAAACCACCAATGCTGACACAGTAGTCGGAAATAACGATACGATTGCAGCGACTAGTAGTTTGATCGCTGTCAATGGAACGAATGACTTTTTATCCGGCAACTACAACACGATAAATATGGTGGGTCCTAACGAGTTACTAAGTGTAAACGGAGTATCTGACGCCATCAATGCCTCGGGTGATGTGATCACAGTATTAGGTAACAACAGCGGCATACACGTACAAGGTAATGAAAATTCATTAAATATCACTGCCTCTAATGAATCAATTGAAGTAACAGGAAACGGAAATTCTTTTGGTACATTAGGCGGAGCGAATGACACTATAATTGAAAACCTTTCAAATGGCACTTCAATTGATGACTATACAAATAGTAGCGGTGTCGATCATACAACAGTTTATGCCGATGCGGACGGAGAAGGTGCGATAATCGGTGGTTACGGTTTTACAGGACCTGGTGCTGGTGCAGACAGCGACAATGGATATGGAAACTACGGGTTTGCCGGAAGTCAGGCCATAATATCTTCCGCGGTCAATAAAAACATAGGTTCCATCGCGCAATACGATCTGAACAATGGCGATACAATTGCAGCCACAGCGGCGGAAACGGCGCTGCAACAGGCCCATGCAATTGCCACATCAACTCCAACAACGGGAACCGGTTCCGCGGTACTCGAGGGCGCAAAATGGGATCAGCAGGTCATTACCTGGAGTCTTGCCGATAGTTCAGGAACCAATTCTGCTCCATTTAGTAGCTACATGGGGAGCAGTTACGAATCCACTGTTAAGGATGCGTTCAATGCCTGGGCGGCAGCAGATCCGGGAATCAAGTTTGAAGAAGTTTCGGATTCGTCGCAGTCGGATATCCGGATTGGTTTTGGCAACTTCGACACTGCCAACTCGGGCGTTGTTGGCTATACCAGCTATAACGCCAATAATGGCCAGATGGACCCCGACGCCATAATACGGTTGGAGGACCCGACGGATGACCCCTTGGCAAACGACCCCGCTGGACAGCAGACTTACGCTGGAACCGAAGCAACTTTTGATCAAGTACTTCAGCATGAGATCGGTCATGCTTTGGGACTGGCTGACAACGCGGATATGAACTCGATCATGTACTATGAACTCACCTCAAGCAACAGATCGCTGGATAGCACTGACCTGTCCGGCATCAATTCGCTCTATGCCACTGGATCGAATGTATCCCCATCCGGCAGTTCCAGTGTAAATCAATTGATACAGGCCATGGCTACATTCAATTCGGGCACTGGAGCGGCTGACACATCCTTGGTGCCTGCTACGTTGTTAGCCAACACAATCTCCCTTGCCCCGTCTGTGCATGCGAATTGATCGTGGTATTGCGGGTGAACTTGCCTCAACCTGCAGCTTATCTGCTGGAACAAGTCAAGTTTGCCCGGCTGGCTATACCTGAGAGACCCACCTGCCTACCAATTTGACCGGCGGGTGGGCAGGATTTCGATTAGCCAGTGTGTGGTAAGTCATCTGTGCATAAACGCCTGCGTAATAGCCGTTCATTACCTGTCATATGCCGATCTATTTGAAAACATTGGAACCTTAATTTATGTTTATTCGGCTGCATTTTATTTCCGGACTGCCCCGATCTGGTTCAACCTTGCTCTCCGCGCTTTTGCGTCAAAATCCCAGGTTCTCCGCGGCGATGACCAGCCCGGTTGCCTCTCTGCTCGGCGCCCTGCATCCCAAAATGTGCGGCGGCGAGTTTGGAGGCTTCTTTGACGACACCAAGCGGGCGGCAATCTTACGTGGAGTCTTCGAGGCTTATTACGCTGATAAACCTGCAGATCATGTGGTATTCGACACAAACCGTTCCTGGACCGGTCGCATCGCGCTGTTGAGCGAGCTTTACCCCCAAACCCGCATTATTTGCTGCGTGCGGGAAATCGGCTGGATCATCGACAGTATCGAACGCATGCTTGTAAAGAACCCGTTGCAACTTTCCCGCATTTTTAATTTCCAGCCGGGCGCATCTGTATACTCCCGCGTGGAAACCTTGATGAATTCGGACAACGGCTTGATTGGCCTTGCTTGGAGCACCCTTCGCGAAGCATGGTTTGGAGATGGGGCCAAGCATCTAATCCTCGTGCCTTATGATCACCTCGTCAAAGAACCGAAACGCACGCTGGATCGGCTCTACACAGAACTGGGCGAGTCCGCGTTTGCCCATGATTTCACCAATGTAGTCTACGACGAGCCTGACTACGACAGCCACATTGGCATGCCGGGATTGCACACCGTACGTCAAAAGGTCGAGTTTCGGGAACGCAAGCCGTGCATTCCGCCGGACATCTTCGCCAAATATTCCACCGCTCATTTTTGGCAAAACCAGCAACTCAATACACGCGAAGTGACAATCCTTTGAAGAGGAGCGTTATACCGAGATACAATCTCGCTGATAGGGAGTCATACTATTGTGCCCACCAGAGGAATCTCAACATCTTATCTACATAGAAAATATCATCAGACAACAGACACCGCATTGAAAACATTCGACAATAAACTAAACGGTCATTGCATCGTTATCGCTATCCAGCGGGAGGCGTCGTGGATTCCGGCCTAATCTCGTTTCTGACGATCGCAGGCCTGCACGGAATTGCAGCGGACGAAGCTAGACTCAAACATGAATTAGGCGACGAACCGTTTTCAGTAGAGAAGATACTGCTGGCGGCTAAATCGTTGGGAATGAAAGCTCAGCTTGTCGCGCAGCCGCCTGACCGCCTGGATCGTGCTCCATTGCCGGCCATTGCGCTGGATAGGGAGGGAGGCTTCTTCATTCTTGCGAAGTATGATCAAGGCAACAGTGGCCCGTCCGCGTCAACGGACGGTACAGTACCCAGGGTGCTGGTGCAAAGGCCGGGTGAGCCGCCTGCCATTTTAGACCTGAACGACTTTCTGGCAAGCTGGTCCGGACAGCTGATCTTCCTGACATCCAAGGCCAACTACGCCGGCGATATGGCCAAGTTCGATTTCTCCTGGTTCATACCGGCGATTGTCAAATACAGGAAACTGCTGGGTGAAATACTGCTTATCTCGCTGGTGCTGCAACTCATCGGCCTGGCTACGCCAATGTTTTTTCAGGTAGTGATGGACAAGGTTTTGGTCAATCACGCCATGAAGACACTCAACGTGATTGCCATCGGTTTGATTATGGCAACGTTGTTCGAAGCCACGCTGACCGGTATCCGTACCTATGTTTTCGCCAACACGAGTAGCAAGATCGACGTCGAGTTGGGCGCCAGGCTCTTCAGGCATCTGCTCGACCTGCCCATCGCCTACTTCCAGGCGCGAAGAGTCGGAGATTCGGTCGCTCGCATCCGCGAGTTGGAGAACATCCGCAGCTTCCTCACCGGCAACGCCATCACCCTGATTTTGGACCTTATGTTTTCGGTTGTGTTCCTGGCCGTGATGCTTTGGTACAGCGCCTGGCTGACCTTGATTGTCGTTATCTCCATCCCCTTCTATATCGCGCTTTCAATGTTCTTTATCCCGATCATACGTGCCCGCCTGAACGTAAAATTCAACCGTGGCGCCGAGAATCAATCATTTCTGGTGGAGACCATCAGCGGGATAGATACCGTCAAGGCAATGGCCGTCGAACCGCGCTGGGTTCATAAATGGGAACAACAGTTGGCTTCCTATGTTTCTTCGAGCCTATCCGTAAATAATGCCGGCATGCTGGCCAGCGGCGGCGTGACCTTGATCAGCAAACTTGTGACCGCATCCATCATGTGGGTCGGCGCCGGCCTCGTCGTTGACAACAAAATGACGGTCGGTGAACTGATCGCTTTCAACATGCTATCCGGCCAAGTATCCTCGCCGATTCTGCGCTTGGCGCAACTGTGGAACGATTTTCAGCAAGTGGGTATATCCATGAGTCGCCTCGGGGATATTTTGAACGCCAAAGCGGAGGTGGTCGGTCAAAAGACAAGGATTCCCCGTGTGTTAGGCGCAGTTGAATTCGATCAGGTGTCGTTCCGCTACCGTCCGGACACCTCCGATGTCATCCGCGCTGTCAACCTCAAAATTGCTCCGGGCGAGGTCATCGGCATCGTTGGGCGCTCCGGCTCCGGTAAATCGACTTTGACCAAGCTGGTTCAGCGCCTCTACGTGCCTGATCGTGGTCGAGTGCTGGTCGACGGCCAGGATATCGCCATTATCGATACCACCTCCTTGCGCCACCAGATCGGCATGGTCTTGCAGGAAAACACGCTTTTTAACCGCAGTATCCGCGACAATATAGCGCTTTCCAATCCGGCCCTGCCGATTGAGGCGGTAATCGAGGCGGCCAAACTTGCCGGTGCGCATGAATTTATTTGTGAATTGCCCGAGGGCTACGACAACATGGTTGGCGAGCATGGTACAGGCTTGTCGGGTGGGCAGCGGCAGCGCATTGCCATTGCCCGTGCCTTGATCACCAATCCGCGTATCCTGATTTTCGACGAAGCCACCAGCGCACTCGATTACGAATCGGAAAAAATCATCCAGGACAACATGCGGCTTATTTGCAAGGGAAGAACGGTACTTATCATTGCCCACCGCCTCTCAGCAGTCCGAGATGCCGATCGCATCATAGTGATGGAGCGAGGACAAATAGCCGAACAAGGGAGCCACGCCGAGTTGCTACGGAATCAGGAAGGGATTTACAACCATTTGTACCAGCTGCAGCTAGGCAGCCAAGAAAACGCGCCACATAAAAATCGGCATCAAACGCATGCCGCAATACCGACAGAGACCCCTGCCAAGACCCAGCCGATAGTGTACTCACCGGTATCCAACGCAGGTGCAGTCATATGAGCATGAAATACCGGATTGAAGCCTTTTGCGATTTATTCCGCCGCTATAAAACGATCTTTTCTCACCACTGGCGCCACCGTCACTTGCTCAGCGGCAAAGTGCTCTCCGCAAACGAAGCCGAGTTTTTACCGGCGGCTTTGTCGCTGCAAGAAAAACCTGTTTCGCCAATAGCCCGCCTGCTAGCGTCGGTTTTGATTGTATTGGTCGCAGTACTGGTCTCTTGGTCGTTCTTTGGCAAGATCGACATCATAGTCAATGCTTCGGGAAAAGTCATTCCAAGCGGCTACACCAAAACCATTGCCTGCGTGGATGTCGCCAGCGTGAGGGCCCTGTATGTTGAGGAGGGGCAGCAGGTCAAAGCGGGAGATGTGCTGATAGAACTCGATACAAGCGAGTCCGATGCGGAGCGGGACAAAGCGGCAGGGGACCATGCCATGTCGATCTTGCAGGAAGCAAGCGCCAAGGCCCTGATTGAGGCAATCGACAGTGGTCAACCACCGCGGCTTGGTCCGATTGCCAATGTTTCGGCCGGTAAATGGCAAGCCGAGAAGCAACATCTCGACGCGCAGTATCGTGATTATCTGGCCAAGCTGAAACGGATCGATGGCGATATTGAACGTTATAGCGATGCATTGAAATTAGCGGCGCAACGTGCCTCGGATTATAAGGAGCTGTTGAAAGATCATGACGTTTCCAATCACGCCTGGCTGGAGAAAGAGCAGGCGCGAGTCGATCTTGAGGGCCAATTGACTGAAGCAAAAAACCAGCACAGTGCCTTGATCGCCGAGACCAGGCGTACAGCTTATGATCAATCGACCGAGGGAAGCAAAACGGCGGCATCATCCCAGCAAGACGTTATCCGAGCGGGTTCCCATAGTAAACTCTTGAGGCTCACTGCACCTGTGGATGGGACGGTGCAACAACTTGATGTGCATACCGTCGGCGGCGTTGTTTCTTCCGCCAAGCCCCTCATGCAGATAGTCCCCAAAGAATCACGGGTCGAGGTTGAGGCCTTTCTGGAAAACAAGGATGTGGGTTTCGTTCAGGAGGGTCAAAACGCCGAGGTCAAGATCGATGCCTTCGAGTACACCAAATACGGCACTGTCAACGGCAAAGTCACACACGTTTCTCGCGATGCCATTGCCGACGAAAAGAAAGGGCTGATTTATTCGACCAAAATCATGCTGGATAAATCAAAAATATACGTTGAAGGAAAAGAAATGCCCCTGTCGGCCGGGATGTCGGTCAACGTGGAAATCAAGACTGGCGATCGCCGCATCATCGAATATGTTCTGAGTCCCCTGATGCGACACAAGCGGGAAAGCCTCAATGAGCGGTAGGCGTAGAGGAAGCCCAGCCACTTCAGGCAGCACACGGAACGATGTATTAAAGGAAAATCAAGCCCGATGCGTTGCCACATTCCTGCGAAACGTAATCGGATTAGTTATCATGGTTACCGCGCCGCCATCTTTCGCATTCGACCTGGCAGCACCTTTTAGCGACCCGTTGCGAACCCTCCCGAAAATCATCGAGACCGGCGTGTCCCTGCCTGGCGATGGCAAACCAGTGACCTGTCCGGTTAACAAGGACTTTTCAAACCCATTGGCTTTGACGGAAGCAGTGGATCTGGCCTTGTGCAACAATCCGCAGATCAAGGCGGCCTGGGCTTCGATAAAAGTCCAGGCGGGCGCGGTAGGGGAGGCGCGTTCCGCCTATCTGCCCACCCTCTCGGGTACTACGAACTATATGAGAACCCATACGGTCTATCCTGGATCAGGTTTTGAGGCCACGACGACGACTGGACAAACGCTTTATGGCACCTTGGCCTGGCGTCTCTTCGATTTCGGCGGAAGGGATGCCAACCGGAAGTCAGCCAATAGCCTGTTGGTGGCAGCGATCGAAAATCACGATGCGACCCTGCAAAAGACCTTGGCTGGAGTAATACAGGCCTATTTCGATGCCCAAACGACAAAGGCCGCGTTTCAGGCGAAAGAACAGAGTGAAGCGATTGCCAGAAGCACGCTCGAAACCGCGCAACACCGGGAAATCCGAGGCGCCGTGTCGCATGGCGATACGCTGCAGGCCGCCACTGCGCTTGCCAAGGCGTCTCTCGATAAAAATCGCGCACTCGGCGCTTATCAGAAGGCGCTGTCGGTGTTGGTGTACGCGCTTGGCGTGCCCATGCAAACACGCGTCATCCTGTCCGAGGATTTGAAGGACAAAGACATGCTGGAAACAAAGAGCCTGGAGGATTGGTTGAAAGTTGCCGCGGAGACCCACCCGGCAATCCTGTCGGCGCGTGCCCAATGGGAATCGTCAAAGCAAAAAATCACCTCGACGCGTTCCGACGGATTGCCAACCGTGGATTTTTCCGCCAGCTATTATCAAAATGGCTACCCAGGCCAAGGTCTGTCGCAAAACCAATCGCAGGTTACAAGCATCGGTTTTTCACTATCCATTCCTTTCTTCGACGGATTCTCACGTACTTACAAGATACGGGGTGCCGAAGCACAGGCGGAGCAAAGTGAGGCCGCGTTGCAGGACACCGAACACAACACCTTGATGGAAGTCGTCAAAGCATATGCCGATGCTACGTCCTCCTTGCTGAATCTCCAGGCATCGGAAAATCTGTTGGGAGCAGCGCAGGAATCCTTGAATACCTCGAAGCGAAAATACGAAAAAGGTGTCGCCGACATCCTGGAAATCCTCAACACGCAAGCAGCGCTGTCTGATGCGCAACAAGAACGCATTCGCAGCCTGGCTGAATGGCGTTCGGCCAGACTGAGGCTGTTGGCCGACGTGGGGTTGATGGGACGTGATGCGGTGGCTCGGTGAACGGAATGAAATCGTTGAAAAAAATCGGTTTTCCATCCGGTATACACAAGAAATCTCCAAACTAAGGATTGTCAGAATGCCTCTGAAAACTCTACTTGCCCTCATCGTTGCGTTTTTCAGCTACGTTATCACGCAAGGATATGCTTACGCCGCCGAAAAAGTCTCTATTACCCCTGACGCATCTATGAACGAAAGGGTGCTGAGTGTACCAGGTGATCCCCTACGTCCGGCAAAACTTAAAGTAACCGTACTTACTCCGGACGGTCCAGGACCTTTTCCACTGGTGGTAATGAACCACGGCGCATCGGGAAGCTCTAGACTCGATTTGGAGCCCCGATATCGACACACGTTCTCAGCATACTATTTCCTGTCACGCGGTTTTGCTGTGGCACTACCTATGATGCGCGGTTTTTCAGGTTCCGAAGACGGACAGATATTCGATGGTTGCAATCAAGAAGAAGTCGGCACCTATAATGCTAAAGACATTTTTGCCGTTGTTGATTATATGTCGTCGCGGTCGTATGTTGACAGCAGCAACGTAATTGTCGCGGGACAAAGTTTTGGAGGCTGGAATACTCTCGCTTTTGGCGCTCTTAATCATCCTTTGGTCAAGGGATTGATAAATTTCGCAGGCGGAGCCATTATCTCTAGTTGCAAAGAGACACCAGCCACCCTGGCACGTGCTGCAGAACACTACGGGGCGAAAACATCAATTCCATCGCTTTGGTTTTATGGTGACAACGATTCAAAATTTGCCCCTTTTGTTTGGCACACAATGTTCGACCGATATAATGCCGCTGGTGGGCGAGCCGAATTGATCGCCTATGGG
>Ga0316232_1005390_pt1 | contig 10197 bp, 12 predicted proteins | sample TBHtaG_FD_206006 | JGI IMG/M metagenome (GOLD analysis project Ga0316232, IMG submission 206006) | Freshwater microbial communities from Trout Bog Lake, Wisconsin, USA - TBH18025_13 | ecosystem: Environmental > Aquatic > Freshwater > Lake > Hypolimnion/Profundal zone | place: USA: Wisconsin... | reverse complement strand
AGGTACGGTGACAAGCTAGCACCAGTTAACCATGCTAAACTAGCTAAACACCGCAAACAGCAAGAAAGACATCGCGATAGTTTAAGAAATACCGAAGAATGAAAGCAAGGGTATGGCAAAACTTTACTGCGAGGTGGATTCATGATAGAGCGAGATAAAATCAAGGATTTGGTCAAATCTTATCTCCCGCAGGCGGATAACGATGTAATTGAACACATCTCTGACGACGTTATCAGAGATACTGAGGCAGTAATTTATTCTATGGTTAGACAGGCAATTGAGCAGGAAAGGCAAAGCCTGTATCGGAAAGACAAGTAAAGAGAGCGGCAACTGGAGACGGGTGGTGTAGTACCGCCTTTTTCTATTAGTTGGTTTGGGACGCCTATCCGGACCACAGAACTTTGAATGAACATAGGATTTTAGACGCGCTTAATGACATATCTTAACAATAGACAACCTATGTAATATTTGGTAGTATTTAACTAGATTATGTCGATGTAAGGAGAATACACTAATATGAAATCAACTGGTATTGTAAGAAAAGTGGACGAACTGGGAAGAGTTGTAATACCTATAGAATTAAGGCGCACTCTTGATATTGGGGAAAAAGACCCTTTAGAAATTTATGTTGATAGTGACCGTATTATCCTGCGTAAATATGAACCGGCCTGTGTATTCTGCGGTAGCGCCGCGAAAGTAATTGACTTCAAAGGTAAACGAGTCTGTCAAGAGTGCCTATCCACGATGGGCCATAAAGCTGTCTAAAGTGAGTTCCTAACTGCCATGCTTTACCAGTCAATACAGGGCTTGCAGGGTTCTTATCTTGCAGGCTTTTTTATTTCATGCCCAAAATGCTTTAGGATGGCATTCCGTACAAAATACCTTAGATGGCTCTTTAGCGTCTAGCAAGAAATTAGACATGCTGACGGTGATTACGGGATTTATATTTACGGCTGATAATCCAATTGCAAAGATAGCGGAGTTCAAGGCGGGATATAGTAATATGGCCTCAGAACCCTCGGTTGCTTAGTTGCCAGTTTGGCAACGGAAGCGCGTGAGACACCAAGTCTTCAACCGTAATCAATTTGATGGCAGTTACCATCAATTTGATGGCAGTTAACGGAAAGCAGTACCGCACTGGGGTTTCACCGAAGTGTTTTCAACTACCATCAAATTGAAGGCAGTTGAGGGAGACCGACAGGTTCAGCGTGAAGTGCGTATCTTCACCGAAGAGGGCAGTAAGAAAACCGGAACTAAAGGAAGGTCGTTTATTAATGATACTTGATGGGCTCGATTAAAAGAGAACTTGGGGAAATTTGGAGCAGCCAGTTGTGGTCGCGGAGGCCAATTACGCGGTACCTCAACGCTAGCTACCGTCTAGCTGGGTTTCTAGGTTTTTACCTAGAGGCCTTTTTACTTCCTGGGAAAATGTGGTAAACTGATAACGGTTATGGCTTATGGTTGTCCAACAACGAGAGGCATGGCGAAAGTCATGATATCAGTAGTCAAAGTTGTTCTCATATGATTCAATCTCAGGAGGTATTCATGCGTTTCCTGTTTACAGCTATATTTTTTTTAGCAATAACAGCCTTCATCAGTTGGCTGAACTATCGACTACTATCGCGCCTCTTCGGGTTTTATCGTACTCGGATGGTTAAGTATACCTACCTGTTCTTCACTATAGCCACAACTCTGGTTATGGGTTACGGATGGGGAAGGCGTCCGCCGTTTGTAGTTCCAGACGCCGAAGCCTTTCGTTTTTTCGTTTATGGTGCCTTAGCATGGTCATTCGGTCAACTAATCCTGTTGGGCCTCCAGCCGGTCATATTCGTCGTTCATAGGCTACTCACGGGAAATAAAGCTGCAGACACCCCTAGCCCCGTTTCTTCAGCTTCGACAATGACCCGCCGACAATTTTTCCATGGCGCATTAGCTGCTACCCCCCTAATTGCCTTTGGAATTAGTGCAAAGGGAATCTATGGAGCCCAGAACGATATGATTATTCAGCGATACTCGCTGACTATGCCGGAATTACCGCCTAGCCTCAGGGGCTTTAAGATTGGCCAGGTTAGCGACATTCACCTAGGTCCATATGTTGACTTAGCAAGACTTGACATGGTCATCCAATTACTTGCGCAAGAAAAGCCCGACTTGGTGGCTATTACCGGAGACTTTGCTGACGACCTGACTTTACTGAAGCCAGCTATTGATAGATTCAATGACCTTCAACCGTCAATCCGACATGGCATCTATTTTTGTATGGGGAACCATGATTATTTCCGCAATGCTGAGTTGGTTCGTTCCGAACTGAATAATAGTCGGATAGTTCTCTTGGATAATAGCAGCAAACTGATAGTGCCGGGTCAGCAGCCATTTTATCTCATGGGGGTGGACTACCCATGGGCAGACCTTGCCCTTAGTGGTATCAACGTAAGCACTAGCAAGCGTCAGCAGTATTTTTCGGCAGCTAACCAGGATGTCCCACTCAGCGCCTTCAAAGTGTTAATTGGGCATCACCCGGACGTGCTTTTTGACGGGTTTGCCGCTAAGATACAGCTAACTCTAGCTGGCCATACCCATGGTGGGCAGATAGTCATCGCGGGGAAATCACTGCTGTCTTCGTACCACTATATGCGAGGATTGTATCGAGAAAACGGCGTTTACGGTTATGTCAGCAGCGGAGCAGGCCACTGGTTTCCTTTCCGTCTTGGCTGTCCGCCGGAGATTAGCGTGTTTACCTTGATGAGTTAGAGCAATATAAATCACAGAGGCTAGACCATCATGGCGGGGATGAATTCGCCGAAACGGGTAAGATTTGCGAAGTCTGGTTTTCCTTTTTGTATGGAGGGAACGCCGGAAAAGAACTCGAAGAAATTTGGGCGAGCAGTATAGTAAAGTGTAGACGTGATAAATATTGGAGGCGTTGCTGTGAAACGGTCACTTCTTTTCTGTATATTAGGAGCGGTACTGTTCCTGTCATTACCTATTCTACCGGGAGTGGCCTTTGCTGCGGGTACTTGGATTTTGACCGACCAGGGTTGTAAAGTCTGGGATGCCAACCCACAATCCAACGAGAGCGTCACTTGGTCAGGAAGCGTTGATGCTAATGGTTGCGCCGATGGTCAAGGCGTCCTGCAATGGTTTCAAAATGGTGAGCCTAGCGGAAAATATGAAGGCAGCTATGTAAACGGCAGAACGAACGGCAAGGGTATTTACACCTGGGACAATGGCGACCGCTACGAAGGCGACTATGTAGACAACAATAGGAGCGGCAGGGGAATTATGATTTGGGCTAACGGCGACCGCTATGAAGGGGACTATGTTGGCGACAGTAGGACCGGCAGGGGAGTTATAACTTGGGCCAACGACGAACGTTACGAAGGCGGCTTTGTCGATGGAAAGAGGACAGGCAAGGGTATTTACACCTGGGCCAGTGGCAACCGCTACGAAGGCGACTTTGTTGACGATAAGTTTCAGGGAAAGGGGATTTTAGCATTTGGGCCCAATTCACAACGGGTGGGCGAACGCTACGAAGGCGATTTTGTCAATGGCAATTTAAACGGCAAGGGTATTTACACCTGGGCCAATGGCGAACGCTACGAAGGTGACTGGCTCGATAACAATATGAACGGCTATGGCACTTCTTATTTCAGTGACGGCTCTATAAAGAAAGGTCGTTGGTCTAACGGCCAGTATGTCGGACCATAAATTTATGAGAGTTAATAATATTGGATAAAAACCTACATCTTTGCCATTGACGTGTCATGCGCTAGCGCATGGAAAACAATTGGGTTATAATGGAATATATAAATTGCTGAAGGGGGCTTACCATGACAACCGCGAATACAGCAACGGGAATCAATAGGACAATTAACTTGCAGGACAGTTTCCTTAACCAGGTCCGCAAAGAAAATGTACCCGTCATCATTTATTTAGTGAATGGATTCCAAATTCGCGGGTCAGTTAAAGGATTTGATAATTTCACAGTCATCCTTGAAAGTGAAGGCAAGCAACTATTGGTCTATAAGCACGCCATCTCGACCATAACTCCCCTTCGACCGGTCCCGATTATGTCCGCCAAAAAAGAAGAAGCGCAAAACGATAAGTGACCACACACCGAGAAAAAACGAAAAGTGCCCAACCCTCTGTAGCGTGAAAAGGTATTTAAATATGCCGGAATACGCATATAATGCTATAAATCTCCTTTCTATTGCCTTCGGGTCTGCCGAAGGTCTTTTTTTATGCAAGAGTAGATTCAGCATTTCCGCGGATGAAGCGGGGTAGGACGTTTTAAAACCAGCACGCTTCACACGAATAACTGGGCTTCTAGGGTGCCGACCTGGAGGCCCTTTTTACGTTGCTGTAGAATGTGGTAAACTGACACTAGGGAGGCGAAATCTATGGTCGGACCTCTGCAGCAGCGCTGGATATTACATGCCGATATGGACGCGTTCTATGCGTCCGTTGAACAGCGAGATAATCCAGAATACAAAGGGAAACCCGTCATCGTAGGCGGTACTACAAATAGAGGCGCCGTATGCGCTGCATCCTATGAAGCAAGGCAATTTGGCGTAAAGTCGGCCATGCCTATCGTGGAGGCCAGGAGGCGTTGCCCTCAGGGTATGTTCGTCGCCCCCAATATTGCCTACTACGCTCAGGTATCGCATGAGATAATGAATATATTTGAGCATTTTTCACCAATTATCGAGACACTGTCGTTGGATGAGGCCTTCTTGGATATCACCGGTATGCAGCTGCTATATCCGGATGTTACTGAAATAGCTCGACAAATAAAAGACCGAGTTCGAATGGAACTTAACCTCATCGTATCGGTGGGAATTGCACCAAATAAGTTCTTAGCGAAGCTAGGCTCTGCTCTCCGCAAGCCTGACGGTTTAGTTGTCATACGTCCGAGTGAGGAGATAGAACTACTGGCTTCTTTATCGGTTAAAAAGCTATGGGGAGTGGGGGACGCAACCGCCCGGATACTAAAAACGCTACGCATAGAAACCATAGAAGACCTCCGGCGCGTTGACCCTCGCACCCTGGAGCGACATATAGGTAAAAGTGCGATGGAATTGTACAATCTGGCTTGGGGCCGAGATGAGCGACCCGTTGTGCCTGACAGAGACGCCAAATCTATTGGCAATGAAGATACTTTCGAACAAGATATCAGGTCGAAAGACGAAATAGCAGGTGAATTGCTGGCCCTGTCTGAGAGAGTAGGATGGAGACTCCGTAAAGCTGGATTGAGCGGCAGGACGATTACTGTGAAGATTCGTTTTTCTTCATTCCGGACTATTACCCGTAGCGTTACGCTCGCCGAGCCTGTGACGCTAGATGAGGTGCTCTATGAGACGGCTTTAAAGATAATGGAGAAGGTACCCATCCCGGAAGGGATAAGACTTTTGGGCATCTCGGTTTCTCACCTCGGGCAGGGTGGAAGCCAGCTATCACTATTCGACGAAACTAATGAGAAACGAGAGAGCATCGCAAAAGTAATGGACAAGCTTAAAGCCCGTTATGGTGAAGGCATCGTTAAAAGGGGCAGGCTTCTCGAACGAAAAGACTAACTTTAAGAGAATTATCTATCGATTAGTTTTTCGGGTTGTAGGATTTAGTGCGAAAGTATATTAAACCAGCCACAGGTCAAATTTGGGCCTCTGAGGAGCATGTAGGGAAGACGTGAAGCTTGTCGAATAGAGGACAAGGATAAGAGGAAAATGGCAACTTATATAGAGAAATCCAATAGAGGTCAGTATTGGAGATGGTAGCATGGAGCCATATTGCAGAAGGTTGGAGCGAACGCCTAAAGAGAATATAATATTTCAGGACCTTGTCCAATTCCTAATATGGGCAAAGAGGAAAACCGGAAAACCTTCCGCTGAAATTGTTGATGCGGTACTGAGCACTGCTAAAAGAGGACTTGCCATCTTAAGGAGTGAAGACCTGTAACAAGGTGTGGGTAGGAGTATGCGAAGTGCAAATGTATGAACTCAAAGTAACGCTTAATCATGTAAAGCCCCCGATTTGGCGTGCATTTCAGGTCCCAAGGGAAATAACCCTCGCCCGCTTGCACAAAATACTGCAGATAGCCATGGGCTGGGAGGATTATCATTTATATGAGTTTCGGTTGGGAAGCAACGTTTCGGGGTTCCAACCACTGATGGAGGTAGGACCGGGCGTGAGGATGTTCAGGATAATAGAATAGTCAGGCTGTCGGAAGTCTTACGCCTTGTCGGCCAGAAAATGACTTATATTTATGATTTTGGCGACGACTGGCAACATACCATCGAGGTTGTAAAGATTGTTACAGGAGTCACGGAACTCAAGAATTTCGTTTGCACAGGAGGACAACGCGCCTGTCCGCCGGAGGACTGTGGTTCTTATCCTGGATACATGGAATTCGTCGAAGAATTAATGTTGCCTGCTGACCAGCGCGACCCTAATTTAATGGAATGGTTGCCAGAAGGTTATGACCCTCAATTCTTTGATATCGCTGAGGTTAATCGGCGGTTAAAAAGGCTGAAAGTGTGATAAATACTTGGAAACGCACAGGAGTCCATAGGGGTTTGGTGTGTTTACATTGACGGCATAGAGCGATAAAAATGTGTAGAGGTTTAACCATTATGCCGGGGATGTCTGGGGTGCCGGGGATGAATTCGCAGAAGCATTGGAGTTGTGAAGTCTGGTTGATGGCCAGGCTTCTTTTTATTGACTGAAAGAAGGCCTGAGACTAAGATACTCGCGGCTTAGGCTTACAATTGCCCTGTAAATTTTGGGAGGGAGTAGGCGGCAAATCATGTATACGTACTGAAAATTCAGCAAGCAGAATAATCGCTTGCATGACGGCTAAAGCTAACTTAACAATTTCGCGCATCGCTACAGGAGGGTTACACTAGTGGATGAACAAAGTCTCCGGCTCACCTCGACTGAAATTGGAACTTTGTGGATGGATTATATGAACGACAGCGTGACGGTCTATTCGCTACAATATTTTTTTGAAAAGTGCAAAGACAGAGACATACGCCCTATTGTTGAATTTGCCTTGAGTTTATCGCAACAGCATATCCAGAACATCGCTCGAATTTTCAAGGATGAAGGTATGGCTGTCCCTGTGGGTTGCTCCAGTGCGGATGTTTATCTACAAGCGCCACCTCTGTTTTCCAATGTCTTTTATCTCCGTTACCTGAAACACCTATCTACTGGCGGAATGGCGGCATATTCTTTGGGCTTGAGCCAAGCCGTGCGTTCCGATGTACGAAAGTACTTCTGGCATTGTATTGACTCCTCCAAGGAGTTGGATGAGAAGGTAACACAGGCGTTGTTATCCAAAGGACTTTATATTAGAGCGCCTTACATTCCTGTAGCTAAACAGACTCAGTTTGTCGATTCTCCGACCTTCATGGGCAGTGTACTTGGCGAAAACCGTCCGCTAAACGCAATGGAATTAACGCACTTAGTAGCCAATATATCGACTAACGCTATGGGGCGAGTGGTACTCATTGGATTTGCTCAAGTCGCCAAGTCCCGAGATGTTCGCGAATTTTTTGTGCGAGGGCAAGATATAACACAGAAGCATATTGAAGTATTCAGTTTGCTACTGAAAAAAGATGACCTCTCCGCTCCTGCAACATGGGATTCAGAAGCCACGGATTCGACTATTGCTCCTTTCTCCGACAAGCTGATGATGCAACAAATAGTGAGCTTGATTGCGCTGAGTATGGCCAATTACGGAGCGGGATTAGGCGCTAGTACACGAGTAGATGTGGCGGCTGATTATGGTCGTCTTATGGCAGAGATTGCGCAGTTTGGGGAAGACGGAGCACAACTGATGATAAAACATGGCTGGCTAGAGCAACCGCCACAAGCCGCTGACCGCAAGGAATTATCATTGAGTAGGTAGTGAAGAGCGCTCTTTGGGCTTTCCCTTTTTTGGTCTATAAACTGCGAAGCAACATCACCTTTTGGGTGGGCTTTAAACTGGACACTTCATGAACTTGTGTGAGGAGGCAATCATCTGGTTGTGCCGAACTCTTTCTTTAGGGAAGGTGGGCAAAATGATGCGTGTTTTTTGTTGTGCCCAATGCTCAAAAATGCTAGTCCCAGAGGGGAGCCTGTACCAAAAAGCCTACATGGGTCAAACCCTGTGTGTTTCCTGTCGTAAGAGTGTGGGGCAAGCATTAACGACCTATGAGAAATTGGGACTATTCGCGGAAGAGGCTCTGGCGAAAAGCAGAGCTAACTTCCAAAAAGTTAGTAACTGGTATGTCTGGCGAAACTATAAAGAAATGTGGGTTATGGACTCTCATAAGTTAATGGATGGGGTTTTGGTTAATTGGAATGAGCCTCCTTGCCCAGAGCTTTTATGCGGCGATAAGGAACCTTTTGCATACTACCATGCTGGTGAAATAGACGGCTGTCGCTGCTATCCAGAGCCATTGATAAGTCTAGATTCGATACAGTGGCCTAGAAAGGTGTATGCTAATGGAATTCTAGCGATTATGACGCGGGAGCAGTTCGAAACAAGACATTATAATTTATAAATGCAGGTCACGCGAAAGCGTGTCCCTTTTTGTTTATTCCAAAGATGACCGCATTGTTTGGCCGTGGGATTCTTGACTTGTCGGAGTAAAAACGCATGCAGGGCTGTAATGGAATGGCACGCTAGACGGTCCTGGAGGCTCGTGGAGCTGGCATGAAGCGCCGCCAACAAGATTTCAACCCAACTAAGATGTAAACCGTAGGCTCCTATCATAGGAACTGGAACTAGAGCTTAGCTGGCATAGCCCAAAGTGCTTAGTATAAGACTCCAAGGGAAGGGGTATACTAGGGGTAGTCAGACATTCGACTCCTCTCCAGTAGCCACCTTTACCGGTGGCGTTTTTTATTCATAATTCTCTGTATCTTAGTGGTTAACAGGTATTTATAGCATCAATTTAGAATTAACAAAAAAGATAGCTAGCAAACAAAGCATAGGGGGTTCCTGGTTATGAAACGGAGTACATTCATTCGCATTCTAAAAACGATTAAACAGGTATCAAATAATGTAAGTGCAATTGAAAATTTTAATAGTAAGGCTCTTGTGGTTTTTAAGATATCTTCTATTATTGCAGAAACTCCAATACAGCAAAAAGCATTCCGGAAACTTGTGGAGCACGCGTCTTATTTTCGAGTTTTGCCGGTATATGCAGAGTTGGAAATTACCGTTGAGTTTGATTTGGATTAACGCCAACATGGCAAGGGAGTGTTTTTTAGTTGGCAAAAGCCCCTACTAAGCCCTATGATTCCAATTGCTGAAGACCCACTCTGCCTTCAAAAAGCACCCTTGGCACATTTTGGCCGGGGTATGAAAATAATTCGGCAAATTCCATCAAGTGCTGCAACTAAGCCATGTTTATAAGGCATTGAGAATTTGCAATAAAATTTATATAGAATTCAAAGGAATTTCAAAGAATTCCTTTCGATATACGTATGGGGGAGTATAGAGCAACCCCAATAAAAGTATTAAGGGAGGTAAATCAATGAGTGTCTCATCAGTAAATCCTTATTTGTCAGCATTGTCCGCATATTTAACCAATGCAATTAGTGGGACTAACGCAAACACCAAAGCTACCCAAACATCTACAAGTTCCAGCGCCGTTCAGGGAGCCAGCAGTTTGGATAGTTTCGAACTCAGTGCGCCACAAATATCCTTCTCTGGTTATGACAAATCCGGCAACTCCACCGGTGGGAGCACCACGCAAGCGGACATCAAAAACTTTTTGGATAAGGTTAAGAGCGGGACTGTCACTCAGTCCGACATTCAAAGCTTGCAATCTGAGTTACAACAAGCAACCCCACAGTCTAACTCAGCCCAAGGTACCACTAACAGCACCCTTGGCTCCGACTTAAAAAGTTTCCTGGATAAAGTGGCTAATGGGACCGTAACCAGCACCGACCTCCAGAATATGCAAACAGAAATGCAGGAAACGCAGAAAACGGCTGGTACTGGTAGTGCTCAGGGGCATCATCATCATCACCACCATAGCGGTGGCGACAGCAGTTCCAGTTCCAGTTCCAGTTCCAGTTCAAGCTCCAGCCTTGATTCAGACTTGAGCAGTTTCTTAGACAGTGTTGCTAATGGCACTGTAACTGATACCGACCTCAAGAACATGCAAACAGAATTGCAACAAGTGCAGCAACAAGCTAGCAATT
>Ga0316232_1005387_pt1 | contig 10200 bp, 7 predicted proteins | sample TBHtaG_FD_206006 | JGI IMG/M metagenome (GOLD analysis project Ga0316232, IMG submission 206006) | Freshwater microbial communities from Trout Bog Lake, Wisconsin, USA - TBH18025_13 | ecosystem: Environmental > Aquatic > Freshwater > Lake > Hypolimnion/Profundal zone | place: USA: Wisconsin... | reverse complement strand
CCATGTAGATGCCGACGGTTTCTTTGCCTCGGTCGAGCAGGCGCTTGATCCGGCGCTGCGGGGGCGTCCGGTCGTGACAGGTGCGGAACGCGGGATCATTGCGGCGGCCAGTTACGAGGCTAAGGCGTGCGGCATTAAGCGGGGTGTTCAGCTGCATGAGGCCAAACGGCTTTGCCCTGAGTTGGTGATCCTGCCTTCTGACTACGAGGCCTACAGTCTGTACTCCCAGCGGTTGTTTGAAGTGCTGCGGCGATTCACGCCCTTGGTGGAGGAGTATTCGATTGATGAGGCGTTCGGTGATTTGACCGGATGCGGTTCGGTGCTCAACCGTCCCTTGGAAGCCGTGGCGGAAGAGATGCGCCATGCAGTCTCGAACGAGATGGGCCTGACGGTTTCGGTCGGGATCAGTCTGACCAAAACAGCATCCAAGCTCTGTTCCAAGTTCAGAAAACCAAACGGCCAGACCATTGTGCGGCGTCAGCATCTCCCGGTGCTGTTGCGGCGCACGCCGATTGCCAAGGTCTGGGGGATTGGTCCGGCCAGCGCCGAGAAACTTCAGGCCCTGGGGATTGTGACGGCGTATGATTTTACCCGGATGCCGGAGATGGAGGTCCATCGACTGCTCCACAAACCCGGCCATGCCACCTGGTGCGAGTTGCAGGGGCGGCGCATGATCCCGCTCGAACTGGACGCCAAGCAGAGTTACGCCAGCATGATGAAAGGCCACACCTTCTCGCCGCCCAGCGCTGACCGCAGGGTTGTTTTTGCCGAGGCAATCCGGAACATGGGGGCCGCCCTGGCCAAGTTGCGCCGCCACCAGCATTTGGCCAGGGAAATCGGCCTGTACCTGCGGCAGAAAGATTACACCGGGCAATCACTCGGTGCCGCACTCCCCTCCCCGACCTGTCACGACTGCGAGGTGGTGCCGGTGGTACGATTACTTTTTGATTCGATCTTTCGGACAGGACAGATTTATCGCTCCACCATGGTCTGGCTCGGGGGCCTCATGCCGGAGCATGGCAGGCAGCTCGATATGTTTGATGACACGCCCGTGCGGCAGAGTTACGGGAAACTGGATGAGGCGGTGGATCGGCTGAATGATCAGTATGGCCAGAATGTGGTGGTGCAGGCCGCGACGCTGGGGAGTCGGCTGAAGCCGGTGCATTCGCGGGATGCGGCGCCGGTACGGCACGGGGCGCTGCTGCCGGGGGAGAGTGCGCAGCGCAGGTTGGGGATTCCGCGGTTAACGCTGAGTAATGCGGTATGAGGTTCGCAAATCCTTTGCGCTGGCGCACATTTTGCGTATTCTCTTCACGGTGGCTGCGATTCACCAAGTATAGGAGTTTGCGATGTCCGACATTCTGTTCACACCCTGGAATCTTGGACCGATTGCCCTCAAGAATCGCGTCGTCATGGCCCCCATGACGCGGAGTCGGAGTCCGGGCAATTCGCCCGGCGCTATCGTGGCGCAGTACTATTCCCAACGTGCAGAAGCAGGGCTGATCATCACCGAGGGCACATCTCCGTCGCCCAACGGGTTGGGGTATGCACGGATTCCCGGGCTGTTCTCCTCCCGTCATGTTCAGGACTGGCGCAATGTCACGGAAGCGGTCCACCAAAGTGGCGGCCGGATCTTCGTGCAGCTCATGCACACTGGACGGGTTTCGCACCCGCTGAACATGCCCGCAGGCAGCCGCATCGTGGCGCCTTCGTCAATCGCTCTGTCCGGCAAGATGTGGACCGATGCCCAGGGCGAGCAGCCTTATCCCGTGCCTGAAGAGATGACCGAGGACGACATCCATTGGACCATCACTGAGTACGTCCGGTCGGCGGAGCTGGCGATCGAAGCTGGTTTCGACGGCGTGGAACTGCACGGGGCCAACGGCTACCTGATCAATCAGTTCCTCAACACCGCGTCAAATCAACGCACGGACCGCTGGGGCGGCAGCATCAAAAACCGGATGCGGTTCGCGGTCGAGTTCGCGCAGTTGGCTGCGGAGAAGATCGGCAGAGAACGGGTGGGCATCCGGCTTTCCCCCTACGGAGTGTTTAACGACATGGCGATCGATCCCACGATGGAGGACACTTTTGAGCAACTAGCCGTCGAGCTCAACCGGGCAAGTCTCGCCTACATTCACCTGGTAGACCATAGCTCCATGGGGGCGCCAGAGGTGACGCCCAGCATCAAGCGGAAGATTCGCGCAGTATTTAGAGGGACGTTGATTCTGTCAGGCGGATACGACCGAGACCGGGCCGAGAGTGATCTGGCTGGAAAGAATGGGGATCTGATCGCCTTTGGCCGGCCTTTCATTTCGAATCCGAATCTCGTCACCAAGCTGCGAAACGGATCGCCCCTGATCCCAGCCGACCAGGCGACATTTTATACCCCCGGCGAAAAGGGCTACTCCGATTACCCAGGGTGAGGTGGATACGCATCCAGTCTCTCCCGTTACGGTACTTGCTCTAATGAACGACCTGCTCCATATCGGCACGTGCAGTTGGAAATTCCCGAGTTGGCGCGGCGTGGTGTATTCGGATGCGCCGGAGAACTATTTGGGCGAATACGCCAGGAACTTCGCATGCGTAGAGATCGACCAGTGGTTCTGGAGTCTGTTCGGAACTGATCAGGTGGTGCTGCCGCAGTCCAAGGTCGTGGCCGAGTATGCCGCGGCGGTGCCGGATGGCTTTCGGTTTGGGGTGAAGTTGCCCAATGCCCTGACACTCACGCATCTCCATCCGGCCAGCAAGACCGACCCCCTGGTGCCGAATCCGCACTTTCTCTCCATGGAGCTGCTGCACCGTTTTCTGGATCGGCTGGCGCCGATGCGGGAGAAACTGGGCCCCCTGATGTTCCAGTTCGGGTATTTGAACAAGCGTGTCCCCTCGGCAAACATGTGTGCGCGGGGTACGGCTGGACGGATAGATTGGTCGCCATGAAAAGGAGGCGACTGATGGGCACGAACAGAAGCGAGGAATTGCCGACAGGGTTGGAGCGGGTCAGGATGGGATTGGCGAGATGGCGGAAACAGCGGCGTGGCGGAGAACGCATTCCGCATGGGCTATGGGGTGAGGCGGTGCGGGCGGCTCGGCAGTACGGGCTGAATCGTGTGAGCAATGTGCTGGGGCTGGACTATAACCACCTGAAGCGACGCGCCGGACAATGTGCAGGAGCGGCCTCGACATCGAAGGACCGTGGCCCGGTGTTCGTGGAACTGTCCGAAGGATCCGTTGGAAAGGAGTCCGGGCCGGAAACGGGTTTGGCGTGCGTGGTGGAACTGGAAAAGGGCAACGGGACGCGGATGCGGATTTGCGTGCGGGATGTGGCCGGGGTGGATTGGGGTAAGTTGAAGGAAGCGTTCCTGGGGGCATAGGCGGCGATGCTTGCACTGACGCCGCAGATGCGGATTCTGGTGGCGGTGACGCCGGTGGATTTCCGCAATGGGATCGACGGGCTCGCAGGGGTGTGTCGGCGAGAACTGCGGGAGGATCCGCTTTCGGGCTGCGTGTTCGTCTTTCGCAACAGGTGCGGGACGGCAGTGAAAGTTCTGGTGTACGATGGCCAGGGCTTTTGGTTATGCCAGAAACGGCTGTCGAAGGGGCGGTTTCGCTGGTGGCCTGAGGGTGCTGCGGAGGCGTTGCGGGAATTGGAAGCGCGGGAACTGCAGCTGGTGTTGTGGAATGGAGACCCGAGCCGCGGGGCGCTGGGGCCTCTGTGGCGAGGGCTGCGCGGCCAGGGTATCGCGGCGAAAGAAAGCTGAAAATAAAGCGTGCGTTCCATTTTCGCGCCTGCTACATTGGCGCGCATGAACGAACCGCTGTGCTATCGCGGACGCACGATCGGCGCGGAAGACATCGCCTCGATTCGGCAGATCATCGCTCAAAACCCTCGGGCCAGTCGGCGGCAGCTTTCCGTGCTGGTATGCCAGGCATGGGGTTGGCGGCAAACCAACGGCGCATGGCGCGACATGGTGTGCCGGGGCTTGATGCTGGCGCTCGCCCGCGCCGGGCATATTGAACTGCCATTGAGAAAATTCACGCCCCCGAACCCTCTGGCGCGGCGGGTCCGGCCGGCCACGGATTTTCTTTTGGACCAGAGCCTGCTACGCGGCCCGTTGCGGGCGCTGCCGCCGCTGTCCATCCGCCAAGTCCGGCGCACGGACGAGGAAGCCCTGTTCAACGGCCTGATCGAGCGCTATCACTACCTGGGCTACACACAACCGGTCGGAGAACAGCTCAAGCACCTGGTGTGCGCGCAGGATCGGCCTGTCGCATGCCTGGCTTGGAGTTCCGGGCCGTGGCACATGGGACCGCGGGACCGGTTCATCGGCTGGTCCCCGGCGGTTCGCCGCCGCCGATTGCATCTGCTGGCGTACAACACCCGTTTCCTGATCCTGCCCTGGGTCGAGGTCCCGCATCTGGCCAGCCACATTCTCGGCCGCATGGCCCGGCAACTCAGCGCCGACTGGGAGACGGTCTACGGACACCCGATTCACTATCTGGAGACCTTCGTGGATCGGGCGCGGTTCAAGGGCACGTGCTATCGGGCCGCGAACTGGCTGTGCTTGGGGAAGACCACCGGACGGGGCATCAAAGACAAGCAGCACCAGGTCACGCTGTCGGTGAAAGATGTACTGGGTTATCCGCTGGCCAAGGACTTTCGCGCAAAGCTTTGCGAGAGCGAGGACCCATGAAGGAACCGCGACGGTTGGACGCCAATGAAGCGCAGTTGACTGCCGTGGCGCAGCGACTGGAGAGCCGACACCTGGAGCCCGGTGACTACGAGTTGCTCAAGGCGGTCATTGACACGGTGTGTTTCCTCAGCCGGGTGGTGCAGCAGAAGTCGACGTCCATCCAGCGGTTGCTGCGGATGATTTTTGGTGCGCGGACCGAGAAGACCAGCACAGTGCTCCAACGCGGCACTCAGGGGCCGTCGCCCTCTACGGCCACGGGGACAGGCCAACCGAAGCGCATAGGCCATGGCCGCCGGGCCGCCGCCGCCTACTGGGGCGCCCCAAAAGTGGCGGTGCCGCACGGCCAACTCAGGGCCGGAGATCTCTGCCCCGGCTGTGCCCATGGCAAACTCTATGACACCCGGCGCCCGGCGGTATTGCTGCATCTGCATGCGCAGCCGGCCATCGCCGGCACGGTCTTCGAGTTGGAGAAGTTGCGTTGCGCCCTATGTGGCCAGCTCTTCAGCGCCACGGCGCCAGCCGAGGCGGGCCAGGAGAAGTACCACGCCAATGTGGCCCCGATGCTGGCGGTGATGCGTTACGGCTACGGCATGCCCATGAACCGGATCGAACAGATGCAGCAGGACGGCGGGGTGCCGCTGCCCGCGGGCACCCAGTGGGAGTTGATGCAGGCCCATGCCCGGGAACTCTGGCCAGTCTTCGAGGAGTTCCAGCGCCAAGCGGCCGGCGCCGATGTGTTCTACAACGACGACACCACCGCCCGCATCCTGTCTCTGGAGAAGCAGATCCGAGAAGCGGAAGTCCCGCCAGCCGGCGACACGAAGCCGCGAACCGGCATCTTCACCACCGGCATCATCGCCACCCAGTCGCAACGCACCTTCGCGCTGTTCTTCAGCGGCGGGCAGCATGCCGGCGAGAACCTGCAGGCCGTGCTCGATCGGCGCCCAGCCGACCTCGCCACCCCGATCCAGATGTGCGACGGGCTCAGCCGCAACAAGCCCCGCACGGCCGCGACGCGCATGGCCAACTGCAACGCGCATGGGCGGCGCGGCTTTGTGGCGGTGGCCGATGCCTTCCCGCAGGAGTGCGCCCATGTGCTGGAGACCGTGCAGCAAATCTACATGCACGACGAACAGACTCGGCGTGAGGCCATGTCCGACGAACAAAGGCTCCTGTTCCACCAGCAGCACAGCGGTCCGCTCATGGTGGACCTGAAACGATGGATGGAGGAGAAGATCGAGAACAAGCACGTCGAACCGAACGGATCCTTGGGCGAGGCCATGGCCTACATGCTCAAGCACTGGGAACCCCTGACGCTGTTCCTGCGCCAGCCCGGCGCGCCCCTCGATAACAACATCTGCGAGAGAGCGCTGAAGACCTCGATCCGCCACCGCAACAACTCATTGTTCTACAAGACCGAAAACGGCGCGCACGTCGGCGATCTGTTCATGAGCTTGGTCCACACTTGCCGACTGGCGCGGGTGAATCCCTTCGACTATTTGGCCACCCTGCGGCGATACGCCCACCGGCTCCGCGACGGACCTGCCGAGTGGCTGCCCTGGAACTACCAGGCCACTGCGGCAGCGCTGGCTGGAACTTGAGGCAATCGGGAGCATCTTCCATTGCGCGTATTAACGGCAACTCTGGGGACAGCAACCGTCAACCCGCGTTGCGGACCGAAAAATCGTTGTTGGCACCCCCGCGAAGTGATAGTATGACGGGCCAACCAGACTGAATGGTCCACGATGGTTGCTGGCCATGGGCCAAAAGCGCAAGAGTCCCGTGTTGTGTTGAAATTGAAACAAGCGAAACAGAAGGCGAGACGGATATGAAATCGAAGTGCGTATTTATCGCGATTGCCATGATCGGACTGGCAACTGCAAGTGCTGATGCCGAAACCGGCATCACCAATATCGTCAGCGGCGTCACGAGCAATGTGACGGGCGATTATTATGTCGGCAATACGGGGCCGTTCAACGGCCTCATTGTCACCAATGCCGGACAGCTCAATGTCTCCGGCAGCGGCTACATGGGCTACACCGTGGCGGCCAGCAACAACACCGCGCTCGTCACCGGCAGCGGCTCGGTCTGGAACGTCAACGGCCACCTCAACGTCGGCTATGGTACCAGCGCGAACAACAACCAGTTGACGATCAGCGCCGGCGCCCATGTCCAAGACAACGTAGGCGACATCGGCTATGGCGGCGCCAACAACTCCGTGTTGATCACTGGCAGCGGCTCGGTGTGGAGCAACGTCAACTCCTCTGGGTCTGCCATCCTGATCGTTGGCGACCAGACAGCGGGCAACCAGTTGACCGTTGCCAACGGCGGGCATCTCTACAACAACATAGGGAGCTACATCGGCTACAACAGCGGCGCGAGCAACAACACCGTGCTCGTCACCGGCAGCGGCTCGGTGTGGATAGCAGACCAGCTTGCTGCAAAATACGTCGGCTACAATGGCTCCGGCAACAGCCTGATCGTCAGCAACGGCGGCTTTTTCCAAGTGGGCAACCAAGGGGGCGAGAATGGTATTTTTATCGGCAATGGCAGCACTGCGAACAACAATTCCGTCACGATTAACGGCGCGGGCATGCTCGCATATACAAAAATCTATGTCGGTTACAACGGTTCCGGCAACAGCCTGACGATTGCCAACGGCGGAGTTCTCACCAATAGAACCGATACGAGCCAAGAGTCCGTCAATCTCTGGGTAGGTTATAACGCCAGTTCCAGCAACAATTCCGTCACCGTGACCGGCCCCGGTTCTTTGTATTTTTCGAGTTTCTCCGCTGGTTATAATCAAATCTATCTGGGCTATTCCGGTTCCAGCAACAGCCTGACGGTGTCCGCCGGCGGCGAAGTGCTCCTTGCCGGCACGAACAACGATTTGTTTTCCGTCGGCTACAAACCCGGCGCGAACAACAATGCGCTCACCATCACCGGCAACAACAGTCTATTGAGCATCCAAGGCGGCGATTTGATTCTCGGCGGAGGCCCCGACGACGGCGGCGGCCCCTACAACGCCGGCGGATCCGGCAACCAGATGACCATAGCCGCCGGCGGCACCGTCTCGAACATTAACGGCTACATCGGATACAACACGAACGCCGCCAACAACGCCGCCACCGTGAGCGGCGCGGGATCGAGTTGGAACAACTCCACCAATCTCTTCATCGGCTACGGAACGGGCGCGACCAACAGCCAGTTGACCATTGCCAATGGCGGCCAGGTCCAGGACATTCAAGGCGACATCGGCTATGGCGGCTCGAACAACATCGTCCTCGTCACCGGCGCTAACGCGCTCTGGAACAACTCGGGCACTCTCACCGTCGGCGACAACACCGCCGGCAACAGCCTGACGATCACCAACGGCGGCCGGGTTTCCGCCAGCAAAGGCGACATCGGCTACAACAGCGGCGCGAACAACAACACCGTGCTCGTCACCGGCAGCAACGCGGTCTGGCAGAACTCGGGCAACCTCGTCGTCGGCGACCAGACGGCCGGCAACCAGTTGTCGCTTGCCAACGGCGGCGTCGTTTCCAACACGGCGGGCTACATCGGTTATGGCGGCGGCGCGAACAGCAACACGGTCACTGTCAGCGGCTCCGTTTGGAATAACAACGGCGACTTGACGGTGGGGCTTTCCGGCAGTGGCAACCAGTTGACGGTCAGCAACGGCGCTTCCGTCATCAACGCCAACGGCTGGATCGGCGTCAACAGCGGCGCGAATAATAACAGCGTGCTCGTCACCGGCAGCGGCTCCGTCTGGACCAACAACGGCAACTTTTACATCGTAACCGGTTCCGGCAACAGCCTGACCATCAGTAACGGCGGCGCCGTGGTCGTCACCGGCGGCTCTGTCGTTGAGAGCAGCGCCGCGAACACCACCTTGCTCGTCACCGGCAGCAACACGGTTTGGCGAAACACCGGCGTTCTGAATCTTTACGGATCTGCGATGCAGTTGACGATCAGCGCCGGTGGCCAGGTCTTCAATACCGCTGGCGAAGTGCGCGGGGGCGATGCGGTCAATGTCGCCGGCAGCGGCTCGGTCTGGAACAACAGCGGCAACCTCCTGGTCGGCTCGGGCAGCGGCAACTCTCTGACGATTACCAACGGTGGCGCGGTGCTCGTTGGCGGCAACGCCACCCTCGGCAAGCTCACCTACATCAACAACTCGATCACCGTTGCCGGCGGCAGCCTCGCCGTCACCAACGCCGGAGCGACCGGCACGCTCAATGTGTATAAAGGCACGCTCGCCATCAATGGCGGAACAATTTTTGCCGACAGTTTCTTCGCCACCAACGGCGGCAACAGCGTCGTTCAGTTCAACGGCGGCACGCTCAACACGAAAACGACGACGGTTGCCAACGGTTCGCTCTTCACCGTCGGCAATGGCGTGAATGCGGCGGCGCTGAACCTGCAGGGCGGCACGCACGCCTTTGCCAACGGCCTGGCCATCGCCAACAACGCGCAGGTGTGTGGCTCGGCGGCCATCAATGCCGCCGTCACCAACAACGGCATGGTGTCTCCGGGCGCGTCCATCGGTACGCTGACGGTTGCCAGCAATTACACGCAAAACGCCGGGGGCGCGTTGACCCTGAAACTTGGCGGCCTTGGTTCCAACGACGTGCTGGCCGTCAGCCGAACCGCCCAGCTTGGCGGCACGCTGACAGTGACGAACCTCAACGGATTCCAACCGGCGTTGTCGAATGCCTTCACGATTCTGACGGCGCAGACGGTGAGCGGCGCCTTCGCCGCCACGAACCTGCCAACGCTCGATCCAGCCGGCGGGTGGAGTGTCATCTATTCGTCCACGACCGTTGTCTTGCGCGTGGTGAACGGAACTTCGGCCTACGCCCTCTGGGCGCAGGCGCACATCCCCAATCCGAGCCTGCGGAATTCAGACCAGGATGCGGATGGCGACGGGCTCAGCAACTGGCAGGAATACATTGCCGATACCGACCCGACCAACCCGGCGTCGTATTTCCATGTCACGGCGGTGAGTAATCTGCCGCCGTGGACCGTCTATTTTCAGTCGAGCACGGGGCGAATGTACACCCTCAACGGGATCAGCAACCTTGTGTCCGGCGTCTGGACCAACGTCCCCGGCGCCGGCCCGCGCCTGGGTGCAGGCGGTCCCGATTCGATGCAGGACACGAACGTGCCGCCCAAAGGGCCTTTCTACCGGCTGGGGGTGGCATTGCCGTAACGCGTCATATGTACGGCGCGGCTTGCCAACCCCGAAGTTCCCGCCGGCCCCGCTGGACACTTCCCCGTCGCCGCCGAAACATATGGCAAACGGAGGATTACATATCTGCCGCCCGCCTGTGCGTCGCACACGGACGGGTGCCTGCACGGGCAGGTCCGGCTGAGTTTTCACACGGCCAAGCCAAGCAAAATGTGGCAACACACGCTCACCGAGGGGACACGAACAAGCAGATGGTGTCGTCACAGGAAGAATTTTTGGAAAAGTTTGGCTCGTTCGTCCAGCAACTGCCCACTGGTT
>Ga0316232_1005376_pt1 | contig 10221 bp, 8 predicted proteins | sample TBHtaG_FD_206006 | JGI IMG/M metagenome (GOLD analysis project Ga0316232, IMG submission 206006) | Freshwater microbial communities from Trout Bog Lake, Wisconsin, USA - TBH18025_13 | ecosystem: Environmental > Aquatic > Freshwater > Lake > Hypolimnion/Profundal zone | place: USA: Wisconsin... | reverse complement strand
CAACACTCTAAACAAAGTGATACAAAGCAGATAATTTCCAACAAAATAAATTTATTAGAGAGGATAAGCGAAGATAATCTTAAAGATAAAAAAGTACCTATTTCTTTAGTGGAAGAACTCATGAAGGAGGACAAGGAAATTAGATTGATGACTTATAAAATTCTAGTAGAAAAATTTAATGATAAGTACGGAACTCTATCAGCCAAACAAAAAGGACTTTTAAAAGATTATATAGCTAGTATATCTGACACTCAAACTTTAAAAGAATCCCTGAATAAAAGATTGACATCAATAAAAAAAGAACTTTTGGGACTTTCAAAAAAAGTTGAAAGCCCAGTAATAGCCATAAAATTAAATGAAGTTATAAAATTAATAGTTCCTATAAAGGATAACATAGGTGTAAAAGACGAAGTTGTAACTAGTATTTTACAGTATTATGATTTAATAGATGAGCTAAAATCAATAGAATGACGAAAAAACAATTTTCAGTTCAATTTTTTGCTCAAAAAATGCTAACCGAAGATGAACACCCAGATGTAGTTTTTGCCCTTAGCAACGAAGGATTAGTAACTTTACTTAATAATGATTATCAGGGGAAATTTAAACCTATAGATAGTTCTGGAAGTGGGTATTATGTCATGTTGAATAGGGACTTTGATCAATTCGTTGATCAAGCAATTCAATACGTTAGAAAACCCATGGATTATATAGAGATTAAAAATGAAATGAGACCTGATGCTTATTTGAGCTACGAACCAAAACAAGGATCTTTGGAAGAAGACGGAGGTTCGTGTGCAACTGGCGCAGGCGCAAACTTTCAATCAGGAACAGGAGAAGAATACGCTCCAGGGCTTAATAATTCGAAGAAAAAATATAATGCAGAGCTAAAAGAAGATTTAAGAAATCCATCCTCTCAAAGGTACCAAGGAACTCAAACGACTGTAAAAGAAAAAAAGAAGTTTAAAAAAACTGTTAAGGACGTTGAACCTAAATTAGCTGCAGGAAAAGCAAAAAATTACGCAAAAGATTCATGGGGGTGGAAAGATGCACCAAAAATACCAAATAGGCCCACAAAAGGCGGATTTATATATAAGGACCTTTGGGAAACTAAATCTTTGACTGAAAGTTATTCTACGTTTAAGAAAGAAACTAAAATTAGAGACGGAAATCAGCAATATCACGAAGCAGTAAAGTTAGTTAGAAAAAAATTATCTGAATTAAACAAAGTTTTAGAATACTCAACTAGGTTGAAGGAAGAAATGCCTTATCAAAACACAATTCCTGAGGGTAAGAGTGATAGTAGAACTAAAAAATCCATAGAAAAGTTAAAATTAAAAGTTGCAGAAGCTTACAAAAAAATTAAAAAACTAGATAAATAAATGGCAAAACCTACTACTTCTGTATCAAGCAGAAAGACTACTTTTGGTAAGAAAAAAATGGGAAACGCTAAAAAATCGTACAATAAACACTCCCAAAGACCAAAAGAATATCACGGTCAAGGCAGATAATCAAATATTTATAACTACACACAATGACTACAGTAGATTTATATAAACAGCTTAAGTTGGGAAAAATTACGGAATCCAAATTCCTTTACGAAGTTCGTAGGGATAATAATTTACCGTTTATTACCAATCTTACGTCCTTTAAGGATGCAGAGCAAATTCTTAAAAATAGAAGTATAATTAGGGAATGGGCAAAGGACGATAAAGAAATAACTGCTATCATTGACAAATTAAATCCCTACAGATTTAAAAAGGCCATTCAATTTGAAATTGATAAATTGGCTAATATTGATGAACCAACGTACATAAAAATTAGGGAAAAAGTAGCTAAGAAAATGGCAGCCGATCCAATGGCATACAGGGAAGCTCAGTTCATTAATTCAGAAGACATAGAAAAACAAGACCAAAAACTTCAATGGGAAGAGGTAAAAAAGAACAATTTTGTTGACAAATATCAACAAATGAAAAAAGTTAAGGGTCAAGAAAAATTAAAAGCTCAAAAAGCTCCAAAAACTGAAAATAGAAAGGGAAAACCCAAGGGCGTAAAAGAATTGACTTATAAAGCAAAAAAGGCCAAGGGCATAAAAGAAGTCATGCCAGAAACAAAAAAGGAAAAAATAGTTGAAAATTTGTTTACTGACATTTTTAAAAAAAAAGTTAGTTTATTAGAGGACACTCATTATAGATTTGGAATAGGCCAAGCAGTACCTTTACCTGAAAAAGATCGTAAAGATTTTGGATGCGATTCAGGAACCATAAAAGACATTAAGGGCGGTACTTTATACCTCGAATTGGAATCTGCAGACGAACAGGGTCAACCAATACAAATTTCTAGACAAATAAATGTAATAGAACACGAATTGGGAGGAAGACAAGAAATTCAAAAAGAACCTGTAAAAGAACCTGTAATAAATGCTGATGGTAACCAATTTAAAACTGGCCAAGAGGTGATGGATGAATTTGGAAAAAAAGTTAGAATAGACGGTTTTAAAAAGGATAAATATGGTAAAATAGAAGCTTTGATAAAAGCTTCCACTGGAATGTTTTATCACACTGTGAATATTGATGGTTTGGAACCCATAAAAAAAGAAAAAACTCCCCAAGAGGATGCTTTTTCAAAACTACCAAACTTAGGAAAATCAGGTCAAAACTGGTTAAGTGGCCAGGGAAAACTCAAAGAATTATTTAATAAACTAAAAGAAGTATCCAAACAAAATTTAAAAGAGGATAGAAAAAAATTCAAAAAGATCAAAAAAGAAGTCATAGATCCACAGACTATCAGAGCAGCACAAACAGGAGAAACTACCCTGTCCGTAAAAAAAGGAAGCGCTGATGAAAAGCAAGCGCAGCAAAAGGGGTTAACTTATACTTCGTATTAAGATGAGCAAACAATTATTAATAGAGTACTCTTTATTTCACCCAATCGGTCAATTACACGAAGGAATTAAAAATCGTAATGGCAACATGGTGGTCGCTGGACAAGTGCAGGCCAGTGATAAGCCAAATGCTAATAAGAGAATATACCCCTACGATATTTTAGAACTTCAAGTTGAAAAGTATATAGCGGGCCCTATAAAAGAAAATCGTGCACTAGGAGAACTAGATCATCCGGAATGCCATCGTCCATCTGCAGAAATAATGACAGAATCTGGATGGAAAAAAATAAAAGATGTAATTGTTGGTGAAAAAGTCATGACTTTAAATACGCTAACTAGTCAATGTGAATGGAATATTGTTGAAAGGGTTATTAATGAGCCCTATCGTGGAAAAATGATAAACATTCGAAATAAAAATATTGATGTATTAGTAACTCCTAATCATAGATTTGTGACTACTGATAGGCAATTTAATTATTCAGAAGTTACGGCTCAAGAGATTTTTGATAAAAAAATATCTACTCATTTGGGAATTCCTATTGATTCAAAAGGATATTTAGACGGTATATCTTATGAAGTCTTTGAATTACATAGTCATAGTCATGCAAAAATATCTAAAGAAAAGAGATTAAAATTTGAAAAACCTTTAATTTTAGATGCTAAAAGTTGGTTTGGGTTTTTAGGTTTTTATTTAGCAGAGGGTCATTGCGGACCTTCAGAATCATCTGGAGTTTATATATCTCAAAATGATGGAGAAAAAGCAGATAAATTTAGAAGTTTATTAGAAAAATTATCTCCCGAATTGGAGTGGAAAGAACGAAAAAGAGATAATTCTAAAGGATTAGTATTTTATACTTATGATAAAAGATTATGGAATTATTTAGATCCACTGGGAGATAAATACTCTAAATATATTCCTAAGGAAATAAAGGAAGCTTCTAAAGATTTACTTAAAGAGTTTTTTGATTGGTATCTTTTGGGAGACGGCACTACTATTAATTTTAATGGATACGAAAGACAATCTGTTTTTACTGTGTCTAAAAAATTAATAGAGGATTTAGATGAAATTTTAGTTAAATTGGGTGGTTCAGGAGTTATAAAAGAGTATATAACTAAAAAAGATTATGTATATGCTAATCATGTAATAAAAGCCGAAAATAAAAGTACTTTATATAGACTTTGGATCAAAAAAAATCACTCTATATCTTTAGATTATAGATTTTTAAAAGCTGAAGAAATTGATTATGATGATACTGTGCACTGCGTAACTGTTAAAAATGGTAATTTTTATTGTAAAGATAATGAAAAACCCTTTTGGTCTGGAAATAGTTCTATTATTAATTTAAAAAATGTTAGTCATAACATATTGGAACTGTGGTGGCAAGGCAAGGATTTATTCGGAAAAATAGAAATATTACCCACACCCTCAGGAAACATACTTAGACAGTTATTTGAAAATCAAATAAGTGTTGGAATTTCTTCAAGAGCCATGGGGTCAGTTTCTTCCATAGGCGAGGGAATTGTTAAAGTGGAAGACGATCTTGATTTAATATGTTGGGATTTTGTCTCTACTCCATCTACTTACGGAGCATACATGAAACCAATGGGAAGTCGCGGTTTGCAAGAATCTTACGATAGGACTATTAAACTGGAAGATAAATACTCTAGGGCAAATAAAATGATATCAGACATAATTTGTAATGTCAGTGGTATTTGTTGCATTCACTAAAATATTTTTTTAGTAAATTTACGTTTTAGAAAAAACACCGATATTTATTCGTATATGCGTTATTATACTCATAATATAACGCTACTCGTATAACATACACATATTGCTTGAAACACTACAATAAGCAATCGAAAATCACATAACATAATTAACATGCAAGAAAACATGTACAAACAAGCAATTGCTGATGCAAAGGCACTAAGAGCTAGCGCAATCGCCAACGCAAAAGCAACACTGCAAGAAACTTTCGCTCCCCAAGTGGAAGCAATCGTTAAACAATCTTTAAGAGAAGATTTGGAAGAAGATTTGGAAGAGTCGACTGACAAAGAACCAAAAGATAATGGATTCGGAGCTGGTAAGGAAAAAATTTACAGTAAAAAATTAAAACTTCCGAAGAGTTACAAAGGAACTGATATTGAAGATTTTGAAGAATCAGAAGAAGAACTCGAAGAATCCGAAGAAGAAATGGACGAAGCTTCCCTGGAAGAAATTCTTGGAGAATTGGAAGAAATCGACGAAGATTACGAAGAAGAAGGTGAGGATCTAGAAGAAGCAGGAGACGAAGAAGAAGTTCCAGAAGGTGGAGAGGACGATGAAGAAATTGTTCTTACTTTTGGTCAACTTAAACAAGCTTTAGCGCCTTTTATTTCCGGTGAAGAAGGCATGGAAGCTGGAGAAGAAGACATGGAAGGAAACGATGCTGACGTTGATTTAGACGAAATTCTTGGAGAGGAATCAGAAGAAGAACTCGAAGAGTCTGAAGAAGAACTAGAGGAATCAGAAGAAGAACTCGAAGAAAAACACGACATGGAAGAAGGTAAAAAGAAAATGGAAGAGCGTAAGAAAAAAGTTGACGAAAGCAAGCACAAAAAAGAAATGGAAGAAGCTAGAAAAGCTATTGAAGAACTTAGAGGTTCTTTGAACGAAGTTAATCTTTTGAATGCTAAATTGCTTTACATGAATAAACTTTTTAAAGCTAAATCTCTAACAGAATCACAAAAAGTAAAAGTTGTTGTAGCTTTTGATAGAGCATCTAGTGTAAAAGAAGTTAAAAACATTTATGCAACTCTTAACGAATCTATTTCGGCTACGAAAAAAACATTGAAAGAGAGCTTTAACGGGTACGCATCCAAACCCGCCGGATACGCGCCAAAACAAAACATTACAGAAGCAGATCCTTTCGTTACGAGAATGCAAAAATTGGCGGGAATAAAATAAACAAAAACAAAAAAATTAAATAACAATCATGGCAAACTTAGTACAAAATTTACTAAACGAGTCCGCTCAAAATGCATCGCAAGCACAATTCACCGTTGCTCAGCGTTTAGCAAAAAAATGGGCCAAGTCTGGCCTTTTGGAAGGCTTGCAGGACTACGATCGCGCTAACATGGCGATGATCCTCGAGAGTCAAGCAAAACAACTAGTTGTTGAGGCTTCTCAAACTAACGGTGGCGTTTCACAGGGTTCTTCCGGTAACGCAACATTTACACCAGGTACTGGTGAACAATGGGCAGGAGTTGCTCTACCCCTTGTAAGGAAAATTTTTGGTCAAATTGCAGCGAAGGAATTCGTTTCAGTTCAACCGATGAATTTACCTGCAGGCCTGGTATTCTATTTGGACTTCCAATACGGTGGTGCAAACGGTACCGCTTCTCCGTTCAACTACAATGGTTCATTGTACGGTACAACAGGTTCTAACTTCGGTAATGCCGCTTCAGGAGCTCTATACGGTGCTGGTAGGTACAACTATTCATTGAATGCTTTTTCTGCTTCAGTTAGTGCGTCAACCGTACTTTCAGGATCAGCTAACGTTCCATTTTCAGCTATCAACTTTGATGCTAACTACAGTGCATCTTTAGTTGCAGGTCAAATTACCCAAATTACAATTCCTAACGCTTCAGTAGTTTTGAACGACATAAACTACAATGGAGTTAGAGCATTTGACATTGCTTCTGGTTCAACCATTTTGAGTTCTCAAACTTTGAATGCTTTTACAAAATACACCGGACTTCCAATTCAGGGTGGTACTGACGTTCTAACTTTTGTGATAACTGGTTCTTTGACAGCTGCTGCAGCAAACAACTTGACAGGTTCAAATGCTCTGGTTGTTTACTATAATAAAATGACCGACTTCAATGCAAGGGGTGATTTTGAAGATAGATCTTCAAGTCAAGGTATGTCAGTTCCTAACTATTACAGCCCCTCTCAGATTTACATCCCTGAGGTTAACGTTCAGATGAGGTCTCAGACCATTTCTGCTAAAACTCGTAAGTTGAAAGCTCAATGGACTCCGGAGTTCGCTCAGGACTTGAACGCTTACCACAGCTTGGATGCTGAGGCAGAATTGACCGGTCTTCTTTCTGAGTACATTTCTTTGGAAATCGACTTGGAAGTATTGGACATGTTGATTCAAAATGCTCCGACCGTGTTGCAATGGTCAGCAAAAATAGGTAACCAAATTGATCCAACCGGTACTTTCTTCCAATCTAACACAGCGGGAGCTTACTACAACCAGATGACTTGGTTCCAAACAATCGGTATTAAATTGCAGAAAATATCCAACTTGATTCACCAACGTACTTTACGTGGAGGTGCTAACTTCATGGTTGTTTCTCCTGCGGTTGCAACAATTCTGGAATCAATTCCTGGATTCGCTGCTGATACTGACGGTGCTGCTGATACAATGAAATACGCTTTTGGCGTACAAAAAATCGGTAGTTTGAACAGCCGTTACAAGGTTTACAAAAACCCTTACATGTTGGAGAATTTCATCCTGTTAGGATTTAGGGGTAACCAATTCCTTGAGTGCGGTGCTGTATACTCTCCTTACGTTCCTCTGATCATGACGCCTTTGATTTATGATCCTACTACTTTCACTCCAAGAAAGGGGATAATGACAAGGTACGCTATGACGATGATCAGACCCGAATTCTACGGTGGTCTACAAGTAGCTGATTTGAACATTGTGTAATTGGTAAATTAAATTAAAAAATACAAAACCCAACGAAAGTTGGGTTTTTTTATGTATATTTATTGTTAATTAAACCCTAAATAGGTGTGTATGATAAAATGTTTAAAGTGCAGCAAAGAATTAAACGGTAGACAGAAGTTTTATTGTTCAAATTTTTGTAAGCTAACCCACAAAGAGGGGATAAAAAAAAGAACCATAAAAAAAGATAAACAAGATCATAGTTTTTTGGCAAAATGTAAATTGGATGGTAAACTATTTTTAGATGTAAAAAACTATTCAGGAGCTCTTTCAAAGCACTTGGTTAAGCTGGGTGTGAATGATCTTAGCAATGTATTCGATCACTACGATATAGTGAAGAATGAGTTAGTTGAAGCTTCCAAATGGAACTGTACGTACTGTGATTGGTCAACTATTGATACAAAAAATAAATCCGGTTGCATTACAAATCACATTAAAACACATGGAATCCAAATTCAAGTTCACATGGACAATTACCCTAAAGATTCTCACTTGTGGGTGTACGGACCTTTAAAAGAGATCAACGATTACGTTCTTTCAAAGGACGAGAATTCTTTTATAGTCTGTTTGGAATGCGGTAATAAATTTAAAAGATTGACAAAAACCCACTTAAAATTTCACAATTTAACTCCGGATCAGTACCGTGATAAGCACAAAATAAGTATACTCACCAGCGAATCCACTTTACAAAAATTCAGGGATTCTTACAAAGAGCATTGTGATAAAATCAACACAATTAAAAAAATTTCAAAGTTGGAATTAGAATTTGGAAATTGGTTAAAATCCCTTGGAATTAAAATTGAGTACTCTAATAGAAAAATTATAGCTCCGTACGAATTGGATTTGTATTTGCCTGATTATAAATTAGCAATAGAAATAAACGGATTGTATTGGCACAGCGAATATCACGGAAATAAACACAAAAATTATCACCTTTCAAAATTGGAAATGTGCGAAAAAATTGGAGTGTATCTAATTCAGATATTCGACGATGAGTGGATTAGCAAACAATCCATAATAAAGGGTAAAATTTTGAGCAAACTAAAAATGTCAGAGCACAGAATTTACGCAAGAAAGTGTGAAATATTGGAAGTAAAAGACAAAAAAATAAAATCAGAATTTTTAAAAAATAATCACTTACAATCTGATGATAGGTCAAAAATAGCTTTTGGATTGTATCATCAAAAAGAGTTGGTCGCTTTAATGACTTTTGGGCCTCTAAGAAGAGCGTTGGGTCAAAAAAGTGAAACCGGCCGTTACGAGTTAATAAGGTATTGTACATCAAAATCAATCGTAGGAGGAGCTTCTAAACTATTCAATCATTTCTTAATTACCCACAATCCAGTGTCAGTTTTATCATACGCTGATCGTCGTTTTACTTCGTCTATAAATTCAACTCTGTACGATAACTTGGGTTTTAATTTTTTTGGGGTAACCCCTCCGAATTATTGGTATACAAAGGACTTTAAAAGAAAATTTCATAGATTTAATTTTACAAAGGGCAGATTGGTAAATAAATTCAATGGGGACAAAACAAAATCAGAAATATCGTTAATGAGGTCCATGGGGTACGATAGAGTTTGGGATTGTGGTAATTTAAAATATGTATATCCAAAATAGTAATTTAATTCGTTACGGTTTCACTCATATTTATATCAAAAGAGTTACACCCGTATGGAAGTTGAAACGCAAAAGAGAAAGCTGAAGGGCCAAATAAAGTTCAACGTCCAGTTGAACGATGAGCAAAAGTTAGCTAAACAGGTCATACTAGATAATAAGATAACGGTAATAAAGGGACAAGCTGGTTCGGGAAAGTCATTGGTCGCAGCTCAAGTAGCTTTGGACATGCTTTTTAAAAGGGAAGTGGAAAGGATCATTCTTACGCGTCCGGCCGTGACTTCCGGTGAAGAAATAGGTTTTTTACCTGGTTCAAAAGAGGAAAAATTGGCACCTTATACAGCTGCGATATACGATAACATGTATAGGTTGTACAATAAGGAGAAAATAGATAAGGAAATATTAGAGGGTAGCATTGAAGTGATTCCGCTGGCTTTCATGCGAGGAAGAAATTTGAGCGACTGTTGTGTGATGGTCGACGAAGCTCAAAACATAACTCACAGGCAGATGGAGTTGTTATTGGGTAGAATATGCAAGGGAACAAAAATGATAATATGTGGAGACTCCTCTCAAGTGGATTTGAAGAATAAAAAGGATTCAGGTTTTCATTTTATATGCACTAATTTCAAAGAAATAAAGGGATTTGAAGTGATCACTTTAAAAACTAATCACAGGGATCCAATAGTTGAACCCATGTTAGAAATATATAAACAACACAACGATTAATGGCTAACCCTATAATATACACAGGATCCGCGCAACCCATATCAGGATCAACTCCTTTTGGATTTTACGATAATGATATAAGTTTTCAAAATGATGGTCCAAGAGTGGCGAATTATGTTGCTACAAAATTGGGATACCCGGTCATGGATGTGGAGTTACAGGATACACAAATGTACGCCTGTTTTGAGGAAGCAACTTCTGTGTACGCAGAGGAATTGTACCAATCAAAGATAAAGGACAATTACTTTGCTCTTGAGGGAGCATCGACTTCGTCTCTTT
>Ga0316232_1005371_pt1 | contig 10230 bp, 7 predicted proteins | sample TBHtaG_FD_206006 | JGI IMG/M metagenome (GOLD analysis project Ga0316232, IMG submission 206006) | Freshwater microbial communities from Trout Bog Lake, Wisconsin, USA - TBH18025_13 | ecosystem: Environmental > Aquatic > Freshwater > Lake > Hypolimnion/Profundal zone | place: USA: Wisconsin... | reverse complement strand
AAGCGGTCAAGGTTTCCCGCCGGGAATTTCTGGGGGTTTTAGGAGTCGGGGCGGCGGTGCTTTGGACCGGGGCCTATGTTGCCACTGATCTGGTTCAGGACCGCACCAAGTACATAAAGCTGCGGGCGAAAGCACTTTATCTTGATGACGGCAAAGCCAAGGTTCGGCAGAGTCACAACAACGCCGCGGTGGCTGATGTCTATAAAAATTTTGCCGAAAAACCCTTAAGTCCGCTGGCTGAGGACTTGTTTCATACCCGCTATGTTGATCGCAGCAAGCTGGGGGGATTGAGCTAATGCATAGTACTGGTGAAGGTCCGCGGGTGCTGAAGCATCCCTTAACGTCCCGCCTGTTTCACTGGGGTCTGATCGCCGGTTTCCTGCCGGCGGCTGTCACTGGTTTCGTGCTCTGGCTTAAGCCAGGCAATGAAGAGCTGGTTAATCTCGCGATGCGCATCCATATCGTCGGGGCGGCGATTCTGACGGTGTCGGCTGTCTTATACGCGGTTTTCTGCCTGGACCGGATTATTTCGTTCATTCGGCGGATCTTTACCTGGGACGACCGGGATGTAGGCTGGATGCTGGTAGGCGGCGGCTATCCGCAGAAAATGTTTCTTGGCAAAAAAATCATTGTGCCACCGATGGGTAAAATGAATTCCGGTCAGAAAATGTTCGGGATATGCCTGTTATTCGGCGGGCTGGTGCTGATGGTGACCGGGTGGGTGCTGTACGCTTTTATCCCGGTGACTCCCAAGGCTTTCGTTTACTGGTCCGATCAGACGCATCTGATTTTAGGAGTTTTCCTGGGACTATTCATGTTTGTTCATATTTTTCTCGGGATTTACAACTGGGGCGAGTTTAAGGCCATGTTCGGCGATGGAACCCAGCCCCTCGAAGAGGCTGAGGACCACAACCCGGTTTGGGTGGCTAAAGAGATCGAGCCGGTCAAACAGTCCGGTGCCGGTACTCAGGTTTCGGTTTAGAGAGCACCGAAGGGTTTGCAGCATGCAGTGTGTCAATACTCTGGGCAGTCTGATGAAAAGTCAGGCTGTTTTTTCTTTGGCTGAAGCGATATAAGGCCTCTTGGCATAAAGGCCGTACACGTTGTGAAACCTAGTGTCAGGAAGCAGCTTCAATCCAGCAAGGGGACAGGCCGCCTTTTGACTTATATCCAAGATTCTGGTAAAATTTTAAGATAGGCAAAAAGGAGTTGATAGGGTTGCTAAAGTTTCTGAAGTCTTTGATTGGGGACGATAATGAAAAAGAAATCAAGCGCATGATGAAGTATGTGGAACAGATCAACACGCTTGAACCAGATATGCAGAAACTGAGCGATGCCTCGCTGGCGGCCAAGACCGGCGAGTTCAAACAGCGACTAGAAAATGGAGAAGATATTGAAAGTCTCCTGTCGGAGGCTTTTGCTGTGGTGCGGGAAGCATCCCGCCGCACTTTGGGTATGCGGCATTTTGATGTCCAGCTACTCGGCGCGGTGACGCTGCATCAAGGCAATATTGCCGAAATGCGTACAGGTGAAGGCAAGACGCTGGTGGCGACCATGCCGGTTTATCTCAACGCCTTAACCGGCAAGGGTGTGCACGTAATTACCGTCAACGACTACCTGGCCCGGCGTGACAGTGAATGGATGGGAAAGGTTTACCGTTTCCTCGGTCTCGACGTCGGACTCATTGTGCACGGACTGGACTTCGCCGAACGTAAAGCCGCTTATGGAGCTGACGTGACTTACGGTACCAACAACGAGTTCGGCTTTGATTATCTGCGGGATAATATGGTGATTTATCCTGAACAGATGGTTCAGCGGGAACTGAACTACGCCATCGTCGACGAGGTGGACAGCATCCTGGTGGACGAAGCCCGCACGCCGCTGATTATTTCCGGCCCCGGGGAAAAGTCCACCGATCTGTATTATGTTCTGGCGAAGATCATGCCCAGGCTGAAAGAAGTCGAAGATTACACGGTGGATGAAAAGCTGCACACCGTTGCGCCCACTGAGAGCGGCATCGCTAAGGCCGAGAAGCTGCTCAATGTGAAAAACCTCTATGAAAACGACAACATGGAAATGTCGCATCACTTCAACCAGGCATTGAAGGCCAACGCACTGATGAAGCGCGACCGCGATTATGTGGTCAAAGACGGTGAAGTCATCATCGTCGATGAGTTTACCGGCCGTCTGATGTTCGGGCGGCGTTACTCGGACGGACTGCACCAGGCCATCGAGGCCAAGGAAGGCGTCAAAATCGAACGGGAAAGCCAGACTCTGGCGTCGATTACCTTCCAGAATTATTTCCGGATGTACAAGAAACTGGCCGGCATGACCGGCACAGCCAAGACGGAAGAAGACGAATTCCGCAAGATTTACCGTCTGGACGTCATCGTCATCCCCCCCAATATGGCGATAGTCCGTGAGGATTTTCCTGATGTTATCTACAAAACCAAAGCAGCCAAATACCGGGCGGTGATCAAGGATATCGCCGACAGGCACGCCAAACTCCAGCCGATCCTTGTGGGGACGACGTCTATCGTCCAGTCGGAGGAACTGAGCGACCACCTCAAGCGTCATGGTATTACCCATAATGTACTCAACGCCAAGTATCATGAAAAAGAGGCCCAGATCGTGGCCCAGGCGGGGCAGCCCGGGACGGTGACCATTGCTACCAATATGGCCGGCCGCGGTACGGATATCGTACTGGGCGAGGGAGTTCCGGGGCTGGGCGGGCTACATATCATCGGCACTGAACGCCATGAAAGCCGTCGGATCGATAACCAGCTAAGGGGTCGATGCGGCCGGCAAGGCGATCCGGGTTCAACCCGGTTTTACCTGTCGCTGGAAGACGACTTAATGCGACTGTTTGGCTCCGACAACATCGCCACAATTATGGATAAACTGGGTATGGAAGAGGATGAACCCATCGAACATGCCCTGATCACCCGTTCCATCGAGCAGGCCCAGAAAAAAGTTGAGGCCCGTAACTTCGATATACGCAAACATGTACTGGAATATGACGATGTGATGAACCAGCAGCGCGAGATTATTTACGGTCAGCGGCGCCAGATTCTGATGGGCGAAAGCATGCGGGAAAACATCTTCCACATGATTGATAAAATGGTTGACCGCGGCATGGAACTGTTTGCCAATGAAAAGGTATACCCCGAAGAATGGGAGCTTGATGGACTGATCGAGTTTTCCGAAGGTTTCTTTGCTCCCCATGGTACGCTCAAGAAGGATGAATTGGTCAAATTCAGCCGTGAGGAATTGAAACAGAATTTGGTTGAGGCCGCCACATTCGCCTATGACGCCCGGGAAGCGCTTTTCGGCGAATCCAATATGCGGGAACTGGAAAAGGTGATCATGCTCAAGGTGGTTGACGCCAAGTGGATGGATCATCTTGATGCCATGGATATGCTCCGCGAGGGCATTGGCCTCAGGGCTTACGGTCAGAAAAACCCGCTGATTGAATACAAAATCGAAGCCTATGATATGTTCCAACAGATGATTGACAACATCCAGGAAGATATCGTCCGCTATATCTACCGGGTCAATATTATTCAACAACCCGAGGATCGCCTGCAGCAGGCCCATGCTGACCATGGCGAAGACGCCGCCACCCGGGCCCCTGTTGTCAACAAGGACAGTGTTGGGCGCAATGACCAGTGCCCGTGCGGTTCAGGCAAGAAGTATAAAAAATGCTGCGGCGCCGCCAAATGATGGCTGCCGAGAGCTGAATAATTAGGTTTGCCTAAATAAAGGCCGCATGAAAAAGTGGTTTTGTCAATAATATTATAGGGGGATGGCAGTGTTATTAGAAGAGTTACGCCGTGATATAGAGAATTTGGCTGACAGGTTAGTTGAAATGAGGGCTTCTCTTTGACGTAGCCGGCAAAGAGAGACAAATAGCCGCCCTTGAACATAAAATGGCTGCTCCGGATTTCTGGGATGAGCCGGAGGCGGCCCAAAAAATCATGCAGGAACTGACCCATCTCAAGGACAGCATCGAGCAACACAGCAATTTGTGCAACCGCCACAGCGATGTGGCGACTTTGTGGCAGTTAGGCATGGACGAAAAAGATGAGAGCGTCTATCCGGAAGTAGTGGAAGCATTGAAGGTTCTGCACAATGATGTGGAATTCCTCGAATTGGCGATCATGCTTTCCGGCGAATATGACGCTAATAACGCCATCTTGACGCTGCACGCGGGGGCGGGCGGCACAGAGGCCCAGGATTGGGTGCAGATGCTCCTCAGGATGTATGTGCGCTGGGCGGAGACCAACCGTTATAAAGTGGAAACACTCGATTTTCTCGCCGGAGACGAAGCAGGCATCAAGAGCGCCACGATCCTGGTTTCCGGGCGCAACGCCTATGGTTATCTCAAAGCCGAGAAGGGGGTGCACCGTCTGGTGCGAATCTCCCCCTTTGACGCGTCGGGTCGCAGACATACTTCTTTCGCAGCTGTTGATGTGATGCCTGAGATTGATGACACCATCGAGGTCAGCATCAACCCGGTAGATCTTAGGGTGGATACCTTCCGGGCCAGCGGCGCAGGCGGCCAGCATATCAACAAGACCGATTCAGCGGTGCGCATGACCCATCTGCCGAGCGGCGTGGTGGTGCAATGTCAAAGTGAGCGGTCCCAGATCCAGAATCGCGAACAATGCATGCGACTGCTGCGGGCCAAATTGTTTGAGCTGGAGCGGCAGCGACAGGCCGACAAAAAGGATGAAATAGGCGGGGAATATCAAGCTATCGAGTGGGGCAGCCAAATCAGGTCCTATGTATTTCATCCCTACTCTCTGGTGAAAGATCACCGCACCAACACCGAAACAGGTAATGTTCAGGCCGTTATGGACGGGGGAATCGACCTGTTCATCGAAGCCTATCTAAAAAGCGAGGGCAAAGGCGCGGAAAAATAGGAGGCGCTGTTGTGAATAAACGCCTGAGGATTGGTCTCATTATTATCCTGGTGGTAGTCGCCACCAGTGAATTTTTGTTGCCGTCCCTGGTGGGTAAGCTGGTGGCCCGGGGAATGACGAACGCTACCGGCAGCGAAGAAATATCGGCAATCGTGGTGAAACGACCTGCAGTGGCGATGCTGCTTGGCGGCAGTTTTGACCGGGTCTTCCTTCACGCTGTCAACGCCCGTATCGATAAAATTACATTTGCCGAACTTGACACCGCCCTGGAGAATATTGATCTGGATATGGCCGCACTCATCACTCGCCGGACGGTGGTGGTAAAGTCGGTACAGGATATTGACCTGACGGCAGTCATTACCCAAGAGGAGCTCAGCCGTTATCTCAATCAGAACGTCAAAGGCGTGAGAGGCGCAGTAGTCACGATTAACGCCGGAAAAGTGCAGGTAACAAGCAATTTCGGCTTGGGGCCCCTGGCCAGCGTGGCCATCACCCTTGAAGGCAAAATTGCCGGGGACGGCCAGAAACTGAAATTTGTTACCGAGAGGTTTCTGCTTAACAATACCATGGTCGGCAATATCGGCGGTTCGGTGCTCACGGAAATACCGCTGGTTGACTTGAAGAAACTGCCTTTCGGCGTCGGAGTGCGAGTGGTCAATATGGAGGACGGCAAGGTCACGATCTTTGCCGATAACCGTACCAAGTAGGGGCTGTTGAAAAGGAAACGCCGAAAGGCTGCAGTCTTTTTCAGCAGCTTTTCGATGTTTACTACCGAAAGAGCAAGATCTTCTTTTTCGGGGGCTGTGGCAGGAAATTGGTTCGATATGGCAGAATATCATAAATTTACTGCCTGTTGTACGCATAAAGGCTGGGTAAAATAGGAAAAATATAGTGCCCGGCATGTTTGTCCTACAGTTATATTTAATGCAAGGTGGAGAGAAGTTTGACAGACTTTCGATACAACCGGGTACTCCTGGTCTTGATACTGGCTGGCCTGCTGGCTTCTATGATTATCGGCTGGCAGCGTCATGCGGTGGAGGAAAACAACTCCCGGGTGGAAATGGTAATTGATTATGAAGATGTTGTGGAACTGGCGGAGACGGAAGGAATAGCTGTTCCTTTCCTGATGCAGCAGTTCAAGGACGCGGGAGTCACTTCCCTTGCAGTTTACGACACCAGCCTGGAAAAATTGCAAAAAAGCGGTAAGTTGACGGTTCTGTCCGGGGCCGATCTGCTGGCCCGTTATCGCATCGGGGAAGTGGAAACATTCCCGTTTCGCGATCCCGGCGGCAAGATTCTGCCATCGCGGATTTACTTGTTTGCTACCCGTTCCGATAGTGATGGCCAAAGCGTGTTCGCGGAAGTGAAAGAAGATTTGAATCGCCGGCTCGGCCCAGGCCGGGTTCACGATTTGATTGTTGCCGACAATCGCATGGGAATGGCTGTTGACGCCAATTACGAAAAGGTCGTAAAGTGGAACCTCGGTCTATCGAGCCAGGAAATGCGGGAAGTGAGCGGCGCCGGTTTTTATGTTGTCGTCCGACCTAGCAATTATGCAAAAGTTCGCCCTGATGACGTGACAGCGATGTTTAACCGGCTGGAAGGCCTTGATAATGTATCAGGCATTATGTTTGCCGGCGAAGAGGTGCTGGGGTATCCTGACTTGATTCCGCTCACCGCCGCTAAGATGCAGGACCGGGGCCTGACTCTGTACATGATCGAACATCCGCTGCAACTGCAGTTTCTCAGGCAGGACGGACTGCTGCCGCTGGCTGCGGCCAACGGCTACAACGCCGCCAGAACCTATGTCATCCCGAAGGACGAGCAGCCCAAACTGAAAGTGGATGATGCTGTTCACCGCTGGATACTGACCGATCAGGAACGCAATATTCGGGTAAATTTACTCCGCAAGTTCGACAAACCGGAAACCGGTCAGAACCTCACCGAAACCAACCTGAAATATGTGGAAGGCATAAAGCAGGGATTGCTGGCGAAAGGCTTTACTCTTGGCCGGGCGTCTGTGTTTCAGGCCTACTTCCCGAGCACCTTTTTGTTGGCGGTGATTGTTTTGGGGGCGACAGCGGCCGGTATTCTGCTTCTGACTTTGATCCATCCTTTTGCTGTCCGTTACCAGTATCTTTTGCTCACCGTGCTGGCTCTGCTGCTAGTGTGGCCGCTCATCAAGGGCGGCGGCATGTTGGTGCGTCAGGCAACAGCAACCGTCAGCGCTGTGGTTTTTCCGGTGCTGGCTATGACTTGGCAGCTTGACCGCTGGCGCAGCCGGCAACCCTTCCAGGGATCATCATTGGCAAAAATCATTGCCGACGGGGTATCCGGATTGACGGTTGCTGTGCTGTTATCCCTGATAGGCGGTCTTTATGTCGCAGCAGTGCTCGGAGATATCCGTTTTATCCTGGAAATGGAGATATACCGAGGGGTGAAGCTTACTTTCGTCATGCCGCTCATTTTGATTACCTTTACCTATCTAGTACGGTTTAACCTGTTTGGCGCTGAACCGGAGCAGGGCAAACGGAGCCTTTTCCGGCAACTGGTTAACATCCTGGATTACCCGGTATATTTCAAAACACTGGTTTTTGTCGCTTTGGGTGGTTTGGCTGCCTTGGTTTTTGTCGGTCGTTCGGGGCATACGGCCGGGTTGCCGGTTCCGGCGCTGGAAATTAAGCTTAGGGCGTTCTTGGAAGATACAATGTACGCCAGACCGCGGGAAAAGGAATTTTTGATCGGACACCCGGCGTTTTTTCTGGCGGTTATGGCTTTGTACCGTAGGTGGCCGCGATATTTTCACTATATCCTGGTAGTGGTGGCCACCATTGGCCAAGGTTCGCTGGTGGAGACCTTTGCCCATATACGGACCCCTATTTATATGTCACTGGTGCGGGGGCTTGACGGGCTGCTGTTAGGTGCAGCCCTTGGCGTGCTGGCTGTGGTCGGCGTGCAGGTCCTGCATTATCTGTCGTTCTTGCTTGGAAGGAGACCGGCCGCTGATGAGTGAAATTGTTATTTCCGGATATTACGGGTTCACCAACGCCGGTGATGAGGCGATGTTGACGGCAATGATCGAAGTGCTGACCGAGATTGATCCCTCGGTAAAGATTACGGTCATCTCCGGCAACCCTGCCGACACTCGCCGAAGGCACGGCGTGGGGGCGATCTATCGGCTAAATTATCCTGAAATCATCAGGGCTCTTGCCAAAAGCGACCTGCTGATAAGCGGTGGCGGCAGTTTGCTGCAGGATGTGACCAGTGACCGCAGCTTGTATTACTACCTCAGTATCATGATGTTGGCCAAAAAGCTCGGCAAGCCGGTTATGTTGTATGCCCAGGGAATAGGTCCGGTACGGGGGGCGCTGGCCCAGGGGGCTATGCGTTATATCGGCAACATGGTGGATCTGATCACTGTGAGGGATGAGGGGTCCCGGGAAGAATTGAAATCTCTGGGGATCAAGACCCCGCCGGTTTTTGTAACTGCTGATCCGGTTCTGGCCCTTCACCCTGTGGATAAGGAGATCGGCCGCAACATTCTGCGCAGGCATAATCTGGGAGGCGCGACGCCTCTCATCGGCGTGTCGGCGCGGGAATGGAAGGATTGGGGTTATTATAAACAGGTGTTGGCTCAGGCTATCGACCAGCTGGCTGAGGAGTTTGGCGCCCGTATTGTGTTTTTGCCTATGCAATGGCCGGAAGACCAGGAAGTGGCGCGGAAGATTAAAAGCCGCCTGCGTTGCCAGGCGGTGTTGCTTGAGGACGAATATACCACAAGCGAACTGTTGTCGCTGGTCGGGAATTTGGATGTGCTTATTGGTATCAGGCTGCATGCCCTGATTTTCGCTACAGTAATGCATGTGCCGATGGTCGGGATTTCTTATGATCCCAAGGTCGACCGTTTCTTGGAAACCCTGGGGATCAGGCATGCCGGAACCCTTCAGAATATCACCGTTGACGACCTGACGGCCCGAGTGAGGGCTTTGTGGCCGGAGGTCGGTCGCCCTAACAAGGAGCGGGAGGAACGCATCAACGTTCTGCGCGGCAAGGCATTTCACAACGCTGAACTGGCGCTGGCGCTGATTGAAGACCGGAAGCGAGGATAAGAATGGCTAGGTGGGTTCGTAATTACACTGGAATTACACTTGGGGCAATACTCACCGCTGTAGCGCTTAATATGTTTTTGATTCCCAACAAGGTGGCTGCCGGTGGTGTTAGCGGCCTGGCCATCATCCTCCACTATCTTCTGGGCCTGCCGGTCGGTTTGACCATGCTGGCCCTGAATATTCCACTATTTATCGCCAGTGTCAAGGTGCTTGGCACCAAGTTCGGCGTCAAGACGTTGTATGGCGCGGCGGTTCTTTCCGTGGTTGTCGATGTTACTGCACCCTATATGCCTGTGCTGACCAGAGATCTGTTGCTTAGTTCGTTATACGGCGGCGCTCTGTCCGGGATCGGGCTTGGGCTGGTGTTCCGGTTTGGCGGCACTACCGCCGGGACCGACCTGGCGGCCGCGATGATTAATAAACTGACCCGGATCAGTGTTGGCCAGTCGCTGCTGGCGGTGGACTTTTTCGTTATCGCCTCCGCCGGCATCGCTTTTGCCAGTGCCGAACTTTCGTTATATGCCCTGATAGCCCTGTTTCTGACCAGCCATATTGTCGACCTTGTACAGGAAGGGCCAAGTACCGCCAAAGCGTTCTTTATTATGAGCCTCAAGGCGGACCTGGTCGCAAGGAAGATCATGGAAGAAATGAACCGGGGGGTGACTTTTTTTCAGGGTCGGGGCGGCTACAGCGGCCAGTCTTGTGAAGTCGTGCTGTGTGTGGTCAGTACCGGCGAAGTTACAAAGGTGAAAGATCTTGTTCACGGCGTCGATCCCATGGCTTTTGTAATTGTCGCTGACACTCACGAAGTACTGGGGGAAGGTTTTACCCGTATCAAAATGTGAACTGCAGGCTGTATTGATGAAGGGCCCGCGGCTGATATCGTTCACCCCGCCAACAGGTCATTGGCCGGAAAAGAGTGGCGAAGTTGACTGAGAAAACATAAAGAGACTTGCTGCTGTCATATATATTAGCAAGTCTCTTTTTTTATTTTCTCGCCGGCTTCTCACGTAACGGTTTCGGATTCCCTGGTTTGTCCGCAGAACTACCATTCAAATGGACCGAACAGGCAGCGCCATTGGAGGAGTAATATGGGTTCGTGGAGGGTTATCAGGCTGGGAAACCGCCTGCTTAGCCGACTGGGAGTTTGCGTCGCCGGGCTGATAACCATGCTGAACCTCGGCCCGACCGCCGCC
>Ga0316232_1005367_pt1 | contig 10239 bp, 13 predicted proteins | sample TBHtaG_FD_206006 | JGI IMG/M metagenome (GOLD analysis project Ga0316232, IMG submission 206006) | Freshwater microbial communities from Trout Bog Lake, Wisconsin, USA - TBH18025_13 | ecosystem: Environmental > Aquatic > Freshwater > Lake > Hypolimnion/Profundal zone | place: USA: Wisconsin... | reverse complement strand
TTCCACCAGAGTGCCGAGTAGCGGTTTTGCGGCCTTCGGGCCTGGGCTCGCGGAGCGGCTGGCGAACCGATGAAGTGTGATTTCACCGCCCTGCGCTTGCCGGAAAGCGACGCCGAGATCGACGATTTCGACTGGAAGGCGTTTCCACCGGCCGTCGCCAGCCGCAAAAGCAATTTCTTCCTGATCGTGGACGCCTCGACCGGCCTCGGCGGCAAGGTCGTGACCTGGACCACCTTCATCCATGGCCAGGTCGACGGCATCCTTTTCGCCGAGCATGTCACGGTGGAGGAAGGCGGCATCGTCAAGGGGCGTGTCTTCTGCCGAACCATGACGGTGATGGGAAAGGTGGAAGCCGATGTGGTCTGCGACACGCTGCATGTGCGCGGGCAGGGCGTGCTGTCGGGCTCGGTGCGGCACAAGTCGGTGAAAATCGAAGGCGAAGGCCAGGTCACCGGCAGTTTTGCCTGCCGCAGCCGCAAGCCGGATGGCCGCCGCGCCGCCGCCGGACGCTGATCCCAGGTCAGGCCGGCAGCAACAGCCGCGCCAGCGCGGCGTTCTTCTGCGTTAGGTCCGCCAGCGTGTATTCGTCCAGCACCGCCAGATAGGCCTGCAGCGCCCGCGACAGCACGCCCCGGAGGCGGCAGGGACCGGAGACGGCGCAGCGATCGGTCTTCGGATCGAAGCATTCCACCAGGATGAAATCCTCCTCGGTCCTGCGCACCACATCGCCCAGCCCGATCTGGCGCGGCGGACGCGCCAGGCGCAGGCCGCCGCCCCGGCCGCGGACCGTTTCCAGGAAGCCGTGACGGCCCAGTTCGAAGGCCACTTTCATCAAATGGTTGCGGGAAATGCCATAGGCCTCGGCCACCTGCTGAATGGTGACGAGTTCCCCCGGGCGCAGCGCCGCATACATCAGCAGGCGCAGGCTGTAGTCGGAATAGACGGTCAGGCGCATGCGGCGGTGTGCCTCCCCTGAAAGATATATCCTTGATATTGCTTTCAGGGCCTGCGGGCAATAGCGTTTCGTGTCATGAACGAGCCGCACATCGACGAGACGATGATCCGGAGGCTCTGGCGCGCCTTCGCCGCCAAGGTGCGCGCCGACGCCGGAACCGGGCCTGACTTCGTGCGGGCGGCGAAGGTGCTGGGCGCCGTCCTGCTGCTGGGCCTGCTGACACTGCTGGCGCTGCCGCCATCCTCGGCGCAGGAACCGCCGCCCAGCAACGTGGTGGAAGCGCTGCAGAAGGCGCTGGACGCCGGCACCGCCACCCTGCCATTCGCCACGGACGGCCATGGCTATGTTCCGGGCCTGCTGCAGGCCCTGCATATTCCCCGCAATTCGCAGCTGCTGGTTTTTTCCGCCAGCAGCCTGCAGTTCGACCGCATCGGCCCGAAGACGCCGCGCGCGCTTTATTACCAGGACGATGTCGCGCTGGGCACGGTGCTGGACGGCAGGCTGATCGAAGTGATGGCGGCGGACCGCGACACCGGCGTCGCCTTCTACACCATCGACACCGCCCGTGCCGACAAGCCCCGCTTCGAGCGCCGCACCAGCGAATGCATGATCTGCCACGGCTTCGCCAGCCGCTGGGCTTCCGGCATGATGGTGGCCAACATGGACACCGGCCCGGACGGCAAGCCGCTCAATCTCGATCCCGCCCATATCTTTCGCCTCACCGATGACCGCACGCCGTTCGAGGAGCGTTATGGCGGCTGGTATGTCACCGGCCAGACCGGCGCGATGCGCCATCGCGGCAACGTCACCCTCGATCCCGCCGACCCGCTGACGGTGCCGCCGGGGGGCCTCAACCTGGCCAGCATCTCCAGCCGCATCGAAGCCGCGCGCTATCTCGAACCCGGCAGCGACATCGTCTCCCTGCTGACGCTGGAGCACCAGTCCGGCTTCGTGAATCTGGTGACGCGGATCAACGCGCAATATCGCGGCCTGAACAACCGGGCGATCAAGCCGGAACTGCGGGCGACACAGGAGGATATCGACTTCTCGATCCGGGAACTGGCGGGCTACATGACCTTTGCGGACGAAGTGGCGCTGCCTTCTCCGGTGAAGGGCAGTTCGGATTTCACCCGGGATTTCGAGGCCCAGGGGCCGCGCGACCGCCTTGGCCGCAGCCTGCGTCAGTTCGACCTGACGACTCACCTGTTCCGTTACCCGCTCAGTTACATGATCTACAGCCAGAGCTTCGACAATCTGAATCCGGCGGCGAAGGTGCTGGTATGGCGGCAGGTCCGGGATCTGCTGCGCAAACGCGGTACGGCGGGGGCCGATGCCATCGCCATCGTGGCGGCGACGAAGCCGGATGCGCCCGCCTCCTGGAAGACGGCGGAAAAATAGGGGCGATCCTGAACGGCTTGGCAATCGGCGGCATGTTGCGCCGGTCCAGCTGGTCGTCTAATGGTCGCTCCGCCACATCATAGTTGCGTCGTCGCCATCGACATGCCTGAAGGTACAGTCAAGTTTTTCAACCGGGCCAAGGGTTTCGGGTTCATCGTCCCGGATGATGGCGACAAGGAAATTTTCTTGCCGCCCGCGGCCGTCACCGGCATCGCGGCGCTGTCGCCCGGCCAGCGTGTCTCCTTCGAGGTGGTGGCCGATCCCAAGGGGCCGAAAGCCGCGTCGCTGAAAATCCTGGGGAGCGTGGCGCCCAAGCCGCAAATGGCGCCAAGACCGCAAGCCGTCACGGCCCCGCCGCCGGTTGGCGTCAGTCTGTACTGCGAGCCGGCAACGCAGGCCGCGCAGGATGTGCTGGCTGCGCTGCAAGCGCAGAACCAGCATGCCCAAATTGTCGATATCACGGTGACGCCGCTCACCGTCCCGCAGCTGCGCAAGTGGTCGCAGGCGCTGGCCGGCACGGGGCAGGGGCTGGTCCGCCGCTCCATGCCGCTTTTCTTCGACCTGCAGCTGGATGACCGCTTCCTGCATGAAGATGAGTTCTGGACCGCGGTGGCCCAGCACCCGGCCCTTCTCACCGGTCCCATTCTGTCCGTCCGCGACCGGGTTCGCGTCTGCCGGACGCCCGAGGATGTGAAGGCGTTTTTTGCCGCGGCGCAACGCGATATCGCGTCGAAAGCCAAGGATATCTCCCCGCGCCTGATGGCGATGATGCGGGGCGAGGCGGTGGCGCCGCGTCCGCCCGCGCCGGTCAGTGAGCCGCCCGCGCGCGCCAAGGTGGCGCCGGAGCCCAAGCCCGCGAAGAAGGCGGCGCCTGCGCCGGCAGAGGCCGCCAAGCCGAAGGCGGCGGCAAAGCCTGTGAAGGCGAAGACTGCGCCGAAGGCGGTCAAACCCGCCGCGAAAAAGGCGGTCGCCAAGCCCGCGGTGAAGAAGGCCGTCAAGGCGGCCAAGCCGGTCAAGAAAAAGGCCAGATAAAGCGCCCGCTATCGCGGCCCGTGCTCCGGCGGATGCGAGATCCGCAGCACCGGCAGCATGATCTTCCAGCGAATGGAGACGATGCGCAGCAGCGCGATGCTCGCCATGCCCACCATGCTGGCCAGCTCCTGCGGCACGCCGATGGCGGCGAGCAGCAGGTAGGCGACGATGCCCGCAAGGCAGGCCGTCACATACAATTCCGACTGGCGGAAAACCAAAGGCACCTCCGCCACCAGAACATCGCGGATCAGGCCGCCGGCGCAGCCGGTCAGCGCCCCCATGATGATGCAGATGAAAGGCGAAAGCCCCGCAGCCTGCGCGATGCGCGCGCCGGCGATGCTGAAGAAGGCCAGGCCAAGCGCGTCGGCATATTGCAAGGCCCTGTCGGGCGGTGGAAAGCGCCGCACCCACAGCCAGGTGGCGGCCGCCGCGATCATGGAGACGGCGATGAACGAAGGATCGGCGATCCAGAAGACCGGATGACGGTCCATGAGAACGTCGCGCAACGTGCCGCCGCCCGTCGCCGTCACGATCGCCAACACCAGTACGCCGATCGGGTCCAGCGCGCGGCGGCCCGCGGCCAGGGCGCCGCTGGCCGCGAAGACGGCGACACCGGCCCACGTAAAGAACTGTACGAGCGTCATGGGGATGGTCTTGCCACGGGACTGGGCGGGCCTGGCATTCCTTTCCGTTTGCGAAGCAAACGGAAAGGAATGGTGCCGCTGGTGAGAATCGAACTCACGACCTATCCCTTACCAAGGGATTGCGCTACCACTACGCTACAGCGGCCCAGTCAGTGTCTTGCGGACCTTACAGCCCGAACCTTAACCCAAGAGAAATGGTCAAGGGAGCGCTGCTATAACGTAAGGGTCGGGCGAAGAAAAGCGCCCTTTTTCCGATAATTTCCATGGCCCGATCCGACCCCGAAAAGCTTGCCCAGGCCCTGCGCGCCAATCTTCGGCGGCGCAAATCCGCCCCTGCGGCCACGGCCCCACCCCAGCCGCCGCCGCCGCCCGAATCGTCGCCGGAAAAGCCCCGCCCCGAACAGGGCTGAAGTTCTGATTTTCCGGGTATTCCGCCCCCCAAGGGCAGGCTAAAAGGGCCCCATGGATCGCATTCGAATTCGCGGCGGACGCCGCCTGTCGGGGGACATCTCCATCAGCGGCGCCAAGAATGCCGCCCTCAAGCTGATGGCGGCCTCGCTGCTGACGGCCGAGCCCCTGACCCTGGCCAATGTGCCGCGCCTGGCCGATGTGCGGGCCATGGCGGAGCTGCTGCGCAGCTTCGGGGTGGGCGTGACGATCTCGCTGGGCGGCGCCTTGGGCGAGGGTGACGAAATGAAGCTGGATGCCGGGCACATCACCTCGACCTTCGCCTCTTACGACATGGTGCGAAAGATGCGCGCCAGCTTCCAGGTGCTGGGGCCGCTGCTGGCCCGCATCGGCGAGGCCAAGGTTTCGCTGCCGGGCGGCTGCGCCATCGGCGCGCGTCCGGTCGAACTGCATCTCGACGCGCTGAAGGCGATGGGCGCCGATGTCCGGCTGGAAGACGGCTATGTCGTCACCCAGGCGCGGGGCGGCCTCAAAGGCGCGCACATCACCTTCCCGTTTGTCTCGGTGGGCGCCACCGAGACCGCGCTGACGGCGGCGACCCTGGCAAAGGGCGTTACCCGCCTGACCAACGCGGCGCGCGAACCGGAAGTGACCGATCTTTGCCGGTGCCTGGTTTCGATGGGGGCGCAGATCGACGGCATCGGCACCGGCGAACTGGTGATCGAGGGCGTGCGCCAGCTGCACGGTGCCAGCCACAAGGTGATGCCCGACCGCATCGAGGCCGGCACCTATGCCATTGCGGCGGTGATCGCCGGCGGCGAGGTCGAACTGGTGGGCGCGGTGCGCGACCATATCGCCGCCCTGATCGGGCTGCTGGAAAAGAGCGGCGCCGTCGTCACCGATACGCCGCGCGGCCTGAAAGTGACGATGACCGGCAACCGTCCGAAGGCGGTTGACGTCACCACCGCGCCCTATCCGGGCTTTCCCACCGATCTGCAGGCCCAGATCATGGCCTTGATGACGGTGGCGGAAGGCTCGTCGGTGGTGCGTGAGAAGATTTTCGAGAACCGCTTCATGCATGTGCCGGAACTGGCGCGCATGGGGGCGCAGGTGCGGATCGAAGGCGACACCGCCTTCGTCAAGGGCGTGGAGAAACTCAAGGGGGCGCAGGTGATGGCGACCGACCTGCGCGCCTCGAGCAGCCTGGTGCTGGCGGGGCTGGTGGCGGACGGTGAAACCTCGGTGGGCCGGGTCTATCATCTGGATCGCGGCTTCGACCGGCTGGAGGACAAGCTTACCAAGGCCGGTGCCGACATAGCGCGGATTCCCGAATGATACTGGCTGCTCAAGATGCCGAAGACCTCACCATCCTGTCGGCACGGTTGCAGGATGCCGCCGCCAAGCTGGGCGATTTCGCGTACCTGCCCAAGCAGCGCCGCTTTGCCTGCGTCGTCAATCGCCTGACCTGGGAAGAGGGCGGCAAGACGCGGGTGCGCGCCGGACTGCATTTCGACGGCGTGCTGACGGTGAAGACCCAGAATGTGAAGCTGGGCGCGACGGACGCGGTGGTCGCCATCCTGGCGCTGACCTTCACCCCGAACGCGGTGGACGATCCCGGTGGCGTCATCGAGATGGTGCTGGCCGGCGGTGGCGCCATCCGGCTGGAGGTCGAGTGCATCGCCGTTGAACTGTCGGACCTGACCCAGCCCTGGGCCGCGCGCGCCAAGCCGGATCACGAGAAGAACTGATGGTACGCAGGCTCAACGCATCCGATGCGGACTTTGCCGCGCAGTTCGAAGCGCTGCTTTACGCCAAGCGCGAGGTCGAGGAAGACGTCGCGGCGGGTGCGCGCGCCATCATCGCCGACATCCGCGCGCGGGGCGACGCGGCGCTGGTCGAACTCACCAACAAATATGATCGCGCCAATGTGACGGTGGAAACGCTGGCGCTGACGGCGGATGAGATCGGCGCCTCGGTGGCGCAGGTGACCGCTGAACGGCTGGGCGCGATTGAAACGGCGGCGGCCCGCATCGAAGCCTATCACCGCCGCCAGGTGCCTGCCGACGCGCGCTTCACCGACGAGACCGGCGCCGAACTGGGCTGGCGCTGGACCAGCGTCGACAGTGTCGGCCTCTATGTCCCCGGCGGCACGGCGGCCTATCCGTCATCGGTGCTGATGAACGCCATTCCCGCCAAGGTCGCGGGCGTCCAGCGCATCGTCATGGTGACGCCCGCCACCGGCGGCAGGATCAATCCGCTGGTGCTGGCGGCGGCGCGGCGCGGCGGCGTTTCGGAAATCTATCGCATTGGCGGGGCCCAGGCCGTGGCGGCGCTGGCCTATGGCACCGCCACCATCGCGCCCGTGGACAAGATCGTCGGCCCCGGCAATGCCTGGGTGGCGGCGGCCAAGCGCGAAGTCTTCGGCCAGGTCGGCATCGATTCCATCGCCGGGCCATCGGAAATCCTGGTCATTGCCGACAACCGGAACGATCCGGAATGGATCGCCGCCGACCTGCTGAGCCAGGCCGAGCATGACGAATCCTCACAGTCCATCCTGATCACCGACGATGTGGCGTTCGCCGACAAGGTGGCCGAGGCCGCGATGCGCCAGATCGCCGTGCTGCCGCGCAAGGCCATTGCCGAAAAAAGCTGGGGCGATTATGGCGGCATCATCGTGGTCGGAAAATTGTTCGACGCCGCCGCCTTGTCCGACCGTTTCGCGCCGGAGCATCTGGAAATCGCCACCGCCGAGCCTGAGGCGCTGCTGAAGCTGGTGCGCCATGCCGGGGCGATCTTCCTGGGCCGCCACACGCCCGAGGCGATGGGCGACTATATCGCCGGGCCCAACCATGTGCTGCCGACCTCGCGCACGGCGCGCTTCTCGTCCGGTTTGTCGGTGCTGGATTTCATGAAGCGCACCACCCTGTTGTCGCTGCCGCCCGCGGCCATGGCGATGCTGGGGCCCGAAGCCATTGCCCTGGCCGAGGCCGAGGGGCTGGAGGCGCATGCCCGTTCCATCGCCGCCCGCCTGAATCGCAAAGAATGAATTTCCACCTCAGCGTCATCACTCTGGACGAAGCGAGCGTCGTCACGCTCAACAAGGCCATCGAGCAGGAGCGCGAGGTGGCAATCCTGGACCTGCTGGACGCCAACAGTTTTGAAATGGTGGGTTCGGACCATGGTCCCTATGAGTTGACCCTGGGGGTGGAGGACGGGCGGCTGGTCTTCGCCATCAGCCGCGGCGGGGTCGATCATGGCCGCATCCTGCAGTCGCTGGCGCCGTTCAAGACGCTGATCCGCGATTACTGGCTGATCTGCGAAAGCTATTACAAGGCAATCCGCACCGCCACGCCGCAGCAGGTGGAAGCGCTGGATGCCGGGCGCAGGGCGTTGCATGACGAAGGCGCCACCGAACTGCGCCACCGTTTACATGGCAAAATCGAAACAGATTTCCTCACCGCCCGCCGTCTTTTCACCCTGATTTGTGTGCTGCAGTTGCGCCTGTGACCAGCACCATGACCGAGACGCCGCGCGCCGTCCTGTTTCTGTGCAACCGCAACGCCATCCGTTCCCCCATGGCGGCGGTGTTGCTGGGGCATGCCGGGGGCGGGCAGACGGCGGCGGAATCGGCGGGCGTCACCCCCGGCGCGCCCGACCCGCTGTCGCAGGCCGTGCTGGAGGAGTTGGGCCTGGCGATCCCCGTCCCGCCCCGGGCCGTGGACACGGTCAAGCTGGGCCACTTCGATCTGATCGTGGCCCTGTCGCCCCAGGCCCAGCACCGCGCCCTGGAACTGACCCGTAACCTGCCCACCAAGGTGGAATTCTGGGCGGTGGCCGACCCCAGCCTGGTCGATGGCAGCCGGGAACAACGGCTTGCGGCCTACCGGGCGGTGCGCGACGACCTGCTGGGGAAACTCAAAGAGCGCTTCCAGACAGGTGCTTAGCCGGGGACAGGCCGCCGAAAGCCTTGATTTTCTGCCCCGGCTTCGACATACCTCCGCCCCTTAACCCTTCAAAACGAGGATCAATGGCCAAGGAAGAACAGCTGGAATTCGAGGGCATCGTCGACGAACTGCTGCCCAACGCGAATTTCCGGGTCAAGCTGATCGCCAATGGCCATGTCATCATCGCCCATACCGCGGGCAAGATGCGCAAGAACCGCATCCGCGTGCTCACTGGCGACAAGGTGATGGTCGAGATGTCTCCTTATGATTTGACCAAGGGTCGGATCAATTACCGCTTCCGCTAAGCTGGTCCTGGCCAGCGCCAGTCCGCGCCGTCTGGCGCTGCTGGCCCAGGCCGGCATCGTGCCAGACGCCATTCTGTCTCCTGAAATCGACGAGACGCCCGCCAAGGGCGAGGTGCCGCGGCTCCATGCCCTGCGGCTGGCGGCGGCAAAGGCCCACGCCGCCGCCGCGCGCTGGGACGGTGGCGACGCCTACATATTAAGTGCCGACACGGTGGTGGGCTGTGGCCGCCGCATCCTGCCCAAGGCGGAAACGCCGGGCCAGGGCGCCGAATGCCTGTCGCTGCTGTCGGGCCGCCGTCACCAGGTGATCACGGCGGTGGCGCTGCTGACCCCGGCCGGACGGCTGATCACCAAGGCGGCGATGACGCGGGTTTCCTTCCGCCGCCTGGCCGATGCCGAGATCGCCGCCTATGTGGCGGGCGGCGAGGGGCTGGGCAAGGCGGGCGGCTATGCCATCCAGGGCCGGGCGGAAGTGTTCGTGAAGGAAATCGCGGGCGCCTGGTCCACTGTGGTCGGGCTGCCGCTGGCCCTGACCGTGGGTTTGCTGGAAGGGCAGGGCTGGCGAGGCGGCCATGGCTGACTCAACAACCATTGGGCGCTGTGCTCATTGCGGCAAGCCGGTGGAAGTCCGGTTCGCGCCCTTCTGTTCGGCGCGTTGCCAGCAGGTCGATCTGGGCCACTGGCTGAAGGGAAGTTATGTCATTCCCGGCCGGCAAGACGAAAACCCCGCCGAAACGGGCGTGCCGGGGCCCGGCCAGGACCCCGTCCAGGACGCGGAATAGGCCCGCAAAGCCCGGGCTTTACCCCGGTCCGGACGGTTGCCTTTTGCTGGACAGACCAGTTGCCTTCCCCTAAGAAGCCGGTCCCCGCGCCTTTCCGACACGGCGCAGCTTGGGCCCAGGTAGCTCAGTCGGTAGAGCAGTGGATTGAAAATCCACGTGTCGGCAGTTCGATTCTGTCCCTGGGCACCATCCCCATCTGAACATCACTGTTTTCGCAGGGTAATTCCTCTGGTGTGTCTAACCCGAGATTCTGGTTAGACACTTCTTCACCCGCATCTTCTGGCGATTCATCGGCCTGAACAGGATTAGTGGACCTGCCGAGGTCGATGTACCCCATGCCCGCTTCCGCAAGCATCTTCCGCTGAGCCTGCCTTGTGTAAAGCGATGGCATCTTCGCGCTGCTCCACCCGTACATGGCCCGAAGTTGGTTCTCCGTTGCACCATTCTCGGCGGCGAAGGTCGCACCTGCCTTCCTGAGACCATGCGCGGTGCAATGGTGCAGCCCAGCCTGCCTGCACCATGCTTTGAAGCGGTTGCCGAAGCCTTCCGGGGAGTACGGCTTTCCAAATTCCGTTACCAGGAAAGTTCCTCGCTCGCCCTCTGGTGCCGGGCCAAGCGCCGCGCGCAATTCGGGGAGAACGGGGATATGGACCAAGTCGGCCCGAACATGGCGCGTTTTGCGGGGCTGGTAACTCAGCCAGTCTCCGGCAACCATTGCCCAGCCCAGTCGCACAGCGTCTGACCGTCTCACGCCGGTATAAAGGAGGACAT
>Ga0316232_1005361_pt1 | contig 10246 bp, 7 predicted proteins | sample TBHtaG_FD_206006 | JGI IMG/M metagenome (GOLD analysis project Ga0316232, IMG submission 206006) | Freshwater microbial communities from Trout Bog Lake, Wisconsin, USA - TBH18025_13 | ecosystem: Environmental > Aquatic > Freshwater > Lake > Hypolimnion/Profundal zone | place: USA: Wisconsin... | reverse complement strand
ACGGCTTCGGCCACCGCGCGCTGGGCCAGCACTTCGATCAGGTGTTCCCGGTAGTCCTTCGAGGCCCGCCACGAGGTGCGGGCCCGGGAGGGTTTGACGGCCAGCGCGGCGATCTCCTGGATGCACGCCCAGGTGATCTCGCGGCCCGCGGCGTAGCCTTCGGCCTCGGGGCAGCGGATGGGCACGGGCGCGGCCACGCCCAGCGCCAGGCGCAGATCCAGGAAGCGGCCCTCCTGCACCCGGCACACGGCGGCCACGCCCAGGGTCGCGATGTCCATGGCCTTGCGCATGGCGAACTTGATGTAGTTCCCGCCGGTCCCGGCGTAGCTGCTCCGCTCGATCAGGATCGCGGTGAGCAGTTCCCCGGGGCGCAGGGTCACCTGCCCGGGGCCCGCATAGAAGTCGGCGATGGGCAGGAGCCGCGTCTCCTCGAGGGTCTCGAGCCTGAGCACGGCGTCCAGGGCGAACAGGGTGGAGGCGCTGTCGCCCGAGACGGCGCCGTTGCAGAGGTTGCCGCCGATGGTGGCGACGTTGCGCACCTGGGGGCCGCCCATGGACACGGCGGCCTCGGCCAGCACCGGCACGAAGCGGTTGACCAGGGGGTCCTGGTGGATGCGTGTGAAGGGCGCCATGGCCCCGACCACCAGGGTGCCGTCCTCCTCCAGCCGGATCTCCTCCAGGGCGGGGATGCCCCTGAGGCTGAGCAGACCCGCCCCGGCCAGGTGGCCGTGCTGCATGCGGATGAGCACGTCGGTGCCGCCGGCGATGACCTTCAGGCCGGGCTGGCCGCGCAGGATGGCCTTGGCCTCGGCGAGGGTTCCGGGCTCGTGCAGTTCGCAGAGGTCAAACATGGTCGAGGCTCCTCGGAGACACCAGCCCCGCCGTCCGCAGCCGTTCGAAGACGGCCTGGGGGTAGAGGGGGAGCTTCTGGAAGGCCACGCCCGTGGCGTCCAGCACGGCGTTGCGCACCGCCGGCGCGGGGGAGATCACGGGGCATTCCCCCAGGGACTTGGAACCGAAGGAGCCGGCCGCGTCGAAGGTCTCCACGAAGGCGCAGCCGATCTCCGGCGTGTCGAGCACCGTGGGCAGCTTGTAGTCCAGCAGGTTGTTGTTGAGCGGCTTGCCCGAGACCGGGTCGTGCAGCATCTGCTCCAGGAGCGCGGCGCCCAGGGCCATGCTCACGCCGCCGTGCACCTGGCCCTCGGCCAGCAGGGGGTTGATGATGGTGCCGGAGTCGTGGACGTTCCAGAGCTCCTTCACCTCCACCTTGCCGGTCTGCAGGTCCACCTCCACCTCCGTGAAGGTGGCGCCGTAGGACATGGCGTTGATGCGCACGTTGGCCGAGGTGTCGCTGACGATGGGCGCGGCGAGGATCCGGTCGTAGTAGGAGTCCATGGCCACGTCCTCGAGGGTGCAGACCTCGCGTTCCAGGGGAAGCTCCAGGATCCGGCAGTCCCGCACGGTCAGGAACGCCGCGTCCAGCCCGGTGCGGCGCGCCGCGACCATCAGGACCTTGTCCAGCACCTCCAGGGCCGCCTTGCGGACCGCGGCGCCCGTGACGAAGGTCTGCCGGGAGGCGTAGGCGCCGGAGTCGAAGGGGGAGAGGTCGGTGTCCTGGGAGGTGATCACGTGGACCATGTCCAGGTGGATCCCCAGGATCTCGGCCGTGATCTGGGCGAACACGGTGTCGCTGCCCTGGCCGATCTCCGTGGCTCCGACCATGAGCGTGACGCTGCCGTCCTGGTTCATGGCGATGCGCGCGCCGGCGAGTTCCAGCGCCACCGGATGGGTGCCCGAGGCGTAGGCGAAGAGCGCCATGCCCAGGCCCCGGCGGAGGTGGCCGGTCTGTTCCGGGCGGGCCCGGCGCTTGTCCTCCCAGCGGATGAGCTCCATGCCCTTGCGGATGCACTCGGGGATGCCGAAGGAGCGCACCACGTTCTTGGAAAGCGGATCCATGTGGCCGGGCTTGATGAGGTTGCGCCGGCGCAGGTCGACGGGATCGAGCTTGAGCTCCCGGGCGATGTCGTCCAGGTGGCTCTCCAGGGCGAAGAAGATCTGGGGCGTGCCGTAGCCGCGCATGGCGCCGGCCACGGGCAGGTTGGTGTAGACCGTCTTCGGCTCGTACTTGATGGCCCTGAAATCATAGAGGGGCCGGAACTTGCCGCCGGCCGACATGACGATGGAGTGGGCGTGGGAGGCGTAGGCCCCGGTGTTGCTGAGCACCTGCATGTGGATGGCCGTGAGCCGGCCGTCCCGGTCCAGGGCGGTCTTCAGGTGGAGCTTCATGCCGTGGCGGGTGCGGGTGTCGATGAAGACCTCCTCCCGCGTCATGGTGTAGCGCACCGGCCTGCCGCCCGCGGCCAGGCTCATGGCGGCCGTGAGGGGCTCGAGCACCACGTCCTGCTTGTTGCCGAAGCCGCCGCCCACGTAGGGCTTGATCACCTTCACCCGGCCCCAGGCCAGGCCCAGCGCCTGGGCCACGATGCGGCGGACGATGTGGGGGATCTGGGTGGAGGTGTTCACCACCATCCGGCCGTCGGTGTCCTTGTAGGCGAAGGCGCTCATGGACTCGATGTGGCAGTGCTGCACGGGGCTCGTCTCGTAGTCGCCCTCGAAGATCCGGTCCGCGGCCAGGAACTCGGCCTCCACGTCGCCGAACTGGACGCCGAAGGAACTGACGATGTTGCCGGGGCGGTCCTCGTGGAGGACCGGGGCGCCGGGGGCCATGGCCGCTTCGGCCGTGAGCACGTGGGGCAGGACCTCGTACTCCACCTCGATGAGCCTGAGGGCCTTTTCCGCCGTGAGGAGATCCTCGGCGACCACGGCCGCCACGGCGTCGCCCACGAACCGGGCCCGGTCGGTGAGGATCAGGCGGTCCGCCACGTCCCGGTGCCCCGGGTCCAGGGACCAGGGGTGGCCGGCGGTGGCGAATTTCACCCGGGGCAGGTCCGCGGGCGTGAGCACCGCCACGACCCCCGGCAGGGCCTTGGCCCGGGCCGTGTCCAGGCGCGTGACCCGGGCGTGGGCGTGGGGGCTGCGCAGCACCTTGCCGACCAGCATGTCCCGCTCGAAGAAGTCCTCGGTGTACTTCGCCCGGCCCGTCACCTTCGCGTAGGCGTCGAGCCGCTGCACGGACTTTCCGACGATGTTGTGCGCCATCCGACACCCCTTGGCCTGGTGAAGTTCCATTCTACTCAGTGGGCCGACATGGCGTCATTGAAACCCTGGAAGATGTTGTCGTACTGTCCGGTCTGGGCCGCCAGGCGCAGGCGCTTGACGTTCTCCACGCAGAGTTCCGGGAGGGCGGGCCGCACGGCCAGGAGGGCCATGACCTCCTGGATGAACGCGTCCAGGGGCATGGCCCGGGGATCGTCCGCGCCGTTCATGAGGTCGGTGGCGACGTAGGGGGGGACCAGCTCCAGCACCTCCGTGGCCGTGCCCTTGAGCTGGTAGCGCAGGGACTCGGTGTAGGAATGGAGGGCGGCCTTGGTGGCGCAGTAGGTGGGGGTCAGGGCCAGGGGCACGAAGGCCAGGCCGCTTGAGACGTTCATAATGGCCGAACGGGGCTGCCGGGTCAGGTGGGGCAGGAGGGCCGCGGTCAGGCGCAGGGGGCCGAGGAGGTTGGTGGCGATGATCGCCTCCAGGTCGCCCAGGTCCTCGGGCTGGGCGAGGATCCGCTCGGCGCGCATGATGCCGGCATTGTTGATCAGGACGTTGAGCCCGGGGAACTCCGCCAGGAGTTCGGCGGCGAACCCCTTCACACCTTCGGCGTCCTGGAGGTCCAGGACCTTGAAGGCCATGCCGGGGTTGGCCGCGGCGGTGGCGGCGAGGGGTTCCCGCCTGCGGCCGGCGAGGATGACCTGGTTGCCCAGGGCGTGGAAGGACTCCGCGAGGCCCCGGCCGATGCCGGTGCCGCCGCCGGTGATGAGGATGACGTTGTCTTTGAGCTCCATGGCTTTCCCCTTGAGGCGACGGGCGGATTGGAAGTGGTCGCCTCCAGGGTGGCACAGATCGCGAACCGGCGGTCGTCGGTCCAGGCCTCCATATAGGCCAGGGGGCCGTAGCCTTTCGGTGCAATTCGCTTGACAACCTCCTGGACGTTTTTAACCATGTAGTTTAACTGACTGGTTAAACATGACACCGCCCACCCTCTCCCACTCCGCCCGCCCCGAGGATCCCCGCGCCGCCCTGCTGCGCGCGGCCACCGAGGCCTTCGCCGAGCTGGGCGAGGCCGGCGCCCGCACGGACGCCATCGCCCGGGCGGCCGGGGTCAACAAGGCGCTGCTCCACTACTATTTCGGCACCAAGGAGGCCCTCTACGGGCTCGTGCTCGAGGAGGTCTTCACCGGCGTGGTCGCCCGGTTCTCCCGGGTCCTCCAGGGGGAGGGAACCCCCGGCGAGCGCCTGCTGAACTACTTCCTGGCCCACTTCGACCACCTGGCGGCCTCGGGCATCTCGGCGCGGCTGCTGGGGCACGAGCTGATGCGGGCCCGGTCGGGGCAGTCCTCCAACCTGCGCCGGATCAGCGAGCTCTGCTTCGGGCCGGTGCACCGGCTCCTGTGCGCGGCCCTGGCCGAGGGCATCCGGAGCGGGGAGCTGCGGGACCAGGAGCCGGGCCCCGTGGCCCTGTCCCTCACCGGAGCCAACGTCTTCTACTTCATCTCCGCCCCGGTCTACCAGGCCATGACCGGCCTGGATCCCCGCGATCCGGCCCGGATCGAACAGCAGCGGGCGGCCCTGGCCGGCCAGGCCGCCACCGTGCTCTTTTCCGATCCCGAACAGGGCCGGCGCCAAGCGCGGGCCCTTCTCCAGAGGTGACGCCCTTGAAGCCCATGTACCGCATTCCCGCCATCCTCGGCGTCCTGTTCCTGATCGCCCTCGGCTACTACTTCGTCTCGACGGAGCACGGGTCGGACCTGGTGCTGGTGGGCACGGTGGACGCCAACCAGGTGATCGTCAGCTCCCAGGTGCTGGGGCGGATCACGAAGCTGGCCGTGCAGGAGGGCCAGGACGTGAAGGCGGGCGACCTCATCGCCCTGCTCGACCCCGCCGAGCTGGCCGCGGCCAAGGACGCCTCCGAGGCGACCGCCCAGAGCCTCAAGGCCCAGCTGGGCGCGATGCAGGCCACGTTCGCCAGCACCAGCGGCGACACGGCCCAGGCCTACGCCAACGCCCAGGCCACCCTCAGCGCCGCGCGCTCGGCCCTGGCCGAGGCCGCGGCCAACCACCAGAACCAGAACCTCGTCACCCAGCGCACCCTGGCCCTGGCCAAGGACGGCATCATCAGCGCCCAGGAGCGCGACACCGCCGTGAACGCCCTGAAGGCCTCGGAGGCCCATGAGCAGGGGGCCCGGGAGCAGATGGCGGCCGCCGAAGCCGCCATGAAGGCCGCCCAGGCCCGCCTCAACCAGGCCAGGGCCGCGTTGGAGAACGTCGCCTCCACCCAGGGCCAGTGGGCCTCGGCCCAGGCCACGGCGGCGGGGGCCGGCGCGCGCCTGGGCTACACCCGGATCCTCGCGCCCATCGCCGGCAAGGTCGGCCTCTGGGCGGCCCGGGAGGGCGAAGTGATGAACCCCGGCGTGGCCATCGTCACGATCGTGGATCCGGACCAGACCTGGGTCTACGCGCCCCTGCCCGAGACCCGGGCCGACGCGGTGCAGGTGGGGGAGCACCTGAGGGTGCGGATGCCCGGCGGCGGCGTCGTGGACGGCCGCGTGCTGGTGAAGACCGCGGAAGGGGACTTCGCCACCCAGCGGGACGTGAGCCGCATCAAGCGCGACATCAAGACCGTCCGGCTGAAGCTCCTGATCGCCAACCCCGGCCTGCGCTACGTGCCGGGCATGACCGCCGAGGTGCTGGTGCCCCGGCGGCTGCTGGTGCGCCGTTGAGCGCGGAGGAAGCGATCCGCATCGAGCACATCGTCAAGCGCTTCGGGGACTTCGAGGCGGTCAAGGGCATCAGCTTCGACGTGAAGGCCGGCGAAACCTTCGGCCTGCTGGGCCCCAACGGCGCCGGCAAGAGCACCCTGATCCGGATGATGACCACCCTGATCCCCATCACCTCGGGGCGGGCCTTCATCGACGGCCATGACGTGGCAGAGGCGCCCGACGCCGTGCGCCAGTGCATGGGCGTGATCCCCCAGGCGCTCACCAGCGACATCAACCTGACGGTCTGGGAGAACCTCTCGATCTACGCCAAGCTCTACAACGTCCCCCGGGCGCAGCGCCGCGAGGCCATCGAGGAGCTGCTGGAGGCCGTGGACCTCACGAAATGGCGGGACGCCGAGACCAAGACCCTCTCGGGGGGCATGCGCCGGCGCCTGGAGCTGGCCCGGGGCCTCGTGCACAACCCGCGGATCTTCTTCCTGGACGAGCCCACCACCGGGCTGGATCCCGTGTCGCGGGTGGCCGGGTGGGAGATGCTCAACAAGCTCAAGGCCCGCCGCCAGCTCACCATCCTGATCACGACCCACTACATGGACGAGGCCGACCGGCTCTGCGACCGCATCGCCATCGTCGACCACGGCCACCTGGTGGCCCTGGACACGCCGGCCAACCTCAAGCACAGCGTGCCGGGCAACAACGTGATCGAGGTGCAGTTCGAGGCCCCGCCGGAGGACTGGGAGGGCCGCCTGGGCGGCCTGGCCGAGGTGACCGCCGTGCAGCACGAGGGCGCCGGGATGTTCCGGGTGCTCACCACCAACGGCTCGCGCACGACCACCGGGCTCGTGGAGATGGCCGTGCGGGCCGAGGTCGCCATCCGGACCCTGAGCGTGCAGAACACCACCCTGGACGACGTCTTCGTCCACTACACCGGGCGCCAGCTGCGCGACCAGCAGGTCAAGGCCCACGCCTACGTCATGCCGCCGCGGCCGGGGATGCAGCCATGAACCGCATGCTCGCCATCGTGGAGCGCGAGCTCCGCAAGTTCTTCCGCTCGCCCTCGCTGATGCTCACGGCGATGGTCTTCCCCCTCATCCAGCTGGTGATCCTGGGCAACGCCTTCGGCGGCAAGATCACCGACGCCCGGGTCGGCGTGGTGGACTACGACGGCGGCCCCCAGGCCCTGCGGGTGCACGAGGCCTTCGACTCGGTGCTGGCCAACATCCGCACCTTCCGGACCATCCCCTGCGCCAGCGACAAGCAGGCGCAGGAGGACGTGCGCTCCGGGCGCCTGGACGCGGCCGTGATCATCCCGCCGCAGTATTCCAGGCGCGTGCTGGCCGGGGAGAAGCCGACCCTGGGCCTGGTGGTGGACAACTCCGACCAGTTCCTCAGCGGCAGCCTGGAGGCCGAGGTGCAGGCCCTGGCCGACGCCCTCAACCAGCCCCAGGTGCCCCAGCGGGTGGCCAACACCATCGCCCTGGAGATCGTGGAGCTGTATCCCTTCATCGAGTACATGAAGTACCTGCTGCCCGGCTCCATCACCCTGGCCATGTTCGTCTCGGTGATGATCGGCGGCGGCATGCTCTACATCGACGACAAGGCCCGGGGCGTCCACGAGGGTTTCCTGGTCACGCCCATCACGAAGCTGGAGCTGGTCGGCGGGCTCGTCCTTTCCGGCGCGCTCAAGGCGATCATGGCCGGGCTCGCGATCACGGCCCTGGGCTCGCTCATCGCGGGGCTGGACGTGCTCTTCCATCCGGTGGCGCTGCTCCAGCTGCTGCTGATGATCGTGGCCACCTCGTTCGCGTTCAACGCCATGATGTTCCTCCTGATGGTGCGGGTGGAGGATCCGCTGGTGCCCCGGGCGATGTTCGGGATCCTGAACACGCTGCTCTACTTCCCCAGCGGCGCGATCTACCCGATCTCGGCCTTCCCCTTCTGGCTGCGGGCCCTGGCGCAGGTGGACCCCTTCACCTACGCCGTGCACGGCTTCAAGGGTGTGCTGCTGAAGGACGCGGGGTTCTTGGCGATGCTGCCGGACCTGGCGTACCTCTTCGCGATCGGGACGGTGGCGATGATCATCGCCACCCGGCTGTTCAAGCGGACCCTCTGACGGCGGCCTCTCCGGGCGCGCCCATGAGCCGTTCCGTGGCGGTTCGTCCCGCAGGGCCGCTACACTGCGCCCAGGAGGCTCCAGGCACGTGCGCATCGCCAACCCCATCTACGACGTGGCATTCAAGTACCTGCTCGACGACGAGAAGGTCGCCCGGCTCGTGCTGTCCGCCCTGCTGGGCAGGGAGGTGCTCGAACTGCAGTTCCGCCCCACGGAAGTGCACCACGAGTCGGCCAAGCCGGACGGCACCCAGCTCCTCGTCCTGCGGATGGACTTCGCAGCCACGGTGCGCCTGGAGGACGGAGGCAGCAAGCTGGTCCTGATCGAGATCCAGAAGGCCCGCAATGCCTCGGACGTGCAGCGTTTCCGGCGCTATCTGGGGACCAACTACGCCAGCCCGGACAATGTCTACGTGGATCCGGAAGGAAGGCACCAGGCGCTGCCCATCGTGACCATCTACTTCCTGGGGGAAGGCCTGGAGCGCGTCGACGTGCCGGTGCTGAAAGTGAACCGGCACTACCTGGACGTGGCCACCGGCGACGAGGTCTGGATCACCGACCCCTTCGTGGAGGCGCTCACCCATGACGCCATCGTCGTCCAGATCAACCGCCTGAAGGATCGCCGGCGGACGGAACTGGAGCGGCTGCTGGAGGTCTTCGACCAGGGCCGGGCCTCCCACCTGGATCCGCACTTCCTGGACATCCTCGAGGAGAACTTCCCGGAGCGCCACCGAGAAGTGCTTCGGCGCTTGATGCGGGCCGGGGCCGAGCAGGACATCCGGGACAAGATGGACGTGGAGGACGACATCCTGGCAGCCTTCCAGGACCAGGCCCGGGATTCGGCGGACCTGCGGCAGGCCCTGGTCGCCAAGGATCAGGCCCTCGAAGGGAAGGACCAGATGATCGTGGAGAAGGACCAGCTCCTGGTGGAGAAGGACCAACTGCTGGTGGAGAAGAACCAACTCCTGCTGGAGAAGGATCATATGCTCGAGGGGCATGAACAGCTGCTCGAGGAAAAGGACCGCTTGATCGCCGATTTGCTTCGGCGGCTGTCGGACGCCTGAGCAACAGCTCAAGGGCCAAGCGCGCGTGCGCCCAGGACACGCGCTTCGAACCTGGTGGCCGGATGGCGAGTGCGGCCCACATCGGGCCGCTGACATCGCGGCTCACGTCAGGCGGGAGGCATCGCTCCCGGAGGGTCAGACCTTGAAGCGCGAGACCAGCTGGTTCAGGTTCTCGGCGAGGTTGCTGAGTTCGTTGACCGTGCGGGTGGTCTCCCGGATCGTGGCGGCCATCTCCTCGGTGGCCGCCGCGTTGCCCTCGGCGATGCTGGAGAGGCTGCCCATGGCGCCCACGACGGTGTTGCTGTCCTGGCTCTGGGTCTGGCTCTGGCTGCCGATGGTCTTCATGCGCTCGGCCGAGGCCCGGATGGATTCCTCGATGCTCTTCAGGGCGGCGCCGGCGGTGTTCACCATGGAGGTGCCGTCGTCGATGCTCTTGCTGGAGGTCTGGATGAGGGCGGTGATCTCCTTGGCGGCCTGGGCGGAACGCTCGGCCAGCTTGCGCACTTCCTCGGCGACCACGGCGAAGCCCTTGCCGTGCTCGCCGGCCTTGGCGGCCTCGATGGCGGCATTCAGCGACAGGAGGTTGGTCTGGTTGGCGATCTCCGTGATCACGTTCAGGATGTTGCCGATCTGCTTGGAATTCTGGTTGATGACCTGCATGCCGCTCACGGCCGCGCCCACGGCGGTGCCGCCCTTGCCGGCCGCGTCCTGGGCCTGGTCGAACACCTGCAGGGCATCGGCGACGTTCGAGTAGATGACCTTGCTGGAACCGGCGATGGTGCTGACGCTGTCGTTGGCCTGCTTCACGCTGGACTTCTGGTTCTCGGCGGTCTGGGCGATGGCGTCGGCGGTGGAGGCCATCTCCGACATGCCGGCGGTCATCTCGAGCGAACCCGAGGCGATGTTGCTGGAGATGTTGATCACCTGGTTCACGATGCCCTGGATGTTCTCCACGAAGTGGTTGAAGTACTTCGAGAGCATGGCGATCTCGTCGGTGCCGTCCACGGCGAGCCGGGCGGTGAGGTCGCCCTCGCCCTCGGAGATGTCGCGCATGCTGGCCTGGATGATCTCCAGGGGCTTGACGATGGCGTTGGAGAGCACCTGGGAGGCCAGGAAGCCGACGCCCATCATGACCAGGCCCAGGAAGATCATGATGAAGGTGGTCTTGCGGTTCAGGGCGCTGAT
>Ga0316232_1005357_pt1 | contig 10251 bp, 11 predicted proteins | sample TBHtaG_FD_206006 | JGI IMG/M metagenome (GOLD analysis project Ga0316232, IMG submission 206006) | Freshwater microbial communities from Trout Bog Lake, Wisconsin, USA - TBH18025_13 | ecosystem: Environmental > Aquatic > Freshwater > Lake > Hypolimnion/Profundal zone | place: USA: Wisconsin... | reverse complement strand
CGCGTCCAGCCTGCTGGCCGCCAGTAGTAATAACATCACCGACAGCCTTAGCAACATCCATGACCTCACTGTCCAGGCCCGGCAATTGTTCCAGGACGTTCAGTCTGGCAAAGGCGTGGCGGGCGAGTTGCTGGAAAGCGGCCAAGCCGCCACCAATGTCCTGTTGCTCACGGAAAATCTGGCCATCACCACCAGCAATCTGAACCGCCTGGGCCTCTGGCATTTGCTCTGGTCGCATCCGCCCCCGGACACCAACACGGTCAAACCCGTCACCCTCCAATCCCCGCCCCGCCGCCAATGAAGCAACTCTGGCCCATTCGCGTTCTGTTCCTCAGCCTCTGCGTGCTCGCCGGCTATGCCATCAGTCAGGCGCCGGCCTTCGTGCAGGAGCCTCACAACAGCATTTTGGGAATCCTCGTTGGCTTTGGCTTCGGCGGCCTGCTCATTGCCATTGACGAAATGCTCAAGGGGTTTTCCCTCCGGGCCTTTTCCGCCACCACGTTCGGTCTGCTCCTTGGCTCGCTGGTCGCCTTGCTGGTGGATCATTCCGGCCTTTTTGAAGGCACCGATCCCAACACCCGCCAGCTCATCCGCATCGCCTTGTTTGTCGGTTTTGGTTACATCGGCATGGTCCTGGCCATGCGCAGCAACAAGGAGGATTTCTCCCTCATCATCCCCTACGTCCGCTTCTCCCCCCAAAACAAGCCCGACAACCTCCTCTTGCTCGACACCAGCGTCATTATTGATGGACGCATCGCGGACCTCATCGAAACCCACGTCCTGGAGGGTCTGATCATCGTGCCCCGCTTTGTGCTGCTGGAATTGCAGCAAATCTCCGACTCCGCGGACGACATCAAACGCTCGCGCGGCCGGCGCGGCTTTGAAATGCTCAACCGCCTGCGCCAGAACACCAAGCTGGAGGTCCGGATCCACGACGGCGATTTTCCCGAAGAGAAAGGCGTCGACGCCAAGCTGGTGCGCCTGGCGCGCAACCTCAACGCCAAGCTCTTTACCAGCGATTCCAATCTCGCCAAGGTGGCCGCCCTGCAAAACGTGGTCACCGTGAATCTGCGCGAGGTCGCCCTGCTCCTGAAAACCGCTTTGGTACCAGGTGAAACCGTCCACCTCAAACTCGTCCGCGAAGGCCGCGACAAAGGCCAGGGCATTGGCTACCTGCCCGATGGCACCATGGTCATCGTGACCAACGGCCAGTCGCTCGTGGGGCAGCAAATCGAAGCCCAGGTGCAGAGTACCGTCCAAACCGGCGCCGGCGTGCTGGTCTTTGCCGAAACCAAACTGGAAGGCGCTGGCGACACCGCCCTGCGGCGGCGCGAAACACCCACAGAAGCAGCATGAAACCCGTTACCATTTACAAAGCTTTCAATCCCGCCGACGCCCAACTGGTGCGCTCCCGGCTGGAAGCCGCCGGTTTTCATCCCTTCGTCGCCGATGAAATGGCAGCCTTAAGCATGGACGGCTATGCGCTGGCCGCCGGCGGCATCCGCGTGCAACTGCCCGAATCCGAATTCGCCGCCGCCCGGGAGTTTTTGGACGCACCCTGAATATGGAACGTATCCTTGTCACCGGCGGCGACGGTCTGCTGGCGTATCAATTGAAACGGATCGCACCGCGCGACCAGGAATTCTGGTTTCCAGGCCATGCGGAGTTTGACCTCGCCAACCCCGACTTGATGGCGCAACGGCTGGCAGAATGGCGGCCGCATGTGGTCATCAACACCGCCGCCTACAACCTCGTGGACCGCTGCGAAATTGAGCGCGACCTGTCTTGGACGGTCAACGCCACGGCGCCGCAAAAACTCGCGGAACTTTGCGCCGAAAAGCAGATCCGGCTCGTGCACTACGGCACCGACTACGTTTTCGACGGGGCCAAGAAATCGCCGTACACCGAAGCAGACATCGCGAATCCCTTGAACCATTACGCCGCCGGAAAAGCCGCCGGGGAACAAGCGGTGCTGCGATCCTCGCCCGCACATCTGGTCCTGCGCACGAGCTGGGTGTTTGACTGGCACCCCACGCAGACAAAGACCTTCATCCATACCATCCTGAAAGCAGCGCGCGAAGGGCGGCCACTGAAATCCGCCACCGACCAGACTTCCGTCCCGACCTGCGCGTCGGACCTGGCACAGTGGACGCTGGAACTGGTGCGCGGCGGCGCGGGCGGCTTGTTTCACACGGTCAATGACGAAGGCGTGAGCCGGTTTGACTGGGCAAAAATCATTTTGGCGGAGGCCTGCCGGGCACGCTTGCTACCTGCCGAGCCGCCGGTGGAGCCGGTGCTAAGCTCCTTTTTCAACGCCACGATGCGCCGGCCGGATTATACCGTGATGAACAATATGAAATTGTCGCGGCACTTGGGGTGCAGCCTGGGGTCCTGGCGCGGGGGCTTGAGAAAAATGCTCGCGCAGATGAATTGATTTCGAGTAGCTTTTCCGTCCATGTCCACCTTATGGCAAACGGTTGAAGTGCGCGGCCGCCTTGAAATTCCCGGGCTGCCGGGCGTGCGGGTCGAGGCCCTGCCGGTCTTCCACGACGCGCGCGGCAGCCTGCATGAGCTGTTTCGCGTGGATGAAGTACCTGCCGGCTTCAAGCCGCTCATGGCCTGCTCCTCCTGGTCGCACCCCGGCGTGGCGCGCGGCCCCCACCAGCATGTCGGGCAGGATGATTATTTCACCTCGCCGGCCCATCGGATTTCCGGGTTTATCTCTGGGACGACCGCCCCGGCGCCGCCGGCCCCGCCCAAGGCTGGATCATCAACACCGGCGCCCAAGCCCCGACGCGCATCCACGTCCCGCGCGGCGTGGTTCATGCCTACCAGAATGTGGGTCACATTTTCGGCCTCGTCGTCACTGTCACCAGCCTCCTGTTCAAAGGCGAAGGCCGCCGCGATCCCGTGGACGAAATCCGGCACGAGCTAAACCCGCAGTCACCCTATCGAATTCCGACACCATGATTCAAAAACGCACCCATTGCCGCACCTGCGGCTCCACCAATCTCCACCTCATCCTGGACCTGGGAAACACCGCGCTGGTCAACGATTTTCTCAAGCCCGAAGACGTGCCCGGCTATAAAATATCGCTGCCGCTCCGCGTGGTGCTCTGCCCGGACTGTTCGCTGGTGCAACTGGCTGACACAGTGGATCCCAACATCCTGTACTCCCACTACGCCTACGTAACCTCCACGTCCAAGACGATGGACACGCACCTGAACAAGATGATGACGCATCTGCTCTCGACCGCCCGGCTGGGCGCCGGCTCGAAGGTGCTGGAGATCGCGTCGAACACGGGAGTGTTCCTGAAAAAGTTCCAGGAGCAGGGCTGCGAAGTCCTCGGCATCGAGCCGGCCGAGAACATTGCCGACGTGGCGCTCGCCACGGCGATACCCACGCGCAAGGAGTTTTTCAATCTGGCCAATGCCAATAAGCTGCGGGCCGAATGGGGCACGGCGGATCTGATCCTGGGCCGGCACGTGTTCGCACATATTGACAACCTGCGGGACCTGGTCGCGGGTTTGGAAGCGGTTTCCCACCCGGAAACTTTGATTGCCTTTGAAGTGCCTTACGTGGTGGACTTTTTCGAACACACGGAATACGACACAATTTATCACGAACACCTGTCGTATATTTCCGTCGCGGCCATCGAAGCGCTCGTGAAGGACTCGGCCTTCATGCTCGCGCGCGTGGATCACTATCCCATTCACGGCGGCTCGATCCTCTTTCATCTCCGGCACCGTTCTTCCAAGACCCCGCCGCACGCCAGCGTGACCCAGGCGCTCGAAAAGGAAAAACAGATGCGGCTGGCGGAGCCAGCTACTTGGGAGGCGTTTGCGCAACGCGTCGCCCATATCCGCGCCGAACTGCCCGCGCTCCTGCGCCGGCTCAAGTCCCAGGGCAAACGCATCATCGGCTACGGCGCCTCCGCCAAAGGCAACACGCTGTTGAATACCTGCGGCCTCGGGACGAGCGAACTGGACTACATCATTGACAACACCCCGTTCAAGCAAAACAAGATTGCTCCCGGCTCTTGGATTCCCGTGCTCCCGCCGGAACGGCTGCTGGCCGATCAACCCGACTACGCGCTGCTCCTAGCTTGGAATTTCGCCCCGGAAATCATCAAGCGCGAAACCGAATTCCAGAAGCGCGGCGGCCGCTTCATCGTCCCCATCCCCGAACCCAAGATCGTCGAGCCGTCGGACTGACGATTCAGTTTAACCACACATGGACACGGAGACGCTGAGGGGACTTCATCCTCATCCTCATGCTCACCCTCGCTTTTCTTGTTTTTATCTGTGTCCATCTGTGGCTAATCTCTTGTTCAACCGTATATATTTTTCGGATGGCGCGGGCGGCGCTGGATGGTGAATAGATAAAAATCGCGCAGTTCCACGAGGCATTTGCCCGCCAGCCACAAGGGCCAGCCCGTGATGCCCCGGGCAGCCACCGCAATTTCGCGGGAGTATTTCGGATTTCCATTCTGCCGCACGCGCTTGGACTTGATGCCCGAACGCACGGCAAACAAGCCCTTGAGCTTCAGCTTGCGCAGCAGGCTCCAGCCTCTTCCGCGCAACATTTCGTTGGCCTCCATCGTCCGCCATTCGTCCAAAATGAGCGGCTCCAAACCCGGCGCCAAGAAGGCCGTCTGATTGCTGCCATGCCACCGGTATTGCGCCAGGGCGCGATGGACATGCACGATTTTGTCGCAGTGCAACCCGTAGGCGGCCCAAAATACCGTGTCGCCCAGAATTGGAAAATCCTCGCGGAAGCGGCAGGGCGGCGGCAGGCCGCCCGTTTTCAAGAGCACCGCACAAAAGGACTGATTGCTCAACTCCGCCTTGCGCTGCAAAAACACATCTTTGTCCAGTGTTTCCACCGTGCCATCGGTTTTGCCAGAAAAACTCAAGTGGCCATTGTTCTCGTCAATCCGCTCATCCAGCGACCACGCCATCCCGCGGCCCGCGCAGTCCGCGAGCGTCTGCGTCATCACTTGGTAAAACTCCGGCTCGATGAGGTCGTCGGCATGCAGGATCTGCAAATACTCCGTCTCGGTGGAAAAATCGAGCGAACGATTCAGGTTCCCGAACAAGCCGAGATTTCGTTCGTTGCGGATATACTCGCAGGGGATGCCGGTGAAATTCTTCACGATTTCCGGCGTCCGGTCGGTGGAGCAGTTGTCCAGTACCACCACGCGATCAGGACGCCGCTGCTGGCGGGCGATGGACTCCAGGGTCTGCGCGAGAAATGGCTCGCCGTTATAGACGGGGATGACCGTGAGCAATGTGCTTTTCATGCTGTGCAATCGGGTGAATAAAAACCGGCGGACAGCAAATCATAAACCACCGCCCGCTTCAAGCCTGCTTCCGCGTTGGTTGGCGACGGAGCGCGGGTCTGTGACCCGCAGCAACTCCGCCAGCAAGACACGTTCGCGATAAACGGAATCGCTTTGCAGTACAGAAGTCGCTGCGGCTCACAAAGCCGCGCTCCGCAAATCAGAACACTGCTTCCCATCAGCGAAAGCTGGACTTGTTCGGCCCACCCTTTATCATGGCACACCGTCATGAACGAACCGGCCAACATTCCTGTTTTCATCTTGTGCGGCGGCTTGGGCACCCGCATCAAGGAGGAAACCGAATTCCGACCGAAACCAATGGTCCCCATTGGCGAGCATCCCATTCTGTGGCACGTCATGCAGATTTATGCCCGTCACGGCTTCCGCCGGTTTGTGCTTTGCCTCGGATTCAAAGCGGAGGTGGTGAAGGATTATTTCCGCGATTTCCATCTGCACAACGCCGACTGCACCATCAAGCTCAAAACCAACGAAGTGACCGTGCATGAACACCGGCACAAGCTGGACTGGGAAGTCACGCTGGCCTACACCGGCGAGAAAAACATGACCGGCAGTCGCATCGCCCAAGCCGCCCGCAAATACCTCGGTGGCGCCCAGCATTTTGCCGTGACCTATGGCGATGGCCTGACCAATGCCAACCTCGGCGAGGAACTCGCCTATCATCTCCAGCAACAAAAGCTCGGCACGGTGCTGGGCATCAACCCGCCCTCGCGCTTTGGCGAAATCAAGATCGAAGGCGACCGCGTGGTGGAATTCGCCGAAAAGCCCGACCTCGAAGGCCATTGGATCAACGGCGGTTACTTTTTCTTTCAGCGCGATTTTTGCCGGCAACTTTCCGAGGACGAAAGCTGCGTGCTCGAACGCGACCCGCTGATGCAACTTGCGCGGGACGGGCAATTGAATGTCTTCCGGCATCGCGGTTTCTGGGCGTCCATGGACACCCAGCGGGACCGCGAACATTTGACCCGGCTGGTCGAGGCCGGCACGCCGCCCTGGCTGGCGTGAGGTTGACACCGCGATTGCCTCCAGGTTTCCACCAATGTTTTCAGGTTTCTATCCAGACAAGCGGGTGCTCGTCACCGGCCACACCGGGTTCAAGGGCGGCTGGCTTTCGCTCTGGCTGCACCGTCTCGGCGCGCAGGTCCACGGGGTCAGCCTGCCACCGCCCACCGAGCCCAACTTTCACGAAGTAATACGGCCGCGAGTTTTCGCCGGTGAAACCGAATGCGACCTCCGCGACCTCGCCTCGCTGGCGGCGGCCGTGCAGCGAATCCAGCCGGAGATCATCTTCCATCTGGCGGCGCAGCCCATCGTCCGACGCAGCTACGCGGAACCGCTGGAGACCTTCAATATCAACGCCGTCGGCACGGCGCACCTGCTCGAAAGCGTCCGCCAAGCGGAGCTCCCCTGCCCGGTCATCGTGATTACCAGCGACAAGTGTTACGAGAATCGCGAACAGGATTACGCCTACGCCGAAACCGATCCGCTCGGCGGCCATGATGTCTATTCCATGAGCAAGGCGGCCACCGAACTGGTGGCGCAATCTTGGAATAAGTCCTTTTTCCTTCCGAATCCCCGACTCGGACCAGTGGCCACCGTCCGCGCCGGCAATGTCATCGGCGGCGGCGATTACGCGGCCGACCGCATCGTGCCCGACTGCATCCGCGCGCTCCGCGAAGGGCGTCCGATTCTGGTCCGCAGCCCGGCGGCGGTGCGCCCGTGGCAGCATGTGCTCGAATGTCTGGGTGGCTACCTCTGGCTCGGCGCCCGACTGGCCCGGGAAGGGAAACAGTCGCCGCGGTTGGGCGCGTTCAATTTTGGCCCGGACGCCGCCGCGCAGCAGCCCGTCCGCAAATTGGTGGAGGCCGTCCTCCGCGAGTGGCCGGGTGAATGGCGGGACGCCTCCGACCCGCGCCATCCGCACGAGGCGAAGCTGCTCACCCTTTCCATCCAAAAGGCCGCCGACCTGCTGGATTGGCATCCAGTTTGGAAATTCTCCGAAGCGGTGTCGCACACGGTCAGTTGGTATCGCGCGCGGCACGTTTTGCAACACGCGGACATGTTCGCCTTCAGCCAGAATCAAATCAACGCTTACGTCGAAAGCGCGCGCCAACAACACTCACCCTGGACCCAATGAATCTTACCTTTTCCTGCCGCTCCTGCGGCGGCACGCATGGCGCGCTGGTACTCGACCTCGGCGTTCAGCCCCTCGCCAATAATTTGCTGCGCCCGGAAGACCTCGCCCGGCCCGAACCCAAATTCCCGCTGCGCCTGGCCGTCTGCCAATCGTGCTGGCTGCTCCAAATCCTGGACCTCGTGCCCCCCGTCCAGTTGTTTTCCGAATACCTCTATTTCTCGTCGTTCTCCGACCTGATGCTGCGGCACGCCCGCGCTGCCGCGGAGAAATACGCGGCCGAATTCGGCCTGGGCCCGCGGAGCCAGGTCGTCGAAATCGCCAGCAACGACGGCTATTTGCTGCAAAACTTCACGGCGGCGGGCATCCCCTGCCTCGGCATTGAACCCGCCGCCAACATCGCCCGGGTGGCGCGGGAAAAAGGGATCGAGACCCTGGTGGAATTCTTCACCCTGACCCTCGCCCGCCAGCTGGCCGCGGAAAACCGTCCGGCGGATTTGATCCTCGGCAACAATGTTTTTGCCCACGCGCCCGACACCAATGATTTCGTTGCCGGCCTGGCCGCGCTGCTAAAACCAGCGGGCCGGATCGTCCTCGAATTCCCCTATGGCGCGGACTTCATCGAGCATTCCGAATTTGACACAATTTATCACGAGCATGTCTTCTACTTCACCCTGACGGCACTGCAACCCTTGTTCGCGCGGCACCGGCTGGAGATTTTCCGGGTGGAAAAGCTGGCCATCCACGGCGGCTCCCTGCGTTTGTTCGCCGGCCACGCTGGCGCCCGCGCCGTCGAATCCTCGGTCACAAGATTGCTGGCCGATGAGCAGGCTAAAGGCCTCGCCTCGCTGAAGTATTACGAAGGTTTTGCCGCGCGCGTGCTGGAAATCAAGCGTGCGCTGCGCGAACTGCTCGCGCAGCTCAAGCAATCCGGCCGGAGCATTGCCGCCTATGGCGCCTCGGCCAAGGGCAGCACGCTGCTAAACTTCTTTGAACTCGGACGGGAGACGCTGGATTTTGCAGCCGACCGCAGCACCTATAAACAAGGGCGGCTGACCCCCGGCACGCACCTGCCAATTGTGCCGCCGGAAACGCTGCTGGAAAAACGCCCCGACTACACCCTGCTGCTCACCTGGAATTTCGCCGACGAAATTCTGGCCCAGCAAAAGACCTACCGCGAGGCTGGCGGCAAATTCATCATTCCCATTCCGCGCGTGGCGGTGGTGTGACATGAAATTCTCCCGCACTTCTTTGCCCGGCCTGTGGCTGATCGAGTTGGAGCTGCGCGAGGACGAACGCGGTTTCCTGGCCCGAACTTATTGCGAAAATGAGTTTGCGGCACTCCACTTAAACACCCGCTGGCCGCAATGCAACCTCACCCTCACCAAGCTGCGCGGAGCCATTCGCGGAATGCACTTCCAAGCCGAGCCCAAGCCCGAAAGCAAGCTGATCCGCTGCGCTGCCGGCAAGATTTTCGACGTTCTGCTGGACGTGCGCCGCGATTCACCTACTTTCGGAAAATGGGAGGGCTTTGAACTATCCGCCGAGAACCACCGCCAGCTCTATGTTCCCGGCGGCTTCGCCCACGGCTTCCAATGTCTCACCGACCATTGCGAAGTCCTATATCAAATGTCCGAATTCTATATACCGGAGCTGGCGCGGGGCGTGCGGTGGAACGATCCTTTTTTTCAGGTCCGCTGGCCGCTGGAGCCAACCACCATCTCTGCTAAAGACCGACTGTTTCCCGACTTCGTCTAAAGGCTAAAGTACGGCTACCCGGGCTTGCAGGGTGGTGCCGATTTGGAACCTGCGCTATAATACCTTTCCTTCTTGTCATGTTCGCTTGGTGGGACAATCATTTTAAAGCTGCTGTGTGCTCTCCACCGTATGTGGGCTTGGTTGACACAGGCTGGTGGGCCAGCCAGCTCGCGCGCCAGATGGCCGCGCGTTTGAGAAAAGGCTCCTGCGTATGGTTATCCCCGTGATGATTGGACTCCGGCAGCACCACCACTTCCTTGAATCCTTTGAGTTGGTTGATGGCGGCGTAAACTCCCGAAGGCGGCGAAGTGGTGTCAATCAACCCCAAACCAACCAAAGCCGGACAAGTGGCGCGAGCGGCAAAATTCACGGCATCAAAGTAGCGCGACGTCTCCCGGACTTTCTTCAAGTCGTGGTGTCCAGCGCTGGCCATCCAGTAAGGCCAGCCAGGTTTGCGCCCCACCAAATCGCCGGTGTCATCGCAACCAGCCGGAACCAAGGCCATGAGCCCGGTGACTTTGTGATTGAGGCCCGCGGCCACAAAACTTTGCAGCCCTCCCTGGCTGGTGCCGCTAACTACCAGCGTTCGGCCATCCCAATCGGGACGTTCGGTGAGATATTCGACGGCCCGATAGCACGCCAGAAACATCCGCAAAAAGTAGCTCGTTTCCCGGTCATCATTGCCAATGGCAGTGTAATTCGCCAACGCGCCCTTGGTTAATTGCTCGTAATACGACGCCGGCTGGTCAATCGGCAAATCGTGCGCCATGATATTCAGGGTCAGCCAGCCTTCGGCAGCGTGTTCGGTCACCCATTCCTTCTGCAGCGGGTAAACTCCGGCCCACTGCACCACCAGCATGGCGGGCAATTTGTCCCCAGCCACCGGGCGGGCCAACTGCCCCTGAATGTGCGTGCCGCGAATATTGTCGAGTTGAATTTTCCAAAAATTCACCCCAGGCTTGCCGCCGTCGGCGCTCTGCAATACGGGATTTTCTGGAAC
>Ga0316232_1005356_pt1 | contig 10253 bp, 9 predicted proteins | sample TBHtaG_FD_206006 | JGI IMG/M metagenome (GOLD analysis project Ga0316232, IMG submission 206006) | Freshwater microbial communities from Trout Bog Lake, Wisconsin, USA - TBH18025_13 | ecosystem: Environmental > Aquatic > Freshwater > Lake > Hypolimnion/Profundal zone | place: USA: Wisconsin... | reverse complement strand
GCCTACTTTTTGAAATTACACGGAACTATCCGGGAGGGAAAAGAACTTTTTGTAAAACCGGAAGAGTCCCTGAATGTCATCCGTATCCTCGAGGCATGTCTTGAAAGCAACAGACTGAAGAGGACTGTTGAGTTTTCTGCGGAATAGGGTGAGGAAAGAGGGTGGGACTGAGAGAATAAGAGAGGGAGTGAAATAAGAAGATAATTTGCGGATTCAGCAATTTGGCGATGATTCGCAATTTACTGGTTTCTGATTTATTTTAATCATTACGATGATCACCTAAAAAAAACCGGTAATTTACCCGGATTTTTTTAGATGATCAATTAACAGTTTATAATTATTCCCCCAGTTTTTTATACCGGATCCTGTGCGGGGTACTGTCGCCAAGCCGTTTCTTTTTATTCTCTTCGTATTCCGAATAGCTCCCTTCGAAATAGTAGACCTGGGAATTCCCTTCAAAAGCCAGAATATGGGTGGCGACGCGATCCAGGAACCACCGGTCATGCGAAATAACCACCGCACATCCGGCAAAGCTGTCAAGACCTTCTTCAAGCGCACGTAATGTGTTTACATCGATATCGTTGGTTGGCTCATCAAGAAGAAGCACATTTGCCTCAGATTTCAGGGTTAATGCCAGGTGAAGGCGGTTGCGTTCTCCCCCTGAAAGGACTCCGCATTTCTTTTCCTGATCTGCCCCGCTGAAATTGAACCGTGAAACATAGGCCCGGGCATTGAGCATCCGGCCGCCAACCATCACCTCATCAGTGCCACCTGAGAGGACCTGGTAAACGGTTTTGTCATTTACAATTGCCTCGTGTCCCTGGTCGGCGTAACCGATCTTGACGGTTTCGCCGACAGAGAAACTTCCAGAATCAATTTTCTCAAGACCTAAAATCATTCTGAAAAGGGTTGTTTTTCCCGCACCATTGGGCCCGATGACTCCGACAATTCCATTTGGCGGCAAAACAAAATCGAGTCCTTCAAAAAGAAGCTTGTCTCCATATGCTTTCGAAACTCCGTGTGCTTCTATGACTTTATCGCCCAGACGTGGTCCATTGGGAATAAACAACTCGAGTTTATCCTCCTTCTGTTTTACATCTTCATTAAGCAGCTTTTCATAGGCACCCAGCCTGGCCTTCGATTTGGCCTGACGAGCCTTTGGACTCATCTTGACCCATTCGAGCTCACGTTCCAGGGTTTTACGCCGCTTGGAGATTCCTTTTTCCTCCATCTCTAAACGTTTGGACTTTTGTTCCAGCCAGCTTGAGTAATTCCCTTTCCATGGAATTCCCTCTCCACGGTCCAGTTCCAAAATCCAGCCGGCCACATTATCCAGAAAATAGCGGTCATGGGTAATGCAGATTACCGTTCCTTTATACTGCTGCAAATGCATTTCAAGCCATTCGACAGATTCTGCATCAAGGTGGTTGGTTGGCTCGTCAAGCAGCAGAATATCAGGCTGTTTTAAAAGTAACCGGCAAAGTGCCACGCGTCGGCGCTCACCCCCGGACAGCACTTTAACCGAAGTGTCGCCATCGGGACAGCGGAGGGCATCCATGGCCCGTTCCAGTTTATTATTGAGGTTCCAGGCATCGGTTGCGTCAATCTTCTCCTGAAGTAACGCCTGTCTGTCCATAAGTTTATCCATGACATCCGGATTTTCATAGACCTCGGGTAAACCAAAACGTTGATTGATCTCTTCATACTCTTCGAGGATATCCACAATGTCCTGAGCCCCTTCCTGAACGATTCCCATCACTGTTTTTGTCTCGTCGAGCTGGGGCTCCTGGGACAAATGGCCAACCGTGTAACCTGGCGAAAAGGCGAGTTCGCCGTTAAAATCCTTTTCCAGACCTGCAATGATTTTTAATAGTGTCGATTTTCCGGAGCCATTCAGACCGATAATGCCAATCTTGGCACCCAGGTAGAATGAGAGTGATATATCTTTAATTACTTGTTTTTGTGGCGGGTAAGTCTTGCTTACCTTATACATTGAAAATATAATTTGCCTATCTTCTGCCATTGATTTCTGATTTGATTTGAGGGACAAAATTCGTATTTTTAATCAGAATTGGCAATAGATATCCATTTAATATGGATTTCAGTACGGATTAATTAATTTTCAACTATTTAGAGCCGTATTTTAACCCCAAACCGAGGAATAACGTGTAAGAAATTGATTAAATTTGTTCATTATTGTTAAACCCAATATGCCGATGAAAAAGTTTGCATTCGTCTCTCTACTCTCAATAATTATGGTTGTTAGCCTGTGGATTTACTGGAAATATTCATTTACCTACAGTGAAGGTTATCGGGCCGGGTTGCTTCAGAAGATCTCCTATAAAGGGAATATCTTCAAAACGTATGAAGGTGAAATGATCCTGAGCAGTATTCAAAGCAATACCAATGTGGCCATTGCGTCGGAGAAATTTTTCTTTTCTGTTGCAGAAAAAGCAGTGGCATTGGATCTTGAAAAGGTTCAGGGGCAAAGCGTTATCGTCCATTATGTTGAAAAAAACGGGACGCTTCCCTGGAAAGGGGAAAGCACTTATTTTGTGGATAGTCTGAAAGTCAATATTTCACCGGCGTCAGGTCACGGGTTTCATTAGCGGCTGGCAGCTGGCGACTTGATGGTGGCAACTGGCGGTTGGCGACTTGCGCTTGGCGGTGAAGCAAGGGATTTTGGAATGAACGATGAGAAAATTCCGGGATTTGCAGATTTTTCACAACATAAGATCTATTAACTTTTCTTCCGCAAATCCGGTAGCCTGTTATAACTCAATGTATATTTTCCGCTTCCGATAATAACCAAAGAAGTCCCTTCTTGTGGTTCCGGTTTATTTGATTTTCCATTTAACTGGTACTCCTCAGTTTTACCCGGCAAAACGACTTTGGCTGTGCATCCAACCGGCACTTCAAGAGTCAGTTTAAGCTGATTATTTTCGAGCACCCAATTTACACGAATTTTACCATAGGGGGTCTCTTTGGTGGTTTTTGCCCAGGAAACTCCTTCAGGAATCTGGGGATCCACAAAAAATTCCTGGTAACCGGGATGATTTTCATCGGGACGAATCCCCCCGACTGCCTGATAGAACCACGAACCAATGCCGTTATAGCAATTGTGTATCCGGCTTCTGTCGCCCGACCAGTGTTCCCAGGTAGTAGTGGCTCCATTCTCAATCATATAGAGATACCCCGGGTAGTCCCTCTTCTTCAGCATATTAAAAAACAGATTGGCATCATGGTTTTTGACAGCCCACTCGGTAAATATTGGAATACCCACCAACCCGGTTGCTATATGACCCTTGTGATTCACTTCAATTTCGTTTTGAAGGGTAAGAGCAACCTTTGACTTTATTGAGTCGGGGACAATACCGGTCAGGAGCGGATAGGAAAGATCAATCTGAGAACCGCTTGCATAACTGTTTTTTGTTCCATCGAAGAAAGTCTGATGGATTTGTTTTTTAAGCTGCTCATTTTGTCGGGCATATTTCAATGCATCTTCCTTATTTCCCAATTTCAGGGCAATTTTCTCCATCGTTCCGAGGCACTGACTTACAAAGCAGTTGTTTACCAGGTCTATAGACGATTTATTCTTTTGATCGACCCCTTCCGGGGTAGCCCAGTCACCCAGATACCAACCCCGGTAATCCGTTTCGGGCCATGGCTGAAGCATTCCATCGGGTGAATATTTGGCCACATAACCAAGCCATTGTTGCATTACAGGGTAGTATTTTTCAAGTACCCTGACATCCCGGTAGTTCTGATAGGTTTTCCAGGAGGCGGTAATAATAAATCCGCACCAATACGGACCGCCGCCGGCAGGGTAGGGGTTGGGAGCGGTATGGGGCATTCCGCCGTCCTCACGGATGCAATCGGCCCATGCCTGCAGCCAGTTCGAATACAGCGGGTCAAGGTCGAACATAGTCTGTGCCGTGAGGGTGGAAGCATTCCCATCACCCCCATAACCAAGGCGTTCTATCGTGGGACAATCGACAAGGTATCCGCTGATACTCAGGCAGCGGAGTGTATAATAGAGCATGTTATGAATTGCATTCAGGTCATTGTCAGCGCATTGAAATGTGGATGCTTCCCGGTAATCCGTGTGAATCAGAAAAGCTTTGATATCCTCCTTTTTTGGTGCGATGATCAGGTTACTGATCTTCAGATACCGAAAGCCATGGTAATTAAACCGGCTGCAAAATGACTCTATCCCAACACCGCTTGCGATGTATCGGTCTTCCTGGTGCTGATCCGCAATCTGGCCCTCCTTATCCAGGTGGTCACTATATTCAATCACGATCTCCTGACCAGGTTTCAGAGCCGGAAATTTGATCTCCGCACGTCCGGTAAGTGTCTTGCCCATGTCAACGAGCCAGGTATTCTTACCAAATGGTTTTACGGAAGAAGTGCTGATTGATTCCCTGATATGGTTCAATTCAACGGTCTGTGGAGTAACCTGATGCACAGGAATATTGGCAATATAAACCGGATGCCAGCTGGCCTTGTTCAGCGATATGGCTGACAAGTCTCGAAGTGCCATTGACGCATCCACCCTTTCACCGCCAAAACGACCTGCCTTCCAGGTTCCGATGCAGGTGTAGCCGCTTTCTCTGGCCAACCAGGTTGAATCGGTAGCAGCCAAAGTGCTCCATCTCCCTTTTTTGAGCTCCTCAATCCGCGCCTTCACCAGTGGGCCTTCATAAGCAACACCAGGCAAGGTGGGAGCATACCACCCCCGTCCCAACCAGATTACGACATCATTGTTCCCCTCTTTTAAATAGGGGGAGACATCGTAGGCAATGCTCAGCGACTTCTTGTTAAACTGGGATACAGCGGGAGCCAGGATGGCATCGCCAACTTTTTCCCCATTGATAAAGACTTCATGATAACCTAACGAATTTACATAAATCAGCCGTTTTTCAGCCTTCCCGGATAGTTTAAACTGTTTCCTTAAAAGAGGACTTTCGGGATTTCCAAATTGACGGGGTAATCCAATATAGGCGGCATGCCAGTCCTCGCCAGCTTGGAGACCCACGCTGAAACCCGCAACAGGACTCCATGCTGTGGCAGTATCATTTTCGTCCCAAATCCTGACTTTCCAGTAACCCACCGATCTGGCTTCCAGTTTCTTCCCGCTCCAGGGGACCAGCACACTTGTATCTGAAACTATTTTCCCGGAGTTCCATAAGTCCGCATCACGTTCATTCAGTAACAGGCTGTCACTTGCTGCCAGTATCTGGTAAGCTTTTTGGACAGTTCCGTTCTTTTCAGTCACGATCTTCCAGCTCAACCTGGGAATTAGGGTTGCAATTCCCAAAGGATTGGAAAGATTTTCACACCGCAGGTCATAAAGAGTATTAGAATGACTAGCATCGGCCCATTCGGGTGATAAGAGAAGGAGCAAAATCAGGAAAGTAAATGATGATTTAAGCATAGTTAGTCTGTGATTTAATACATATAGTCTTTCAAAATTAGTACTTAAAAACAAACTGACAAGTTGAAAAGTGACTGACTGAACTCTTTTTCGGCTCACCTTAGGAAATGTGATTTTAATTATCAGAAATTCAGTGAATTACTCTTTGATTAACACTTTTTGTCGGTTTCAGGAAGAACATTTAAAGACTTTATGTGTTCTATTCTTCAGAAAACAACAAATAGTTTAGTAACAATAAAAAAGATTTATGTCTGTAACCAATTTATTCTCAAAGTACACCTTAGGTGATATTGAATTAAAAAACAGGATTGTGATGGCGCCAATGACGCGCTGCCGGGCTATCGGAAATGTTCCGAATGAATTAATAGCTACTTATTACGAACAGCGCGCCGGTGCAGGGCTGATCATTACGGAAGGAACTTCACCTTCACCCAATGGACTCGGTTATTGCCGCATTCCCGGACTTTTCAATGAAGCCCAGGCTGAGGGATGGAAATTGACTACCAAAGCTGTCCATGCCACAGGTGGAAAGATCTTTGTTCAATTTATGCATTCCGGAAGGATTGGTCATTCCCTGAATCTACCTTCAGGGGCCACCCTTGTTGCTCCCTCAGCAGTTCAGGCTGCAGGGCAGATCTGGACCGATCAGGAGGGGATGAAGGATTTTGATATGCCCAAAGCCATGGATGCCGAAGAGCTTAAACAAACCATCCATGAATTTGAACATGCTGCGGTATTGGCCATCAAAGCTGGGTTTGACGGGGTTGAATTACACGGAGCCAACGGATATCTCCTGGAGCAATTTTTATCGCCGGTGAGTAATCAGCGGACCGATGAATATGGCGGAAGCATCGAAAACCGCTGCCGGTTCGTCCTGGAGGTGGTTGATCACGTCGTTGCGGCAATAGGTGCCGGTAAAACCAGCATCAGGCTCTCTCCGTTTGGGGTTGCCAGTGATATGCCTCACTATCCTGAAATTGAAGAGACCTATACTTATCTGGCAGAACAATTAAACCTTCGGGGAATCCTTTACATCCATCTCGTCGATCACAGTGCAATGGGTGCTCCTGAAGTACCTTTCAGCATCAAAAACACGATTCACCAAAAATTTAAAAATACCTTAATCCTCACGGGCGGGTATAATCCTGAAACCGCCGAAGCGGATCTGAAAAGCGGTTTTACCGATTTGGTTGGTTTCGGCCGTCAGTTTATAAATAATCCGGATTTGGTAACCCGATTTATTAATAACTGGCCATTATCTGAAAAACTTGATTTCGATACCTTTTACTCTGCTGGTGAACAGGGATTTACCGACTATCCTGTTTATTCGAAATAACACCTTCCGGAGTTTAATATTTCCGGTAACGCTGTGAATTACTCTGTGTAACTCTGTGTGAACCTTTTTTATCACAGAGATACACAGCGTTTTTTTGTTTAAACCTGAATCCATCCCCTTTCAAATTAAAAGGTTAAATTTGTCATCAAAATTCGAAAAATGATACGATCGATGACTGGTTACGGGAAGGCTGAATGCGAGCTAGCCCTAAAGAAGATTACCGTTGAGGTGAGATCACTCAACAGTAAAGTGCTGGATGTCAATACGAGAATTCCGGGAGTTTATCGCGAAAAAGAGCTGGAGATCCGTCGGGAACTGTCAGACCGGCTAATTCGTGGGAAGGTTGATTTCAATATCTTCTCCGAATCATTAGGGGTTGAAAGCAACAGTGCCATCAACAGCCCGATGGTGAAGAGTTATTTCAGCCAGTTATCCGAAATCAGCAAAGAGCTCCAAATACCGGTCAGCGAAGTTACCTTGCAGATTATCATGCAGTTGCCGGAGGTTGTTAAAACCACCCGCGATGAACCTGATGAGAATGAATGGAAAACCATTGTAAATACCATCCGGGAGGCATTGGATGCCATGGATAATTTCAGAATCCAGGAGGGATTGTCACTTTATAACGATATCATTTTCAACATCAATACGATTACAACTCTGCTCGAACAGGTGGCACCTTACGAGCTGGAGCGCAGCGCCAAGGTGAAGGAGCGGATCCTCGAAGGACTTAAGGAGCTTTCGTCCCCTGAAGGAGTTGACCATAATCGTTTGGAGCAGGAGATGATTTTTTACCTTGAGAAACTGGATATTAACGAAGAAAAAGTGCGGTTGGGCAACCATTGTACCTATTTCCTGGAAACGTTGGAGCTTGAAGAGCCTGTAGGTAAGAAGTTAGGGTTTATTGCCCAGGAGATTGGCCGGGAGATTAATACCCTTGGATCCAAAGCGAATCATACTGAAATGCAAAAGCTGGTCATTGGAATGAAGGATGCCCTGGAGCGGGTTAAGGAGCAGCTTCTTAATGCGTTATAAATAGTTTGTTCATATTTTATAAAAGTCGGATATTTTATGAATGGAGGTAAACTGGTCATTTTTTCAGCCCCGTCGGGTGCCGGCAAGACAACGATTGTCCGACATTTACTCTCCCTGGGTCTGAACTTTGGATTCTCCGTCTCTGCCACGACCCGCAAACCCAGGGGAGCCGAGCAAAACGGGAAAGAGTACTATTTTTTAAGTTCCAAAGAATTTAGGGAGAAGGTGGCCCAAGGCGAATTCCTGGAATGGGAAGAGGTTTATCCGGGATGCTGCTATGGTACCCTGAAAAGTGAAGTGGATCGGATCTTCAAAAATGGTCAGAACATTCTTTTCGATATTGATGTGGTGGGTGGAAGTAATATCAAAAAGTTTTACGGGGACAAAGCGCTTGCGGTTTTTATCCGGGCCCCGTCAGTTGAGGAACTGGAAAACCGTTTGGTGAACCGGTCGACCGACCATCCCGAGGTAATTAAAGAGCGAATCGCAAAAGCGGAACATGAAATGAGCTTTGCCCATTTATTTGACGTGGTAATTGTAAATGATATACTGGAGGTTGCTCTGGAAGAGGCTGAAGGAAAAGTGAGACAATTTCTGGAATCATAGCCTTCAATGGGAGCATCAGGACTCATTAATTAATTTTAATTGTCATGAAAATCGCCATCTTTTCAGGGTCATTTAATCCGGTTCACAACGGTCACATGGCTATTGCACGCGAAGTGCTTGCTCAAGGTGCGGCAGAAGAGTTATGGTTTCTTATTTCTCCGCAAAACCCGTTGAAAAATGAAGGTGATCTGATTGCTGAAAATGAACGGTTAAAAATGGTGGAACTGGCCATTGAAAATGAAGTTGGGATGAAAGCGAGCGATTTTGAGTTTCATCTTCCACGGCCGACCTATGCCATCAGAACCCTTGAACGTCTTAAAGTCACCTATCCCCAGCATGCGTTTTCCTTGCTGATTGGAGGTGATAATCTGGCCATTATTCACAAATGGATTGAATATCAGCAAATTATTGATGAATTTGGATTGATTGTTTATCCCCGGCCGGGATTTGAAAATAATGTAAACACCCAGTTTTCGAATATCACCTTTATTTCAGCCCCTTTGATTGATATCTCAGCTACAGAGATCAGGCGTAGACTGGCAAATGGCGAATCAATTTCACGGATGGTTCCGGAGAGGGTGGCTAAGTTTTTAGAAGTAGCGAAATGGCGATTTGGAGAAGGGGCAATGGGCGATTGTCAATGACCCCATTTTTCTGGTGAGTTAATCATAATGATAAGTTGGGACAATATATGATCCTATTTGTCATACCGCAAATTGCACTTTATTTCATCAATATATTCAAATTTATAAACCTTCAGTTCTTTATGTGTTTTGATCAGGTTCATATTTTTTTTACTTAAAGATATGAAATTTTGACGAATGATGAAACTTCGCCCTATCGCCCCTTCGTCCCTTCGCCCCATCGCTCCATCGCCCCTTCGAATCGCCTGCACTCCTCGATCAGTACCATTTGAACACTTTCAATCCAATTATAAATGATACAGTTCCAATCGTTGTAAGTATCAGCGCTTCACGCCAGACATCCAGGAAGCCGGCACCTTCATTGAAAATACTCCGGAAACTATCGGCAATCATGGTTAACGGGAGGTATTGGATCACAGGCAGTGTCCAGTCAGGGAAATTATGGTAGCTGAAGAATACGCCGGAGACCACCATCATAGGCGTTACAATGGCATTGATCAGGCCATTCCCGACTTCCGTATTCGAGGTTCGCGAAGATACCAGTATTGATATTCCCGAAAAGGCAATGTTCCCGGCTATAAACAATACAATCAGTGCAGGCCAGCTCCCCTGTACTTTCACCCCAAAATAGAGCCAGCCAAACAGGAAAAGCAACAGTGCTTCTGCCAGGTTCATCGAGAAGCGGGCCGTGATCAGTGCAAATAAAAGATTCGACTTTTTCATCGGGGTGGCCACCATTCTTCGGAGTAGTTTTTTAGAGCGGCGTTCAATAATGGTATAGCTGATTCCCCAGCTGCAGGCCATCATGATCCCCATTGCCAGCAATCCAGGGATTAAAAAATCAACATAGCGGGTACCTGAGATCGTAAATGGTTCAATATCTGATTGATTAGCAGTGTAGGTGACCACTCCATTGGATGCAAGCTGGTAAGCTGCCTTTGCTTCTGCATTGGCAGGATCAAAATGATATTTCGATCCGGTGGGCTGGTCTTCGATGATTACCGATACTTTCCCTTTTTTGAGCAAGGTGAAGGCATTTGACCATGAAGTCTCAACAAAAGTAAGGGTGGCATCCCCAAGTTTTTCATTTTTCAGAACGATGGAATAGGAGCTATCCTTTTTAACGGCATTGGTAGAGAGATAGGTTATCAGTTTTGTCTGACGATTCTGATTCTTCTCTTTAATCTCCTTAACG
>Ga0316232_1005346_pt1 | contig 10266 bp, 9 predicted proteins | sample TBHtaG_FD_206006 | JGI IMG/M metagenome (GOLD analysis project Ga0316232, IMG submission 206006) | Freshwater microbial communities from Trout Bog Lake, Wisconsin, USA - TBH18025_13 | ecosystem: Environmental > Aquatic > Freshwater > Lake > Hypolimnion/Profundal zone | place: USA: Wisconsin... | reverse complement strand
GCGAGTTCGGCCGCGCCGCCGCGCGCCAGCAGTTCCTTGTAGCGGCGCAGGCCGCGCGCCTCGGGGCTGGCGGTGACGTAGAGTTTTGCGGTCGCGTCGGGGAACACCACGGTGCCGATGTCGCGTCCGTCCAGCACGGCGCCGCGGGCGCGGCCGAAGTTGCGTTGGAATTCGAGCAGGGCGGCGCGCACGCCGGGGATGGCGGCGACGGCGCTGGCGGCGCCGTCGGCGGGTGGGCCGCGCAGGTCGGCGCGGTCGAGGTCGGCGGGTTGCAGGGCGCGGGCGGCGGCTTCGGCGGCGGCGGGGTCGGCGGGATCGGCGCCGGCGTCCAGCACGCGGCGGCCGACCGCGCGGTAGAGCAGGCCGGTGTCCAGGTAGGGCAGGCCGAAATGGGCGGCGAGGCGGCGGGCGAGCGTGCCCTTACCGGCGGCGGCGGGACCGTCGACGGCGATGATCAGGGTCATGGCGCGGCGATCGGGGCCGGGCCTTCGACGAGACCGTTCAGGAGAGCGGCAAAACCCGGAAAACTGGTGTCGATGAAGGCGCCGTCGTCCACCGCTACCGGCGCTTGCGCGGCCAGCCCCAGCACCAGGGCGCTCATCGCCAGGCGGTGGTCCATGTGGGTTTGCGCCATTGCCCCACCGGCCGGCGGCCGGCCGCCATGCACGATCAGGTCGTCGCCCTCGATTTCCACCCGCACCCCGTTGGCGGCGAGCAGCGCGGCGGTAGCGGTCAGCCGGTCGCTCTCCTTCACCCGCAGTTCCTTCAGGCCGCACATCCGCGTGGTACCCTCGGCAAAGGCGGCGGCGACGGCGAGGACGGGAAACTCGTCGATCATGCCCGGCGCCCGCTCCGCCGGCACCTCCACCGCGCGCAGCGGCGAATGGGTCACGATCAGGTCGCCGACCGGCTCGCCGCCCTGCAGGCGCTGGTTTTCCGTGCGCAGGTCGGCGCCCATTTCGCGCAGCATCGCGAACAGGCCGCAGCGCAGCACGTTGAGGCCGACCCCCTCGATGCGCAGGCGCGAGCCCGGCACCAGCAGCGCGGCGACAATCAGGAAAGCCGCCGAGGAAGGGTCGCCCGGCACCACCACGTCGGCGGCCCGCAGATGCGGCTGGCCGGCAAGGGTGATGATGCGCGTCGAACCTTGCGCCTGCACGCTCACCTCGGCGCCGAAATGACGCAGCATGTTCTCGCTGTGGTCGCGGGTGGCTTCGGGCTCCTCGACGCGGGTGAGGCCGGGGGTGTTCAGGCCGCACAGCAGCAGCGCCGACTTCACCTGTGCCGAGGGCACCGGCAGGCGGTAGTCGAGCGGCAGCGGGTCGCGCGCGCCCACGACGGCCAGCGGCAGCCGCCCGCCGGCACGCGACAAAAACCGCGCACCGCAGGCCGCCAGCGGGTCGATGACGCGCTGCATCGGCCGCCCCCGCAGGCTGGCATCGCCGGTCAGCACCGCAAAGAACGGGTGGCTGGCCAGAATGCCGGTGAGCAGCCGGGCGGCGGTGCCGGAATTGCCCATGTCCAGCACCTCCGCCGGCTCGACCAGGCCGCCGACTCCGCGCCCGGCGACGCGCCAGGTTTCCGGTGCGTCCTGCACCACTTCGGCGCCGAGCGCGCGCATGGCGGCGGCGGTACGCAGCACGTCCTCGCCTTCCAGCAGGCCGGAAATCCGGCTCTCGCCGACCGCCAGGGCGGCGAACATGAGGGCGCGATGGCTGATCGATTTGTCGCCCGGCACCCGGATGGTGCCGAGCAAGGGGGCGGCGGGGCGGCGGGCGATGAGGGGGCGGGTCGCGGCGATATGCATGGCGCGCGCTTAGCACGGCGAATGCCTGTTTGACAGGCGCGCGCGAGGATGGCATGGGGCGCGCCCTCCGGAGAAACCCTGGCGAGGCGACCCGATGGCGAAGCCTGAACTCGGTAGCAAGCGTATCTGCGTGGCCTGTAGCGCCCGCTTCTACGACCTCAACAAGCAGCCCGTGATCTGCCCCAAGTGCAGCAGCGAACAGCCGGCCGAGCAGCCGCGGGTGCGGCGCGTGGTCGGCAACGTCGCGCTGGAAGAGAAGCGCCGCCCCAAGGTGCCGCCCGTGCCCGGCATGGACGATGCCGACGTCGAGGTCGAGCCCGCCGAGGAAGAGGCGGGGGAGGACGTGCTGGAAGACACCTCCGATCTCGAGGGCGGCGACGAGGCGGTGGTCGAGATCGAGCCCGAGCACGGCGAGGAAGAGCGCTAGCCGCTCTGCCCAGAGAGTCCGGCGCGTTGCCGGGGGATAGCCAATGATCGGGCAGGCCGCGGGCGATGATGGCCTGGCCGCCATTTCGCCGGATACGGAAGCGGCGGTGCTGGCGCTCAACAACACCCACGCCACGGAATTGTCCTGGCTTGACCGGGGGCGCCTCAGCGCGCTGCTCGGCCAGGCGTTCCACGCGCGCCGCATCGGCTGCGTGGCGGCATTCCTGCTCGCCCTTGACGAGAGCGCCGACTACGACAGCCCGAACTACCTGTGGTTTCGCGCGCGCTATCCGCGCTTCGTTTACGTGGACCGCGTGGTGGTGAGGCCGGCGGCGCGCGGCCGGGGTCTGGCGCGGCGCCTGTACGCCGATCTGATCGGCCATGCCGCGGCCTCGGCGCACGACATCATGGCGTGCGAAGTGAACGCCGACCCGCCCAACCCGGCGTCGGACGCCTTCCATGCGGCGCTCGGGTTCACCGAAGTCGGTTCAGCCGCGATCCACGGCGGCAGCAAGACAGTCCGGTATTTGACCCTCTGCCTTCCCCCGGCACGGGAACGGTCGGCGGGCTGAGGGTGTCGGTTCGCGGCCGCGCCCTGCGGTGAGCGCACCGCCGGGATCGAAACCGCTGAGGAAAGCCGCCGATCCGGCCCCGCGTTACGGCGGCGGAGCGAGCAGGATGCGGTTCAGCGCCGACATCTTGTCCCAGGTTTCGCGCCAGGCGCGGTTGAACGCGGCGCGGGGGGTGCCGCGCCCGGCCAGCACGGCGGCGATCTCGCCCACGCTGCGGACGCCGTCGATCTGGCGCAGGATGGCGGCGGCCAGCGACGGCACCGCCACCGGTACCCGCAGCCCGTCGAACAGGAAAACCAGCGTGCCGTCCGGTTGGATGGCCCGCGCCACTTCCTCGGCCGGCATGTCGCGCGCCACCGGCACCGCGGCGTCGTCCATCGCATCGGCGGGCTCGGGCGGGGCGGCGGCGCGCACGCAATAGGCGACGTGCGTGCTCATGTTGGCGCACAACGCCTCCGCCAGCGCGGCGCGCGCCACCGGGTCCAACTCCGCCGCGCGGGCGCGCAGCTTCGGGTCCGGCAGGTAGGTGGCGGGATCGTAGCGCATCGGCTCCATCAGCGCGGTGACCGCCAGCCCGGCGCCGTGCAGCAGGGCATACAGCGCGCGGATATCGAAGGCGCGGTCGCGCGGGTTCAGCAGCAGATCGAACAGCCCGGCGTCGCCGCCGGTCAGGTGGTCGGCGAAATTGCGGTTGGCGCGCAGCCAGTTGCTCTCGGGCAGGTGGCGCATCACCCGCCTGGCGATATCCAGCCGGGCGGAGGGCGGCTCATCGGGCGGGGCGAGCAGGCGCAGCGCGTCCTGCACCATGTAGACGCCGGTGCGGCCGTACGGCGCGTAAACCATCAGGCCCAGCCCGCCGCCTGGCGCGAGCACGGAAAGCAGGGCGGCCAGCCCCGCCGCCGGGTCGGGCAGATGGTGCAGCACGCCGCAGCAGTCGATGTAGTCGAACGCCGCCTCTACGGCACTCGGCAGGTCGAGCAGGGAGGCGCGCCGCCAGATGATGTTGGTCAGCCCACGCGCCTCGGCGCGGGCCTGGGCGATGCGCAGCGCCGCCTCCGAGCGGTCCAGATAGGTCACCGTGCCGGGCTGGCCCCAGCGCGCCATGTGGGCGGCCAGCATGATGGTGGCGTCCCCGGTGCCGCCACCGGCGATCAGCGCGCGCAGCGGGCGCGAGCGCGGCCGGCGGGCACCGAACACCCACCAGTCTATCTCGCGCAGATGGCCGGGGCTGCCCACGATCAGCCGTTTGGCCTCCTGCCTGGGGTCCCGCTGGGGGTACGGGTAGGTTTCATACTGGGCGGCCAGGCGGACGTCGGTTGCATCGCTCATGGGCGCGGCATAGAGCAGAGCCATGCATTCCGCCAGAACCCGCGGCTATTTCGGCATCGGTGCCGAGGGGCTCTCCAAATCGGCCAATGTCGGCGCGCTGCTGCGCACGGCGCACGCCTTCGAGGCGGCGTTCTGCTTCCTGGTGGGCACCGGCTTCGACGCCCGCGCGGCGCGCTCGGCCGACACCGCCGATACGCCGGCGCACGTGCCGCTGTGGCGGTTCGACGCCCCCGGCGATATCAGCCTGCCCGAGCGCTGCGTGCTGGTGGGCATCGAACTGCTCGACGAGGCCGACGAGCTGCCGAGTTTTCGCCATCCGCTGAATGCCGCCTATGTCCTTGGACCGGAGCGGTCGGGGCTTTCCCCCGCCATGCTGGCACGCTGCCGGCATGTGGTGCGCATTCCCACCCGGTTCGCGCTGAACCTGGCGGTGGCCGGCGCCCTGGTGCTCTACGACCGGTTGTTGCAGCATGGCCGCTTCGCCGAGCGGCCGGTGCACAGCGGCGGCGCGGCAAGCCGCCTGCCGCCAGCGCCCTGCCATGGCGAGCCGGTGTTCCGCCGCTACCCGCCGACCTGGCGGGCGGGCGCCGATGAGGAGGCATGACATGGCTATGCTTGTTCGCCGCCAGCGCCGACCTTATGAGTCGCCCATGCGCGCATTCCTGATTTTCCTCGTCCTTCCGCTGCTTGCCGCCGCCCCGGCGGCGGTGCAGCCGCACAAGCCGGCGGCACCGGCCGCGGCGGCCCCAGGGCCAAAGAAGATCGGCGATTTCGAGGATTGGACCGCGGCCACCAACGTCGAGGCGGGCCAGCGGGTCTGTTACGCCTTTGTCCGCGCCGGCCACTCCGCCCCCGCCATCCCCGGCCGCGGCGAGGTGGTGCTTACGGTGACGCAGCGCCCCAGCGGGCGCGACGCGGTGGCGATCAGCGCCGGCTTCGCCTACCCGGCCAATGCCGCCATCGCCGTGCAGGTGGACCAGACCGCGCTGGAGTTCTACACCGCCGGGCGCAGCGCCTTCGCCCGCGATGGCCACACCGCCGCAACCGCCTTCGGACGCGGCAAGCAGGTGCTGGCGCGCGCGCCAGGGCCCCGCGCGCCGGCGGTGGTGGTGGACAGCTTCAGCCTGAAAGGCTTCGGGCGCGCCTACGAGGCAATCAACAAGGCATGTCCGCCGAAATGAACGAACCGCTCGACCTCGACGAGGCCGAAAGGGTCCGTATTCTCGCCAAGACCGCCCGCTTCGCCCCGCCAACCCCGCAGGATGCGGACGGACGGCTCGACCTGGTGGGGCTCGGGCGCGAGGAACTGCGCGCGGCGCTGGCCGAGGCCGGCGAGGCCCCCTTCCGCGCCAAGCAGGTGTGGCACTGGATCTACTACCAGGGCACCACCGACTTCGCCCGCATGTCCTCGATCGCCCGGCCAACCCAGGGCCGGCTCGCCGAGCGCTTCGTCATCGGCCGCCCCAGCGTCGCCACGATGCAAACCAGTAGCGACGAAACCCGCAAGTGGCTGTTCCGCTTCCGCGACGGGCAGGAAGCCGAGACCGTCTACATTCCCGACAAATACGCCGATCGCGGCGCCGTCTGCATTTCCTCGCAGGTCGGCTGTACGCTGGCCTGCCGGTTCTGCCACACCGGCACGCAGCCGCTGGTGCGCAACCTCGGGGTCGCGGAAATCATCGGCCAGTTCATGGCGGCGCGCGACGCCTATGGCGAATGGCCGAGCCCGAAAGGCGAAACCCCGCGCCTGCTGTCCACCATCGTGCTGATGGGCATGGGCGAGCCGCTCTACAACTACGACAACGTCGCCCGCGCCATGGCCATCGCCATGGATCACGAGGGCATCGGGCTGTCGCGGCGGCGCATTACGCTGTCCACCTCCGGCGTGGTGCCGATGATGGACCGCTGCGGGACGGAACTCGGCGTGAATTTGGCGATCTCGCTGCACGCGGTGCGCGACGAGCTGCGCGACGAAATCGTGCCGCTGAACCGCAAATACCCGCTGCGCGAGCTGATCGCGGCCTGCCGGCGCTACCCGGCGGCGAGCAACGCCCGGCGCATCACGTTCGAATACGTCATGCTGAAGGGCATCAACGACAGCGAGGCCGAGGCGCGCGAACTGATCCGCCTGATCGCCGGCATCCCGGCCAAGGTGAACCTGATTCCGTTCAACCCCTGGCCGGACAGCCCCTACGAAACCAGCACGGCAAAAGCGATCGACCGGTTCGCCAAAATCGTCAACGACGCCGGCTTCTCCTCGCCCGTCCGCACCCCCCGCGGCCGCGACATCCTTGCCGCCTGCGGCCAATTGCGCACGGAAAGCCGGCGGCGCGCGAGCGAAAGCAAGTAAGGTCAGGGCAGCGCCCTGGCCTTACTTCAACGCACCAAGTTGGCGGGTTCGCGTCCGGGTTGTGCGGACAAATGTTATGTTATAACGGTTTTCGCCAGCCCGGAGAATTCGATGCGCCGACGCGCCCTGCTGCTCTCGCTTCCCGCCCTGCTCGCCCGGCCCGCGCGCGCCGCCGGGCAACTGGCGGTGGTGGCCTCCTTCTCCATCCTTGCCGACATGACCCGTGAGGTGGCCGGTCCGGCGGCGATGGTGGGATCACTGGTGGCGCCGGATGCCGATGTGCATGCCTACGAGCCCCGCCCGTCCGACCTGGCAGCCATCCGCGAGGCCGCGTTGGTGGTGACCAATGGGCTCGGGCTGGAGGGCTGGCTGGACCGCCTGCTGGCGACCTCGGGCAGCAAAGCGCCGGTGGTGGTCGCCGCCGCCGCGGTGACGCCGCGGCGCCTGGGCGATGCCCGCGATCCACATGCCTGGCAGGACCCGCGCAACGGCATACTGTATGCGCAAGCCATCGCCGCGGGGTTGGTCCGGGTGGCGCCGGCCCATGCGGTTACCATCCAGGCGCGCGCCGACGACTACGCGCACCGCATCTCCAGGGTGGATTCCTGGATCCAGCGGCAGATGGCGACGATAACGCCGGAGCGGCGGCGCATCCTGACCAGCCATGACGCGTTCTTCTATTTCGGCGAGCGCTACGGCATCGAATTCATCGGCGTGCAGGGGATCGACACCGAGGCCGAGCCCTCCGCCGCCGCCATCGCCGCGCTGGTGCGCCAGGTCCGCGCGGAAAAAATCCACACGGTGTTCATCGAAAACATGACCAGCCCGGCGCTGGCGCGAACGGTGGCGCGCGAAAGCGGCGCGGTGCTGGGGCCGGTCGCGTATTCCGATGCGCTGTCGCCGCCGGGCGGGCCGGCCGACACGTATTTGAAGATGTTGCGTTACAACGCCATGCAGTTTGTGGCGGCGATGCGCGGATAACAGTTGCTTACCGGCTTTGCGCCGGCTTTAGAATCCCGATACGATCGATTCGATTGGTTTGCTGATCCTCGTTGCGCGATACCCCTGGTGTGCGCAGAAAACGTCCTGGGTTGCGCCGGCTCGGATTGGCATGCGGGGGCGCATGGCGGAACCGACGCACCGGGTGGTCTGGTCGAGGCGTGTGGCCGGTTTGGCGGCGGCGCTGCTGATCGCCGCGACAACCGCCGCGCAAAGCCAGCGGGTGCCGCAGGGTTCGCCGATTCCGAGCATCATGCCGCCGGCGCCGCCCGCGCTCGGGCCCGAACTGGCACCAGCGCCGGCCGGGACTCTGGTCAATACCGCGCCTGAAACGCCGCTGCGCGTGCGCTCGGTCGCGGTCGAAGGCGTCAGCGTCTACCCACCCGACACCATCGCCGCCCTGGTCGCCGGCCTCGAAGGCGAGGCGGTGCCGATGGCGCGCGTCGAGGATGTCCGGCTCGGCCTGCTGCGCCGCTATCGCGACGACGGCTATCCGCTGGTGCGTGTGGACAGCCGCCTCGACCGCCAGGGCGGGCTGCGCTTCGTCGTGACGGAAGGCCGCATCGTCGCAGTGAAGCTGGACGGCGATATCGGCCCGGCCGGCAGCAAGGTGCTGGGCTACCTGAACCACCTCACCGAAAAGACGGCGATCGATGTCGCCACGCTGGAGCGCTACCTGTTGCTCGCCCAGGCCATTCCCGGCGTGTCGGTGCAGACCGTGCTGCGCCCGTCGGAAACCGATCCCGGCGCGCTGACACTGATCGCGCAGGTGAAGCACACGCCGGTGTCCGGCCTGCTCACCGCCGATAACCGGGCCTTCTACAAAACCGGGCCGACGCAGGGGCTGGCGGTGCTGCGGCTGGACAGCATGACCTCGCTCGGCGAACGCAGCGAATTCTCCTTCTATCGCTCACTGCTGAACCCGGAGCAGATTTTCGGTCAGGCGGCGCTGGAATTCCTGCCCGGCACGACCGGGGTGCGGGTGCGGCTGTATGGCGGGGCGGGCAACACGCTGCCGTGCTGCGACCTGCGCCAGATCGGCTATGTCGGCAACACCAACGTGTTCGGCGGCGAGGTTTCCTATCCGCTGATCATGGCGCGCAGCCAGGTCCTGACCCTCGTGGGCGCCTTCGACGCCACCGAATCGCAGGTGCAGAGCCAGCGCACCACCTACGACAGCACGCGGGTGCTGCGGGCCGGCCCCGACTACGCGCTGCAGGACACCTGGCTGGGCGATGCCAGGCCGGCGGTGAACCTGGCCTCGGCGCGGCTGTCGCAGGGTCTCGCCGGCCCCTGGCTCGGCGCCTCGCGCAACAACGACAGCGACGCGGGCCGGCAGGGCGAGCGCTTCAACTTCCTCAAATTCGCCGGCCAGGTCAGCCGCGAGCAGACCGTGTTCGTGCCGTGGGACGGTGCTAGCGTGAGCCTGTTCGAACTGGTCACCGGGCAGGTCGCCAACACCGTGCTGCCACCGGCGGAAAAGTTCTATCTGGGCGGCCTGTATTTCAACCGCGGCTTCTATTCCGGCGAAGTGGCCGGCGACAACGCCTTGTCTTCCGCCACCGAGCTGCGGTTGAACACCGGCTTCACCACGACCCTGTTCGGCCGCGGCTGGGACGTTGGGGCACAGATGTACGGCTTCTATGACTGGGGCCAGACCTGGGAGAATCAGGCAACCGACAAGCACAGCATCGTGCTGCGCTCGGTCGGCGGCGGGGTGCGGCTGACGCTGACGCGCAACCTTGAGATGGACTTCGAAGGGGTGGCGCGGCTGACCCTGAACCCGACCAGCGCGCCCACCGGCACGGTGAAGAACCTGCCGGCGCAGGCCTTCTACTGGCGCGTGCTGGGGCGTTTCTGATGGTCCTGACGCACCCACGCCGGACCAGCCTGCTGCTCTCCACCGCGCTCACCGCGGTGCTGGCATTGCCGGCGCGGGCGCAGATCGCGGCGACGGCCAGCCCCCAGGGGGGGCAGGTGGTGGCGGGTGGCGCCAGCATCGCGCAGACCGCGGCGGTCACCGCCATCACCCAGACCAGCCAGCGCGCCGTCGTCGACTGGCAAAGCTTCAACATCGGCAGCGCCCATACGGTGGCAATCCAGCAGCCCAGCACGCAGTCGATGACGCTGAACCGGGTGGTCGGCCCCGACCCCTCGGTGATCGCCGGGCGCCTCACCGCCACCGGCGGGGTGGCCATCGTCAACGGGTCTGGCGTGGTGTTCACCCAGGGCGCGCAGGTCGACGTGCAGACGCTGGTGGTGTCCACCGCCAACACCGGCAACGCCAATTTCATGGCCGGCAAGCTGGCCTTCGACCAGCCGGGCAAGCCCGGCGCCGCGGTGGTGAACGAGGGCACCATTACGGTGAAGCAGGCCGGGCTGGCCGCGCTGGTGGCGCCCAGCGTGCGCAACACCGGCGTGATCAAGGCCAAGCTGGGGCACGTCGTGCTGGCCGGCGCCGAGGCCGCCACGCTGGACCTGTACGGCGACGGACTGGTGTCGATCGACGTCACCAAACAGGTGACGAGCGCCCCGCTCGGAGCGGACGGCAAGCCGGTCGAGGCGTTGGTGACCAACACCGGCACCATCCGCGCCGAGGGCGGCACGGTGCAGCTTACCGCGGCGGCGGCCGACGGGGTGGTGCAGAACCTGATCTCGGCCGGCGGCACCATTTCGGTCAACGGCGGCCGCGGCGCCGGCGGCACCATCACCCTGGCCGGGGTGGGCGGCTCGATGGTGATCGAGGGCGCGCTGAGCGCCACCGGGGCCACCGGCGGGACCGT
>Ga0316232_1005332_pt1 | contig 10291 bp, 7 predicted proteins | sample TBHtaG_FD_206006 | JGI IMG/M metagenome (GOLD analysis project Ga0316232, IMG submission 206006) | Freshwater microbial communities from Trout Bog Lake, Wisconsin, USA - TBH18025_13 | ecosystem: Environmental > Aquatic > Freshwater > Lake > Hypolimnion/Profundal zone | place: USA: Wisconsin... | reverse complement strand
AATCCGGGCGACGATCTGTGGCGCGAGGCCGAGAGACGGTTCATCAAGCATGAGCAATTGGGGTTCACCCATTAACGCGCGACCGATGGCGAGCATCTGCTGTTCCCCGCCGGAAAGCGTGCCGCCGAGTTGTTTGCGCCGCTCGGCCAGGAGCGGAAAGTAGCTGTAAACTTCTTCGAGCTTGGCCGCATTGCGGCTGGCCGGAAGCAGAAAGCCGCCGCTGATCAAATTCTCCAGCACGGTCAGGCGCGGAAAAATGTGGCGGCCTTCGGGGCAGAGGCAAATGCCCTTCCGAAGTACGGCGTCCGCCTTTCCGGTCAACGGCTCGCCCTGCCAGGTGATTTCGCCGCCGCGCACGGGCACCACGCCCGCGATGGTGAGGAGCGTCGTGCTTTTGCCCGCGCCGTTGGCTCCGAGGAGGGCGACGATTTCCCCTGCGCCTACTTCGAGCGTCAGGCTCTTGAGCACTTCGATGGCGCCATAGCCGGCATGGATTTCCTTAAGCTTCAGCATGGTGATTTAGGTAGCCGCCGCTGTCCTGCGGCGGTGCTGATGAATCGCTTCCTGTCGCCTGCGGCGACCCGGACAACAAGTAGTCCAGGCCACCCGAAGCTACCTTGCGTGGGCGGCGTCTCTTGATAACTGGGATCCTCATGCTCAGTGCGTCGCCTCCTCGCCGAGATAAGCCTTGATCACCTGCGGGTCGTTGCGCACTTTTTCCGGTGCGCCGTGGGCAATCTGCACGCCGTGATCCAGGACCAGGATCTCGTCGGAAATGGACATGACCACCTTCATGTGATGCTCGATGAGCAGGATGGCCAGACCGCGGTCGCGAATGCGCGAGATCAACTGCACCATCTCCGCGGCTTCCTGCGGATTCATTCCGGCGGCCGGTTCGTCGAGCAGGAGAATGCGGGGGCGGGTGGCCAGTGCACGGGCGATTTCCAGGCGGCGTTGCAGACCGTAGGCCAAGTTGCTGGAAACGGCGTCGGCGCGGTGCGCCAGCCCGACGAAGTCCAAAAAGCCGAGCGCCTCGTCGCGGCTCAGCTTTTCCTGATCGCAAAAGTGTTTCGAGCGCAACAGGAGCGGCAGCGGCGAAATCGACCGGTGCTGGAACTGCGCCACGAGGACGTTTTCGAGCACCGACATTTCCGGGAAGAGCCGGATGTTCTGGAAGGTGCGCGACACGCCCAGCTTGCAGACCTGGTGCGGCGCGCGTCCGGTGATGTCGCGGCCCTCGAGCAAAATGGCCCCGCCCTCAGGTCGGTAAATCCCGCTGAGGCAGTTGAAGAAAGTCGTCTTGCCCGCGCCGTTGGGACCGATGACGCTGACGATCCGGTTCGCGTCGACGCGAAGATCGACGTCCTGCACGGCTTTCAGGCCGCCAAAGGTCTTGCTTAATCCACGGGTTTCGAGCAGCGGCGTCATTGGTGGAGCATCTCCGTTTTTCTGCGGCTGCTGCCGAGCAGGCCTTGCGGGCGATATAGCATCATGAGCACCATCACGCCGCCGAAAAGAAGCAGGCGATAATCGGAAAGATGCTGGAGCGAGTCGCGCACGAACATCGGGACGATCGCGCTGAGCACCGGGCTTCCGCTGATGGTCGAGGGCAGGAGCTTCAGGTATTCGGGCACGAGATAGAGCAGGCCCGCGCCGAGGAGCGCGCCGTAGCTGTTGCCGAGACCGCCGAGAATTACCATGGCGAGCACCATGATCGATTGTTGAAAGGCGCAGATGTCGGGACTGACAAAGCCGTCCTTCGCGCCGTAGAGGACGCCCGCCACCGCCGCGATGGCCGCGCTAAGAGAAAAGGCGAGCAGCTTCATCTGCACCACCGGCACACCCACCGCCGCCGCCGCGACTTCATTTTCGCGGATGGCCATCCAAGCCCGGCCCACCGGCGAGTGATAGAGTCGTTGCACCAGGAAGACCGCCAGGAACAGAACGAGCGCCGTGACGAGATAGCTCAACTGGCCGCTGCTCATGCCGGCAATCCTTCCGAAAATGGAGTGTTCGCCGAGAATGATGCCTTTATCGCCGCCAGTGTCGAAGATGTGGGCCAACTCGCGAAAGAAAGCGCTGTGCGTTGCGCTGGTTGTATCGTCGTTGGAAAGATTGCGCATCATTTCCCGGAAAGCTTCGGCAAAACCGAGCGTCACGATGGCGAGGTAATCGCCGCGCAGACGCAGGCATGGCAACCCGAGCAGATAACCCGCTCCGCCGCCGAGAAAGAACGCCAGCGGTGCGGCCATCCACCATGGGAAGTAGGGCAGGTTCTGCTGGGCGAGGGCGAAGAAATAAGCGCCGAAACCGTAAAACCCGGCGTAACCGAGGACAAGCAGGCCGGTCATTCCGACCGTGATGTTGAGACCCAGCGCGAGCAGCATATAGATGCCAACCGCGGTAAGCAGGCTCAGGCTCGAAGGGCTGAAAAAGAACGCGCAGGACAAGACGAGCGGCATCGTGCCCCACGCCCAATAATGGGTCCATGTGCGACCGGCCCGTTGCCAGGCGGGGTTGGCGGCGAGCGTGTGGTCCCACCCGAAGCGCCGGTTAACCCGGACGCCGAGACAGATGAGAAGAGCGATGACGAGAACCGGGGAAAGATCGCCGAAGAATTGCAGTCCGTGCAGCGGCGCCCAGGCGACGCCCACCGTGTCCTTGGTGAAGTCGGGCGTGAGGCGAAGCCAAAGAAACGGAGACGTGAGGGCCGCAAGACCCAGAGCGCCCAGCAGATATGTGCGCCAGCGGGAACTCATATCAATGGGTGGCCCGGCAACGACAGGCGAGCCTGCGTTGTCCGGGGGGCCGAAGGCCACAGGAAGCTGGCCGAAATTGTTTATGAACTGTAGGCGGCTTCCTGTGCGCTCGCGATGCCGCGCTCGCGCACCCGGGCAACAAGTAGCCCGGGCCACCAAAAAAAGACAGTGCCAATTCGAATGTGCTCATACATCACACCTTGTCCGCCACACGTTCGCCGAGCAGACCGCGCGGGCGCAGCAGGAGCACCAGCATCAGCATGGCGAAGGTGGTCACGTCGTTCCACTCGCTGCCGAAGGCCAGGGTGGTCAGCGCTTCGGTCAGGCCGAGAATCATCGCGCCCAGCACCGCGCCGGGAACATTGCCGATGCCGCCGAGAATCGCCGCGGTGAAGGCCTTCAATCCCACGCGGTAACCCGCGTCAAAAACCAGCACGTTGGTATACATCGCGACCATCACGCCCGCCACCGCCGCCAGCGCCGAACCGAGGATGAAAGTGAAGGCGATGATCTTGTCGACCGGAATCCCGACGAGGCTGGCCATGAGCTGGTCCTGCGCCGTCGCGCGCAGGGCGATGCCCAGCCGCGTGTGGTTGATCAGGAAAAAAAGCGCACCCATGATGACGAGGGTCATTCCGAAAATCGCGAGTTGCAGATAGGTGACGTCCACGCCGGCCAGGTGAACATGATGGCTGGTCAGCAGGTCGCTGTAGTAGCGGGGAAAATTCACCTTCTCCTTGCTCACGGTGAGGAAAATGAAGTACTGGAGGAAAGTCGAGATGCCGATCGCGCTGGTGAGCGGCGCGAGGACATGCGCCTTGCGCAGGCGGCGATAGGCGATGCGTTCGTTGGCGTAGCCGTAACCGGCGGAAAAAATCATCGCCACCAGGATGCCCAAACCCAGGTTGAGCGCGATATGATCGCCCCACGCGACGGAAAAGGCGCCCATGGCGTAAACGCAGGCGAACATGCCGATCATAAAGACCTCGCCGTGGGCGAAGTTGATCATCCCAAGGACGCCGTAGACCATCGTATAACCGAGCGCGACAAGGGCATAGACGGCGCCTCGCGAGACGCCGTTGATCAGGATTTCCGTCAGGGTTGAGCCGGAACTCATATATTAAGGGAGACTATAAGCAGGTTTTGCTCCTGCAAGTGAAGGTAGCCGTCGTGCGCCGCGCGACGTCCCGCCGTGCGCAGCACCGCCGCAAGAGCCTGCGGCGGCTACCAACTCAGTCATGGGCTGTCGGGCAGCGCCTCGAATTTGCCGTCCTTGATCGTCCATATCACGAACCCGCTGCCTTTCACGTCGCCCTTCTGGTCGAATTCGACTTTGTCCAGGATGGTGTCAAAGGAACGGCTTTTCATCACTGCGGCGACCTTGTCCGCGTCGGTGGTTCCCGCCTGCTGGATGGCGGTGAGCAGGACGTTGGCGGCGTCGTAACCATAGACCGAATAGGCTCCCACGTCTTGATGGTACTTGTCGTTGTAACTTTTGAGAAAGGGCTGAGCCGCGGGATTTCTGTGGTAGTCCTTGCCGAACGAGAGATAAACATTGGCGGCATTGGCTCCCACGGTATCGATGAATGGCTGAGCGAAGCATCCATCGCCGCTGACGAAGGGAATGTTGACCCCCGCCTGCCGCATTTTCACGCAGAGCGGACCGCCCTGGCCATACATGCCACCCCAGAAAAATCCTTCCGCGCCCTTGCCCTGAAACTTGGAAATATTCGCGCTGAAATCATTCTCGTCGGTTCCGACGCCCTCAAACGTCGTGACCTGGCCGCCCAGGCTCTCGAAAGTCTTCTTCACCTGTGTGGCGAGGCCTTCGCCGTAAGCGGTTTTGTTGTGCAGGATGGCGATCTTGTTCAGCTTGAGCACGTCGTGCATGTACCTGCCCGCCACGGGGCCTTGCTGATCGTCGCGTCCGCAAATGCGAAAGGCGTAGGGGAAGCCCTGCTCGGTGTATTTGGGATTCGTGGAACCGGGGGTGATCTGAAGGACTTTCCCCTCGTTGTAAACGATGGAGGCCGGGATCGTGCAGTTGCTGTTGAGATGGCCGAGTACGGCCACCACGCCATCATCGACCAGGTTATGCGCCACCGTGTTGGCTTTTTGGGCGTTGCCCTCGTCGTCGAGCGAGATGGATTCGATCTGCTTGCCGAGCACGCCGCCCCTGGCGTTCCACTCGTCGATGGCGATCTGCGAGCCGTAAAGCATCGTCGCGCCGATCTGGGCATCCGAGCCGGATTGCACCGCAGCCAGTCCGATTTTGATCGTGTCCTTGCCTTTTTGGCAGCCCACCAACGCCACGCCAACCACCAGCATCACGGCCAGAGAGAGGAGAATAGGGAGTTTGCGCACGCTTCTGTCTAAGTCACCCGCACCCGCAGGGTCAACTCTTAAAACGGATTGTCATCCTGAGCTTGTCGAAGGATCTCTTACTATTCTTCATTCAGGCGCCCGCAGGGCAAAATAATTAGAGATCCTTCGACAAGCTCAGGATGACGGATTTTCAAATCGGACGAGCGCGTAGTTCCGCTTTCCTTTGCGCAACAGGACGAACTTGCCGAAGAGAAGATGCTCCGCGCCGAGAACGAGCTTGTTATCGCTGGCGCGGACGTTGTTCACGTAGACGCCGCCCGCGTCGATGTCTTTTCGCGCCTGTCCCTTGGAGGGACTCAACCCCGCCGCGATCAGGATTTCGATGAGAGCGCCTCCCGGCTCACCGAGAATTCCTCGCGATAGGGTGGAGTTCGGCACTTCGGCGATCACCTCGTCGAACTGCGCCTCGGTGATGCCTTCGAGCGAGCCGCCGAAGAGAATTTCGCTGGCCCGCACCGCGTCCGCCGCCGCGCTTTCGCCGTGGACGAGCCGAGTCAATTCGAGAGCCAGTTTCTTATGCGCGTCGCGGCGTTCCGGTGCGGCCTGATGCTGTGTTTCCAGCGCGGCGATGTCTTCCTGCGAAAGAAACGTGAAAAACTTGAGAAGCTGGATCACCTGCGCGTCTTCGACCTGGATCAGGAATTGATAGAAGCGGTAAACGCTCGTGCGCTCAGGTGAAAGCCAGACCGCGCCGCCCTCAGTCTTGCCAAACTTGGTGCCGTCGGTCTTGGTCAGTAGCGGCGTGGTGAGACCGCAGGCGGTGATATCGCGCTTGCGGCGGATGAGGTCGATGCCCGCCGTGATGTTGCCCCACTGGTCCGCGCCGCCCGCCTGTAAGAGACAGCCATATTTTTCGTAAAGATGGAGGAAGTCATAGGCCTGCAAGAGCGAGTAGCTGAACTCGGTGAAGCTGATGCCCGCCGTGCTTTCCATGCGCGATTTCACGCTGTCCTTGGCCATCATGGCGTTGACGGAAAAGTGTTTTCCGACGTCGCGCAAAAAGTCGAGGACGCTGATCGGGCGCACCCAGTCGGCGTTGTTGAGCAGGAGCGCGGGATTCGTTTTGCTCTCGAAATCGAGCAGCCGCCCCAACTGGCCCTGGATGCCCGCGATATTGGCTTCGAGGGCTTCGGGCGAAAGGAGATTGCGCTCGGACGACTTGCCGCTCGGATCGCCGATCATGCCGGTCGCGCCGCCCGCGACAGCGATGGGCCGATGGCCCGCCAGTTGAAACCTGCGCAGAATGAGCAGGCCGATCAGGTGGCCGAGATGGAGGCTGTCGGCGGTGGGGTCGAAGCCGACGTAGAGCGTGAGCGGGGCCGCGCCGGGCGCGAGGAGCCGTTCCAATTCGTCGCGATTGGCCATGTCGGCGACCAACCCGCGCCAATGAAGATCCTGTAAGATGGGGGAAGCGCTCATGAAATATGCCTAGATTTGCCTTAGAGGGTGTCTTGCTTGGTTGAAAAATGTCGTTTTTAACAGAGTGAGACGGCTTCTAAAACCCTTCCATGAGACCGCTTTTAATCTTCGGCGACATCGGGATATTGACCGTCTGCGTCTCCGCGTTGCTTTCGGAACGGAGGGTCACGGGATAACTCTGGGCTTCATTTTCCCCGGCGGTTTTTTTGGCGGCGGCATAGGCTGCGGCAAAGGTAGCCAAATCATTTTGAGTGGAAGCTCCGCCGACGGCGACAATCTCATCCCCCGCCTTGATTCCGGCCTTCTCCGCCTTGCTCTCCTTTTCCACCGCCAGCACCGTCACCTTGCCGTTCGGCAGGCCGACGAGCAGCCCGTCGAAAAAGCTGAAATGCTCGTCGGCCAAATCCTGGTTTTTGCCGGTGGGCGAATAGATCAGATGCATGGCGACGGTGGGATACTGGGCCATGGCCAGGACGAAATTGTTGGGCACCTCCCACACGGTGCGGCGATAGCCCTCGATTTCGTGCGCCAATTCAGGAGGCAGTTTGGGTTGATCGCTGCTGCTGGACGACGGCCGCGAGTAGGCTTGATCCATGTTTCCTTTATGGGCGAGAACCAGATCAGTCGAACCGTCCGAGCCTGTACTGAGGATGTAGATGACGCGCAGGACCATGCCCGGTTTGAGGACGGTCGAGGGATTGATTAGAACGGGAAACTTCACCGTCACGTCCTTGCCGTTTTGGGCCAGGGGAAAGACCAGGGGAAATTCCGGCCTCATGTGAACCGGTCCTTCCTGTGCGCGAAGCGGCATGAGGATTGCCATGATGATCAGGGGCAGCCAAAATCGAGAGAACACGGAATTCAGATTACGCTTAAACAGGCAGGGGTCAATCTGCTGTAAATGTCGTTGATTTCGTGTTTCTATTTTCGGCTTGGGATCGGGAATAAAATGGGTTATATTTCTTATGGGTAGATGGTCGCTCCCGCTTCGGCGGGAGAGGAAAGTCCGAACACCACAAGGCAGCATGCCGCGGAAAAACCCGCGGAGGGCCGGGGCGAAAGTTCCGGTCGATGGAAAGTGTCACAGAAAACAGACCGCCGCGACGCGCTCGAACGGGCGTGGCGGCAAGGGTGAAAAGGCGGGGTAAAAGCCCACCGCCCGGCGGGCAACCTCCGGGGCACGATAAACCCCATGCGGTGCAAGGCCAAACAGAGACGCCGGGTCGCCTGCCCGGTCGCGGAGGAAACTCCGGGGCCCGTCTCGGGTATCGGTCGCATGCGCGTCGAGAGACGCCGTCCGCCGGGAGCGATCCCGGCGGAAGATGAATGACCATCGCCGGTGCGCCTTTAGCAAGCGCGCCGGAACAGAATTCGGCTTACGCCCGGAACAAAGAGGGGCGCTTCGGGAAACCGGGGCGCCCCTCGCTTTTTATGGGAGAATTTTTGGACAGGATTAACAAGATTAACACGATTCAGAAGGTAGCCGTCGCGGGCCCTCACGACGGTGCAGTCTCGGGCAGCCCTTTCTTCGCCGGATGTCCGTTGTCACCTTAAAAAATTCCGTTAATTCCGTCAAAAACTCAGCCTCCCCCAATCCTGTTAATCCTGTCCAAAATCTGGCAGATAGGCTCCGGCCTTGAGAAGTTTTTGGCGCAGCTCGGCGACGGAGACCTGATGAACGTCGGCATCCGGGCGCTTGGCGGCGAGAGCAGCGGCGATTCCCGCGGCGTGGCCCATGGCGAGGCAGACGGGCATGACGCGGACGCTGCCCTGCACAAGCTGGTCGCAGGAGACGGAGCGGCCCGCGACCAGGACATTGCGAAGTCCCTTGGGCGTGAGGCAGCGGTAGGGAATGCCATGGGATTCGCCCGGCTGGTAGTCGAAAGTGGTCTTCTCAGATATCTGGTCGGGCCGGAGCGTGATTTCCTCCTTGGCCCAATGGACGTCGATGAAGTAGCTGTTGCGGCAAATTTCGTCGGCGAAGGAGCGGCGCTTGAGGTAGTCCTCGATCGTGAGGACATAATCGCCGACGATGCGGCGTGTTTCGCGGATGCCCATGAGACTGCCGGTGGCGACGAGGAAGGCGTTGCCGAAGGCCTTGGGATGGAATTCGGCCAAGGCGGCATGGAAAGCCTCGGCTATTTTGCGGCCTTCGATAAGGGCGGCGGAAACCGTCTCGGGCTTGGTGTTGTCAACTTTCCAGATGTGCCCGGCGTTGAACCCGACGGTCCGGGGACCGATGAGGGTGTTGCAAGCGTGAATGTCGGCTATCTCGGGATATTTGCCGGACTGGATGATGGCGTAGATGGGACTGTCGGGATTGGAGCCGTGGAGTTGAGGCCCACTGAGATAGGCATATTCGTCGACGTTGGTGAGGATGAAGCAATGGGTGGCGGGCATCAATTTTTCGCCCTTTTCGTTGCCCAGATGGAATTCGGCCCCGGCCCATGCGCAGAGATCGGCGTCGCCGGTGCAGTCGATGAAGACTTTGGCCCCGTAGGCGGTCAACCCGCTTTTGTTGACGACGGTGACGACCTGGACGCCGCCGTCCCGCGCTTCGACTTTGGCGAGGTGGGTGTTAAAGAGGACGGTGACGCCCGCCTCGGTGACCAGTTGATCGTAAACGCGCTTGAGCCGCTCCGGATCGATGGCGATCCAATCGAGCGCGTCCTTGGCGATGTGGGGCATGCCCGCCTTGCAGGCGTTGAAGACTTTTTCCGCAATGCCGCGATAGATGATTTTTTCCTTGTCGGAAAAAGGGCACCACGCCGGCACAAGCCCCGAGGTTCCCATACCTCCGAGGCATCCCGTGGCCTCGATGAGAAGGGTGCGGGCGCCTTCGATCCCGGCGGCTGCGGCGGATGCGCAGCCGGCGGGGCCGCCGCCGAGGACGATGACATCCCAGGAGTCGTCGAGGGGAATTTCGGTGGAAGGAAGTGAGTAGGTTTTCATGGTCGAATCGAACGATTATACATTCTCACGGCCAAAAACAAGGGATGATCGCCGGGCTATTGAGCGGATTGGAGGCAAGCTGAATTGACGGAATTACCAAATGTTCCAAATTAACGGAATTGGGAGGCAGGAGAATTTGGACAGGACTCCTGCGGAGGGCAGTAACCCGATTAACAGGATTCAGAAGGTAGCCGTCGCGGGCCCTCGCGACGGTGCAGTTCGGGTGGCCCGGACAACTCGAGACCTCCGCATAATCCGTTCTCTAAACAATCCGTCATCCTGAGCGGAGGCGAGCCAAAGCGTGAATTTTAACCAAAGAGCTTACCCGAGCCGCAGTCGAAGGACCTTGCGCTCTTCGAGGAAAAATCCTGAACTTTATCGATCAGCTTTTTTTGCCGGTGGCGCATCCGCCCATTCCGCATGGACGAGAAGTGCTCCTTTTGATTCGGAATTTTGTGACGCCGCTCTCACCTCTGGCTTCGTCCAAGCAGGTCCTTCGACTGCGGCTCGGGCAGCCTTCAGGGATAAATGAAATTCATCGCCTCGCCTTCGCTCAGGATGACGGAATTCTGAAAGTGAGACCGTTCCTTTTCACTTGGCTGGATTCCCCAAGCGTTTCTAATATGACGGAACCATGGCTGAGGCTTCCCGATTCGTCGAGTCTCTGAAAAGCCCGTACCAGTGGATCGGGGCAGGACTGATCATACTTGTCATAGTGATAATTCCGATCATGGGGGCGAACGATCACGAGCGGCCACATTCAAGCCATTCAATCG
>Ga0316232_1005326_pt1 | contig 10299 bp, 3 predicted proteins | sample TBHtaG_FD_206006 | JGI IMG/M metagenome (GOLD analysis project Ga0316232, IMG submission 206006) | Freshwater microbial communities from Trout Bog Lake, Wisconsin, USA - TBH18025_13 | ecosystem: Environmental > Aquatic > Freshwater > Lake > Hypolimnion/Profundal zone | place: USA: Wisconsin... | reverse complement strand
TCCACGGCACGCAACCGCAGGGCTGCCTGCGCCGAAGGCGAAAGGGAACGTGCATCTCGTTTCATGCCCAGAGTGTTTCATATTCCGATGCTAATAGCAAACTAAATCGTGTCCAGATTAGTAAATTGCCAAAAAACCGGCAGCGGCGGAGATCTCGCCGCGTTCCCCGGCGTTTGTTTCAATGCCCTTGCACCGGCACCGGCTGGTCCTGGCGCAGCGCGTTCAACCAGGCATTGAAACGGGCGCTGTAGGCGGCATGCGAATGATTGATCTCCCCATGGCCTGCCTTGGGCAGCAGCACGATTTCTTTCGGCCCCATGACCTGATTGAAAGCCGCAAACACACCCGCTGGCGGACAGGTCTGGTCAATCATCCCCACGCCGACAAGTACGGAGCAGGTGATGCGCGAAGCGAAATTGACGACGTCATAATAACGGCTGGCTTCATGCACGGCATTTGTGGCTTTACCATTCACCGCGTTATACCACATGGGCCAGCCAGGCGCGCGGCCCACATCCGGCCCCAGCATGTCGCATCCGGCGGGAACACTGGCCAGCAGGGCTGTGATGCGCGGGCAGAGCGCGGCTGTGACAAACGACTGCAACCCACCCTGGCTGCCGCCGGTGACCACCAGGGTTTTGCCATCCCAGTCCGGACGATGCGCCAGATAATCTGCCGCCCGGTAGCACGACAAGTACATGCGCAAGAAATAGCTTTTCTCGCGGTCATCGTTGCCAATGGCTGGATAATCCTTGAGCACACCAGTGCGTTGTTCCTTGTAAAATGCGGCAGACTGATCGATGGGCAAATCATGCGGATTAATGTTGAGCACCAACCAGCCGTTCGTTGCATAACCTGTAATCCAATCGGTCGGCAGTCCATACACGCCAGCCCATTGCACGATCAGGAGAGCTGGCAGGTGTTCGCCTTGTTTGGGCCGGGCAAGTTGACCGCGAATATGCGACCCACGGATGTTATCCATGGAGATCTGCCAGTAATCCACGTTGGTCGGCACGCAACTGATAGCCGTGAGCACAACATTGGTCGGCACCTTGGACAACTCATCCAGCTTCGCCTGCCAGAAACTGTCGAAATCCGCCGGACGCGGCGCGGATGGCTGGATCTTGTCGCCCGAGAAAACCGCGCCGCTCAGGGCGCGAATGATCCCGCCCGTGGCATCCGCCACACTGGCTTCCACCAGCAGCGTGCCGGGATTCGTTAAGCAGGAATCGATTTCTCCCGTGCCGGAAGCGAGCAGTAGCTTGCCTTTGGCAATCTCGGTTAATCCGCCTTGCTTGACGACGTAACTGATCTCGTTCGAACCCGAGCCATCCGCAGTCACCTGCCATCGAACAGATTCACCCGCCTGATAGTAGCCATTGGCATGATCCGGGGTGAGGCGCAAGGCCTGCGATTGCGCGCTTGTGGAAAACAGAACGGCAATGGCCAGTCCTGCAAGAGAAGTCCGGCGGGCGAGTCTCATGCGATCTTCCTTTCGTAGCCGCGACGTCCCCTGTCGCGTTCGCCTGTGCCAGCGGCGGGGACGCCGCTTCTACTCAACTCCATACACCAGAATCTTCATGCTGCCGGAAATGATTTTCGGGCGAAGTTGCGGTGCATCCGGCGTGGACACCGCCTGGGGTTCAAACTTGGCGCAAACAAGATAAATGCGGCGTGTCTTTGGGTCAAGCGCCATGGTGCGCGCGCTGCGTCCGGTCGCCAGCGTCTGAACCACCTTTAGCGTGCCCGGCACTTCTTCCCGCGCAATCGTAACCGTGCCATCGCCGCAGGAACTGAAAATATACTGCGACGCCGAGTCGAACACATTGGCATCCACCCCCTGCCCGATCGCCGTGGTGGCCAGAATCTTGCCGTTGGCGCTGTCCATCATGACCGTCAGCTTGTTATGGCACCCGATGAACAGATGATGACGCGCAGGATCGATGGCCAGGCCAGCAGGCTCCTCGCCCGGCGCGGTCGGCCAGGTGTTGACGATTTGATGTCTCCGGGTATCGATGGCGACAACCTCGTTTTGGTCCTCGATGTTGCAATACACGCGCCCCGATTCCGGATCGGCTGCGGCAAACTCCGGTTTCCCGGGCAATACGATCGTGGCAATCACGTTTGTCGATGTGGCGTCCATGACCGTGGCCGAATTCCCTTTCCCGTTGAAACTGTAAACTTCCCGACGACCCGGTTCATACAGAATCGCATCCGGGTTCTCGCCGGTGGGCACCTTGGCCAGCGTCTGCAATGTTTTCAAGTCCACCATGCTGACCGTGGCTTCCTTGCCGTTGCTCGCAAAGCCGCGTTGCAGTTCCGGCGCCAGCGCAAAGCCATGAACGCCCGGCGTATTCGTGATTGTGGCAACCACGGCATCCGCATCAAGATCCACCACCACCACCGCGCTGGCATGCGTCACGTACAACCGCCGCGCAGCCGCATCCACGGACAGATAATCCCATCCCCCCTCGCCAGAAACCGGGATTTCCTTCAGGAAGTGATACGGCGCATTCGTCGCATCCCAGCCGCCACCCAGGGACTTGATCAACTGGACGCTGGCGGTCATCTGCTGCATGCGGAGATTGAGGGCGGTTCTCTGGTTGCTCAGCAGCGTGGTTTGCGCGGTGATCACATTGAGATAGCTGTCGATGCCGAGGCGGTAGCGGTCATTGGCCAGCGTTAGGTAGCGCTGCGAGGAGGCGACCACGGCGTCCTGCTCCTGCAATTCCAGCGATAGAATTCGCAGCGTTGCCAGATTGTCCTCCACATCCTGAAACGCGCTCAGCACGGTTTGCCGGTAGTTCGCGACCGTGCCCTCGTAGTTGGCGCGGGCTTGTTCGGTCACCGCATCGCGCTTGCCCGCGTCAAAGAGCGTTTCCGACAGCGCGCCACCCACGGACCAGAACAGGTTGGGGCCTGACAACAGGTGCGCCAGCGTTGAATTCTGGTATCCCGCCGAACCGCTCAAGGTCAGCGCGGGGAAATAGGCCGCACGCGCCACGCCGATCTGCGCATTGGCCTCCCCCACGCGCCGTTCGGCCGCCGCAATATCCGGCCGGCGTTCGAGCAGTTGCGAGGGCACGCCGAACGGAATCGCCACCGGTGTGGCGGTCAACGGGTTGGGCGCCAGGGAAAAGATCGAAGCCGGTCTTCCGAGCAGCGTGGCCATGGCATGTTCAAATTGCGCCCGCTGAATACCCAGATCGATGGCCTGCGCACGCGCCTGGTACAGTTGCGTTTCCGCCTGTGCCACATCCTGATCGGATGCGATGCCGGTTTCGTGCCGGACCTGGGTCAGCTGCAGGGAATCCGCATACGCCTGAACCGCCGAATCCAGCAGTTGCTTCTGCGAATCCAGCACGCGCACTTGGAAATAATCTGAGGCCACTTCCGCCTGCACCGTCAAGCGCATGTCTTCGAGCTCGGCGAATGTCGCCTGCGCCTCGAGCGCGGCGGCTTGAACCGTGTTCCGAATGCGGCCCCAGACATCCAGTTCCCAGGAGGCGTCAAATGGCAGCGCATATTCGGTGATCGCCGGCGACGAGCCCGTCGTTCCGCGCGCAGCAGGCTGCTTGGCGCGCGTGACCGACGGCCCGGCGGTGACGGTCGGGAAGTATTGCGAGCGCTGCTGCTTCACCACGGCGCGCGCCGCCAGGAAATTGGCCAGTGAAACCGCGACGTTCTGGTTGGAAAGCGCGGCTTGCTCCTCCAGCGCATTCAACTCCGGCTGTTGAAAGAGCTCCCACCACTGGCCGCGCGTCGCGCCGTCCTGGGGGGTGGCCGTTTTCCAGCCGTCCGTCACCCGGGCTTGATCCGGGGTGAGCTCCTTGAAAGCCGCCGGCGTCTCCACGGCGGGCGTGGACACATTTGGCGCGAAGCTGCAGCCGGTGTCCATCGCCAGGCATGCCAGCAGACCGGCGGCGACAGCGCGCCGCCCGCCACCGCACAGCCAGATCTGGAGGGCGCCGCGCCGTCGGCGCCATGCGCCAGGCGCGGATTGTGTCTTTCGATCTGAACAAGGCTTTGCATTCATACAGTTCCCCCCAGGCGGGCGCGCGCCCGCAACCAACTTTGTCGTGCACGTCATCGCGCGCTTAATCGACAGGGTTCACGATTAAGTACGCCAAAGATGCGATGCAAATGCGCCGCATCTCATCGCGAAACGATCTAACCCTCCACCGGCGCAACCGCCGCCGGCCCCTTGCCCCGCACCCGTTCCCACCACAGGCGCAGCCGGTCGAAATAGAGATACACCACCGGCGTCGTGTACAGCGTCAGCAGCTGGCTCATGATCAACCCGCCGACAATCGTGATGCCGAGCGGACGCCGGAGTTCCGCGCCGGTATGGCTGCTGAGCACCAGCGGCATCGCGCCGAGCAACGCCGCCATGGTTGTCATCAGAATCGGCCGGAAGCGCAGCAGGCACGCCTGAAAGATCGCATCCCGGGAATTCATGCCTTCGTCGCGCTCCGCCGCGATGGCAAAATCAATCATCAGGATGGCGTTCTTCTTCACGATGCCAATCAACAACAGGATGCCAATCAACCCCATGACATTCAATTCCGCCCCGGACAACCACAATGCCAGCAAGGCGCCCACACCGGCCGACGGCAACGTGGAGAGGATGGTGATCGGATGAATGTAGCTCTCGTACAAAATGCCCAGCACGATATAGACAACCGCCACAGCCGCCATAATCAGATACGGTTCGCTGGCCAGTGACGCCTGAAACGCCTGGGCACTTCCGGAGAAACTGCCGTGGATTCTGCCCGGCATTCCCGCCTGCTGCTCCATCTCATGGATGGTTTTAACCGCATCGCCCAGCGCCACGCCATGCGCAAGATTGAACGACAGCGTCACCGACGGAAACTGGCTCTGGTGATTCACGGCAATCGGCGCGGTCGTGGGCTCGTAGTGCGCGATGGCGCTGAGCGGCACAACCGGGCCATTGGTGGAGTGCAGATATATGACATCCAGCCCCGCGGGGCTTTGCCAGTATTTTGGATCAACCTCCATGACGACGTGATACTGGTTCAATGCCGTGTACATGGTGGAAACCTGCCGCTGACCAAAGGCATCGTACAGGGTGCCGTCGATCATTTGCGCGGTGATGCCCAGCCGCGCCGCGGTTGCCCGGTCATAGACCAGCGAGGCCTGAAGGCCGTTATTCTGCTGGTCGCTGTTGACATCCGTAAACATGGGGATTTTCCGCATTCGATTCAGCAGCGCCGGCCCCCATTTCACAAGGTCATCCAGGTTGTCGCTTTGGATCGTATATTGATATTGCGCGCTGCTCTGCCGCCCGCCGATGCGCAAATCCTGGCCCGCCTGCGCAAAGACCGCGGCGCCCCGCACCGCCGCCAGCTTGGGCCGGATCCGGTTGAGGAGGTCGCTGGCGTTGATTTTGCGTTCTTCGATCGGCTTCAGCGCCATGAAGATGAATCCGCTATTGGCTGCCCCGCCGCCGCCGGTGTAGGCCGCGACATTCGCCACGGCCGGATCGTTGGTCACGATATTGACAATGCGCGCCGTGGCCGCCTGCATGGCCGGAAACGAGGCGTCCTGCGCGCCCTGAATGCCGCCAAAGATCGTGCCGTTGTCCTGCTGCGGGAAAAATCCCTTCGGCACGACGATAAACAGGATGACATTCACGGCGATGGTCAGCACCAGCACACCCAGCGTAATGGCGGGATGCCGCAATACCCGCGTCAGCGTCCAGCGATAGGCCTGCAGCAACCTCTCGAACAATCCCTCGGTGACCCGGTAGGTCTTCCCGTGTTTCTCCACGTTTTTCGATCGCAACATCCACGCGCACATCATGGGCGTCGTCGTCAACGAAACCACCAGCGAGACCAGGATGGCCGTGGACAGCACCACGGCAAATTCGCGGAACAACCGCCCGACAATGCCGCCCATCATCAGGATCGGGATGAACACCGCCACCAGCGACAGACTGATGGTCAGCACCGTAAACCCGACTTCCCGCGCACCGCGCAAAGCCGCATCCATGGGCAGCATGCCCTGCTCCAGATAACGCGTCACGTTTTCGATGACCACAATCGCATCGTCCACCACAAACCCCGTTGAAATGGTCATCGCCATCAGGGAGAGATTGTCCAGGCTGTACCCGCACAGGTACATCACGCCGAAGGTGCCGATCAACGAAACCGGCACCACCACGGCGGGAATCAACGTGGCGCGCGGGCTGCGCAGGAAAATGAACACGATCAGGATCACCAGCGAAATGGCAATCAGCAGGGTGCGTTCGATTTCGAAGACCGACGCGCGGATCGTGATTGTGCGGTCCATGACCACATCGAACTTGATCGCGACGGGAAGGGCTGCCCGGAGCGACGGCATGACCGCCTTGACGCGGTCGACGGTTTCGATGATGTTCGCACCCGGTTGCCGGAAAACGATCAGCGAAATCGCCGGCTTGCCATTCACATAACCGGCGGCACGAATGTTTTCGACGCCATCCTGCACGGTGGCGACCTCCGACAGTCGAACGGCCGCGCCGTTGCGATAGCTGACGACAAGGGGCTTGTAATCCTTGGCTTTGAGCAGTTGATCGTTGGCCAGAATATCCGCGGTGGTGTTGTCATCCGCGAGTTGCCCTTTCGGCAGATTGGCGTTCTGTCTGCTCAGCATGGTCCGCACGTCATCGAGACCGAGCCCGAAACTGTTCAGTTGCGTCGGGTTGAGATCCACCCGCACCGCCGGCAGCGCGCCACCGCCGATGTTCACCTGCCCAACGCCCTGGATCTGCAGCAGGCGCTGCTGAATGATCGTGGATGCCGCGTCGTACAAACTGCCGCGATCATACACATCCGACGTGAGCGCGAGAATGATGATGGGCGAATCGGCCGGATTGGATTTGCGATAAGTTGGATTGGCCGGCAGGTTCGCCGGCAGATTGGCGCGCGCGGCATTGATGGCCGCCTGCACATCGCGCGCCGCGCCATCGATATTGCGGTTGAGGTCAAATTGAAGCGTGATGGAGGATGACCCCAGGTAGCTGGCGGAGGTCATCTCGTTGACGCCGGCAATGTGGCCGAGCTGCCGTTCCAGCGGCGCGGCCACCGAAGCGGCCATGATTTCCGGGCTGGCGCCAGGCAGGGAGGCCTGCACCGAAATCACCGGGAAATCCACCTGCGGCAGCGGCGCCACGGGCAATTGCATATACGCGACCATACCCGCCAGCGCAACGGCGGTGGTCAGCAGCACCGTGCCCACCGGCCGGCGGATGAATGGCGCGGAGATGTTCATGGGGAAAGGGCGCTGCCTCGGTTACAATACCGTGACGAGTCCGATAGGGCGCGGGCGCTGCACGCGCCGATCGCAGCGGCAAGCGCGCTTGCCGCCGTGTTACAGGAAAGCGGCGGGTCCAGCGGCCCCGCCCTACCTTTTCGCCGCAATGTCTCGGTATGACCCACGTTCATTTCGCACCGCCTTCTACGTCTCGGCCATGCCGTCCCAATCGCGCGGCCAGGCGGTCGAAATACAAATAAATGACGGGGGTCGTGTACAACGTGAGCAACTGACTCATCAGCAGGCCGCCGACAATGGCAATACCCAATGGTTTGCGCAGTTCAGACCCGACACCATTTCCCAGCGCCAACGGCAACGCGCCAAATAACGCCGCAAACGTCGTCATCATGATGGGCCGGAAACGCAGCAGGCACGCCTGATAAATCGCCTCTTCCGGCTTCTTGTGTTCGTTGCGTTCCGCATCGAGCGCAAAATCGATCATCATAATCGCGTTCTTTTTCACAATGCCGATCAGCAGAATAATGCCGATCAGCGCCACCACGCCGAGTTCGACATGACAAATCAACAGCGCCAGAATCGCGCCCACGCCGGCAGAAGGCAGCGTTGAAAGAATCGTGATCGGATGAATGTAGCTCTCATACAAGACGCCCAGCACGATATACACCGTGATGATCGCCGCCAGGATGAGCCACGGTTCGTTGGCCAGCGAAACCTGGAAGGATTGCGCCGTGCCCTGGAACGACGCCTGGATGCTCAGCGGCATGCCCATTTCCTTTTGCGCCGCCTCAATCGCCTTGGTCGCATCGCCCAATGCCATGCCCGGCGCCAAATTGAACGAAATCGTCACGGACGGGAACTGGCCCTGGTGATTGACGGTCAGCGGCGCCACGCCCGACTCAAAATGGGAGAATGTACCCAGCGGCACGGCGCTGCCGCCAGCGGAACGGACGTAAATATCCTGTAATTTGGACGGATTTCGCTGAAACTCCGGCAGCGCCTCCAGCACCACATGGTATTGATTCAACTGCGTGAACAGCGTCGAAACCTGCCGCTGGCCGAAGGCATCATATAACGCGTCGTCAATCGCCTGCGGCGTAATGCCCAACCGCGAAGCGGTCACGCGGTCAATAACCAGCGTCGCTTGCGCCCCGCGCGTTTGCTGGTCCGTCGCCAAATCGCGCAACTGCGGAAGAGTGGCCAGCTTGTCCATCAGTTTCGTGGTCCACACATTCAACTCGTCGGCGTTGGCATCTTCCAGCGTGTACTGGAATTGCGTGCGGCTGACGCGGTCTTCCACCGTCAAATCCTGCACCGGCTGCATAAAGAGCGTGATCCCCTCCACCTTGGCCAGCTCCGGCTGCAACCGGCGCATGACCTCTGTGGCGCTGATTTTGCGTTCGCGCAGCGGCTTCAAATTGATGAGGATGCGTCCGCTGTTGAGCGTCGTGTTGATGCCGTCCGCGCCGATGAAGGAGGACAGGCTTTCCACGGCCGGATCCTTGAGAATCACGCGCGCCAGTGCCTGTTGCCGCGCTGCCATGGCGGTGAACGAAATGTTCTGCGCCGCGTCCGAAATGCCCTGGATCACACCGGTATCCTGCACCGGGAAGAAGCCCTTGGGCACGATGACGTAGAGTCCCAGCGTGAACACCAGCATGGACACAGCCACGAGCAACGTTGCGCCCTGGCACTTGAGCACCCACCGCAATGTGCGCCCGTAGAAGTCGATGATCCGATTATAAACACGTTCCGAGGCCTCATAAAACCGCCCGGGCTTTGCCTCCTCGCTTTTGGCCTTGAGCAGCTTGGAGCACATCATGGGCGTGAGCGTCAGCGACACCACGGCTGAAACCAGAATCGTCACGCTCAGCGTCACCGCGAATTCGCGGAACAACCGCCCCACAATATCGCCCATGAACAGCAGCGGAATCAGCACGGCGATCAGCGAGACGGTCAGCGAAATGATGGTGAAGCCGATTTGCGAGGCACCCTTCAAGGCCGCCTGCAACGGCGTTTCGCCCTCTTCAATGTAGCGCACGATGTTTTCGATCATCACAATCGCATCGTCCACCACAAACCCCGTGGAGATGGTCAGGGCCATCAGCGTGAGATTGTTCAGGCTGTAGCCGAGCAGGTACATCACCCCCAGCGTGCCCACGAGCGAGAGCGGCACGGCCACGCTGGGAATGATCGTCGCCGGCACATTACGCAAGAACAGGAAGATCGCCATGACCACCAGCGCAATGGTCAGCCCCAGCGAAAACTGCACGTCCTCCACGGACGCGCGAATCGTGATGGTGCGGTCCGTCAGAATCGAGATGTCGATCGCGGCCGGCAAATTGGCCTTGAGCTGCGGCAGGAGCTTCTTGATGCTGTCCACGACCTGGATGATGTTGGCGCCGGGCTGACGCTGGATGTTCACGATGACCGACGGCGTGGCGTCCTTCCAGGCCGCGAGTTTCGTGTTTTCCACGCCGTCCACGACGGTTGCCACATCGGACAAGACCACAGGTGCGCCGTTGCGATAGGCAATCACCAGCGCCTTGTAATCCCTGCTGGTGAGCAACTGATCGTTGGCGTTGATTTCATACGCCTGTTTGGGACCGTCGAAATTTCCCTTGGCCTGATTGATGCTGGCCTGCTGGAGCGCGAGGCGGACATCGTCGATATTGATGCCGTAGGACGACAGCGCGGCAGGATTGGCCTGAATGCGGACCGCCGGCTTCTGGCCGCCGCTGATGCTCACCAGACCCACGCCCGGCAACTGCGAAATCTTCTGCACCAGCCGCGTGTCCGCAAAATCCTCGACCTGCGCGAGCGGATAACTTTTCGAGGTCAGCGCCAGCGTGAGAATGGGCGCATCCGCCGGATTGGACTTGCTGTAAATGGGGGGCGACGGCAATCCGGTGGGCAGATAGGTCTGTGCCGCATTGATCGCCGCCTGAACTTCCTGTTCCGCCACGTCAATGTTCAGGCTGAGCGTAAACTGCAGGGTGATGAGCGAACTGCCGCCGGAACTGATGG
>Ga0316232_1005322_pt1 | contig 10305 bp, 7 predicted proteins | sample TBHtaG_FD_206006 | JGI IMG/M metagenome (GOLD analysis project Ga0316232, IMG submission 206006) | Freshwater microbial communities from Trout Bog Lake, Wisconsin, USA - TBH18025_13 | ecosystem: Environmental > Aquatic > Freshwater > Lake > Hypolimnion/Profundal zone | place: USA: Wisconsin... | reverse complement strand
ATCGGAATTGTTTGGGTATGAAGGTGGAGCCTTCACTGGGGCAAGAAGGGAAGGCAAGCCGGGATTGTTTGAAATCGCCTCAGGTGGAACGCTATTTCTGGATGAAATAGGTGATTTGCCTCTCAATCTGCAAGTAAAACTTCTGAGGGCGCTCCAAGAACGGGAAATCACCAGAGTAGGGGGCAGTAGGCCAATCAAGATAGACACAAGGATTATCTCTGCGACGAACAAAGACATTGCTCGAATGGTCAGTGAAGGGAGTTTTCGGCAAGATTTGTTCTATCGCCTAAACGTGATACATATTTTTATTCCGCCGCTACGGGACAGAAAAGAAGATTTGCCGGCACTTATTAACCTGGGCCTTCAGAGATTAAACAGTAAGTATGAACTTAATAAAAGCCTCTCGCCTGCTGTAGTCGATCGGTTCTACAACTATAATTGGCCCGGAAATATAAGAGAATTGGAGAATGTCCTGGAAAGAATCATTGTATTGACCAATGACGATTTAATACAGACTAACCACCTGCCGGAATTTTTGCAAACAGACGGAATTCTGTCGAAATCAATAACCTTGAATCGGGTAGTTCCCTTAAAGAATGCCGTTGAAGAAACCGAATTCCAATTGATCAAAAGAGCGCTGAAGGAGCATGGCACAACTAGAAAAGCAGCTAAAATTCTCGAAGTCAATCAGTCGACCATTGTGCGAAAAATGCAGCAATATCGCCTCGACAAAGATGATGCGGAAGAACATCATGGTGATGCGTTCACGCATCAGCGTGAAAAAGTTGAAGTTAAGAGCCTTTAATTGAAATACCCGTTTAGACCCCGGATCTTTGATGCGCTGGAGCATCATCTATGAAGCTCGACCTGTTGGTCGGGCTTCTTTTCTATTTCTATTCCTATGGTCTGAAAAAGCTGTATTTTCGCAATATTGTCTACAATTTGGCCTCTAGCAGCAGGCTCCTAAGAAAGTTATATGCTGATTTTGAGGGTTGGCATAGAAGTTGCAAGTTATTAGTACGACGCACTAGTGAAATTTATCACAGGACGCGAGCTTGGAATTCACAAAATCTGAAGGGGGATGTTCATGGAAAACGTTGACCAAAAACTGTCGAATAAAATGTTGTTTTACCGCTGGGTCTGTTTAGGAACTCTTTGGTTAGTGTATTTTTTCGTCTATTTTGATCGAGTCGCTCCAGCCGTTGTTGCCCCGGAACTTATGAAAACTTTTGGTATCAGTGCAGCCAGTTTGGGATTGTTATCAGCGGCCTATTTTTATCCTTATGCAGCGATGCAGATACCGTCGGGTATCCTCGCGGACTTTATGGGACCACGCTTGGCGGTCACTATCTTCTTCATAGTCGCTGGTGTCGGGACCGCACTTTTTGGGATGGCGACCAGCTTTGACTGGGCGATAATCGGCAGGGTCATGATGGGGTTGGGTGTAGCAGTGGTTTATATCCCCATTATGAAAATCCAGGCCCAGTGGTTCAGACCTTACGAGTTTGCCACTCTGACAGGTATTCTTTTGACAGTGGGTAATATAGGCGCCCTGGGGGCGGCTGCTCCGCTTGCTGCGTTCGTAGGAGCCGCCGGTTGGCGGGAAGCATTTTATTACTTAGGTGCAATATCTGTTCTTCTCGCCGGATTAACCTATCTTCTGGTTCGCAATAAACCGGAAGATATGGGGCTTCCCAACATCAATCAGATTGATGGCATCAAAGTGGATGCGGCTCAACAAGCCAAAGAAGATAGCATTAAATTATGGGAAGCAATTAAAATTTCCGTTACGAACAGAAACTTCCCGTGGCTTGCTGTATACGCATTTACCGTGTACGGTCCGATGATGGGCTTTCAAGGCTTGTGGGCTGTTCCATACATGATGGATATTCTTGGGTTTACCAAGCAGACCGCCAGCAATGTCTTGTCCTGGTGGGCGATCGGTATGATCGTTGGCTGCCCGCTCTCCGGAATTTTGTCAGACAGAGTCATGCACTCTCGTAAAAAAGTAGTCATAATCGGCTCGGGGGTGTACACCCTCGGTTGGTTGTACATCTGTCTGAATCCCAGTGGCTGGAGTCCGACCACAATGGGAGCGTTCTGCTTCCTCATGGGGGCTTTTGGCGGGGCTTATATTACCAACTATGCCCATCTGACGGAGCGCTTGCCGCGTAAAGTCGTCGGAACAGCCATTGGCGTATTTAACCTATTTTATTTTATTGGTGGGGCCTTTTATCAGCAATACATGGGAAGTATGCTTGACGGATATACAAAAGTCGCGGGCAAATTTCCGGTTGAAGCTTACACGTCTACATTCTGGCTGTGTTTCGGTGGTATGGTAGTGGGTACTATAGCCCTGTTCTTTACTGTTGAGACTTTTATCAAATTAGAAAAACCCGTTCAGGTAAAAGCAGTCGGGGATTCAGCGGCCCAATAGCATAGTAAGGGGAGGGTTGCGGCGCGAACGCTTATCGCGGTGCGAACGCTTATCGGCGCCGCAACACCTGCCTTTATGTTGGAGTGGATAGCTGGATTCCGGGTTACAAAAAGGAAAGGAGAAAGCCATGAAAAACAAAATCATCAGCGCCGCTGAAGCTGTTAAATTAATTAAATCCGGTGATACGGTCGGAGTATCCGGCTTTATCGGCATGGGGCATCCCGCCGAGTTAACCGAAGAGCTGGAAAAAAGGTTTTTAGAAACCAATGAGCCACGGGATTTAATGCTGACTTTTGGTGCAAGTCAAAACGACGGAAAATCGAATTGGGGACTCAACCGTCTGGCTAAAAAAGGATTGGTCAGGAAGGTTGTTGCTGGCCATTTCGGCCTTCAGCCTGACATGGTCAAAATGATTATCGCCAATGAAATGGAAGCCTACAACTTGCCGCAGGGTGTCATGATGCACCTGTACCGGGCCATCGCAGGCGGAAAACCAGGCATAGTGACCCACGTAGGTCTTCGTACTTTTGCTGATCCCCGGGAAACCGGCGGCCGGCTCAACGACATCTCGAAGGATGAACTGGTCAAGCTCCTGGAAATCGACGACAAGGAATACCTATTCTATAAGTCGTTCCCTATTAATGTGGCATTGATCCGTGGTACCACCGCTGATACCCGCGGCAATATAACCATCGAAAAAGAGGGAATCTCGCTAGAATTTCTGCCGTTGGCAATGGCCGCTCGCAACTCAGGCGGAATTGTCATCGCCCAGGTGGAACGGGTTGCCGAGGCCGGGACGCTTGATCCCCGGATGGTTAAGGTTCCCGGCATCATGGTTGATTATATCGTGGTCGCCAAACCGGAGAATCACATGCAATCGATGGCCGAACAATACAATCCTGCGCTGTGCGGCGAAACCAGGGCACCGCTCAGTGGCTGGAAACCCATCCCGCTGGATGATCGGAAGATTATCTGCCGGAGAGCCGCCATGGAGCTTATTCCTGACGCGGTTATCAATCTCGGCATTGGGATGCCGGAGGGCGTTTCGGCGGTAGCGGCGGAGGAAGGGTTTATCGATCAGCTCACCGCAACGGTCGAACCTGGACCTATCGGCGGTGTTCCGATGTCAGGACTGCGGTTTGGGACGGCGATGAATCCTGAAGCATTGCTTGACCATGCATATCAGTTCGATTTCTATGACGGAGGCGGACTGGATCTGGCGGTTCTTGGTCTGGCCGAAGCCGACGCATTTGGCAACGTCAATGTCAGCAAATTCGGACCGCGTATCGCCGGTTCAGGTGGGTTTATCAACATTACCCAAAACACCACGCACGTCGTTTTCGCCGGCACGCTGACCGCTGGAGGCCTGGAGATCGCGGTAAAGGACGGCAAACTGCAGATTGTCAAAGAAGGCAAAAACAAAAAGCTTGTTCCTAAAGTCGGGCACATTACCTTTAGTGGTGCTTACGCGCAAGAGATAAAACAAAAAGTCATGTATATTACCGAGCGGGCCGTGTTCGAGCTCAGGCCTGAAGGAGTTACCCTTACCGAAATTGCTCCAGGAATCGACCTGGAAAAAGAAGTGCTGGCCCAGATGGACTTCAAGCCGCATATCGCACCAGATTTGAAGCTGATGGATGCCAGAATATTCAGGGACGAAACCATGAATATCCGACCCGAAATCATGGCCAAGAAATAGACAAAGTAATCAATGTCCGCTAATGGGCGATCCCATTAACAATAAAAAATCAAAGGGAGTGTTCGAGTTATGTTAATGAACGGTGAACAGTACAAAGCAAGTCTTCAAAAAATGCGTCCCAATATTTACAAGTGGGGCAAGCTGATTAAAGATGTCACTACCGATCCGTCGACAAGACTGCATGTTCAATCGGTTGCGTTATCCTATGACGCCGCATTTGATCCGGAAAGAGCCCCGGTTTTTACAGCCAAATCCCATCTGACCGGTGAAACTGCCCACCGCTGGAACACCTTCATGGGCAGCGCCGAAGCTGTACTAGGCAATGCCAACATGAAACGGGCCCAGTACCGCATGACCGGAACCTGCCAGGGAGCTACCTGCGCCGGCTGGACCGGACTCAATGTTCTGTGGGAAGTTACTGCGAAAATGGACAAAGATCTCGGCACCAACTATCATGAACGCATGAAGAAGTACTTCCGCTTTGTAGAAGACAACGCTCTTGCTCTGGCCGGCGCTATCACCGACGCGAAAGGCAACCGTGCTCTGAAGCCTTCCCAACAGGCCAACAAAATGCAAAACCTCCATGTTGTTGAAACCCGCGCCGACGGTATCGTTATCAGTGGTTATAAAGTTCAGATCTGCGGCGTGGCAGCAGCCCATGAAATTATCGTTGTCCCTGGCAGCGGCTACGGCGAATCCGAAAAAGATTTTTGTCTGGCATGTGCTGTACCCCGTGACGCTGAAGGTCTGACCATCGTCGAAACCCGCCGCCCGAGCGACGCCCGCGATGAAGAAGAAGGCTGGGATGCTCCGAAGGCCGGCAATATCACCCAGGCGTTCTTGCTCTTTGACAAAGTATTTGTTCCTAATGACCGTGTATTCATGAATGGCGAATTCAAATATTCGGGACAAATCATCGGCAACTTTGCTGCTATCTACCGCGCAGCTATCGGCGCCTGCGTTGCCGGCCAAGGCGACGTTATGATCGGTGCAGCTATCAATATGGCCAGAGCAAACGGCTTGGCCCAAAAAACCTTCCAGGCTACACTTACTGAAATGGCAATCAACAACGAAATCAACTATGGCCTCGGCCTTGGCGCCATGATGATCGGCAAACAGCAACCTGCCGGCTTGTTCGTTCCTGACGCTCTCTTGGCTCACACCAACAAGACCCAGGTTGCCAAACTCCCTTATCAAACCAAAGTTATGGCTCAGGATATCAGCGGCGGCATCGCCGAAACCGGCTGCTTCCCATCCTACAAAGACTTCCAGTCCGCGGAATACGGCAAAAAACTCATTGAATGTCTGGACGCCGGTTGCGACGGCGAAAGTCGCGCCCGCGCCGCCCGTTTGGTAGAGTGGCTGACAGTCGGCGGCGGCATTCCTGGCTGTATGCATGGCGGCGGGTCCCCGGATGGCGCCAAAATGGTTGTTAAAGCCTTCACCAAGTGGGAAGCCTATGCTGCTGACGCCAAGCGAATCGCTGGCATTACCGCAGAACTGGCAGAACCAGCACCTCCCGCCAAGAAGTAAATGTTCTGGCCGCTGTGTGCCGGACAATGGCACACAGCGGCATTTTTATTATAAAATTTGGGGGTAAAAAAATGAATTTCGTATTAACGCCTGAACAAACCGATATTCGCAAGCTTGTTCAAGAGTTTGCTGCAAAACAGATCGCACCGACAGCCGCTGACCGTGACGAAAAAGCATTCTTTCCTCGTGAACTTTTCAATGAGATGGGTAAATTAGGTTTTCTGGGCTTGCCGTATCCGGAAGAATACGGCGGCGGCGGCATGGACTTTCTCGCCTATGCAATCGCGGTCGAGGAAATTTCCCGTGCCTGCGGTTCCACCGGTATTGGTGTATCCGTCCATGTATCGCTTTGTTCGTGGCCGATTTTCAAATACGGAAACGAAGAACAAAAAATGAAATTTCTCAAGCCCCTGGCAGAAGGCACCAAACTGGGCGCTTTCGGCCTGACAGAGCCCAATGCTGGCACAGACGTGGCAGGAGGATCCACAACCGCAGTTAAAGATGGCGACTTTTATGTATTAAACGGAACAAAAGTTTTTAACACCAACGGCGGTGAAGCTGAAATCGAAGTTATCATTGCCATTACCGACAAAGCAGCTGGCATGAAGGGCATGAGCGCCTTTATTGTTGAAAAAGGCACCCCCGGACTGTCTTTTGGCAAAACTGAAGTGAAGATGGGTATCCGTTCATCAGTGCAACGCGAAGTCATCATGGAAAACGTCCGGATTCCCGCCGCCAACCTGCTGGGTAAAGAAGGCGAAGGCTTCAAGATCGCCATGACCACCCTGGACGGGGGCCGTATCGGCGTAGCGGCACAGGCGGTTGGTATCGCGCAGTCGGCCCTGGACCATGCCATAAAGTACTCGAAAGAGCGGGTCCAGTTCGGCAAGCCCATCGCCTCCAACCAAGCCATTTCCTTCATGATGGCTGACATGGCCACCAAAATCGAAGCTGCCAGACTGTTGACCTATCGTGCAGCCTTTAACAAGTCGAATCATCTTCCCTATGGTAAGGAAGCGGCTATGGCCAAGATGTTTGCTTCGGATAGTGCGATGTCTGTAACCACAGACGCGGTTCAGATTTTCGGCGGATACGGTTTCAGTCGTGAATACCCGGTCGAGCGCTTGATGAGGGATGCGAAGATCACTCAGATCTACGAGGGGACCAACCAGGCTCAGCGCATGGTTATAGCCGGAAACATTCTTCGATAGGTAAGTGAAGGGCATGGAAGCAGGTTTATATCCCTTCCATGCCCTATTTTTTTATGCTCTATAGGTGAAAAATGGAAGTAATTACTGACCTTGAATAGACCTGCCTCGTGCCACCCGCTTAGTGGCACGTCCCGAGTGCAGTCAATTGTTTGGCGGGCCCCTAAGGAAGCAGACAAAATGTTAGCAGGAACCTATTTCTAAACAGATGAGGCTTTTAGCAATTACATATGGAAAAAAGCGGCCCGCATTTTATGCGGGTTTCACTTTGTTACGGCCAACTTACCCTGTATGTTCTCTGGGAACTAGTTTCTATAGAAAACTGTAAGTCAGCATTTAAGTATCAACTGATAAAGCCCGAGTAAATGGAAGTGCACACACCAAGACGGTGGCCGCCGATTAGGGGTCATGAGGAGTGCGAAAGAACATGATAAAAATTGACGATGAGGTGAAAAACGAGAAGGGGTCAGTTATTACTTGTCGAAGAGAATTTAGAAAACCATTTCTTGATAACAAGAATGGTTCGAGGAAACTAAATGAATAAATACTGATTGAAATCAATCAGTATTTATTCAGACTGTCGAGAAAGTACCTTCTCGAAAAATGATTTCTGTTTTAGACTGTTTTTGAGGGTGCTCGAATGCCTCGTAAGCTCTTTTGCGGCCTTAGAATCGATTCTAGGACGTTGGATTTCTGAAACGAAATGCCTAATTTTCATACTTGAGGTTTTTCAACAACCTGAATAAATACTGATTGAAATCAATCAGTATTTATTATCTGGTTGAATATAACTAAACTGAACACTGTATTATCCGGTGCTCAGTTCCCCTTGCTCGGGAAGTGAGGATTAACCTTGGGATTATTTGATGTTTCGTTGGCAATGGCGCTAATTTTATTATGTAGTTGCGGGATCCTTCAGCAGCTTGTGATCACTTTCGGGGATAAGTTAAGTGATTCTGGTCTGAAAATGATGTTATTTCTTTGGACTCTATTCGTTTTAGTCGTCGTTGGAATAGTTTCGTCAGGAGTTTCTGTTAGTATCTTGCACTGATTATCAAATTGCGAACTTCAGACACATTAATAAGTTGGATTTGTAAGGTCGCCGATTGCCGGTTCGACGCTGTCCAGTGAAATAATGAATACGCCGTTTTACCCGATGCGGGGAACCAAGAAGTTTTTCTTCCAGAACCGGTCCCACTTACGCGCACTATCCCCTGTTAGAAAATCGAAGAAGAGTATTTAGTACCGGCTATGACGAAGGTATAGTCGGTATTTTATTTTCACCTTTTTTCCCAAGGGTTTCTGGTTGTCCACAGGCTGATACTCGGTCCTCAATTTTTACAAAATAATACATGTAATAAGTATGATATTAATTATAGGGCTTTTTGGTAACAGCAGCCAATCAAAAGAATTGTCATTAGACAATAGTAACGATGTTTAGCAGATTGCCATGTTGTTGGGTCGGAATTATTCGTTAGTGATCACCGGCGGAAAGTTTTGCGTCCAAAATCCCTATATAAATGGGCGCCTATGAATGAAAACTGAAACCAACTCGTTCGTGCATTTATGGTGTACGACTATATTTTTGCTGTGATGGCTAAATTATCTGAATTGCATGAAGGATTTTTGCAAACCATAGCCAACATCTTTAGAGAAATGCTGAATCTTATCGTGGCTGTTTACCGGCAGTCTTAGCGTTGTATGTATGGGAAAAATAGATAATTTTGTGAACGCGGGTCGCATACGTGATCGAGGGTGATGGGAAAATGAAGGTTACTAGACCAAATAAATCGGCCGCCAGGTCAGTGGAGATACTGGAGTACATCGCCAAGAGCGGCAAGCCGGTCTCTTTGGCTGAAATTAGCCGGGGACTCGACATACCTAAGAGCAGTACCTTTGAGCTCATTTATACTTTAATCGACAAGGGTTTCCTAGAACAGGCCGATGGGAATCTTAAGACCTTCAAACTTGGGTTAAAGCTATTTCAGGTTGGGGTAGCTTTCCTGACCAACACCAATCTTCATACCGAAGCTCGGCCGGTTATGGAGAATTTAATGCTTGTCACAGGACACACGGTACTCCTGGCGGTGGAAAACCAGGGGAAAATCGTGTATCTGGATAAAATTGAACCTCCTGATGAACTTGTGAGAATAGAAGCGAAACTGGGTTCGAGCAATCCGCTGCATTGCACCGGCCTTGGTAAGGCCTTACTGGCGGCGTACAGCAACGACAGGGTTCGGCAGCTTATTGGGAGCGGAAGATTGATTCCCAAGACGTTGTTCAGTATCCAGACATATGACGGATTAATAGAGGAACTGGACCGTATCCGCGCAAGAGGCTACTCGATTGATGACAAAGAAAGCGAAACCAATGTATTTTGTATCGGGGCGCCGATATACGATCGTCTTGACAAGCCGGTCGCAGCTATCAGTCTTCGCTGCCTTGCAGCTTCTGTAGATGAAGACAAGGTCAAAAAATTCAGTCTGATGGTAACTCAGAGCGCACTGCTAATATCGAACAAACTGGGTTTTATAAAAAACCGACTATACTATCAGACTGCCGAAAAGAACCTGTGATGATCAAATGGTGGCATCTCGTGCTGGAAAATTCACACAATAATTCCTTTATCCCTTTTATTAAGAACGGCATTCGCATGTGTGAACAAAAATCAAAAACGGTAGCCGTCAGTACCTTTGAACAATTGGACAATGGCGTTGTAAGTGATACTGCAGTGATGACTTCATAGACGCGAAAGTAAAATTCCCGGGGAGGGTCAATCAAGTGAAAAAGTATCGGGTGGTAATTCCCACCGAGATCAGGCCGATTGCGGTGGAAATGTTAAGCAGGGACTGCGAGATAAAACGATGGGACAAAAAGGAGGCAATGCCGCGCCTGCAGCTTTATGAATGGCTGCTGGACGCCGACGGGGTATTCATGACCGGCCACGGGGTCAAAGTTGATGCCGAGCTCCTTGAGCACGCCCCCAGGCTAAGGATGATCGCCCAGGCCGCGGCGGGTTATGAAAATGTGGATCTCAAAGCTTGCCGTAATCGGAACCTTCCGTTTAGCAACACCCCGGGAGTGGTTGTGGAAAGCACTGCCGATCTGACGTTCGGCATTATGCTTTCAGCCGCCCGGCGTATTCATGAAGGATGGAACTGGGTGCTTTCGGGAAAGTGGGAAACGACCGAGATGCCGTTTGGGGTGGATCTGTTTGGAAAAACCCTGGGGATTGTGGGAATGGGCCAGATCGGCGCCGCGGTGGCAAGACGCGCCAAGGCCAGCGGGATGAAGGTGGTCTATCACAATCGCAAGCAACGCCAGGATGAGGCTGCCCTGGATGTAAAGTATCTTTCTTTTGATGATCTTCTGGCTACCGCCGACTTCATTGTTGTACTTGTGCCGATGTCGCCTGAAAATCAAGGCAT
>Ga0316232_1005320_pt1 | contig 10305 bp, 13 predicted proteins | sample TBHtaG_FD_206006 | JGI IMG/M metagenome (GOLD analysis project Ga0316232, IMG submission 206006) | Freshwater microbial communities from Trout Bog Lake, Wisconsin, USA - TBH18025_13 | ecosystem: Environmental > Aquatic > Freshwater > Lake > Hypolimnion/Profundal zone | place: USA: Wisconsin... | reverse complement strand
CAGGAGGTTCTCCAACTCACATCCCAATACCGTGGACGCCACGGTCAACCCGTCGCTCTGACGGCCGAACCCCGGCGTCCATCGCCGAAGGAAGCCTCGCGCCCAATCCGGCCGCCAAGCTGCCCGAGATCGCTCGCCGCTCGGATTCCTCCATCGGCAGCGATGCGAGGACGTGCCGGATCGCCAAATCGCCGAAGCTGTCGCCAAGCATCCGGCCGCTCCGGGTGCTGCAATGTCCGGCTTGCGATGAAGCAGGTGCTCCGGGCCGTTGTGGCTCAGGTTCGTTCCCGGCGAGTGCTGCGCCAGCCAGGTCGCTCGCGCACGCACCCCGGATCCAAGCCCCGGCTGAGCTGGTTGGCCTGGAGCGAATGCCATTCTACCGGGGCGGGCGCCTGCATTCCGTCACGGGTTAGCCCAAGGGTAATTCCGGGCGCTGCGATCGCGCAATGGGTGAATCACGGGCCTGGAATGCTGGTCCCAGCGAGAGGCACCCCCACCCTCGGTGGTAGAGCACCATCGCGGCAGGCATCCAACACCTTGACGAACTGGTCGCTGCCCCCCCGGGGGGGGTAGGCGCATCGCTCAATCGGTCGGGATTCCTCCGGCGGGCGGTAGTTGATATTGTGGCCGGGCGTAGGGGATATTGAGCGGACCCGCCACGGTGACGTTCTGGGTTTATTTCCTCTGTATAACGCCCGACGCTGGCACGCCGGGCCAGTAGCGTTCGATTGTCGGCCACGGCGTGAACCCAGCGTTACCAACTGCCGGATGGTTAGCTCTCCAGAATCTCAATTTCACGTTCGGTGACCTCAACGTCTCGTCCGAGTGAAGTCTCAACCAGGTAGCGCGGCTCCGGTGCGAGAGCCAGCAATGAGATCACCGCGCCTGTCTGACCGCTGGCAAAGCCGGAGCGAATGCTAACAGCGTCGTTCAGTGAGAACCTCGCGCCAGGCAAGGTCTCGCCAGCCATCCATTGGTTGAGTTGGGTTGGAGCAACCATGAAGCTAACAGTTAGCTCACCGATGGCGGCCCTTCCCGGATCGCCGAATTGGCAACCTACTTGTCGTGCCCGCCATTCGGTGAAGCGCCTGGCTCGGCAATCGGTCTCCTGCTGAATCCCAGAATCAAGCCTCCCATCAACATGGCCAATGCCGGGATGAAAACTCCTCGATGCCGGTCCTTCAAGTCCAAAGCCAGCGCACGCATGGCCCCTGCGGCGTCCGTGCGTCTAATGCTCTCGCCCGCTGGCAACTGCTGCGTTCGCCAAATCCAGTGCTTGTACTGGTAGCCGGTGAAGCCATCAGCACAATCCCAGGCAATCCACAGGAAGCCGATAATCGTCAAGCTGAACCCAAGGAGTCTCATGATGTGCAATGTGCCGCCGAACGCTCCGCCTCAGCGACCCCGCGCCGCTGCTGCCCGGCATGCAGCGAAGCCACAATGGCAGGAATCGCTGAGCCCGGGCTGTTGGGCCGCGGAGAGGCTGGGGGTAGTGAACGCATATCGTCTCACGGAGGCAGACCGGGGTTGGCCCAATTCGCGATCGGGTTGCTTGCACCTAGCGGCCCCATGGAAACGAGATCGTAAGGATAACCTGAGGGGATGTGTTTGCCGGGGCACTCGTAAACGTAAGCTTGGCCCCAGGGGTCCTTGGGGATGCCGTCAGCGTAGGGTCCATGCCAATTTGTTGCTGTGGGTGGCCGGTCGATGAGGTCCCGCAAGCCATTCCTCCCTGGTGGATAGAACCCGTTATCGTCCCGGAACGCGCTCAACTGCATTTTGAACACCGCCATTTGGGTCAACGTCGCAGTCAACCGCGGCTGCCCATGGGAAAGTTTTGGGTAAATTGCAATCAGAACGACGGCCGCGATCGCGACCAGGCAAAGCAGCTCTATCAGGGTGAGCGCTCGCCTGCCTGCAGGGACCGCCCGTCCCGGGAAATGTATCGAGCGGTGCATGGTGCGTTGCGTGGCCCAACAACGACAAGCGCCGCCACGCCGGGCCACTGACGCCCGGGACACCGCGAGACGACCTCCCGGCGTTGGCTGACGCGATTGGTTCGGCTTCCTCATGTCAGGACTGCCTGGGGTCCATGCGGGCCGGCGAATCGTAAAGGCACACCTCCCAATCCTCGAAGGGAGGCTCGACCTGCCACCCCGTGACATACTGAAGAATGTACTGCGCTGCTCTCCGCTCCGCGTGCTTGGCGTTGATCACCTGACCGGTTTCATCGAACTCCAGCACATTAGCGAAGATGGCGAAAACCTGCTCTAGGGCGCTGGGCTCCGTGAAAATGCAGGAGTAGTCAACGCCGTCCAGCAGGGGCTGACCGACGCTGCGGTTGGCAACCCAGTATGAGAACGTCCTCAAAGCGCCGCTTACCGAATGGCTAAGATGGGGCATACCAGTATGTCGCCTAACGATCAGCTCACCGGTGGCGCCCCCTCTCCGCCTCGCGCTTTGGCAGACGGCGCTACGAGGCCGCCATTCGGTGTAGCGTCTGGTTGGACATCAATGCCCTTCGCCTCTGACCAGACCCGAATGCCAAAGAGGCGAAGAACCAGCTCAACAACGACGAAGAAGATCGCGACTCCGATCACCACAGGAATCAGGATAAGGGCAACCGGGTAACGGCCAGTTGGAACATGATCCTTACCGTAGAGGACCACCCATGCAAACAAACCCATGCCCACGAAGACCGTGGCGAGGAACAAGAGCCGCCCTGGGAAGGTGAAGCATCGTAGCGGGTCCCGCCGTTGTGGTTCTTCGTTCATGGTAGCTTCGCTGTCCAACTTGTTATTAAACGAACGGTTCGTTTATTCAACTCACGTCGGCCATTGAAACGAGCCACCCCGCGCAGACGGAGGCCCAGGCCCCAGCGAAAACGGCTCGCTTGACCGCATGAAATGCAGAAACCCATAGCCCGAGCTTACGCCCCGGCTACGTGGGGTCAAGCACGTACCCGCAACCGGTTTGCTGCTGCCAAACGCCCTTGGCTTAACCCGCTTCCAGCGCGGGCAGGATGCCGTGCAAGCGCCCTTGGCCGGTCCGGGCAGCCGGGCGGCCAACCCCGTGTAATGGCGCCCCGCTCCGCGTTATAAGTTGGTGACAACGGCTCGGTTCGTTGTTCCCTTCCGAATCACCTCCGCGCACTGGTTCTTCTCCTGGTGCCCAATTTGGCCGGCAGCCGCCCACCCGATTGGGCGCCGCAATTGACGGTCGATATCAAGGCCCCTCTCCCGGTCTCCGGGCTGAGGGGCTTTTTGTTGGTTCGACGCTCGCCGCCTGGACTGGGCCGCCTTCTGCGACACCCAGCCCGCACCGAACAACGCCATCCTGGATTGTGCGGCCGAGGGGGGTGCCCTGACCGAGGTGGCCATCCGGCCAAACGGGAAGAGGTATTCCAGGCGGCGGTGTTGTTGGTGCAGCAGAACAAGCTGGTGGAGGCGTTGTCCCAGACGGACAAAGACGGGCGGCTCATTGCGGGACGCCAGTCGCGAATCTTTGGTTGTAACTTTTTCGTCGGATGAGGCTCAGTCTGGGAGAGAAGTGATGAAGTGCGAAGAACTACTCGTAATGCTGAACGAACACGTGGACGGCAGGGTGGCCCCGGCTGTCCGCGCGGCGTTTGAAACGCACCCGGCCGGGTGCCATCCCGGCCAGGTGGTGGTAGACGATATTCGCAAGACGATCACCCCTAGAAGGAGGGAAAACCTCGCGAATTGCCCATCGAGCTTCGCCAACAGCTCCACGCCGACCTGGCACGGCGTTGGAAGGAAACAACTGACACCGCCGGGAAAGCCGCAACCCCATGAAAACCCTCTCGTATTTTGACCAAGCCGCCGCGCAATGGGACGACAATCCGCGACGGGTGAACCTCGCCCGCGCGGTCGGGGCGGCCATCACTCGTGGCGTCCCCCTTCAGCCCGACTGGCGCGCCCTCGACTACGGGGCCGGCACCGGCCTGCTGACCCTAAGCCTCCAGCCGCGCGTGGCGTTCATGACCGCGTTGGACTCCTCCACCGGCATGCTCGCCAAGCTGGATGAAAAACTGGCCGCCGCCGGCATTGGCAATGTCCAAACCCGCCACTGGGACCTGGAGGCTCAGCCCTTCCCCGAGCCGGGTTTTGACCTCGCCGTCAGTTCCATGACCTTGCACCACCTCCGGGATGTGCCGCTGGTTTTCAAACGGCTGGCCTCCCTGCTCAAACCGGGAGGCTGGCTGGCCGCCGCCGATCTCGACACCGAAGACGGCAGCTTTCACACCGATTCCGTTGGCGTCTTTCATCGCGGCTTTGATCGGCTTCAAGTCGCCGAATGGCTAAAGGATGCTGGTTTCATCCGCATTGCCACGAGCGATGCCCATTCCTTAATCAAAACCGATGTCACTGGTCACGAGCGCGCCTACGGGGTGTTTCTGGCCGTTGGCCAAAAGGGCCGCGATTGAGTTGGTTTACCTCCTGGCACCGCATGAATCCCACTATTCTACTCGTCCTGGTTGCCGCTTTGGCGGCTTTCTTCATCCTGAAACGGGTCTCCTTCGTGTCCGCGGAGGCGGCCCAAAAGCTCCTGCGACAGGGGGCGATCGTCATCGATGTTCGCTCGCGCCAGGAATTCCAGGAAGGCTGCCTGCCGGGGGCGATCAATATTCCCCTGGGCGAATTGGGTGACGGCTTGCCGCGCCGTGTTAAGGACAAAAACCAGCCCGTGCTGCTCCATTGTCTGAGCGGCGGCCGCAGCGGCATGGCCCGAGGCCAGCTCAAACGCATGGGTTACGTGAACGTCTTCAACCTCGGGTCGCTGGCACGGGCTCGGAGAATCGTCGAGGGAAACCAATCCATCGGTGGTTGATGAGGCTCTGACTGACAACGCTTTCTGAATATGAAACATCATGCCTTGCAACATTTTCGCCGTCCTCCCGAACGCCTGAACTGCGCCCAATCGGTGCTCTATGCGTATCAGCAAGTCTCGGGGCATTCCGCCATTCCCCTGTCAGACATGCAGCCCTTTGGCGGTGGCCGCGCCCCGGATGGGCTCTGCGGCGCCCTCTACGCGGCCTGCGCGGTAGCTCCGGACAAAGCCGAGCGGCTGAAAGCCCGGTTTGTCGAAATCACCGGTTCGCTGCTTTGCAGGCAATTGCGGAAAGCCGATGAACATCCCTGCGAAGTCTGCGTGTCCACGTCGGCTCAGCTTCTGGAAAATGAACTAGGGCTAACCCCAAGGGGACCTGATGGTGGTGTCGGAGGGGTGTCGGCACCCCGCCGCTCGGGACTTGGCGGCGATCGCCAGCCGACCGGCGGGGCAGCACCGCCGGGCCAGAATTGCGTCCGAACCGTTGCCCGCGTCGGTTGAACGGTCGATAACCCGCCGCCCGCCCCGGTCAGGCTCAGTGGCCCGCTCCGGCCAGACCGGGAGGCAGGTCGACGCGATTGACCAGCCACGGATCGGCCAGCATCTCCTTGACGTTATGGTTGCGAGCCAGGCTCCACTTGCCGTCCCAGCTCATGAAAAACACCGTCCGGGGAAACTCCTTCCGCAAGCCCTCCAGGAACCGCCCGTAATCGTAATCGCCGGGTGGGTTCTGGGGTCCGTGTGGACCATACTCCGTAAAGCCGAACGGCTTCTCGATCCGGGCCACCTCGGCATAGCCCTTGATGTGCCCGGTGTCCACGGAGTCCGTGTAGGCATCCAGTCCCACCAGGTCCACGTAATGGTCGCCCGCATAATAGGCGGCGGTCTTGTCGCCGTGGTTGGGGCCATAGACCCAGAGGAGGTTATCCAGCCCCTTGGTCTGGCTCAAGTAGTCGAACATGTGCCGCCAAACCTTGATGAAGGTGTCCGGGTCCTTCGCCCCCCACCAGAACCAGCCGCCGTTCACCTCGTGGAACGGCCGCCACAACACCACCACCCCGGCGTCCTTGAGTTCCTGCAACCCGGCGGCAATCAGGTCCAGTTCCTGCATCCACCGGGTGTGAGTGTCGGTCCCCGGCGCGAGGAGGGTCTCCAGGTCAACGCCCTTGTCCCGAAGGCCGCCGCCCTTGGGATTGGCGGGGTTGTAGAGGTGGGCGCTGACGGTCACCAACCCGCCCGCCTTCCAATAGGCGATGGCGGCCTGGTTGGGCGCTTGAAAGGTCAGGCTCCCGTGGTCGAAATCGGCGTAATCGGTGCCCATCAACCCGGGCCACTGGCCGCTGCGCTCGTGGATCTCCTCCATGAGGCGCAGCGACGTGCCGCGGCCAAAACCGGTGAACTGGCCGGACACGAGCCGCTTGTCCTGCCGGGCACCCAGGCCTTGCAGGTAGTTGAGAATCGCCCTGGCCTTGGCGTTGGCCTTGGGGTTGGCAGGTTCCAGGGCGTGGGTCGTCAAGCTGGCGGCAAGGAGGGCGGGCAGAAGGACTCGGATCGAGATCGATTTCATCAAGGCTTGGATGATGGGCTTGTCGGCGGTATTCAATGCCAGCAAAGAATATCGGCAGCTCGCACCATAACCCTCGGCGAACCCTTTTGCACCTCCTCGGGCGGATTCACGTAGTAGTGGCTCTTGTGTTCAATCCCGGTGCCCAGACCATAAACGATTCGCGACCCATTCACCACCGGGACCGGTGCCGCCCGCGATGGTGATCGTGCCAATGATGATAGTGTAATGGAATTGGGCCTTCGCCACGGCAGGCAGCGCCAGGAGCACGAGCAGCGGCAGCAGTCGTGTGGCCCAGGCAGTGGTTAAACCCCCGGCACGATTTGGATAGGCATGGTCCGTTTTCATAATCCGTGGTCCGCAGTCCATGGCTTTGCCGCAGGCGCACGATTGAACCCATCCCGGTCGGCAGGGATCCGTTGGCGGGAGGGCAGGCGCCGACTCATTCACCGAGGTCGGCCGGGGACGGAGGATGGCGCCGCACGCCCCACCACGTCACCAACCCGGCGCCCGCGCATACCAGCGCCCCGGTCGCCACCGCCCACGGCACACCGACTGCCTGCGAGAGCAGGCCCGATTCGAGCCCGCCCACCGGCATCATGCCGCCAAAGACCAACGCCCATATACCCATGACGCGACCCCGCATGTCGTCCGACACGCTCATCTGGATGAGGGTGTTGGTGGTCGAGAAGTAGAGCAGCATTCCCCAACCGCTCACCGCCAGACATATCAGCGCGAGCGGATACCAGCGCACCACGGCCAACAGCAGCAGCATGGCCGAGAACAGCCACAGCCCGCCCAGGATGAGCAACCGTGGCCGCACCCGGCCGCCGTACGCGGCGACGGTCAGTGCGCCCAGGAGAGCGCCCAGGCCGTTGGCGCTGAGCAGTGCCCCGTAGCCACGCTCATCCACATGCAGGATGTCCGTCGCATAGGCGGGGAGCAGGACGGAGTACGACCAACCGAAGACCCCCACCACGGCGAAAAGCAGGAGCAGCAGGCGGACGCGCCGATGATTGGCCACGTAGGCGAAGCCTTCCAGCACGTGCCGTCCAGTGGAGCCGCGTTCCGCCGAGGGCACAAACCCGGGCAGGCGCATCATGAACAACCCCGCGATGACCGCGAGAAAGCTCAGCCCGTTCAGCAGGAAGCAGGGCGCCATGCCCGCGTGCGCCATGATCAAGCCCGCCACGGCGGGCCCCACGACCCGGGCGCCGTTGACGATGGAACTATTCAGCGAAATCGCGTTCATGAGGTGTTCACGGCTGGTCATCTCGACCATGAACGCCTGGCGGGCGGGCATATCGAAGGCCATCGCCAGTCCGCCGAACGCCGCCAGCACCAGGATGTGCCAGGGCTGGATGCGCCCGCTCCAAACCAAGCCCGCCAACACAAAGGCCAGGATCATCATCCCGCTTTGGGTGAACAAGACGACGGTGCGCTTCGGATGCCGATCGGCAACCGAGCCGCCCCAGGGGGAGATCAGCATGGGCAAAGACCCCACCGCGGCCACCGTCCCGAGCAGGACCTTCGATCCGGTCAATTGATACACGAGCCAGCCTTGGGCCGTATTCTGCATCCACGAGCCGGTCAGCGATACGAGTTGGCCCACAAAAAACAGGCGGAAGTTCCGGTGCTTGAGCGCGGCGAAGGTGTCGCGCCAGGTGGGGCCGCCCACCACCACACGCCGGGGCTGGCCCGTGACCTCCTGGGGGACACTGGCGACCTGGCCGGGTGCTTGAGTTCGTTCCACGGGCATCGCTGTCGGCGATGGGACTTTACGAGGACGGCGCGCCCAGATCGAGGCTGGTTTATGGAAGGCGGAACCAGGCGGGAGGCGAACCGGTAGCCGAGCCCCGGGTGTTAACCCACCGGCGCGGCGACCGTGCCCAACCGGGGCCTTCAGCCCAGTTGCATTACGCTCCACCTATGGCACACTTGGCGCGACATGAACGAAAATGCCAAACCCCGCCGAATGCGCTGGTGGATGCCGGCGTCCTTGATCGCCTTGGCGGGCGGCCTCGCTGTTTACTTGCGGTCCCGCGAGGTTCCGTTCCTGGAACCGATCCTCATTGCCATCGGCCTGTTAACGGCTCTGTTGCTCGGCTTCTGGTACGTCTTTTTCACCGATCTGCGCACGAGAACGCGATGGCTCTTGATCCTGATCGGTGCCGGCGGCCTCTTCGGGGTTTATTTCGGGATCGCCCGCTTGACTCGCATGGAAGGCTCGATCGGTGGCTCCGGGATTCCGCGATTGGTGTGGAAATGGACGCCTAAGCGAGAAGGGGCGGGAAGTCCGTTGAGGCTGGAATCGGCCGTAGGATCTGTGGACCGGCCGGCGGAACAGGCCGCGCCCCCGGACGGTGATTTCCCCCAGTTTCTCGGGGCAAATCGCTCGGGAGTTCTCACCGGGATTCCGCTGGTGCGCGATTGGGATCGCTCGCCGCCGAAAACCCTCTGGCGCCAGCCGATCGGCCTGGGTTGGTCGGCCTTTGCCGTCTCCGGCCAGCACGCCGTCACCCAAGAACAGCGCCGTGACGATGAGTTGATCGTGGGCTATGAAGTGCGGACGGGGCACGCGCTGTGGGCGCACACCAATCGCGTCCGCTTCAGCGAGACGCTGGGCGGCGACGGCCCACGGGCCACGCCGACGATCCACGGGGGACGTGTCTATGCGATGGGCGCCTCGGGCATTCTGGATTGTCTCGATGAGGCCACCGGCCAGTTGGTCTGGTCCCACGATGTTCTGGCCGAAAACCACCTATCCAACCTCGCCTGGGGCAAGAGTTGCTCCCCTTTGCTGGCTAAGGATTTGGTGGTGGTCACCGGCGGCGAACAACCCGCACAGAGCCTCCTTGCCTATGAGGCTGCCACGGGCCGGCCGGTCTGGAAAACTGGCCACGACGGCGCCAGTTATTGCTCACCAGTGCTGGCCTCCCTGTCCGGCCAGGAGCAGATCATCATGGTTAACGCCCACAGCGTCACCGGACACGCCCCCCAGAACGGCGCCATCCTGTGGGAATACGCTTGGCCGGGCGATTTCGCCAAAGCCACTCAACCGCTGGCGGTGGACACCAACCGGGTGTTCATTGCCGCCGGCTATGGCGTCGGCTGCGCGATGCTGAAGGTCCAGCCCTCCGGCTCGGGGTGGTCGGTCGAGGCCCTGTGGAAGAACCGCAACCTGAAGCCCAAATTCACGAACCTGGTTCGCCAGGGTCACTACGTGTACGGCCTGGATGAGGGGGTGCTTTCCTGTATGGATCTGGACCAGGGAAACCGGCTCTGGAGGGATGGTCGTTACGGCCACGGCCAGATCCTCCTGGTGGATGGCCTGCTGCTCGTTCAAGCTGAATCGGGTGATGTCGCGCTGGTGGAGGTCAGTCCTGAGCGGTCGCGGGAGACAGCCCGGTTTCCGGCGCTCCATGGCAAGACCTGGAACAACCCCGTGCTCGTGCGTGATTTCTTGCTGGTTCGCAACGACCAGGAGGCCGCCTGCTACCAAGTCAACACGTCTAAGCCGAATCCCTGAAGTTGCAGCGCATCCGCCTGATCGCCGGGAGGAACTCCTGCTATCCCCTCACGGAGTAGGCTCACTTCCATTGGTCCTGACCTTCCCCTAGTCAAAGGCCCGGAACTTTTCACCCACTCCAGGCTTCACCGAACGTCGAAATTCGTGATCGCCACCGGCTCACCGTCCGCCTTGAGAGTCGCGATGTAGGTGCCGCCTTTCAAGCCCCCCGGAACGAAGCAATGCGTCGTGCCGGAACGCATGAACTCGCTGGCGCTCCAGACCGTGTGGCCGGTGATAGCTTCCTCGAGCCACACCGTTCCAACCTGCTGGCCCCACCCGCAGTGCCTGGGCAGATGCACGATGATCGCGGGCTGATCGC
>Ga0316232_1005319_pt1 | contig 10306 bp, 7 predicted proteins | sample TBHtaG_FD_206006 | JGI IMG/M metagenome (GOLD analysis project Ga0316232, IMG submission 206006) | Freshwater microbial communities from Trout Bog Lake, Wisconsin, USA - TBH18025_13 | ecosystem: Environmental > Aquatic > Freshwater > Lake > Hypolimnion/Profundal zone | place: USA: Wisconsin... | reverse complement strand
GCTGGCCGAGGCGTCCCGCCTCGGCGAACTTTGCGCGTCGAGTCGCCGCAATGCACTGGGGAGACTGGAAGTCCGCGTCGGCGGGACGCCGACGCCAACACGCGAGACGCGTGTGCTCCCCGGATTCACGCTCCCGAACGCCCCGTCTTTCCGGTAGGTTCATTGGCAGCTTGCGAAGGATCTCACGGCAGGCCAGTTGGCGTTATGTCACTATTCACCGTTCTCGAAGCTGACAGCGCCGCCCGATGAGCCGTCCGTCCCGAGTACGTGCCGACTGAAACGAACGTCGCGATCGCCTCGTGAGATCCTTCGCAGGCTCAGGATGACAACGTTCGGGGCTCCGTTCTCACTCCTGCGCCCGATTTGCAAACTTGTGGGTGATGGAAAAGAATCTCCACCGCTTTCGAAGCGATTGGTCTCAGGAATTACCCAAAGTGTTTCCTGCGCCATCGACTCGTCGCTGTGGAGGCAAACAGGCCTCGCCGCAGTCCCTATAAGACGCTGGCGCGACCACAACGCGCCACGGCTTCGCCGCTCCGAATGGTCTCACGTCCATTCCAGGTAGAGGTCAGGAGGTCTGAGTCTCAGGATGACAACGTTCGGGACTCCGTTCTCACTCCTGCGCCCGATTTGCAAACTTGTGGGTAATGCAAAGGAATCTCCACCGCTTTCGAAGCGGTCGGTCTCAGGAATTACCCAAAGTGCTACCGCGCAGATTCGACGGCGGAAGCGATCGCGTCGGCGAGGCGCTGGCGGTGGGCCGCTATCAGGCAGCGGGCGCCTTCGCGGTTGTTGGTCAGGAAACCGCATTCGACCAGCACTGCGGGAATGCGCGACTTGCGTAAAACATAATACCGGTGCGGCTTGACGCCACGGTTCTCCTCGTTGGACACATTTTTCAAGAGGCGCGTCTGGATCTTCGCGGCCAGCGGAGCGGCTGCGGATTTGAAATAATACGTCTCGATGCCGGATGCGCTGCCGCGTGTCGCAGCGTTGAAATGGATGCTTACCAGGACTGCATTGCGCTGGGCATTGGCGATGGCCACGCGATCCTGCAGGGAAACAAACGTATCCCGGCTTCGCGTCATCACGGTGCGCAGACCGGCGTCGCGCAGGTCGCTGCGCAAACGGCGCGCGACGTCCAGGGCAAGATCCTTTTCGGAGATGCGCTGGCCCGGGATGCCGCCGCGGTCCTTGCCGCCGTGACCGGGGTCGATCACGACGGTGTTGAACGCGAAGGCGGACGTTGCGAAAAGGAGAAAGGAGGCAAACGCGGAGCGCGCAAACATGGGGTGTTAATCGGTGGGCAGTTCGACGGGCCTGTCGGAAATCTTGGGCACACTCTTTCCATTAGCAGAAGACGTGCCGAGTCCAGCAGGAGCGCTGGGATCGAAGAGTTTTCCGTTCTTGACGGCAACCACTCCGGAGGCGTCCCTGCCGAGAAAAGGGCGTGCGCTTTCGCAAAGATAAGGCTGGGATTCGGAAACCGCTCCGTCGGGGCCGATCACGGAATGGAGATAAGTTTTGGCATCGACGATTTGAAGCACATGGACGCGGTTGGAGGAATCCACGACCACCTCCGGTTCGTTTTTGTCGAGCAAGCGCCCCAGGGCGGCGGTGCAGTACACCGTCCCGGTGTCGGCGTCCTGAACGCGGGCGTAAAGTTCGTTGTTGTCGTAGCGCCGGAATTTCAGCAGCGAGATTTTCCGGTTGGAACCGGCTTCCGGCTGGCCTTCCGGAACGCCCACAATCTGCTGCCACACTGTCTTGCCCTCGCTGATCTCAATGTTTACCGGATTCGACTGGAAGAACTTGTCCATGAGGCCGAAATAGATCACCGCGCGGATTTTGTAGGGGCCGTAGTCATGCACCGGATAAAGGGTATTGAGATTGACGGTGCGCTTGATGGTTGAGCCAGCCGGGATGGTCATCGGGCTGAGTTGATAATTGGGGTTGAGGGCCGGCACCGGCATGCCGTCTTCGCGCAGGATATTGAAACCGAACCACTGGTGGCCGCCGTCATCGGCCAGCGGAAGATCGCGTCCGGCGAGGTTGGTCACGGCGATGGTGGCGATGAGCGGTTCGTAAGCGATGTAGAAGCGCCGCTTGAGGCTCAAGCTGACCTGAACTTGAGCGTGCAGGCATGAAGCGCACACCGCGAAAGCCAGCAGAGCGAGCAGAGCCCTGGCGAGGAACGGGCGCGAGCCCGTCCGATGTGATACAGGCGTCGCGCCCGTGGTCTGAATTGGGCTCGCGCTAACTTCGCGAGCCTCCGGTTCGGCAGGATGGCTGGCAGTAATATGCATAAACGGGGAGAAAGAAGACGCCGATGTTGACGGCGACGCGAACTGTACACGCATTTCGATCGCTGCGCATCACGGTTTTGGCGGCTGATCCGAAACACAACGGAAGCCGAGAAACTCAAGGCGCTCTTCAGGGTCCGCTTCGGCGAACCGACGGGTGATCTTTACATCGACCGTGTGATAGGAACCGCCGCGAATGACCGGGTGCGTGTGCGAAGCGTCCCAGGTGTCCACCCACTCGGCGACATTACCGGCCATCCCGATCACACCGAAGGGGCTTCTGTCCCCCTTAAACTCATCGACGGGAGCCCAGTAGGTGTAGCCATCGACCTTCCCGGCGCCATCGTCCTGAACGTCGTCCTTGTAATCGGCGCCCGTGTTGGCCTTCTTCGGGTCGGCATCGTTGCCCCAAGGGTATTTGTTGCCGGTGGTGCCGCGTCCAGCTTTCTCCCATTCCTCTTCGGTGGGCAGGCGTTTGCCGGCCCATTTCGCGTAAGCGTATGCGTCCCACCAATCGACCATGAAGACCGGGCAGTTCAAATCGATGGACCTTCCCTTGGTCGGTTTGCCGGCACGGGCATGGTCGTAATAGATCTCCCAGTCCCCCTTGCCGCGGCCCGGAACATGGGTGTGTCCCTCGGGTTGTTTGGGGTGATCGAATTTTTGCGGAGTGGACGAGCTCTCGTAAGCATCCAGAAACCGGGCGTATTCGCCGATGGTCACCTCGTATTTGTCGATCCAGAAGTCGGGCAGTGAAACCCGCTTGTTGCTTTCACCGAGGAGGAACGGCCCGGACGGAATTTTGACCATCTGGTTGAGGTTGCGCTCGTTGCTGCGGATGAAGTTGTAATAGAAGAGATACACGCCCACGCCGAGCATGACGCCAATGCTGAGAGCCGTAATGATGAGGGTGCGCTTCTGCTGTTTCTTGGTCTGCTCGACCGCGCGCACGGCAGCCTGCTCCTGAGCGGTCAGTTTGACGGCATCGACCGGTATCACTTTCGGTTCGAGCGCCTTGACTGCCTGCAACAACGCGCCCCAGGATTGGAACCCTTGCTCGCCGCCGAACGCCATGCGCACCAGCATTCCGCGCAACCCCGGGTCGATTGGGACGCCGTTGGGCAGCATGCCGCCGATGATCCGCGACAGCGTTGAAATGTCCGTTGCGATATCGGGCAGCGGTTCGCCGGGCAGCGTCGCGATGTTGGCCATGTGCGGGCGCCCGTCCTTGCCGATATAAATACGCTGGGCTTCGAGCGGGCTGTGGGAAATCTTTTGCTGGTGGAGATAGGAGAGGCCTTCGGCGACGGTCTTGACAATTTTCAGGGCCGCCGGGTCGTCGATCTGCTGGCCCTGGCTTCTCATCTCCTCAAGCTGTGCGCCGTCAACGTACTCGTAAGTGTAATAGGTATGGCCGCTGGCATGGCCTCCTTCATAGACGGCGAGAATGGCGGGGTGCTTGACGCCTGCCTGCGCCTGTGCGAGTGCAAGGAAGCGTTCTTTGGCGGTGGGATCCTGCTCCTGGCGGCTCTCTGAGAGAACTTTCATCGCGACCGGACGCGCCATGGAAGTTTGCACCGCCACATAGATCGGTCCCCATTCGCTGTCGCCGATTTTCCAGATGATATTGTAATTGCCGATTTTTCGGTTCAGCAATTCGTCGCTCGAAAACACTTCTTCGTCGATTTCGGCAACAGGGGCAGGCGTGGCGACGGGCGGGCGTGCCGCTGGTGTTGCCACCGGAACCGCGGTTGGAACAGCAACCGCCGTGGGTGTTGAAGGCCGCGCCACCGGTGTTGCCGCCGGAACCGCGGTTGGAACAGCAACCGCCGTGGGTGTTGAAGGCCGTGCCACTGGTGTTGCCACCGGCACCGCGGTCGGAACGGCAACCGCCGTGGGTGTTGAAGGCCGTGCCACTGGTGTTGCCACCGGTACCGCGGTCGGAACAGCAACCGCCGTGGGTGTCGCCGCACGTGCCACGGGTGTTGCCACCGGCACCGCGGTCGGAACAGCAACCGCCGTGGGTGTTGAAGGCCGTGCCACTGGTGTTGCCACCGGCACCGCGGTCGGAACAGCAACCGCCGTGGGTGTTGAAGGCCGTGCCACTGGTGTTGCCACCGGCACCGCGGTCGGAACAGCAACCGCCGTGGGTGCCGCGGGGCGCGCCACTGGCGTTGCCACCGCGACGGCTCTCGGCGTCGCAACCGCTGTGGGCGTCGCAGGTCGTGCCACCGGTGTTGCCACCGCAACGGCTCTCGGCGTCGCAACCACCGTGGGTGCCGCAGGTCGTGCCGTCGGTGTTGCCACCGCGACGGCTCTCGGCGTCGCAACCACCGTGGGCGTTGTCGGTTGGGCCACCGCAACCGGTCCGGCGCTGGGGCGCGCGACAGGCACGGCGACCGCCGAGACCGGACGGGGGGCGGGAATCGCAATCGGAATCGAGCCGGTCCGCGCCCTGGCGGGCTGAGGAGCGGGCGGCGGCAATTCCTGCTGGATTCTGGCCACCTCGGCCAGCAGCGTCTGAGCATCGACCGGCTTGAAAAAGACGCTGCAGCCCTGCGTGTATTCCGAGTAAGCGCTCAAATCGTATCCCGAAAGGAAAATCGTCCGCATGGAGGGATACAACAGCCGCAACTGAGCATTGAGGGTGAAACCGTCGACCGGCTCCATCACCACGTCGGAGATCAAGAGATCGACCCCTCCCGCGGATTGTGCGTTTTCGATGGCAAGGGCGCCTCCGGTGCCGATAGTGGTTTCGCAAGCGGGATTAAGCTTGAGAATTCCGAGCAGCGTCCGGAGCACTGTGGGATCGTCGTCAACCAGGAGGATCTTCATTGCGGTAAGTCTGAGTTTGGCGGTGTCGCAGAGTCTGAGGTGGGCAGTGTCGAAGGCGCCGGGAACTGGTTCAACAGTCTCGCCGGCTCCGCAAACACCGCGTTTAATCGCTTCTTATAATAGACTCGCACGATATAGCCAAAATAATTCCTGCGTTCCTTCGTCCGGGAATTCAGTGGGTCCAACTCCGGCTGGGCGTATTCGACCTCCAACACCTCCCGTTTGCCGTTGGCCCAGTCCACCGGGGAGGTGACCCACGAGGAGGCGACGTTGGCGTCGGTCTCCACCAGGCTGCCCTTGAGTTGCTCGTAAAAGAAGACCTGAATGACTGTGTCGCGAACATCGACCCGCACTCCGGGACGCGCGGCAATGGGGACGCGCAGCTTGAGGCGGCGCAGCGGCTGGCTGTTGCCGGTATCGTCCACCGTGCCGACATCCCCGAGCGACAGCACTGGGGCGGCAGCCTGCGCGCCCTCTTCGCCCGCCGGTCCCCCGGTGAGCGAAGCCTCCCCCGGGGCCGATTCCGCCGAGGATGGCAGCTCGAGCGCGCGCAATTTGGCTTCCGCTGCGGCATAGTAGATGCCCGCGCTCTCGCCCATTTCGTAAATGCGCCGCCATTGCTGGACGGCCTTGTCGGTCAGCCCCATCTTCTCGTAAGTCATCGCCATCTCCGAGGCGATCTGCATATTTCGGGGGGAAATCACCTGCGCTTCCCGCAATCGCGTCAATGCCGTGCTCGTATCCCCCCGGTCGCGCAAAGTGCGCGCGAGGTTGATGAGGTCGTTCAACCGCGCCTCCGGGGTTACGAGACGCCGCGCGGGTACCGGAGTGGGACGCGGCAGGCTCGCCAGGAGCCGGCGTTCCGCCTCGGCAGCCAGCGGATCGGCGGTATCGGGAGTCGCCGAGGGCGAGGCGGCGGGATTCGCCCGGGGGACGGCGACCTTTTCCGCAGGTGCTCCCGCTTTGAGTGCGACGATAGCTGCGGCAGGGTGTTTTAGCCGCCAAATCAGCGCGCCAATCTGGCAGAACGCAACCAATCCCAGGATCGATATCGACACCAAAAACGTCTTGCCGACAGAATAACCCGGCAGCGGGGGCGCGCTTGGCGCGCTATCTGCGGAATGGCTTGGCATTTTTCTGTGGGGACGATGAAAGATCCATGAAACCTAGACCGATAAGACTGGTGCGCGTGACTGTCAACGGACTCCCGCTGATTTCGAGGCCGCCGCCGAAACCAGCGCGTGGCACGCGTGCGCTCCCTAATGGTTGGGTAATGGTTGGGGAAGAAAACACATTTCCTGTTGAACTTGCCCGCGAACGGCGGCATTCTGGCTGTGTGATCCACGCAAATTATCCCGGCAAATTGATTGCGGTCGAGGGCCTCGACGGCTCGGGAAAGAGCACGCAGATCTACCTGGTCAAGCGCTGGCTCGAGCTTCAGGGGTCGCGAGTTTATTTCACGGAATGGAACTCGTCGCTTCTGGTCAAGAAAGCCACGTCGAAGGGGAAAAAGCGCCAATTGCTTACCCCGACCACGTTCTCCCTCATCCACGCCACCGATTTCGCCGACCGCTACGAACGCCAGATCCTGCCGCTGCTGCGCGCCGGTTTCCTCGTCCTGGCCGACCGCTACATCTACACCGCCCTCGCGCGCGATTCCGTCCGCGGGGTGGACCCGGACTGGGTGCAGCAGATCTACGGATTCGCTGTGCGTCCGGACATCACCTTCTTTTTCGACGTCCCCTTGCATGTCTCCCTCAACCGCATTCTCGAAGGCCGGCCCACGCTGAAATACCACGAAGCCGGCCTGGATATGGGGTGGTCCGCAGACCCCTACGAAAGCTTCCGCATTTTCCAGGGGAAAGTGGCCGAACAATACGCCGCGCTCAAAGCCAAGTTTCACTTTACGTGCATCGACGCAACGCGGGAAATCCACGATCAACAGACCGAGGTGCGCCAGATCATCTCCGAACGCATCGACCTCCCGGGCTTCAAACGATGAAAAACGCCAAATTCTTTGGAAAACCGCTGCCGGAACTGCACGAACCGCAGTTCCCGGGACGCCTATTTGTGATTGAAGGCCCTGACGGCTCGGGACGTTCCACCCAGATCGCCCTGCTGAGCGAATGGCTGGAGGCGAACGGTTTCGCCGTGCGTGTGATGGGGCTTCGCCGTTCAAACCTCGTCAGCGCCGAACTGGAACAAGCCAAGCAAGGCAACGTGCTGACCCGCACCACGCTCAGTCTCTTCTACGCCACCGATTTTTACGATCAGCTCATCAACGACATTGTGCCGGCGCTTCGGGCCGGGTTGATTGTCCTGGCCGATCGCTACGTCTATACCCTTATGGTGCGGGATACTGTTCGCGGCGCCCGGCGTGACTGGGTTCGTAATCTTTACAGCCGTGCCATCGTGCCCGACGCTGTCTTTTACTTCCAAGTCAGCGCGCGGAACCTCGTCGAACGCAATTTCCAGAAGAACGCCACGCTGGACTACTGGGAAAGCGGCATGGATCTGGGCCTTTCCCGCGACGTGTTCGACAGCTTCACCAAGTATCAGCGCATGATGCAACTGGAGTTCCGCCAACTGCTGGACGAATACGGGTTCGAAGTCGTCAACGCCAACCGCGCCCCGGCGCGCATCCAACTCGATCTGCGTCGCAAGATTGGGCTTATGCTGCAAATCGGCCAGGAGTCGCCGTCGCAAGCGGGCGAGTCCGAAAGCGCGACCGAAGCGACCGGCGTCGCCGAGGCTGCGAGCGTTGCGGAGGGACGGGAACCGGTCGCCGGCCTGCGGCGGAGCGGGTAACACGAGTCCCGCGGTATTTACGAAAAAGCTCTCCAAGGTTGCATTTGACGAGGCCCCGGCCTAGGAATCGGGCGATGCCTCTCTATCGCCGAACCCTGGCCTATTTTCGCCCGTTCATGGGCCAGACGCTGCTGGCCACCGCGCTGACGCTGATCTCGATCGCGTTCAACCTGCTCAAGCCGTGGCCGTTCAAGTACATCGTCGATGGCGTGCTGGCGCCGAACGACGCCGCTCACCGGCAGGCGCACGCCGAGGTTGCGCGCTGGCTGGGGGCGGTCTCCCCGTCAACCGCGGTGCTCGTCCTGTGCATCGCCATCGTGCTCTTCCATTTCCTGGCGGGCGTCGTCAATCTGGTGACCAATGTGATTTTCGTGCGCATCGGCTTGCAGGCGTTGCTGAAGATGCGCACCGAACTCTATGCGTATTTGCAGTCCCTGCCGTTGAAGTTCCACGATTCCCGCCGTTCGTCGGATTCCAGCTTCCGCGTGGCATACGATTCGCAGGCGATCCAGACCATTTACAACAAGGGGTTCTCGAACATCTTCCAGTCCGTCATAACGTTGGTCAGTACGTTTGCCGTAATGGTGGCGCTCGACGTGAAACTTACGCTGATTTCCCTCGGCATCGTCCCGTTCATCATTTTGGCCATCCGCCACTTCGCGCTTCGCATCCGGACGGAATCGACGACGATCCAGGAACGGGAGAGCGCGGTGCTGACGGTGGCGCAGGAGGGGCTTGCTTCGGTGCGGATGGTTCATGCCTTTGGGCAGGAGGACCGTGAAGTCCGGATGTTCCACCAGAGCGCCCGGCAAAGCCTGGAGGCCAATCTGCGCCTGACTGGCACGTCGATGAGTTCGGCGCTGGTCATTGGCACGTTGATGGCGTTCGGCACGGCGGCGATGTACTGGATCGGTTCGCTGCATGTGCTGGGCGGCACCCTGCAACTGGGTACGCTGCTCGTGTTTGCCTCCTACCTGACGATGCTGTACCAACCGCTGGAAGCATTGACTTACACGGCTTGGGCGTTGGAAGGGGCGGCCGCCGGCATGCAACGCTGCTTCGAAATTCTAGACCGCGAGGACGACGTGAAAGACGCGCCGGATGCCGTGGAGCTTCAAGCAGCCAAAGGAAGCATCCGCATCGAGAACGTCGATTTCGGGTACGACGACCAGCGGATAATCCTCAAAGGCGTCAGCGTTGAAATTGCGCCAGGGCAGACGGTGGCGTTTGTCGGGGGCACCGGCGCGGGGAAAAGCACGCTGCTGTCGCTGGTGCCGCGGTTTTACGATCCGGCCGCCGGGCGCGTCTTGGTGGACGGCCGGGATTTGCGCGCGCTCAAGAAGAAATCGCTGCGCAGCCAGATCAGCATCGTCTTGCAGGACACGCTGCTTTTCTCGACTACCGTCCGTGAAAACATCGCCTACGGGCGCCCGGAGGCCACCGAGGAGGAAATCGTGGAAGCGGCGCGGCGGGCGCAGGCCCACGACTTCATCATGGCGATGCCCGACGGCTACCGCTCGCAAGTGGGCGAACGCGGCGGCCACCTCAGCGTGGGTCAACGCCAGCGGCTCGGCATCGCGCGCGCGTTCTTGAAGAACGCTCCCATCCTGCTGCTGGACGAACCCACCTCCGCCCTCGACCCGACCACCGAAGCCGCCATCATGGAGACCATCGCCGACTTGATGCGCGGCCGTACCACTCTGATCGTTACCCATCGCATCGCGACGATCCACGCGATGGAAAAAATCGTCGTGCTCAAGAACGGATGCGTGGTTGAACAGGGGCGCGGCCCGGAGTTGGTGGCGCAAGGCGGGGAGTACGCAGGGTTGTATCGGTCGGCGAATTTGGGGTGAGGACTTCTCTTGCCATCCAGTTCGAAAATGCACGATGGGGGCCATAGGCAATGCGAAGCTTTTGGGCTGCATATGCGGTGCGATAGCGGCCTGCGCTAATCCATCCGGACGCTTCAACACACGAGCCCGCCTCCATCCAGTGCTTCTATGAAAGGAAGTGACAACTTCGCGGGATTGGTTTTTCAGCCCCGAGCAAATCCCGCAGCGAATCGGGTATGAGGAGTGAGGCCAGAAAAAGGCCAGAAGAAAGTGGTTGCCTCGCATTCATAACTACCGATAGGCGTTTATAGGCGCAACCGCCTTGGTTTCGGGCACGGCAGAGCGAAAACCCCAGACCAGATGCGGGCGCTCTTGAAAGCCGCTGCCGAAACGCCGGTCGTTCTCCGGTACCTGGTTCTCGGCGGCTTCTTCGGGCTGCGTCCCTCGGAAGTCGAAAAGCTGCGCTGCGAAGACATCGATCTGGAGCACGCCGAAGTCCACGTGCGCAACATGAAAACTGCCAAGCGC
>Ga0316232_1005314_pt1 | contig 10312 bp, 18 predicted proteins | sample TBHtaG_FD_206006 | JGI IMG/M metagenome (GOLD analysis project Ga0316232, IMG submission 206006) | Freshwater microbial communities from Trout Bog Lake, Wisconsin, USA - TBH18025_13 | ecosystem: Environmental > Aquatic > Freshwater > Lake > Hypolimnion/Profundal zone | place: USA: Wisconsin... | reverse complement strand
CTATGTTATTTGGTGATGATCACGATTATACTGGTGATAATATGGAAGAAGCTGAATTTGGGCAATTACAAGCTATCCACAATAATATGAATCATATAGCCGCAGTTCAAAGAAAACTTGCCGAACAAGCGGCACAACCAAGCCTTACACACTGCGAAGAGTGTGGTGATGAGATTCCTAAGAAACGTCAGGAATTAATCCGAGGTGTACGTCTTTGTGTTTATTGTCAACAGTTGCATGAGCGTCGCTAATCTATATATCAAATATTGTAATCCTAACAATCTACTAGACACCTTTACATTACAATATCACCTAAGAGATAATGCTTTTGTTCCTAAGTGGTGTGAAAGACTAGAATCAGCACAGGCCAAATACTCTATCGACGACCTTAATCGTTTTTATGGATTTGGTTCAATGGAAGAACAAAGCCAAGCCGCTGTTAGTCGCATTAATAAATGTATTAAAATTATCAATAACTCTGAAAAGATCATTGATAGAAAGTTAAATGATATTTTTGATCAAGATACACTAAATTATCTACATCACATTTTTGAAATTTATCACGGGTTATTAGATCAACAAACACATGAGTTTTGGCAACGTGCTCCTAACCCAGTACGCTGTGCGTTAGCAGATCTAAATATTTTAGTGCATCGATGTGAAAGTATACAACGTGGTGCGTCTCCTAGACATGTAGTAACATATTATGGGATACCTAAGGATAAAATATTAGATATCGATGATTACGAATACTTCACTGACAAAGTTAATTTTGGTACAGTGTATTTAAATTATGTAGAAATTGGCAAGACCTTAGAAGATTTAGCAGTTGACAATGATCAATATATCAGCGATGAAGCATTCCAGCCATTTCGCCATTATTCGGCAGATTTCAATGTAAAATTTTGGTCCAATACTGATAGACAAATTGAGTCAAAAAATGCTATAATAAAAGAATATTACAATGCTAACGAGAAATTCTTTAAAAATAGAAAATTATCATGGGGGCATAAACATTTAATATCTGGTTCAATACCCTTAGCAGATTTAACCTACAATGGTAATAAAAAAGAACTACTAGAAGAATTAAAAACCCATCAACATGTAGCCAGTGTTGATTTAATATAAAGGATAAGAAATGCCAAATCTAGTGCCGATGGTGCTCGAACGTACCAGCCAAGGTGAACGTAGCTATGACTTATATTCACGCTTGCTTAAAGACCGTATTGTTATCTTAGATACAGATGTCAATGAACATTCAGCTAGTCTAGTCGTGGCACAGTTATTGTTCTTGGAAAGCGAAGATTCCAGCAAAGACATCCTTTTCTATATCAACAGTCCAGGTGGTGTCGTTACTGCTGGCATGGCTATCTACGATACCATGCAATTCATCAAACCCGATGTCAGCACTATTGTAATGGGACAGGCCTGTTCTATGGGCAGTTTGTTAGCTACAGCTGGTGCGGCAGGTAAAAGATTGATACTACCCAATGCACGCCATATGATCCATCAACCGTCGGGCGGCGCCGGTGGGCAGGCCACAGACATGGAAATACAAGTCAACGAAATCCTTAAGATGAAACAGACCCTGACCCAAATCTATGTTGACCATAACAGCAAGGCCAAGACCTACGAAGAGCTCAGAAACGACATGGAACGTGACTTTTTTATGAGCGCAGATGAAGCTGTAGAATATGGGCTAGCTGATGAAATCATCACTAAGAGATAATGCTCAAAGACACATTTTGTTCCAGTCCATGGTTCCACATTAGAATAAATCCCCAAGGTGATTATTTGCCTTGTAGATGGAGTTCTTGCCAGGAAAAAACTTTACATAATATAGCCAATACTACTATTTCAGAATACATAAACTCATTAACGATGTCTAATCTGAGATTAGAATTGTTAAATGGGTTAGAACCAAAAATATGTAGTTCTTGTTATTATGAAGACAGCCAAGAAAAAGTCAGTGGTCGTCAACGCCAACTGCTAAAAAGTGCTATCGATTTAAAAAATTTTACCAAGACCTTTTCAGCTAGCCCTCATTGGGATAGATTTTCTTATAGTGTCACTCATCAGGGATTAACAGATCAACAACCTGTAGATTTACAAATTGATCTCGGCAATACCTGCAACAGTGCCTGTATTATGTGTAGTCCAATATACAGCAGTAAACTATCTGTAGATTACGTTAAACTTAATAAGATAAATCCCGATTTATTTGCAAAATATCCTAGACTGTCCAATTGGGCTGATGATGACCAATTGGTCGATAAATTCATTAACGAATTATCACAAATACCTAATTTACGTTATATACATTTCCTTGGTGGTGAAACACTATACTTAAAAAGTTTTTACGTTATATGTGATCGGTTGATTGCATCGGGTCTTGCAAAAAATATCAGTGTTGGAACCACAACCAATGGTACCATTTATACGCCCCAATTGGAATATATTATTAAAGAATTCAAACATGTACATTTAGGATTAAGTATAGAATCATTCCATCCAGTGAATGATTATATCAGATATCCCAGTGACATCAATCAAATAACAACTAACATTAAAAAATTCCTGCTTCTACGTAATCACACAAATCTGCATGTATGTTTAAGAATAACACCTAGCATACTCAGTATATTCCATTTGGATTCAATTTTTAAATTTATGTTAGATAATAAAGTAACGGCAGAAAGTTGTGATATTTTACACACACCAAGTTGCCTACGCATCGAGCTACTGCCACTTGAGTTAAGACAAGAAATCATCGCAGGCATCGATCAGTTGATAGATAATCATGGATTAAGTGAACCCAACGAAGTTATTGTTAATAGACGGCGCGAAGACCTGACTGATCCCGTAATAAGTTCTATAATTTTTGAATATCAAAATTTTTTAAGAACATATGAAGCTCCTACTAATGTTGACGAAGAAAGATCTAATCTAGTTAAATTTTTACAGGCATTTGAAAATTTACGTAATAATAATATATTAACTTATCTACCTAACTATGAAGAATTTTTACGAAGCCACGGTTATTAAACCAACCCTACATGTTAAAATGGTTTTAGAACTACGAGCTGTTGGAATATGTCCTTGTCAGATTAATGTCAACGACAGTCTTGAATTCTATGGTGATCTTGTAGGCAACAATATGTTTATTAAAGAACTGCCTCTGACAGATTCGTTAACCATCAGAATAACTGTTGATAGAGAACACCCGCAGGCCATTGAAATAACCAATTTGACTATAGATAATCATGAAATTTTACCAAAGTACCTAGATCATGCTAAACCACCAACTAACTATTTGGATTTTACAGGTACTTGGACCTTTGAAATACCTAACTTTTATCCTTGGTACCATGCGATCACTGGGCAAGGGTGGATAGCGTAAGTCATTGATTTAAAACAACTAATATTTTCCATTTTCTGCTATATTTTGGTTGACAAAACAACCAAAATCCTGTATAATACTACGTATAGACAATAAGAAAAAGGAGCAATAAATGGATATTCAAGCGATTCACAATGAAGCACGTCAAGCGGCGATCCAAGCTGAAAATAACTTTTTAGCCAAACATGGCGACATGGCCTACTGTGGTTTTGCCTGGGTCGATGTTTACGTAGATCGTACCAACTCAAAAGAAGCCAAAGAGTTACTCAAGATCGGATTCAAGAAAAGCTGGAGACCTAAGTGTTTAAATCTCTGGAGCCCAGGTGGTTACAATGGCCAAAGCATGGACGTCAAAGAGCATGGTGCTACGGCCTATGCCGCAGTGCTAGCCAAATATGGATTCCGTGCTTACATGGGTTCACGTGCTGACTAACTTTAAGGAGATGACAATGAGTTCACAAGTATTAATTGAAAATTTAAAGGCTAAAATATCACTGCTAAGTGATGATGATTTGGAAGCAAAATTTGAGCTTTATCGAGACCTAAGATCTCGTAGTGTTCGCGACGAGATTTACCTTGAGCTACTGGCTCAAGCATTAGATGAACGCGAACGTAATTCTAAGGAGTATGCGTAATATGTCAACGACAACAGCGTTTTTTACCGGTCTAGCCATCGGTGCAGTAACAGTAGATTTTCTTTGGGCTTGGAAAATGGGCATCGTTACCCTGTTTTGGTCCAAAGTAACCAGAAAATATAACCAAATTTTCAGGAAATAATTGGTTGACAACCAAACCAAAAGGTGCTATAATACATAGTATGAACAATAACAAATACAGTAATTTATCAAGAATTTGTGATGGCAACATCACTCCGGAAACACTTAAATCAGTGTTTGTGGATTTAGAATTTCAAACTACTGCCGTTAAGCAGGAATTTTGGGAGTATATGTTTGAGATGGGGAAAAACTTTGGAGATATCCAAAGTTTCGTAGTTCAAGATAGACAACAAGAGGAGAGCAATTATGAAGTTTGATGTCATGTATAAAGTGTACGACAATGCAAATAAAAATACCTCAACTGGTCCTAGTCATTATAACATGGTAGTTGAAGCAATCAATCAATCTGCTGCGGAACAAATGGTTAAGAACATGAATGGTAGTGATCGTACAGACATCGTCAGATGTATGCAACTTTTTAATTAATCTCTTATAACAGAAAGGAAACAACATGTTTAAAATAACAGGTATTTCAACATTGAATGGTAAGACTAAGGTTCGTTTCGCTAATGATCTAGTTAGCCGTGTTAAAATCCTTAACAAGGATGGTCACACAGACATTAACCTAATTGAATTGCCAACTGCAATGTCAAAACAAGATGCTGTTAAGCATTTGAAAACTACTGACTTGTACACTAAGTTTGCGGCGGCAATTGATGCGGCAGATGAAAAGTACAATTCATTAGGTACTGTTAAAGTTACCAAGCCAAGCCTAGAAGCAATCAAGGCTCGTGCTGGTATTGAAACAGAAGTAGCAGTTAACGCTTCTTAATTGAAGAGTGAGGAAGGAAAAGGTCCTTAGGGGCCTTTTCTCTTTATAAATAGTAGCATGGAAACTGAAAAAATCAATGACAATGAAGTTCTAGAACTAACAGAACCATTTGAAGGTCAACAACAACTGAACAAGTCAACAGGTGAAGTTGAAGTTTATCGCAATGGTGATTGGACAGCCCGATGAGTCATTTTGGTATGTTTTTTCTAGCAGGTGTGGCTATTATCATAGCCTGTGTCATGCTAGACGAATTCCTAGAAGCCTATGATGAATGGCGCAAGGATATCGACGATGAATCATAAACGCAAGCGTCCAAAGAATAAACGTGCTGGTTGCTTGATGTGTAAGCCACATAAGATGAATGGCGTTAATAAAGATGTACTTGGCCACACAGGTTGGAGCAAGTTAAAGAACACGATCCTAGCAAAATTGGATCTAAAAGAATTGTTGTAAGAAGCGAGTCCAAAAACGGGCAAGACGCCGGGGCAGCGCCGGCCACCTCCACCTAAGTGTTTTTGAAAAAGAATTTTTAAATGGGGGTGCAACAGTATCGATTGACGGCTTAGTAGGCAAGTGGACAACACGAGAGGCGATGGACGTAATCCAAGCAAAATCCGTAAATGCAAAAGCATCTACACTTGGTACTGTTAAAGTAGCAATGGGCCGTAACTTCCGTTTTGGCTCACGTACTGAGGCAGTAGCGGCCTAAAAAACCGCAACCACGGGGTAGCTATACCTTGTCACCCAAAATAGTAGAAAGCCCTTAATTGGGCTTTCTTTTTGACTAAATTTTGGTTGACTTTTGGTTGTAATGATGTTATAATTATACTATAAACAATAAAGAAAGTGAAAAATAATGAGTAAAATCATTGAGCAATTTAAAGAAAAAATCAAGTTTACAGACCATGTTTACATTACTGAAAGCCGTAAAGGTGGTAAGTCAACTATTCGTACTAACAATGATACCAAAATGCCCAAAGGTATTTACACACTTTGGCTAGAAGGCACTGAAGATACGCCAGGATTTGGTATGCTATATCTAGGTATTTCAGGTGCTGACCGTCAGACTGCCCGTGAAGGTGTTAAACAACGTTGGTTAAGCCATGCGTTTAAACTAACTGGTATCAGTATGACAGAACGAACAAGTGGTAATCCTAGCAAGGGTGGTCGTGTGCAGGATACCAAAGAGTTTGCTTCACTACGCAAAGACCTATATGATCTAGGCTATGACTTAGATACTATTCTAGACAAACTGTATATCCGTTTCATTAACCTAGAAGGTGTAGGTAAAGAAAAGATTGCGGCTATGGAAACACGTATTCTTGAAACTCGTATTGCCAAAGGACAATGTCGCCTTAATGGTGCTAAACGTCGTCCAGCATTGTCAATTGAAGAACTTAATTATTTTGACAGTCTGTAATGCGAATCATAAATATTATTGTAACAACAAATACCTTGTCCCATGCATTGGGAACATTGTGTAAAAGACACCAAGGAGAAAATTATGTCTAACGCTATACCGCAGTATGCGGAATCACTTGTCACCAATAGTCACGGTCGCCAATATTGGATCTATACCGATGACGTATTTTATCAACAACGTATCGCCAACGCAGGACCTTATCAAAAGAAAAACTTGATCCGCTTACGTGATCTTAAATCTAATGCTCGAACAGTCATTGACGTGGGTGCTAACATTGGTATGAACACCATTGAATATGCTACCTGGGCTCGAGAAGTTCACAGTTTTGAACCCACAGCACAGACTTATAGTATGCTAACACGTACTATCGCACTTGCTCAAGCACAAGGTAACAGTGCCAAAGGTTGGTATCCAGATGCCGCCGGCCGTGATGGTCTAGCTGATACAACTGTTACTGGTAAGATTACAACCTATGACGTAGCACTAAGTTCATCAGCAGGTACCAGTCAGATCATTATCAAGAAAGACAATGCAGGCCACAATTACTTGGATAACCTACATTTACCTACACGCACAGGCAAGGTGCGTACACGCCCAACTGAGCCACCCACCCAAACAGTGGTATTGAATACGTTGGACAGTTATGGCTTCACTGATGTGGACATCATCAAAGTGGACGTAGAAGGACACGAGTTTGATGTGGTACAGGGCGCAGAACAGACTATCCTTAAATACCAACCTGTAGTACAGTTGGAAATGGTCGAGCATCAGCCCATACGTTTCAATTGGAACTGCCAGATGATCTATGATTGGTTTTATGATCGTGATTTCGTTCCAACACTCAGTGATGGTACACTAGCAGGCCGTAAGTGGCACAAGTATCCACGTGAAATGGAACGTTTCTTCGTACACAAAAGCCAGCTAAATCTTAATCCAGCTGATTACTTGTTTGAAGTTGAAGAAACAACAGAAGAAGAAGATCGTCCATATTGGAACTATGTACCACCCGCAAGAGAAGTAAAAACTGATTGACATCAGTTAGGATTTATTATATACTAGTATTTGTATAGTTGGTTCTATACAGTTTAATTAACCTTTGGATAGGAGAAGTATATGCAAGCAGAAATGACCGTGCCATCTTTTACTGAAAATATAACAGTCAATGATGGACAATTAGTTCAATTAGCAGATCAAAAATATCCTAATACAGGATACCCAGACAGAGTCAAGGCTGATTTTGGAGACAATCTCGAATTAGTGTTTGGCCCTAAAAACATCAGAGTAGACTACAGACAACTGTCACAAAAAGAAGTAACCGAACGACTAGCCATGATACCAGAAAAACTATGGGTAGATCAGACCCGTGGTGGTATGCTGAGTTTATTAGACAGTTGGATGTTGGCTTTAAAAGCATTAGCTGACAGTAAAGCACTTTGGGGAATCGACTTTCCGTTACTTAATATCATGCCAATGGAAGGTTGTGTCAGATATAAAGTCGAGGATTGTTGGTTAAACTACGGTAGCCAACGTATATTTTATCTACGCCACGGTATCCAGATCGTGTTTAAGTTTGATCCTTGGTCAGTGTTTAATGCTATCGGTAGAAAAGACAGCACTGGTAAGATTTATATCAACGACGGACAGCATCGTACAATGGCCTGTTTGTTCTTTGGTTTAAGATACATGGCAGTATTAACACGCACCAGCGATGAGGTTACTGTAGACATCGACCAATTCTGCGCACAAAATGTAGATAATCTACCAACTGAACCCTACGATAATTATCGTAATCGTACTTCACGTGCAGACATCTATATCAAATCAGGCAAAACGCCATTTAAAGAAGATAAAGAAATGTATGATATTGCCAAATGGGCTGGCCGTTGGGGTATTAGGATTTGTCGTGCTAATGATCCTGATGCAAGTTCCAATAGAGGTATCAGTCACATGGGTGATATAATTAAATCATCTCTAATGGGTATAGAAAATATGGATGTGGCCGCCGCAGTAATGATACGTTGCTACGATCACCAAACTATCAAGTCAGCTAATCTATTAGGATTGACTAATTTACTAAGCCAGCAAGATGCTACCTGGATAGATGCTACTATCAATACTGAAGGGATTTTTAATAATATTAAAACCATGGCTAATCCGAAATTAGAAGATCTAGCCCAGGTTATTCTAAAACAGTTTGGTACAGACAGCGGAAGTCTACATGCGGCTTGTAAAAAAGCAGTCAATGATCTCAATGGAAAAGGTAATGGTATCGGTCCTGAAATTAAAGTAGCACATGCTCTGTATCATGTCTATAGAAAATTTGGTAAGTTTCCGATGACTGCTCCTGTAAACAAATATAACGAAACTATCTCGGTGCACGAATGGATACTACGTTAATTAACGAAGCGATATTAGCTATCGAAGCTAAACCTTTTAACATGCCAGATGGTGACACTTACCTAAACGGTGATTATCATCTGGCTGTTATGGAAGGTAACATGGATCTTAAAATGCTTCGTTGTATTGAATGGAGCCGTCAACCAGAATATGATGCAACTCCGGAAGAGCTTTATGCTATCGCTCCCGACTACATCAATGGACGCAAGATGTGTTATGGCATGGGTAAAAATAAGGTAACCAATGATCCTCTTTATATACCTAGCCCAGATCATAAGATTCCAATGGCGAGAGGTGGATTGAAAACTATCAGCAATCTAGTCATAGTTCCACTAAAATACAACATTTGGAAACGTGATATACTCAAAGAAGATTGGCCAGATTTCAAAGCCTGGATGGATAATCATTTAGACTGAAAACACTTGACATAAATAATTCTGCTAGTGTATACTAGTTGTTTCGTGCCTAATGGGCGAGACGAAAATTTTATTTGCTTAACAAGGAGAAATAAACATGAAGTTAAACCCTCTACATGACCGTGTGGTTGTAAAACGTATCGATGCAGATACCAAAACAGCTAGCGGCATATTCATTCCCGATAACGTTGCAGAAAAACCAGATCAAGGCATTGTTCTAGCAGTTGGTGCTGGCCGTCGTACAGAAGCAGGCACACTAGTTCCTATGAGTTTACAAGAAAACGACAAGGTACTATTTGGTAAGTTTGCTGGACAAACAGTCAAGATCCAAGGTGAGGAAGTTCTAGTCCTCAAAGAAGAAGAAATTTACGCAGTTATTGAAGAATAAGGAGAATAGATATGAGTGCAAAAGACGTACAATTTGGTGAGTCAGCTCGCCACAAAATGATTGAAGGTGTAAATGTATTAGCAGATGCTGTTAAAGTTACACTAGGTCCAAAAGGACGTAATGTTATTATTGCTAAAAGCTATGGTGCACCACACATTACCAAAGACGGTGTAACAGTAGCTAAAGAAATTGAATTAAAAGACGCACTACAAAATATGGGTGCTCAGATGGTTAAAGAAGTAGCAAGTAAGACTGCTGATCAAGCAGGTGATGGTACTACGACTGCTACAGTTCTAGCACAAGCTATTGTCCGTGAAGGTAACAAAGCTGTAGCCGCTGGTATGAATCCCATGGACTTGAAACGTGGTATTGATCAAGCAGTTGGTGCTGTAGTAGCAGAACTTGCTAAAATTTCAGTACCTTGTGAAACCACAGCCAGCATTGAACAAGTAGGTACAATTTCAGCTAACAGCGACAATGAAATTGGTAAAATCATCGCTGAAGCTATGGAAAAAGTTGGCCGTGAAGGTGTTATCACAGTTGAAGATGGCAAGTCATTGGCTATGGAATTAGACGTAGTTGAAGGCATGCAGTTTGATCGTGGTTACCTAAGCCCATACTTTATCAACCAAGCAGACAAACAAGAAGTAGTCTTAGACAAACCTTACATCCTAATCTACGACAAGAAGATTTCTAGCATCAAAGAAATCCTTCCAGTACTAGAACAAGTGGCCAAAGTA
>Ga0316232_1005312_pt1 | contig 10315 bp, 6 predicted proteins | sample TBHtaG_FD_206006 | JGI IMG/M metagenome (GOLD analysis project Ga0316232, IMG submission 206006) | Freshwater microbial communities from Trout Bog Lake, Wisconsin, USA - TBH18025_13 | ecosystem: Environmental > Aquatic > Freshwater > Lake > Hypolimnion/Profundal zone | place: USA: Wisconsin... | reverse complement strand
CGACGTCATCATGCCCGGCGACAGCGGGCCCAAACTGGCGGCCGATCTCCAGAGGACCCACCCCGCCCTGCCCGTCCTCTTCATCTCCGGCTACACCGCCGGCGAGCTCGAAGCCAACGGCATCGCCCATCCCGGTGACCAGCTGCTCGAAAAGCCCTTCACCCGCGAAACGATCGCCCGCCGCCTCCGGGCAATCCTGCCGCAACCCTGACCTAAAGTACCAGGGTGAAGGTGGTGCCGGTGGCCGGGGTGGAGGTGAAGGAGACCTGGCCGCCCAGGTAGGTCTCGCCGAAGAGCTTCATGCTGAAGGTGCCGAGCCCCCTGCCCTTGACGCCCTTGGTGCTGAAGGAGCGCTGGAAGACCTGGAGCGCGACGCCTGCGTCCATCACGCCGGGGTTGCGCACGTCGAAACGGACCAGCCCCTCCTCCGCCCCGAAGGAAACGTCGACCCGGCCCCCGGGGGGCGTGGCTTCCAGGGCGTTGGTGACCATGTTCTCCAGGATCCGGAGGATGAGGTCCGGATCGGACCGCAGGCCGGCGTCCGGATCGGCGCAGGTGAACACGAGCCGGCGCTCCCGGCTCAGGGAACGGGAGGCGTAGAGGGACTCCAGCCGGTCGAACAGATCGCGGATCCGGACCTGCTCATGCTTCACGACGTAGTGGCCCGCCTCGGCGGCCATGAGCAGACGCTGGTGGCTGACCTCCTCCTTGAGCCGGTTGGAGCACGCCAGGATCATCTCGGCGGCCCGCCGGGGGATGGTGTCGCGGTCCTGGATGACCTCGGCCATGGCGCTCAGCCCCTGGAGCGTGTTGGACAGGTCGTGGAGGAACACCGACTCCAGCACCTTGCGCCGCTTCTCGGCGCTGATGTCCACCAGGACCAGCACGATGAGCACCTGGTCGCCCAGGGGGAGGGGCGTGGCCCGCACCCGGTACTCGCCGGCTTCCAGCTGGCCGTTGCGCTCGAAGCTCAGCCGGCACTCGCCGTCCGAGGATGACAGGCCTTCCTGGGCGGACAGGATCGCGAGCACGGCGCCGCACTTCGAGCAGGCCTGCGACGTGCCGCAGCCTCCCGGTTCCTGGTCGGCATGGATGCATTCGAGGACCTCGCCGGGCCTGAGGCCGACGAGGGCGCATTCGGCGGGGAGGCCCAGGGCCGTGACCAGTTCGGCATTGGCGGCGAGGACCTGGCGGTGCTCGTCCAGCACCATCACATACCCCTCCACCGTCGCCAGCACCGCGTGGAAGATGGGATTGTCCACGGTCTCCTGGGCCAACCCTTGCAGGGCCTCAGGCGACAGGCGCGAGGCGGGGGCGAAAAAGGTGTCTTCCATTTCAAACCCCCTAGGCGCCCTGGATCCAAGCCGTCGGATCGATCTCGCCGATCCTGAGGAAGTTCTGCAGCCGTTCCAGGACGCTCACCGTCAGGGACGTGCCGGCCCGCACGAGCAGCTTGCCCTCCCGGGTCTCCACGCTGTAGGCCAGGACCTGGCCCACCTGCAGGGCGTCCAGGGCCACCTCCCGGGTGCCCTCCGCCTCGTCCGGGGCCTCGGGTCCGATGGCCCCGGCGTCCACCAGCTCCTTCAGGCGCAGCAGCACTGCCGGATCGTACCAGGCCGTGTGGTGCAGCATGTCCCGCACCACCAGGGACGCGGCTTCCCGGGCCGTGACCCGGGTCATGAAATCGAAGGCCACCCGCAGGATCCGCGAGCCCAGCGGGATGTCCTCCTCGCGCAGGCCGTCCTTGGGAAAGCCCGAGCCGTTGTAGTTCTTCTGGGCGTAGTGGATGACCTCGGCCACCTCCTCCATGCGCGGGATGTTGCGCATGAGGCTCCAGCCGATCTCCGGCACGCGGCTGAAGGTGTCGCGCTCCTCGGTGTTGAGGATGGCCCGGTTCCGGACCTTGCCCATGATGGAATCGGGGATGGTCAGCACGCCGATCTGGCTGAGCACGGCGGCCAGGCCCACCATCCAGGGCTCCTCCATCTTCAGGGCGACGGCCACCTTCTCGCAGACGTCGGCCATCTCCCGGGTCCAGGTGAAGGCGGCCGGATCGACCATGGCCAGCATCTCCACGATCATGGCCAGGGAGCCCTTCAGGGTCTTCTCCATCAGTTCGCGCTCGGCCAGGCGCAGCCGGCTCTGCTCCAGGTGCGTGGCCACCCGCGCGAGCACGATGGAGGGGCTGATGGGCTTGGTGATGTAGTCCACGCAGCCCACCTCGAAGCCCTTGGCCTCGTCCGCCTCCCCCGTCAGGGCGGTGATGAACAGGATCGGGATGTCCCGGGTGCTGGGCTCGGCCTTCAGGTTGGCGCAGACCGTGTAGCCGTCGATCTGGGGCATCATGACGTCCAGGAGGATCAGGTCGGGCGGGGTGCGCACGACCAGCTCCAGCGCGCGGATGCCGCTGTTGGCCACCTGCACCTTGTAGGTGTCCTTCAGGAGGTCCGCCAGCAGCTTGAGGTTGTCCGGGGTGTCGTCCACCACGAGGACGGTGGCGCGGGCGTCGGTGGGTTCGTCCATCACACGGCTCCCGTCGCCTGGTCGAGGTAGTCCTTCTTGCGCGCGAGATCGTGGTCGGCGTCCCCGAAGCGCTGGGCGATGGCCTGGAACTCGTCCTGGAGGCCCATGAAGGCGGCCACGACGTCGGGATCGAAATGGCTGCCGGCGCTCTCCTCGATGATCTTGACGGCCTTGCCGTGGGGCATGCCGTCCTTGTAGACCCGGCGGCTGATCAGGGCGTCGTAGACGTCGGCCACGGCCATGAGCCGGGCCGAGAGGGGGATGGCCTCGCCGGCCAGGCCCAGCGGGTAGCCCGAGCCGTCCCACTTCTCCTGGTGGGCGTAGGCGATCTCCTTGGCGCAGGCCAGGAACGCCACGGGGGTGCCCAGGGAGCGCTCGGCGGCCTCGATGGCGTCCCGGCCCAGGGTGGTGTGGGTCTTCATCACCTCGAACTCCGCGGGCTCGAACCGCCCGGGCTTGAGCAGGATCCGGTCCGGGATGCCGACCTTGCCGATGTCATGCAGGGGGGCGGACTTGAAGAGGATGTTGACGTACAGCTCGTCCAGCTCGGCCGCGAACTTCGGGTTCTCGGCCAGGCGCTTGGCCAGCACCTGGATGTAGCGCTGGGTCCGCCGGATGTGGTTCCCGGTGTCGGTGTCGCGGGTCTCGGCCAGGGAGGCCATGGCCAGGATGGTGACGTCCTGGATGGCCACGATCTCCCGGGTGCGCCGGCCCACCTCGGCCTCCAGGAAGTCGGCCTTGTCCTTCAGGAAATCGGCGGCGGCCTTCAGCTTGAGGTGGGTCTCCACCCGGGCCAGGACCACGGCGGGGCTGATGGGCTTGGTGATGTAGTCCACGGCGCCCAGCCTCAGCCCCTTCTCCTCGTCCTCGGCCGCGGTCATGGCCGTGAGGAAGATGACGGGGATGTCCCGGGTGAGGGGGTCTGCCTTGAGGCGCTCGCAGACCTGGTAGCCGTCCACCTCGGGCATCATGATGTCCAGGAGGATCAGGTCGGGCCTGGGCTCCTGTCCGGCCACGGCCAGGGCGCGCTCGCCGCCGTTGGCGATCTTGACCCGGTAGAGGTCCTTGAGCAGCGCGCTCATGAGCTTCAGGTTGTCCGGGGTGTCGTCCACCACCAGGATCGTCGGGCGCAGGTCTTCAGTCATGTCCAGCTCCATCAAGCAGGGCGAGGGCTTCGGGGAAGGCGAAGGCGCGGACGTGCCGGAACAGGACCGGAGCCACGCCGGGCAGGGCGCCTTGCAGCAGGGCCGCATGTTCGTTGATCAGGTCCTCGGCGTCGGCGTCGCTGTCGGCCAGGAGGCGCCGCAGGCGGGCCAGGACTTCGGCGGCCGCACCCGCCTGGGCCGGAGCCGCCTGCGCGGGCGCGGGCAGGGCGGCCCGCAGGTGGCCGGAGAAGGTCGCCAGGGTCCCGGCCAGCCGGTCCAGTTCCACCGCCACGGGGCGGCCGTCCCTCAGGCCCGCCTCGACGGCCGCGGCCTCGGCCTCGAGGGCGGAGGCGCCGATGTTGCCCGCCGTCCCCTTCAAGGTATGCGCCACGCGCTCGGCCAGGGCCAGGTCGCCTCCGGCCAGGGCCGCCCGGAGCGCGTCCACGGCGCCGGCCTGCCCGTCCAGGAACTTGCGCAGCAGGTCCAGGTAGAGGGTGTGCTTGCCGCGCACCCGCTTGAGGCCCAGGGCCACGTCCAGGCCCGGCACCGGCGCCAGGGCGAGGTCCGGAACCGCGGCGGGCGCGGGGGCCGGAGCCGCGGGCGCGGCCGGGGCCGCCGGACGGTACCAGCGTCCGAGCACGACGAACAGCTCGTCGGGGTCGATGGGTTTGGCCAGGTAGTCGTTCATGCCCGCGGCCAGGCAGCGGTCCCGGTCGGCCGACATGGCGTTGGCCGTCATGGCGATGATCGGCCGGGTCCAGCCGGAGGCGCGGATGCGCTCGGTGGCGGTGACGCCGTCCATGACCGGCATCTGCATGTCCATCAGGACCAGGTCGTAGTCGCCGGCGGCCACCTTGGCCACGGCCACGGCGCCGTTCTCGGCGATCTCCACCAGGATGCCGGCGTCGGCCATGAGCTCGGAGGCCACCTGCTGGTTGAGGTCGTTGTCCTCCACCAGCAGCGCCCGGAGGCCGCGCAGCTGCTCCAGGGACTGGGGCGCCGCGGGGCCGTCGCCGGCGTCCTCCAGGTCCTCCAGGGCCGCGCCCATGGCGCGCATCACGGAGTCGAACATCATGGAGGGGGACACCGGCTTGATGAGCACGTCCTCCAGGCCGGCGTTCTCGGCGCCCTTCATCACCTCCTCGCGGCCGTAGGCGGTGACCATGATCAGGTGCGGCGGCTGGGCCAGGCCCAGGCTCAGGATCTGCTGGGCGGTCTCCAGGCCGTCCATGCCCGGCATCTGCCAGTCCAGGAAGACCACCTCGAAGGGCTTGGCGTCCGCCGCGGCGCGCACGGCGGCCACGGCCGCGGGGCCCGAGGCCACGGCCTCCACGGCGAAGGACATGCTGCCCAGCATGTCGACCAGCACCGCCCGGGCGTTCTCGTTGTCGTCCACGACCAGCATGCGCTTGCCGCGCAGGTCGGGCCGGGGCACGAGGGCCCGGCGCGGCTTGCCCCGGCCCATGCGGGCCGTGAACCAGAAGGTGGAGCCCTCGCCGGGGATGCTGTCCACGCCGACCGTGCCGCCCATGAGCTCGGCCAGCTTGCGGGAGATGGCCAGGCCCAGGCCGGTGCCGCCGTACTTGCGGGTGGTGGAGGTGTCGGCCTGCTGGAAGCTCTGGAACAGGCGTCCGCGCTGCTCCTCCGTGAGCCCGATGCCGGTGTCCCGCACTTCGAAGCGCAGCTGCACGGTCTCCCCGAGGTCCTCCTCGAGCCTGACCACGATGTCGATCTCGCCCTGGTCGGTGAACTTCACGGCGTTGTTGGCGTAGTTGATGAGGATCTGGCCGAGGCGCAGGGGGTCGCCCAGGAGGTCGTTGGGGACGTTGGGGGCGATCTTGAAGACGAGCTCCAGTCCCTTGGCCACGGCCTTCTCGGTGATCAGGTTGGAGACGTTCTCCATCACCTTGTCCAGGTGCACGTCCGTGAGCTCCACGGACAGCTTGCCGGCCTCGATCTTGGAGAAGTCCAGGATGTCGTTGATGATGCCCAGCAGGTGCTGGCCGGACTGCTGGATCTTGCGCACGTAGTCCTTCTGGCGCAGGTTCAGCTCGGTCTTCAGGGTCAGGTGGGCCATGCCGATGATGGCGTTCATGGGGGTGCGGATCTCGTGGCTCATGTTGGCCAGGAAGTCCGCCTTGGCCTGGGAGGCGGCCTCGGCCACCTCCTTGGCGGCCTCCAGCTCCGCGCTGCGCTCGGCCAGGGCCCGGGCCGCGGCCTGGCGCTCGGTGATGTCCCGGAACGAGACGACCGTGCCGATCACCGCGCCGTCCTTGCGCACCGGCGTGGTGGCGTACTCCACCGGGAAGCTGGTGCCGTCCTTGCGCCACAGCACCTCGTCCGAGGCGACTCGCGGCTGGCCGTCCAGGGCGGTGTGGTACATCGGGCAGGTCTCGCGGGGGAAGGGCGAGCCGTCCGGGCGCGAGTGGTGCACCGTCGCGTGCATGGGCAGGCCGGTGAGCTCCTCGGGAACGTAGCCGAGCATGGCGGCCCCCGCGGGGTTGATGAAGGTCATCAGGCCGTCCATGGCCAGGCCGGCGATGCCCTCGTTGATGGAGCCCAGGAGGAGCCGCGAGCGCTCCTCCGCCTCGGCCAGGATCTCCGCCTGCGCCGCCATCCGGTCGTTGATCGCCTCCAGCTCCTCCTTGCGGGCGCCCAGCTGGAGCTCCGAGGCGGCCAGGGTCGCCGCCTGCATCCGGGTCTCCTCCAGGAGCCGCCGGGTCCTCAGGTTCGCCCCGAGGATCTCGATGCCGGTGGCCAGCCCCGGCAGCAGCGCGTCGAGCAGGGCCTGCTGGCGCGGCGCCGGGGGGTCCAGGGGCGCCAGTTCCAGCACGGCGATGACGTCGTCCTGCTCGGCCACGGGCAGGATCAGCAGGGTGCGGGCCTGGAGCGTGCCCAGGCCGGCGTGGATCTCCAGGAAGTCGCCGGGGCCCGCGGCGATGGTGAGCCGGCGGCGGTCCGCGGCGACCTGGCCGATCAGGCCTTCGCCGCGGGCGAAGGCCGGCTCGGCCTCCGGACGGTCCAGGGCGTAGCCGCCCACCCGGTGGTAGCGCCGCCGGTCGTCGTCCCCCACGTACAGGGCGCCGTAGAGCAGGGGCAGCGTGCAGGAGAGCTGCTGCAGCATGGCCGAGGCGAAGGCCTGGAAATCCTCCGCGGTCTGCATGCGCTCGGCCAGGACCGCCACCTCCGACTTCACCCAGGCCTGCGCCGCCTCCTGCTGCGCGGAGGTCTGGAGCACGGCCAGGGCCCGCGCCATCTCGCCGGCCTCGCTGGTCTGCTCCAGACGGTCGATGGGCTCCTCCAGCCGGCCCTCGGCCAGGTCCAGGATGCTCCGGCGGACGGAGAACAGGACCTCCACCACCTCCCGGCGCACGAACACGAACGTCGCCCCGAAGGACCCCGCCAGGCCCAGGATGATCACCAGCCAGGTCCACAGGACGGTGTGGTTGGTGACTTCGGAATACTCGGCGTTCATGATGTCGACGCGGTTCCGCAGGCCGGCCACGACGGCCGAGATCCGCTGGCGGCTGGTCTCCAGCCGGAGGGTGAGCGGGGCCAGCAGGCCGCTTGCGGGCCGGGCCTCGCGGGCGCGGTTCCGCACGGCGCGGGAGTCCAGGACGATGGCGTCCAGTTCCGCGAAGACCGACCCGAGTTCCTGGGCCTTGTCAGGGGTCAGCCGCATGCCCTTGCCGAGGAAGTCCTTGAGCTCCCCGTAGGTGGCGTCCAGCTCCCCGTCCAGGCGCTGGGCCTGGTCCCCGTCCGTGGCCAGGAACTGCCGGTGCAGGAGCAGGTCGTAGCGGTAGATGCGGGCGTTGGCCCGGGTCAGCTCCAGCTCGGCGAGGTTCTCGTGGTCGATGAGGCTGGAGTAGCGGCGGTCGATGCGGTACATCTGCAGGGTGGAGAAGAGGGTCGCGCCCAGCACCAGGGCGACCAGGGGCGCCAGGGCCAGGGTCACCTTCGTGCGCAGGCTCAGATCGGCCAGGGTCGTCATGATGGGTCTGCCTCCGAAAGGGGGGTGCGTTGCCGGCGGACGGCGTCCTCCAACAGGCGGCGGGTTTCCAGGTGGCCGGACAGGAGTTCGAGATTGAGGGCCAGGGTCGGCAGCAGGGCGTCCAGGAGCGCCCGTTGCGCCGGTTCGAAGCGGCCCAGGGTGGCCAGGGTCAGGACGCCCAGGGCCCGGTCCAGGCGGGCCACGGGCAGGATCAGGACCTGCCGCGGGGCCAGCCAGCCCCGGCCGGTTCGGATCCGCAGGGGAGGCGCGCCCGCGCCGTCCAGGTCCAGGGGCTTGAGTTCCCGGGCGCACTGGCCCACGAGCCCCTCGCCCGGAGCCAGGACCGGCAGGTCGCCGAGGGCGCCGTCCAGGCAGTAGCCGCCCACCGCGCGCAGACGGCCGCTTCCCTCCCGCACGTGCAGCACCCCGTGGGCCAGGCCCAGGAGGGGCGCCGCCCGGTCCAGGAAGGTCCCGGCCAGGTCCTCGAAGGTTTCCGCCTTCTGCAGGTCCGTGGCGATGACCGCCAGCTCCGAGCGGACCTGGTCCTGGGCCTCGAGCCTGAGGGTGTGCTCGCGCAGGGCGGCCTCGGCCACCTCCTGCCTGCGGACGGCCCCGCGCAGCCGGCGGTTCCAGGCCAGAATGAAGGCCAGCAGGACGGCGCCGCCGGCGCCGAAGGGGGCCAGCGCGCGCCAGTCGGGCCCCGTGTGGTAGGAGAGCGTCAGCCAGCGCGCCTTGAGGGCCGCCCGCTCCGGCTCGGTGAGGCTGGCCAGGGCCTTGTCCAGGGACGACCGCAGCAGGGGCAGGTCGGCCCGGACGGCGAAGGCCAGGTCGTGGGCGTAGGGGGTGGTGGCGGCGATGCGCAGGTTGGTGAGGCCGATCCGGTCGATGTTGTAGGAGACCGTCCCCAGGTTGTCCACGAAGGCGTCCAGGCTGCCCGTGGACAGGGAGAGGAGCGCCTCGCGGATGTTGGCGAGGGGGATCAGGGGCAGGCCCGGGTGGTCGTGCCGGAGCAGTTCCTCCACCACCAGCCCCTTGAGGACGCCGGTGCGCAGGCCCTGGAGGTCGTCCAGCCCCGCGACGGGCCGGCAATCCCGGCGGGTGACGATGACCGAGGGGAAGGTGATGTAGGCGCGCGTGAACAGCACCCGCCCGGCGCGCGCGGCCGTGGGGGTGATCTTGGGCACCACCTCCAGGTCCCCCGCCGCCATCCGGTCCACGGCCTGGGCCACCGTGAGGCCCGGGACCACCTCGACGGCCAGGCCGAGCCGGCGCGCGCATTCCTGGGCGAAGCCCGCGCAGATGCCCGAATAGGCGCCCTTTTCATCCACGAACTCGAAGGGCGGCCGGGCCGAATCCACCCCCAGGCGGATCCTCCGGCCCGCCAGGAACGCCTGCTCCTCGGCCGTCAGGGGCACCCGCGGGTCCGGGGTCCCGGCCAGCGGCAGGCACGCGAGGAGGACCAGGGCCACCGCCAGGAGCCGGGAGCGCCACCCGGACGGGGCCGCCTCGACGGCAGCCCCGGCAGCGGAGGCGAAGCGGAACCGGGTCATGTGCGTACCTTGGGAAGTCGTAGTCTAACCATACCACCTGGGCCGTGAACGCTCCGTAAAGACCCGATGGGTCGGCGGAAATCAGGACGGAGGCGGCGGCGGGTCCTTGAGGGCGTGACGCCAGAAGGCGCCGGTGAGGCCCGTCAGGCCGCCGCCCGCGTGGGCCCAGGCATAGGCGCGGAAGATCCTCAGGTCGGGCAGGGGAATGATGGCGAGGCTGCCGGCCAGGAGCTCGCGCTGGATGCTCCACCGGCTCAGGAAGCCGATCCCGAGGCCCGCCAGCACGCAGGACTTGATCGTCTCGGTGTCTCCGACCACCAGGTCCGGGGCCTTGGGCTGGACGGGGATCCGCGCCTTGCGGAAGGCCTTCTCCATCACGGCCCGGGTGCCCGAGCCCGCCTCCCGCCGGATCACCGGCACCCCCGCGAGGTCCGCGGCCTTGCGCACGGCGGCCAGCGCCGGGGACGGAGTCGCGCTGCGCACGGCCACCAGCTCGTCCTGGACGTAGGGTTCCAGGGAGATGCCGGGCGCCCGGGACAGGCCCTCCACCAGGCCCAGGGTGATCCGGCCCGAACGGATCCAATCCAGCACCTCGTCCGTGTTGCCCACGTCCAGGGTCACCTTGGAGGGGCGGTGGGAGGCCAGGAAGCCCTGCAGGAGCCTGGGCATGAGGTAGGCGGCGGTCGTGGTGCTCGCGCCCAGCAGGAGGTCGCCGGCCATCTCCCGTTCGCCCTGGATCCGCTCCCCCGCCTCGTCCAGGAGCGCATGGATCCGCTGGGCGTAGTCCAGGAGCACCGTCCCCTGCTCCGTGAGGCGCATGCCGCTGAGGTGGCGGATGAACAGGGGATGCCCCGCCTCGGCCTCCAGGAGGCGGATCTGGCTGGTCACCGCGGGCTGGGACAGGTTGAGCAGCCGGGAGGCGGCCGACACCTGGCCGCACCGGGCCACCACCCGGAAGGTCTCGAGGCGGCGGGGGTCCAGGGGGACGCGGGGCGACAGGGGCATGCAGCCATTGGACCGCCCCGCCCAGGGAAGGTCTATTCATTTTTTTGATACATGATCATGAAAATTGATTCGTTTTTTTAAGAAGACCTACATATCGTTAT
>Ga0316232_1005311_pt1 | contig 10317 bp, 6 predicted proteins | sample TBHtaG_FD_206006 | JGI IMG/M metagenome (GOLD analysis project Ga0316232, IMG submission 206006) | Freshwater microbial communities from Trout Bog Lake, Wisconsin, USA - TBH18025_13 | ecosystem: Environmental > Aquatic > Freshwater > Lake > Hypolimnion/Profundal zone | place: USA: Wisconsin... | reverse complement strand
CCAATCGGTGACCGTCACCAACACCGGCTCCACTAAGCTGCATTTCAGCCCAATGCAAATAGGCGCAGATTTTGAGCAGACCAATAATTGCTCTAGACCCAACGGATTGGGTATCGGCGCCAGTTGCACGATCGCCGTGATTCTCCAGCCGTTGTCGAGTGGAAGTCTTTCCGAGTCGCTGATCGTATCCGGTGCCAACGTTTCAGGCAACGGGACGGTGGGCCTGATTGGGCAAGGAACAGCGCCAGTCGCCAGCCTTTCCACGAATGTTCTGAACTTCGGCAATCAGCCGCTTTTCAGTACCAGCGCTCCGCAGACGGTGACACTCTCTAATATCGGCGATGCCTCAATGATCGTCAGAAGCGTTGTGGCCACCGGCGATTTTACGGTCACGCACAACTGTTCGACACTGGCGCCCAATGCGAGTTGTACTGCCGCAGTGACATTTACGCCTACTGCAACCCGCTCGCGCACCGGCACGCTCACCTTTACGGATGATGCTGTCGGCTCGACGCAGCAGGCAACGCTCACGGGCACAGGCACCGGGCCTGAAATATCGTTTTCAACTTCGGCGCTCAATTTTCTGCCACAACCGGTCGGCACTGCGGGTACGCCAATGCCCCTGACCGTTACCAACACTGGTGGAGCTACACTCTCGATCAGCTCGATCCAAGTAAATGGAGCATTTTCGGAGAGCGATAACTGCTCGGCTCCGATTCCTCCGACTGGTAGCTGCCAAGTCTCAGTCGTCTTTTTACCTACCGCATATGGCAGTAATCTCGGCTCGCTACTCTTCACCGATAATGCCGTGGCTAGTCCGCAGAGCGTGGGACTCAGTGGTGCCGGCCAGGAGCCACTCGGATACTTACCCCAAACATCGCTAACCTTTCCGGGGTCCTATGTTGTTGGAAGCCAGAGCCCTGGCCAGAATATCCTGTATAAAAACGTTGGCAACGAGCCGTTGCTGATCTCCAATATCTCGACCTCTGGAGACTTTACACAGACGAACACCTGCGGCACAGTGCTTGCCCCCTCGACTTGGTGCGCCATCTCTGTGATCTTTACGCCGGCTCTTGCAGGCACGCGCACCGGTTTTCTGACTATTACCGATAACTCCCTCGGAAGTCCGCACGCGGCTTCGCTGAGTGGAACTGCGGTCGCGAGTTATCCTACGCCAACGCTGAAGGCGCTTTCGTCGGGTGCCCTTCCCATCGGAGCCTCCAACGCGGTTTTTACGGTCGTTGGTACCGGATATTTCCCGGCTTCTACCGTGCAGTGGGATGGACAGGCGATCGCGACCACTTACGTCAACTCGACAACCCTGACGGCCGCGCCGCCAGCATCATTGCTTACGGGATACGGTGAGCATAGTGTCACGATAAGCAATCCGGCCCCGGGTGGAGGTATTTCGAATTCAGCAACCGTAACCCTGTATCTCTCAATTCCATATTCCGCAAAAGATATGGTTTACGATCCGTATCGCCGTTTATTTTATGCGTCGATCGCGTCAACGGACGCCACAGCACCCAATTCCGTTATAACCATCGATCCCACTTCCGGCGCGACCGGTACGCTCATTTCGTCTGCCGACATACCTGACCGGCTTGCACTATCCGACGATGGGCAGTTCCTATATGTGGGAGTGGATGGCAATTACAATGTTGAGCGCTGGAATCTTTACACGAACCGCGTGGATCTTACGATCCCTCTGGGCAGCAACTTCTTTGGGCCGTATTTTGCTCAGGATATCAAGGTACTTCCAGGTGCTCCCCATTCCATTGCAGTAGCGCGGGGTGCTAGTGGTGAACCTCCAGAACAGGGGGTTGTCATCTATGACGACGGTCAAATGCGCGGAGCGGGTACCCCATCTTATGACGACGTCTCAACCATGACGTTCGGCGCAGACTCCACTGTCCTTTATGGCACGAGCAGTGACGTATTTCCAGCTTCACTCTATAAGTTCAGCGTTGGCGGGACGGGACTTTCACTAATGGGCAACCAGTGGAACGAGGGTGGACCGGAATTGCATTACCTGAATGGGATGCTCTATTCCGGAATCTCCGTTTACGGCGCAACCACACTGGCCCCAGTAGGAACTTTCGCATTGGCTCCATCAACCACTTATGCTTTCTCAATTTACCCGGAGCCTGGCACGGGGTTGATCTACCTTCTTGGGAACACCTACTCGAACACCGCCTACCAGATCTCGTCTGCGAGCACATCGACCTTTGCCGTGACCGGAAGCCTCCAACTCCCCTTTGCAGACGGATGGGTACCAAGCAGTGCGCGCATCCAGCGGTGGGGACGAGATGGCTTAGGCTTTATATATAACAATGCCATCGCCATGGCAGGCTCCACCCCATACCAGTTGTGCTTCTTGCGTTCAAGCATCACGAATCCCTCGATCAACAACAACCCGGTTCCGGCGATTGGAAGTCTTTCGCCACAGAGCGTCATAGCTGGCGCACCAGACCTACAACTCACTGTTTGGGGATCAAATTTTGTTCCTGGCTCGGTCGTTCAGTGGAACGGCTCCGACCGTACCACCATCTTTGTTAGTAACACTCAGTTGACTGTGTATATTGCAGTCGCCGACCTTGCTTCTCCTGGTAGTGCCAGTCTTACAGTGATTAATCCCGCGCCTGCAGGCGGAACATCAAGCGGGGCGTCGTTCGTCATAAACGCAGCTATTAAGACAACGCCGGCAATATCATGGCCGATGCCAGCTCCTATCAATTACGGCACGCCGCTCAGCACGACTCAGTTGGACGCCACCACTAGTATCCCAGGTATGTTTACCTACAACCCGCCAGCCGGCACCTTGCTGAGCGTAGGTACACAAACACTTTCAGTCACGTTCACCCCGACTGATCTGGCAGATTACGACGCCGCGACCATAACGGTCTCGTTGATGGTGAACCCAGCTCTGACAATGACTGCGCTGGCGGCAAATACGACGAGTTTACTGCCCGGGGCACAACTAACTTTGACTGCGACAGTTTCAGGAAGCAGTGGCATCTCAGGCGCTCCTGGCGGTGTTGTGACATTCTCGGATGGCAACTCCGTGCTTGGTAATGCCAACTTGAGTGCCGCTGGAGTCGCTACCTTCTCACCAAGTGGTCTAGGCGTTGGCGCCCACACATTTTCGGCCAGCTACAGTGGGGATTCAAATGATGCACGGAGTTCGTCGTCTGCCATTACCGTAACGATCTCTGATTTCACCTTGCCCGCATCTCCCACTTCACCTATCTCCGTCGACAGGGGCCAAACAGCCACAACTAAAATCGCCGTGACGCCAATCAGCGGTTTTACGGGCACGATAAGCTTCACCTGCGCTGTCCCAACTTCCATGCTGGAAGCTTCTTGCTCAGCAACATCGGTTCAACTCACTGGCAGCTCTCCTGCGATCTCCACCTTGACGGTGACAACCAACGCACCGCACCCCGCCTCTGCTGCACAAAGGGCTACTGCATGGACCGCATTCCCTTGCGGGCTGCTAATTCCGGCGATGGTATTGATGTCCTCCAAAACTAAGAAAAGCAAAAAGAGCTTCTTGCTCGCGGTTCTCTTTCTGCTTCTAATCGGGCTCATGAGCTGCGGAGGAGGTTCCGCTTCTAGCTCACAAGTGAACACTGACCTGGGAACACCGGCAGGAAGCTACAACCTCACTTTGACGGCAGTGAGCGGGGCCGATTCTCACACAATGACGATTCCGGTAAGTGTGCAATAAAGCATCGGGTGGGGACTAATATTGCTCGGCCCTGCGATTCGGGGCTCTGCTCGGTTTGTCGGCGATCCGGAAGTAATGTGGATCGACATTTGTGGAATCGGACGACACGTATACGACCGTTAACTCATCGCAGGCCAAACGCGGTACCTACACCAAGGTGAGGTCAAATGGACCACTGCCGGAACCGCGGCGCCACTCGGGCCTACACGTTCAAAACCCAACCATAGGTCAAGCGCCTCTGAAACCAGCATATTGGTAAGAAAGGGTGACTCGATTTATGTGAGCCGAAGAGAGAAGAGCACCCAGCGATTCTGGCGAGTGGCCGCTGGGTGCCGTGAGTGGATTTAAACTTCGACCGGGACACCGAGATCAGCCTTAACTTGCGGTGCGTACTTCCGTACTCTTTCATCACAGGTACGGGCATGTGCCTCCATGCCCTCAATGCGGCAGATTCGGGCGGCAATCTCTCCGAGTTTGGCACTGGCCTCACGGTCCATCCGCTGCCAAGTCAGGGGCTTGAGGTACTTGTGAACTGAGAGTCCGGCTGAATAGCGGGCCGCATACTTCGTAGGCAAAATATGGTTTGGACCCGAGGCCTTGTCACCGTATGCCACGGTCGTTTCTTCGCCCAGGAACAAAGAACCATAATTTCTTAGATTGGCGAGCCACCAGTCGAGATCGGAGCAGTGGACTTCCAGGTGCTCTCGTGCATGTTCGTCGGACACCTGGACCAATTCTTCTCGCGTATCGCAAAGCACTACCTCGCCGTAATCCCGCCAAGCCGCAGCGGTATTTCCTTTGGCTGTGGGTGGCAGCTTAGATATAAGTTCCGGCACCAAACGCATGACGGCCTCGGCAAGGGAACGTGAAGATGTGAACAGCCCTGCTGGGCTTTCCGGCCCATGTTCGGCCTGTCCGAGCAAGTCTGATGCAACCAATCCAGGGTCGGCGGTCTGATCGGCAATAATCGCGATTTCAGTTGGACCCGCTAGAACGTCAATACCAACAGTACCGAAGATCATTCGTTTAGCTTCGGCAACATATTTGTTCCCGGCACCGATGATTATGTCGGCCCGCTTACCGGTAAACAGGCCATACGCCATGGAAGCAATTGCCTGCACTCCACCGAGGGTCAGGATTACGTCAGCACCGGCGGACTTCATCGCGTACATAACATAAGGATGAACGCCTTTACCCTGAAAAGGCGTCGAGCAGGTGATGACGGTTTTTACCCCAGCAACTTTTGCGGTCGCAATCGACATGTACGCCGATGCGATGTAAGCATACTTGCTCGTGGGAACATAACAACCTGCTACGTTGCATGGCACAAGCCTTTGCCCGACGTGCAGCCCAGGTAGCAGCTCCTTCGAAAATTCATGTATCGATTCAAGCTGTGCTTTCGCGAACCCTCGCACATTGTTGATCGCAAATGAAATGTCGGATTTCACGCTCTCCGGGATGTCCGCCACACACCTGGTAATTTCGTCTTCGGTGACGACAATTGGTCCAGACCAGTGGTCGAGTTCGAGAGCATAACGCTTCACAGCTTCTTCGCGACCACTCTCTATCTCCGACAGCATCTTCGTGACAACCTGACGAGCCGATTCAGACTCGGTCTCTGGTGTCTTAGCCGCTTTCTTTAAATATGTAATAGCCATTTGATTCCTCCAAGAATTATTTCTTCAGCCCTCGACTACCCGCAGTGGCAGAATCACCCACAGATAGAGCCAATCGGGCATCTGAATCTTGTTCATCGATGTCCTGTCCGACCGGTTCCCATTTAATGAAAAGCGTAGTTATTAGTCCAAACAGCGGGATGAGTGCAAGGTAGGCCAGCATTTTGCTTATCCCAACCTTTGCAACTACCAGTGGAAAGAAGTAAAAGCCGCATATCGTTCCGACCCTTGTCATTCCCTGCGCAAAACCAGTTCCGATTCCCCTGATACGGGTTGGAAATGATAACGTAGCCATGGTCATGCCTTGTGACCCCTGCCCGAACGAATGGCCGAAGATGAACAGACCTAGCAATAGCGCGGTCACGATCACCGGCAAGCGTGGACCCAAGAAATAGATGCTGAATAGGCTGATGACCACGATCGTGTAACCGATGATCGCTAATCGGCGCACACCTATCCTATTTGTGGAGAAGACCCCACCGAATCCCCCAATGATTCCGAAGATGTTGAAAAACACAGTGCCGAGAATCGCGTATATGAAAGCACTGCCAAACAGTCGCGTAGAGATCGTTGGCAAATTAAATCCGACCGCGTAGTACTCCGTTGCCTGAGTTATGCCAATTACCGAGACCAGAAAAGTACGCAGCCTGTACTTAGGCGAGAATATCTCGGAGTAGCGGATGATCCTAACATCCTGCTTCTTGGCCGTTGGTTCTCGCTCCACTTTCACCTTTACTCCATACATCTTTTCCAGAATTCTGGCCGCCTCATTCAGGCCCAAATAGTGAGCTGCCCATCCGGGACTTTCGTCCATAAACTTGTACCTGAGAATGAGAATGATGGTGGCGGGAACGGCACCAAACCCCACCGCAATGCGCCACAGATGATCGCCAAAGTTGCCGAAGTAATAGAAGGGCAGGATAACCAACCCTGTACATGAAGTAGCGATATACCAGACAGGCTGCCACAGATTAACGCTGCCGCCCCTTTTCCGCTCATTCACGTATTCAGCGATGAAGCTCAATGCGACCGGGAAATCAAGCCCAACACCGATTCCCATCAGTAGCCTGAAAAAGAGGAGCATCCAGATGTTGACAGACAGTGCTGCACCAATAGCCGCCACTACTAAGAAGATCAAATCCAGCATGAACATCTTGAAGCGGCCGACCTTATCAGTGAAATAGCCACCAGACATAGCACCGATGACTGCACCGAACGCCATCATCGCAGTTACGCTGCCCACTGCGAATGGCGTGAGATGAAATTGCGTGCGAAGTTGCACAACGCCTATGCCTAGGCTCGTCAGGTCATAGGCATCAACGAAAATCCCACCCAATGCGACCAGGACTATGAAGATCGCAGATTTGCTCGTTGGTTGTGTATTAACGAACCGTGCCACGTCCCTCTCAGAGCGAATTACGATTTCTTGAGCCACGATACCCCCTTGGTGGATGCACGGGAGGGCGTGGACCCAGAAAGTACGGCGACGCTCCGTGCGTTTATTGTGCCGTTGATTGGGCCATTGGCGTAGAGAACACCGTGGGCGAATGATGGTGTAGCCGCCAATAAAGGTACGATGAGTGGAGCTGATACTGCTACTGCACGAGTCTTCATCAGATTCTCCCTTGGGAACGACCCTCCCCCTGGAGGCGTGCGAAGCCGAACAGCATCCGTACAGAGTCTCTAGTTACAGAACCTCTGGTCGAGCAAGCTAACCTTTTGCGCGAGTGTAGACAACTTAACGCCAGTACTTAGATCATGGTCAAGAAGATTCCCGAACAGGCACAAGCCAACCGCTTAACTGTCCCAAAGCGGGAATTGCTGCATCAATGAGTACGAAGTCAAACCGACTGGAGCCTATTCCGCGAATGTTTACTGATTACGCTGAATCAGAACGGTGTCTATGTTTGCAGGCGATTTTTCTGGCCTGAGCCGCGGGCTCGGCGCGGGCAAATCTGAGATACCTTTCGGAGGCTCGACGTTGTGTGTTGACTTGTGTCATAACCTCGAATTGGCGTGTCCTGTATACACAATGGCGCCTTTTGAATAACGGCCAGATCCCCGACGATCTAGAGTGAATACAGATTCAAGAGGACGAACGGAGAACGGAAGACGAGCCGATCTACACAAACGGTGAACGATCCTTATGTCACAGGAGGCACAAATGCAAAAACGCAAACTCGGGAAAAGCAACCTTGAAGTATCAGCCATAGGGCTCGGCTGCATGGGACTGAGCTTCGGTCTTGGGCCGGCCGTGGACAAGCAGACAGGGATCAACTTGATTCGAGCGGCAGCGGAACGAGGTGTGACGCTCTTTGATACCGCCGAAATTTACGGTCCTTACACCAATGAAGAACTTGTGGGCGAGGCACTGGCTCCCTTCCGAGAAGACGTTGTCATCGCAACCAAGTTCGGATTCAGTATCTTTGACGGCAAGCAACAGGGTTTAGATAGCCGCCCGGAGCGCATCAAGCACGTTGCCGAGGAGTCGCTCAAACGGCTTAGGACGGACCACATCGACCTCTTCTATCAGCATCGCGTCGACGACCAAGTGCCGATTGAGGACGTCGCCGGAGCGGTGAAGGAGTTGATCCAGGAAGGCAAGGTCAAGCACTTTGGTCTGTCGGAAGCTAGCGCAAGCACCATCCGCCGCGCCCATAAGGTGCAGCCGGTCACCGCGCTGCAAAGCGAGTATTCGATGTGGTGGCGCGAGCCTGAAACAGCGACTTTCCCGACACTCGAAGAACTCGGCATCGGCTTCGTGCCGTTCAGCCCGCTGGGCAAGGGATTTCTGACCGGCGCCATCAACAAGGACACGCAGTTTGACAAGACCGACTTTCGCAACATCGTTCCGCGCTTCTCATCGGAAAACCGGGATGCCAATCAGCTCCTGGTCGACTTGGTCACCAAGTTCGCGAAGCAGAAGAATGCTACGCCGGCCCAGATCGCACTCGCATGGATTCTTGCGCAAAAGCCGTGGATCGTGCCCATCCCCGGCACGACAAAGATCCATCGCCTTGAAGAAAACCTCGGTGGAGCAAACGTCGAACTTACTGCAGACGACCTACGTCAGCTCAACGAGGCAACTTCAAAGATCGCCATCAAGGGCGCGAGGTATCCGGAGAATCTGCAGAAGCTAGTGGGCCGTTAAGCAGCAGAGCATCATGGTTATCCAACGGGAGGGCAAACCCTCCCGTTTAACTCAACCGACTCATAATAATTAATAAAGCCGCAAAAGAAATATGGAGAAGAAAATGGAACGTCGCACTTTTCTGAAACAAAGCGCCGTTGTACTCGGTGGCGCGGCGATAGAGTTGGGTGTAATCCGATCGGCTGCTGCCGCCACGCAACCAGTGAAGTCTCAGGTCTTCTTTACCCGCGACATCAGCGGCGACGGGCTGCTGCGTGTGTATTCCAAAATCAACGAGCGGATCAGCGGCAAGGTTGCCATCAAGTTGCACACCGGCGAACCTCACGGCCCGAACATCCTTCCACGGGATATGGTGAAAGCACTGCAGCAGCGCATACTCAACAGCTGCCTGGTGGAAACCAACACGCTCTACAAGGGAAAGCGCTACACAACGGTCGACCATAGGGAGACCCTCAAAATCAACGGATTTGACTTCTGCCCGGTAGACATCATGGACGAAGACGGCGCGGTGATGATTCCCGTCAAGGGCGGAAAACATTTCACGGAAATGTCCGTCGGCAAACACATGCTGCGCTACAACTCGATGGTTGTTCTGACCCATTTCAAGGGGCACGCCATGGGCGGCTTCGGCGGTTCGTTGAAGAACATCGCCATCGGCTGCGCCGACGGAACCATCGGCAAGAAGATGGTGCACGCCGCACCCGACAACGAGAACTATGCTGCCTGGCTGAAAGGCGAACCCTTCATGGAGAATATGGTGGAGTCGGCCAAGGCCACCGTCGATCATTTCGACAAGCAGATCGTTTACATCAATGTTCTGCGCAATATGTCGGTCGATTGCGATTGCGCCGGCGTCAGCGCTGCACCGCCGAAGGCGCGTGACCCCGGCATTCTCGCCTCTACCGATCTGCTCGCCGTCGATCAGGCGTCCATCGACATGGTCTACAAGCTTCCTGAAGCCGAACTGCACGACCTGAAAGAACGGATTGAGTCTCGCGAGGGTCTTCGCCAGTTGTCGTACATGAAAGAGATGAAGATGGGCAACGACCAGTACGAACTGGTCACAGCATAAAGGGACGAAGAAACAGATCGATCTTTCAGCGAGTGAATAGACGGTAGGAAATCATGAAGGCAACTGTTCTTTATGGCCGCGGGATGCTCGCTTCGAAGAGTGAAACGAACCCAAGATTCTCCAGCCAGCCGATGCGATTATCCGACTCTCAGCTACATGCGTTTGCGGCTCTGATTTATGGCCGTATCGTTGGTTTCTCAAAGACATCCAAGAGATTGAGAAAATACCGGTCGGCTTTAGATGACGACTTTAGAACTTTCTTGACTTCGGTGGCTGACAGCTCTTCTCAGACTTCTTCTATTTCAAGCAGTTACTTGCGAGACGGCGACGAGCACGCGGGCCAGATTCACATTCGAATACTGACTGAGTGCCTTAGCCTGATTCATGACTGTCACTGCTCAAGAGAATTTTCCGAAATGCTGAAAGAAGTGTCCTCCTCGCCCAGCAACAACCGAGCGAGGAGGATACCTGTATTCCTGACCACTACTTGACCGTGAAGTTCTCGGTTGCTGTATTGGTCAGAGAGCCAGAAACGCCGGTGATGGTAATGGTGTAGGTGCCGGGCGCCACACTCTTGGGGAACAGGATTCCGGTCACAGCATAGGCTGAGCCGTTCAGGTTCACCGTTTGTGGAAAATCAACGCATTTAGACCCGGTTGGCCCGCCTGAGCAGCTTAGCTTCACATTC
>Ga0316232_1005310_pt1 | contig 10317 bp, 10 predicted proteins | sample TBHtaG_FD_206006 | JGI IMG/M metagenome (GOLD analysis project Ga0316232, IMG submission 206006) | Freshwater microbial communities from Trout Bog Lake, Wisconsin, USA - TBH18025_13 | ecosystem: Environmental > Aquatic > Freshwater > Lake > Hypolimnion/Profundal zone | place: USA: Wisconsin... | reverse complement strand
TGCGCTGGGTTTATTCCGGTGCCATTCTCGCGGTGGCATATGTGCTGCTCGGACGCGGCCTGATGAACAAACAAAAACTCGGCAAACGCACCTATCGCTACGCGGAATAATATGTCGCTGCCATTTCTCATCACCGCCATCGTGACGCTATTTGCGGCCGCCGCCGCGATGAGCCTGCGCAATCTCGTTCACTGCGCGCTGTCGTTCGTCATTGTATTTGCCGGACTCGCGGCGATGTATTTGCAACTCGGCGCGCAATTCGTCGGCTTCGCGCAAATCCTCGTCTATGTCGGTGCCGTCGCGATTTTGATCGTGTTCGCCATTTTGCTCACGCGCAGCGGCGAAACGCCGAATCAGGCCGTGATTGCGCCGGGCTGGTTTTACGGCATCGCCGTTTCCGCCGTGGTGTTCACCATGCTCGGCTGGTCGGTGCTCAACAGCAAGACGCTGCCGAAGGAAATTTCCGCCGCGCCGGAAACCTCCGTAAAAAACATCGGCGATGTGCTGATGAACAAATATGTTTTGCCGCTGGAGGTCATCGGCTTGCTGCTCACGGCGGCGATGATTGGCGCGGTCATCATTGCTTTGAAAGAGTCATCCAAAACTGAAAAATCCGGAAAATAACATGACTCCGTTACAAATCTGTCTGCTCATTTCGGCGCTGCTCTTCGCCATCGGCTTCGCCGGTGCCGTGACGCGCCGTCACGCCATTCTCGCGCTCGTCGGCATTGAACTGATGCTCAACGCGGCAAACCTGAATTTCATCGCCTTCTGGCGCTACGGCGCGCATCCCGAAGCGCTGACCGGCGTGTTGTTCGTGATTTTTTCCATCGCCATCGCGGCGGCGGAAGCGGCGGTCGGCCTCGCGCTCGTTATCGCGATTTACCGCCATTACAAGACTTCCAATTTGGATGAAGTGAAGGAGCTGAAAGGATGATCTGGATCGTCAAAAATCTCTGGCTGATTCCCGCGCTGCCGTTGCTGGCGGCGGGCATCATCGCCGTGAACAAACAGCCGGCGCGCAAACTCGCAGCCACGCTCGCCATCGGCTCGATGGCGCTCGGCTTCCTGCTTTCGCTCTGCGCGTTTGCCGCCACGCTCGGCCATCACGGCGAAGGCGCGTTTCGCGAAACCTTCAGCTTCAACTGGATTCAATTCGGCGGCCAATGGATGAGCATCGGCTGGGTGCTCGATCCGCTTACGGCCATCATGCTCGTCATGGTGACCTTCGTCGGCATGCTGATTTTCATCTTCAGCGTCGGCTACATGGCGCATGACCAGAACTTCATGCGGTTTTTCAATTTCCTCGCGCTGTTCGCGTCGGGAATGCTGGGCGTCGTCATCGCCAACAATCTGTTCCTGCTGTTCGTCTCGTGGGAAATCGTCGGCCTGACCAGCTATCTGCTCATCGGTTTCTGGTATCACAAACCGAGCGCGGCGGCGGCGGCGAAAAAAGCCTTCATCACCACGCGCATCGGCGATCTCGGCCTGCTGCTCGGCATGGTCTGGCTCTACGCGCAAACCGGCACGCTGAATTTCTACGAGCACGGCCACGGCTGCATGGAAGCCAGCGCGCTCGCGGGAATGGTTTCAAAGACCATCTGCGGCGGCATGATGGTTTCGACGGCCATCGGTTTGCTGATTTTCCTCGGTGCTGTCGGCAAATCCGGTCAGGTGCCGCTGCATGTGTGGCTGCCGGATGCGATGGAAGGTCCGACGCCCGTTTCCGCTTTGATTCACGCGGCAACAATGGTGGCCGCCGGCGTGTTCCTCGTTGCCCGTGTTTATCCACTGATGGCCGCTGGTGCAACGCCCGTTGAACATGGCGCGCCGGTGACGACCGCGCTGACCGTCGTGACCTGGATTGGTGCCATCACTGCGATTTTCGCCGCGACGATTGCTGTTGCGCAAAATGACATCAAACGCATTCTCGCCTATTCCACCGTTTCGCAACTCGGCTACATGATGATGGGCCTCGGCGTCGGCGGCGTGGCGGTCGGTATGTTTCATCTCATCACGCACGCGTTTTTCAAGGCGCTGCTGTTCCTCGGTTCCGGCTCGGTCATCCACGGCTGTCACGAAGAACAGGACGTGCGCAAAATGGGCGGACTGAAAAAATATATGCCGGTCACATTCGCGGTTTACGCGATTGGTATGTTGGCGCTCGCGGGTTTCCCGCTGTTCTTCTCCGGCTTCTGGAGCAAGGACGAAATTCTTCATTCCGCGCACAACTGGCCGGTGTCGCACATTCCATTTTTGCTGGGCTGCACCGGCGCGCTGTTCACGGCGTTTTACATGACGCGGCAGGTGGCGCTGGTTTTCTTCGGCAACTATCGCGGTCACGAAGAAAAATCTGCTCACGGCCATTCCGCGCACGCTCATTCCCATTCTTCCGAATCCGCTCACAATCACGATCCGCACGAAAGCCCCGCCGTCATGACCGTTCCATTGATCATACTCGCGGGGTTCGCCATTTTGTTGGGCTTCGTCGGCACGCCGGCCTGGCCGTGGTTTGACGGCTACCTGACCGGCGAAGAATTCAATTTCGATTTCAGCAAGCTCACCGAACCCGGCACGCTCAGCTTGATGGTCGCTTCAGCGGCGATTGTATTCACCGGTCTCGGCCTCGGCTGGTTCCTCTACGGCAAACGCCAGCGCAAAACGGCGGCGGAAAAAGACGTGCTCGAAGCCGCGCAACCGGCGATTTTCAAACTGCTCGAAAACAAATATTTCATTGATGAAATCTACGAAGCGACGGTCATCCGCTTCAACGCCTTCGCCGCGTGGCTGTGTGATTTTGCCGATCAATGGATTTTCGGCGGCGCGGTTTTGCTCGTCAAATACATCACCATCGGCCTCGCTTGGCTTTACCGGCTGACCGATGAATATTTTGTGAATCTCGGTTTCGACACCGGCTGCGAAGCGCTGCGCGAAGGCGGCGGCGGGCTTTCCAAGCTGCACACCGGTCGCGTGCAAACTTACCTCCGTGTCATCGGCGTCGCGTTGGTGGCATTGATTATTTTCCTGATTTGGGGGCGCAAAGCATGAATCACTGGTTAACCATTCTTACTCTCGTCCCGTTTATCGGCGGCATCGTCGTCGCCGGCCTTGGCGCGGAACGAAAACACCTTGTCCGCGGCCTCGCGCTGGCGACCAGCCTGGTCGGACTAGGCGGTGCGATTTGCCTGTGGCTGCATTTCAACGCCAAATCCGGCGACCTGCAATTCGTTGAAAAATTTGACTGGGTGCCGACGCTTGGAATCCAATATTTTCTCGGCGTGGACGGACTTGGCGCGCTGATGGTGTTGCTCACCGCCATCGTTACGCCGCTGGCGATTCTCGCCTCGTGGAACGTCGAAGATCGTCCGCACGTTTTTCACGCGCTGGTCTTGTGGTTGCAAGCGGGCTTGTTCGGCACGTTCACCGCGCTGAACTTTTTCCACTGGTTCCTGTTCTGGGAACTCGGTTTGATCCCCGCGTTTTTCCTCATCAAACTCTGGGGCGGTCCGAAACGCGGACCGGCGGCGACGCAATTTTTCATCTACACAATGGTCGGCAGCGTGGCGTTGCTGTTGAGTTTTCTCGCCATCCGCCTGGCAACCGGCAGCTTTGATTTCATCGAGCTCGCCGGCATGGCGAAGAGCGGCGTGCTCACGACCAAACTGCAAGCGGCGTTCGGCTGGAAAAACATCGGCCTGATTATTTTCTTCGGCGCGTTCCTCGGTTTCGCGGTGAAAGTGCCGGTGATTCCGTTTCACACCTGGCTGTCGGCCGCGTATTCCGAAGCACCCAGCTCGGTGACGATGCTGCTTACCGGCGTCATGTCCAAAATGGGCGTGTATGGTTTCCTGCGCATTCTGCTGCCGATTTTTCCCGACCAAATCCGTCAGGTGCTCACGCCGCTGCTCTGGCTCGCGGTGGCGACCATCGTGCTCTCGGCCTGCGCCGCGTTCGCGCAGCGCGACCTCAAGCGGATCATCGCGTATTCGTCCATCAACCATCTCGGTTATTGCCTGCTCGCGTTGTTCGCGGCGACCGCCGTGGCGACCGGCGTGAATAATTCCGATCTGCAAAAAGCCGCCGCGCTCGACGGCGCGCTGCTGCAAATGTTCAACCACGGCCTCACGGCGTCCGCGTTGTTCCTGTTCGTCGCGCTGCTCGAACGACGCTCCGGCGGTTTGCGCGGGCTCGACGATTTCGGCGGCCTCCGCAAAATCATCCCCGTGTTCACGGGCCTGATGGGCATTGCGATCTTTTCCTCGCTCGGTTTGCCGGGACTGAACGGCTTCGTCGGCGAATTCCTGATTTTCAAAGGTGTGTTTCCGCTCGCGCCATGGGCGGCGGCGATCTCAACCATCGGCCTGCTCGTCACTGCAATTTTTCTGCTCACGCTCATCCAGCGCGTTTTCTGCGGACCGCTGAACGAGCGCTGGGCGAAAATGCCCGACCTCACGACGTCGGAACGTTTTCTCGTGCTGCCGAGCATCGCGTTGATGTTCGTGCTGGGCATCTGGCCACAATTTATTTTGGGTGCGGTGGACGCAACCGTCGTGAAACTCGTGCAACAACTGAATTTCTAAAATGCTGGCCTGGACAATCTACATAACGTTTTTCGGGGTGCTGGTGCTGATGCTCCTGCCGCGTGACAACGCGCGCGCCGCGCGCATCGTCGCCCTGCTCACGGCCATCGCCGGTTGTGTCGTGGCGTTTGTCGGCGCCATCCAGCAGGCCAATCCCGGCGATGTCACCACGATTGTCAAAGTTCCTTGGATTCCAAGCATCGGTGCAAATTATTATCTCGCCGCCGACGGCATCAGCCTAGTGCTGGTCGTCCTGACCGGACTGGCGGCCGTCAGCGGAATTTTATTTTCGTGGAACATCGAGAAACGCACGAAGGAATTTTTCGCGTTCTATCTCGCGCTCATCGGCGGCGTGTATGGCGTGTTCTTGAGCTTCGATTTGCTGCTGCTGTTCGTGTTTTACGAACTGACGATCATCCCGAAATATTTCCTCATCGCGCGCTGGGGCAGCACCCGCAAGGAATACGGCGCGATGAAGCTGGCTTTGTATTCATTCGTCGGCAGCCATCTCGTGCTCATCGGTTTGATCGCCGCGTGGGTCGTGGCGAAAGGCCAGCTTGGCCACGCGTCGCTGGATTTGATCGAATTGTCAAAAGTCGCTTTCCCCATCGCGTTTCAACATTGGGTGTTTCCGCTGGTGTTCGTCGGCTTTGCGATTCTCGCGGGCATGTGGCCGTTTCACACCTGGGCGCCGACCGGTCACGTCGCCGCGCCGACCGCCGGTTCCATGCTGCTCGCCGGCGTGGTGATGAAGCTCGGCGCTTACGGCTGCCTGCGCGTGGCGATGGTGATGTTCCCCGAAGGCGTGCGGATGTGGCAGGGCGAAATCGCCTGTCTCGCCGTCGCCGGCATCGTGTATGGCGCGGGCGTGGCACTCGTGCAGCGCGATTTCAAGTTTGTCATCGGCTATTCCAGCGTGAGCCACATGGGCTTCGTGCTGCTCGGTCTGGCGACGCTCAACACCATCGGCCTCGACGGCGCGGTGCTGCAAATGTTCTCGCACGGCATCATCGCCGGTCTGCTGTTCGGCGTGGTCGGCCGCATGGTTTATGACCGCACGCACACGCGCGATTTCAACGACCTCGAAACAATGCAGCTCGGAAAACTGATTCCGTTCGCGGGCGTGACGTTCGTGATCGCCGGCATCGCCTCGATGGGCTTGCCCGGCTTCAGCGGCTTCGTCGCGGAATTTCAAGTGCTCATGGGCGCGTGGACGGTCTTCCCGAAACTGACGATTCTCGCCGGTGTCGGCATTATCGTCGGCGTGGCTTACACGCTGCGCGCGGTGCAAAAGGGATTTTACTCCGATGCGCCGCCGGACGCCGCGCATCACGATCATCCGCTGGAACCGATTTCCATTCCCGAACGCTTCGGCGCGGTAATGCTCATTGCGGCGTCGCTCGTCATCGGTTTTTTCCCCAGCCTCCTGATGAACTGGATCGAACCGTGTTTTAAGTCACCGCTGTTTGAACGCCTGTTGAAAGGAGGCGCGCTGTGAACTATCTGCCAGTCCTCCAACTCGCCGCGCCGGAAACCATTGTGACGCTCACGGTGCTGGTTGTGCTCGGCGCGGATCTCACCGTGCTGCGCGGCAAATCGCTCGCGGCGCGGTTCAATGTCGGCGCGCTCCTGTCCGTGCTCGGCTGCGCCTCGGCGGCGTGCCTCGCGTTCCACCGGCATGTGGATGCAAATCTGTTCAACGGCATTCTCGTGGTAAATCCGGCGGTGGATTTCATCAAAGTCGCGATTCTGGCGCTGACGGTTTTCACCATTTTAATTTCCACCGGTGGTAAATTCACCGACCACGTCGGCGAATATCTTGCCATCATTTTGCTGGCGACCATCGGCCTGATGTTCCTCGTAAGTGCCGAGGATTTGCTGATGATTTTCATCGCGCTGGAACTGGCGAGCCTTTCGCTCTACATCCTCACCGCGTTCAACAAGCACAACGCCCAATCCGCCGAGGCCGCGCTGAAATACTTTTTGTTCGGCGGCATGTCGGCGGCGTTTCTGCTGTTCGGCTTCAGCCTGCTCTACGGCCTTTCCGGTTCGACCAACCTCGGCGAAATCGCCAAGGCCATCGCCGGCAAAGGCCTTGATCCGCTGCTGCTCGTCGCCATCGTCACGACCGTCATCGGCTTCGGGTTCAAGGTGGCGGCGGTGCCGTTTCACCTGTGGGCGCCGGACGCCTACGAAGGCGCGCCGACTCCGAGCGCGGCGTTCATCGGTGCCGGTTCCAAAGTCGCCAGCTTTTATATTGTTGCTAAAATTTTCACGCTCGGCTTTGCCGGCGCGGAAGGCAGCGCGGTTTGGCACGGCTACGTTGCTGGTTGGACGCCGACCATCGCCGTCGTCGCCGCGCTCTCGATGGTGCTCGGCAATCTCACCGCCATCGTGCAATCTAGCGTCAAGCGCCTGCTCGCGTATTCCGCCATCGCGCACGCCGGTTACATGCTGCTCGGCGTGCTCGGCAACAATCCGCCCAGCGCCAGCGCGCTGATGTTTTACGTCATCACCTACGCGGTCACGGTCATCGGCGCGTTCGGCGTGGTGACGGTGGTGGAGGAAGCCACCGGTGGCGACGCGATTGCGAATTTCAAAGGCTTGAGCCGCCGCGCGCCGGGATTGGCGCTGTGCCTGATGGTTTTCCTGCTGTCGCTGGGCGGCATTCCACCGCTGGCGGGTTTCATTGGGAAATTTTTCCTGTTCAGCGCCGTCGTCTCCGTCGGCGGCAATCTCGGCCTGCTCTGGCTGGTGATTCTCGCCATCGCGATGAGCGCGGTGTCGTTCTACTACTACCTGCGCGTGCTGAAAGCGGCTTACGTCGAGGATGCCGCCGCTGATGCGCCGGCCATCAAAGTTCCCGCGCTGACGCTGCTGGCGCTGGCGCTGCTGGCGGCGTTGGTGATTCTGCTCGGCTGCGCGCCGGGATTGCTGACGCGGTATTTGTAATTTTGAACCGCTTGAGGTTCTTGACCCGTTGGCCGAAGGCATTTACCGTTTCCCGCATGGCAAACGCCAAAAAGAAACACAAGGCCGCGCTGCTCGGCCTTGGACTGGATTCCGACGGCCACAAGCGCATCACCACCGGTGAGAATTTTGCGCTCGTCGGTGGCACGCAGGAGACGCACGAACAGATGACCGAGCAGGCCATCAAGATTAACGAAAAGCTCAAGGCGCGCGGCAAACGGCTCGAAGAGGTCAGCCGCGAGGAATTCAGCGACATCGCGCACGAAGTCGGGCTGAAGCCGATCAAGCCGCGCTGATTTTCGGTTTCAACTTTCCATGACCGGATTGCACCGGTGGAACCGGTGCGCTGCCACCGGGAAAATTCAAGACGTGCAATAACCACCGGTTCCTGTCAAATTTCTCCCGCCATGACCACGGCGAACAAAATCACCATCCTGCGAATTTTGTTAATCCCCTTTTTTGTCGTCGAGACGCTTTACTACGTCGAGGTCGGCAATGAAATTCATCGGCTGGTGGCGACAACCTGTTTTGCGGTGGCGGCGATTTTCGACGGCGTGGACGGCTACATCGCTCGGCGCTACCACCAGATCAGCGAACTGGGAAAAATTCTCGATCCGCTGGCGGACAAGCTGCTGCTGGTTTCCGGGGTGGTGCTGTTGAGCTTTCCCAACGAGCCGCGGCTGGGGCGGATTCCGTTGTGGCTGACCGGGGTGATTATCGGGCGCGACCTGCTGCTCGGCATCGGTGCGGTGGTCGTGCGGTTGGTGGTGGGCAAGCTCACTGTGCGACCGCGCGTCACCGGCAAGATCGCGACGGTTTTCCAGATGCTCGCGGTGATTTGGATTTTGCTGCGCTGGGACGCGGTCTTTCAAGGCTACGGTTTGAAAACTTGGATTGCTGGGGCGGGCTTGTTTACGGCGGCGTCCGGTTTTTTTTACGTCTGGGACGGGATGAAGCAGCTGGGTTCGCACCCGTCCAGCTCGGCGGCGGGATAATTTTTTAAGGTTAAAAAATTTGACAGGCGGCGGCAGATGTTGAACATTCCCGCCGGACAGAAAAAGTTAAACAAACAACAATAAAAGATTATGCCCATTACCGTTGGAACCAAAGCTCCTGATTTCGCCCTTAAATCCAAAACCGCCACCGGCGTGGTGGAAGTGAAGTTGAGCAGCCATTTCGGCCAGAAAAATACCGTGCTGCTGTTCTTCCCACTGGCCTTCACCGGCGTTTGCACGACCGAGTTGTGCGACATCTCCTCCGGCTTGGCAGCTTATGCCAGCCTGAACGCCGAAGTTATCGCTATCAGCGTGGACAGCCCGTTTGCGCAGGAAGCCTGGGCCAAGCAGAACCACATCGGCATCACGCTGGCCAGTGATTTGAACAAAAAAACCGCCGCCGACTACGGTGTGCTGTTGCCGGATTTGGGCGGGCTGGGTTCCACCAGCGCGCGCGCGGCGTTCGTGATTGATAAGCACGGTGTGGTGCAATACAGCGAACAGACGCCGACGCCGAAGGAACTGCCGAATTTTGCGGCGGTCAAGGCGGTGCTGGCGAAGCTGAATTAAGTCGGTTTGGTTGAATTTTTCAAGGCGCGTCGTTTCGGCGCGCCTTTTTTGTTGCCGGTTTGTCACCGGGCTTTAACCATCGCGTCATTGAAGAAGCCCGCCGGGCGGCTATACTGTGATTGTGCTGCCGCGTATTTTAATTGTGGATGACGAGGAGGATTTCATCGAGTTGGTAAAATTCCGGCTAGCCGGGCTGCCTTGTGAATTTCTGGTGGCCAACGACGGCGTCCATGCCTTGAGTCAGGCGCGGCAATTCAAGCCTAGCTTGATTTTGCTGGATATTTTGCTGCCGGATCTGGATGGTCTCTCCATCTGCGAAATTCTGCGCCGCCAACCGGCCACCAAGAAAATCCCCATCATCTTCATGAGCGCGCTTTCTCGCGACGTGTCCAAGCGCACCACCGCGATGCAGGCGGATGATTTTTTCACCAAGCCGCTGGATCTCGGCCGATTGGAAAAGCGTATTACGGAACTGCTTCAACAGCCACCGGTGGCGAATTGAATTGAAAATAAAACGGGCTTGGCCACCTGCTGGCGACCAAGCCTGTTTGTTTTTCCAACCGAATTATCAATAGGTGTAGCTGGCGGTGAACAGATTGCTGTCCGCGTCGTGAACGACCTTGAAACCAGCCTTGCGGCAGATGTGCTGCATGGCGTGGTTCTCGGCGAGAATCTGACCGCTGATACGGGTCAGCTTCTCGTCGCGGCCAATCTCAATCAGGCGGCGGAGCAGTTCGTAGCCGAGGCCCTGGCGTTGCCATTCGTCGTTGACGAGAACGGCAAATTCCGCCGTGCCGGGCGTGTGCTGTTTGCTCAAACGGCCGACGCCGAGAATTTTGTTCGTCTCGCCTTTCGGAGCCTTGAGTTCGGCGACGAGCGCGATTTCGCGGTCGTAATCGTTGAAGCAAATGCGCGTGAGGCGTTCGTGCGCGATGCGTTGCGAGAGTTTCAGCGCCTGGAAGTAGCGGTTGTAAACGCTCTCTTCAGACAGTGTCTCGTGGAATTTTACCATGAGCGGCTCGTCTTCCGGTTTGATGGGACGGATGACCAGCGGCGCTTTGTTTTTCATCTTCCACGGCGTCGCGTATTGGTTCGGATACGGCCGGATGGCGGATTTGGGCAGCTTGGCTTCGGGCGTGTCGAGCGGATGCAGCACCACGCGACCGTCGAGCGCGAAGATGCGTTCGCTGGAGACGAGCAGG
>Ga0316232_1005304_pt1 | contig 10345 bp, 7 predicted proteins | sample TBHtaG_FD_206006 | JGI IMG/M metagenome (GOLD analysis project Ga0316232, IMG submission 206006) | Freshwater microbial communities from Trout Bog Lake, Wisconsin, USA - TBH18025_13 | ecosystem: Environmental > Aquatic > Freshwater > Lake > Hypolimnion/Profundal zone | place: USA: Wisconsin... | reverse complement strand
ACCTGAACATGAAGCCGGTGCTCGCGGTCTATGCGGGCTATTCGCTACGGCACCAAGCAGTCGAAGCGGGTCCGCTGCTGGAACCCTACGTGCAGGACGCGCTCGACGAAATCGAGTATCTGACGGCTGACGCCAAGACCAGTTACTGGGGCTCGTTGCGCGCGAAGGACGGCCACCCGGCGCCGTTCACGCTGAAGTACATCGAGATCGGCAACGAAGACCAGTTCGACCACACCTACAGCTATGACGCCCGTTTCACGCAGTTCTACGACGCCATCAAGGCCAAACACCCCGAATTGCAACTCATCGCCACCGCACCGATCAAAAGCCGCCAACCGGATGTGATTGACGACCACTTCTATCGCTCGGCCGAGGGATTCATCAAAGACATCCACCACTACGACAACCACGACCGCAAAGGGCCCAAAATCTTTGTCGGCGAATGGGCCTCGCGGGAGGGCAGCCCGACGACCAACCTCAACGCCGCCATCGGGGACGCCGCTTGGATGACCGGCATGGAACGCAATGCCGACCTGATTGTCCTGCATTCCTACGCGCCGCTCTTCGTGAACGTGAATCCGGGCGGCATGCAGTGGAAAAGCAACCTGATCGGGTACGACGCGCTCAACAGCTACGGTTCGCCCTCGTATTACGCGCAAGTCATGTTCAACAACAACATCGGCGACTCGATTCCCAAGATGGAGTTGAAGGCGGCTCCCGAAGTGCGCTTGCCGTATTCGGCGACCGTGGACAGCAAGACGCACACGCTCTTCGTGAAGCTGGTCAACCCCGGCGCCGCCGAGCAGACCGTGCGGATCGACACCAAGGGCGCTTCGAACATCGCGGCGCAAGGCGAAGCGATCAAGCTCTCCGGTGGGAATCCGGAAGATACCAATTCCATTACCGAACCGAACAAGATTGCGCCGGTCACCTGCCAGGTACAAGGCATCTCGGCCAGCTTTCCGTTCACGCTAAAGCCGTATTCGGTGGTGGTGCTGCGCATGCACGCCGAGTAGGGCGGAAAATAGTAATAACGAGGGCGACACAGGCACGTCGGACGTGAGATGTCTGACGTGCGCTCGAAGGCGGGGCGCGAAGCGCTTTGGAGTGCGTGCGGTCCTCCGCCGCTTTGGCATTGCGCTTTGCTCACACGACAACGCTTCTCTCTTCGGAAAGTGCTTTCGATCACGGTTCTGCCGGATTGGGGAGCGGGCAGTGTTCGCTGGGCGCAACCCCAAAGCGGCGGTGGGCCTTTTCCATTACCCACAGGTTTGCCAACCGGATGCACGAGTAAGCACGAAGCCCCGAACGCTGTCATCCTGAGGAGCTAACCTCGCCAAAGCGTGATTGTTGGGCATGAACCTGCGTCGCGCCAGCTTCCGGGGAGCGCACGCGCCCTCGCGTGTGGCCTTTGGCGCCCTCGCCAAAGGCATCTTCGCGGCTGATCGCGTCGGCAGCGCAAAAAAGTTCGCGTCGGCGAGGGCGCCGACGCCAACACGCGAGGGCGCGTGTGCTCCTCAGAGTTGCAGGCCGGCGCCGTTTTCTTGCTCCGTATAGATACCCCGTTAGACACGGACCGCCCGGTGATTGCGATCTCCATTACCCACAAGTCCGCCGCCGAGCAGAGAGACCAAATCGGCCCTTATTATTTGTCATCCTGAGCTTGCGAAGGATCTCACAGCAGGCCAGCCGGCGTTAGGTCACCATTCACCGTTCTCGAAGCTGACGGCACCGCCCGATGAGCCATCAGTTCCGATTACGTGCCGACTGAAACGAACGTCGCGATCGCCTCGTGAGATCCTTCGCAAGCTCAGGATGACAAGGAATAAGGGCCGCTCCTGCTTCTGTGCTCGGCTTCCGATTTGTGGGTAATGAAAAGGGAGGGCCGCCGCTCCAAGACGCTGGCGCGACTACAATGTCCCTCCAAATATTACGCCCAATTTTTCATTGAAATACCTCCCTAATTGCGGCGTTCACGTCAGGTGGCGCCGGGAGCTGGCAATCGAAAAAGTATTTGGACGTAATTCCCATGACTTCGCCATGGAGCTTGGAGACAGTACCAACCCAGGCACCCTCAGGCAACGTTCCCGTGGACCGGCGAACAAACTCAACGTGTGGCAGCCCCATGTTCCACGAATAATGAACCACCTTGCCATCCTTGACCATTACAAGGACGGCATCTCCATCGCGCATTTGGATTTTCTTGTTCATGCGCGGGTCTTGGATTCCTCCGTGTCGATTTTCTTGAAAGCAGGATTAGCTCCCTACGCTGACGCCTCTTCCCCCTCCCCCGCGACGGCCTCGGCCCCCACGCGCTCGCTGTGCAAGTCCCCGTGCTTGCCAAAGCTCTCGGCCACGCTCGGCACCGGAGTGGCGTTATTGGTGCCCATGAGGTCGGAGGACGCGGCGGAATCTTCGCGCTTGGTGAACTTCACACCGACCAGCTTCGAGATGCCGTGCTCTTCCATGGTGACGCCATAGATAATATCGGCGCGGGCAATGGTGCGTTTGTTGTGGGAGATGACCACGAACTGGCTCTGCTTGGAGAACCGGTCGAGAATCTTGATGAACCGGTTGATGTTGGATTCATCCAGCGGCGCGTCCATTTCGTCCAGAATGCAGAACGGGGACGGTTTCACCATGTAGATGGAGAAGAGCAGCGCGACGGCGGTCATCGTCTTTTCACCGCCGGAGAGCAGCGTGATGGAAGTGAGCTGTTTGCCGGGCGGGCGCGCAATGATGTCGATGCCGCTTTCGAGCGGATCGGACTCGTCCTGCAGCACCAGATTGGCTTTGCCGCCGCCGAAAAGCTCGGTGAACATTTCCTGAAAATTGAGGCGGATTTGTTCGAAGGTGTCCGCAAAGAGCGTCTTGGTAGTGCTATTGATCTTCGCGATGACTTGCAGCAACTCGGTCTTCGAGTTGTTAAGGTCGGTGTTCTGCTGGTCCAGGAACGTGTGTCGCTGTTCGAGCTCGTCGAATTCCTGGATCGCCTCGACGTTGACCGGTCCCATCGATTCCAGCTTGCCGTCCAGATCCTTCACGAGGCTCTCGATGAACGCCCAGTCGATTTGTTCGTCGGCTGACTGCGGCGACGGCTTCCATTCCGGGGCTTCGGCAGCTACAGGGTCAACAGGAGCCGCTTCCTGCTCCGGCGCTTCCTCCCGCGGCGCCTCGACAACGGGCGTCTCCACGGGTTCCCCGGCTTCCGCAGTTTCGGCGGCCGCGCTTGCCTCAGCGGCTTCCCCGGCGCCAGCTTCCGCGTTCACCTGCGCTTGCGCCGCGCCGACCTTCAGCCGCTTCTTGTGCTCGCGAATCGTCGTGAGCAGCAAATAACCGTCCGCCTGAAATTCGCGGATATCCAGCTGATACCGCCGTTGCACGTGCTCGCACAGGTGCTCGGTGCGGGACTGAATCTGCGAGGAACGCACCTCCAGTTGCGTGCGTAATTCGTGGCACTTGTCCAGGTCATGGCGGGTCTGGCGCAGAAGGGTTTCCTTCGCCTCGACCTGGCCGGCCACCTGCGCGCGTTGGGAGAGCATCGTTTGCACGCGCTCCTCGGCTTCGCCCAACCGGCCCTGCGCCTGCGAGATGCCCGCCTGGACGTTCTCGTTGTCCTCGGCAAGCTGGGCCGTCTTGACGCTGTAGGCGTCGATGTCCCGGCGGCGCTGCTCGATCATCTCGCGCAGTTCCGCCATGCGGGTGTTCATTGGCTGGCGCTGATTTTGCAGGGATGCAAAGCGCTGTTTTTCGGTCGCGACGCGCACGCGCATTTCGTTCAGCTCGGAAGTCAGCGTCGCTTCGCCTTCTCGCAATCCGATAAGGTTTTGGTTGAACTCGCCTTGGCGGGTTTGCAGCTCGGCAACCTGCGAGGATGCCTCGTAGGCTTCCTCCTCCAACTGGCCGAGGCGGGCGATCGCCTCGTCGTGCCGGCGTTCGATGCTCTCGCGCTCCCACGAGAACGTCTGGTTCTTCTTCTGCGTGTCCCTTACCTCCTGTTCGACCATCGAAAGCTGGCCGCGCAGGTGCGAGAGCACCAGCCCCAGTGTCTGCGATTCGTCGCGCGCGTCCTGATGCCGCCGCTGCGCAGCTTCCAGCCGCGTGAATGCGTCGGCGCGCCGCCCAGTCAGTTCCGCAACACCCGCATGGATCGTGTGAACCTCGGCCTGCAAATCGTTGATCTGCGATTTCCGCTGGAGGACAGAGGAACCGGCGCCTTCCTTGCTGGCGCCGCCCTGAAGAATGCCTTCCCGCGTGACCATCTCGCCGCTCAGCGTGACAAACGGGTGATGAACCGGCCCGGTTGCCGCCTCAAGCGCCAGACGCACAGCAGTTTCGAGATCTTTCACGATCACGGTATCCGCGAGCAGTTGGCGGATGATCGGCGCGACATCGGGCTGGCATTTCACACGGTCGATCGCCCAACCGATGGCGCCCTCGGGCAGTTTCTGGAACTGCGTGTCCGGCGCGGCGGCGGCATCGTGCTGCCAAAGTTCGCGCAACGCCAGCGAGGCCCGGCCCATCTTCTTTTCCACGAGCGACTTCACCACCGCCTCCGCCACAGCCGTGTCCTTGACGACAACCGCTTGCAGGTTCTGCCCGAGCACCGTTTCGATCGGCGCGATGAACGCGGTTTCCACTTCGATGAACTGCGCCAGCGCGCCGAGAATCGACGGCTTGAAGAGCGCCGGGTTGTCCAGCCCCTTCAAGACAGCCTGTGTTCCACGGGAAAAGCCTTCGCCGTCCGCATTGAGCTGCCGAAGCACTTCCAGCTTCGATTCGCGCTCCTGCAACCGCCGGCTCTCCGTATGGATGTTCTTGTCGATCTCGGAGAGTTCCGCCTGGGTGCCGCGGACGATGGTCTCGGCTTCGGTCACCTGGACCCGGCGCGTTTCCAGTTCGCCCTGGTTCTGTTCCACCTGGGCGCTCAATTCACGCTGCCTCGCCTCCAGCGCCTCGGAAGCCCCTTGCAGCTTCTGTATTTCCTCGGCCATGATCGCCATGCGCGCCTGCGCTCCGTCGCGGGTACTGATGCAGCCGGAAATCTCGCTCCGCAGCGCCGAAAGCCGGCTCTCGATGCGTGTGATCTGCGAAAAGATTGCCTGGTATTGGCGCTCGGTCTCGATGCGTTCGCCGGTCAATTCCGCGGCGGAACGCTGCCGATCCTCCAACGTGGCCTGCTCGGCGGCCAGGCTCTCCTTGATCGTCTCCAGTTCCGTATCCGTGTTTTCAAGCTGGGTTTGCTGGACGCTCAGCTTTTCCTCCGCCCCGGCGATGTCCCGGCTATAGCGATCCCCCAGCGACGCGAATTCGGCGATCCTTTCATTGTTGAATCCGATGCGGCTTTCGCCTTGGACCACGCGGTTCTTAAGCTCGTTGACCGCCTGGCGGGCCTCGGTCAGCCCCTCTTCCATCAGCTCCAGCTCCCGGCGGTGTTCGCCTACGACGTTCTCTTGCTCGCGCAGCTCCGCTTCCCTCAACTCCTGCGTGGCGGTCCGCCGGGCGGATTCCTCGGTCACACTCGCGCGCTGGACTTCCAAATCGTCGAAAATACGCCGGCAATTGTGGGTTTCCAGCACGCGGAGATCGTTCAAGAGCGCCTGGTAGCGGCGCGCCTTGGCGGCCTGGCGTTGCAGGGAACCGATCTGGCGCTTCACCTCGCGGATGACGTCGGTCAGGCGCAGCAGATTCGCCTCGGTCGCCTCCAGCTTCCGCAGCGCTTCCTTCCGTTGCGACTTGAACCGGGTGATGCCCGCGGCCTCCTCAAACACCGCGCGCCGATCTTCCGGGCGGGACGAGAGAATCTGATCGATCTTTCCCTGTTCCATGATCGAGTAGGCGCTGCGGCCCACCCCCGTGTCCATGAAAAGCTGGTGGATGTCCTTCAGTCGGCACGGGGTGCGATTCAGGAAATACTCGCCCTGGCCGTCCCGGAATACGCGCCGGGTGATGGTGACCTCGTTCCACGCCACGCCAAGGTCTTTTTCGCAGTCGGCGAACGTCATCGAGACCTCGGCCATCCCCAGCGCCGCCCTCGAATCGGTTCCCGAAAAAATAACGTCGGCCATTTCCCCGCCGCGGAGCGCCTTGGCCGATTGCTCGCCGAGCACCCAACGCACCGCGTCCAGGACGTTGGACTTGCCGCACCCGTTGGGGCCGACAATGACCGTGACGCCCCGGTGGAACGTCAGGACCGTCTTGGCTGCGAAGGATTTGAACCCGAGAATCTCTAGCGACTGGAGGTACATGGCTTGGAAAAAATAACGCTTTCGAGGGCTTTTTTATGCGAACCGCGAAAACGCGGCAAGCACAATTTGCGGTATGCGGCGTTTTTTAGACCACAAGATATTGTGGATGGACGCAGATGACGGAAGCCGCCACAGAAATTCCTCGCTCCGAAATCAAAAATCCCGCAACAATTGGCGAGAGGGCGGGTTTCAACAACGTTCCGCCACTTCATTTCCTATGAAAAAAACCGTTCTAATGCTCGTCGCCGCCTTTGCCGGCACTCTGCCGCTCTTTGCCGCGGATAATGCTCCCGACAAAATCGAGGGCTACACAGACACCCCCTTGCTCCCCGGCGGGAAATGGCACGTGCATGATCCAAATCGCCCGCAACCGGCCATCGTCACCCCCGGTACATGCAGCACGCAAGAGGCTCCCGGCAAGCCGCCATCGGACGCCGTCGTGCTGTTTGACGGAAAGGACCTCTCGAACTGGTGCGACGTTAAGGGCGAACCGAGCAAGTGGGTTGTCGAAAAGGGAGAGATGGTGGTCACGCCGAAATCGGGCGACATTTTTACAAAAGAAAAGTTCGGCGATGTCCAGATTCACGTCGAGTTCAGCGAGCCGGTTCCGGCGGTCGGTCACGGACAGGGCCGCGGCAACAGCGGCGTCTTCCTGGGAGGCCAGTATGAAGTTCAGGTGCTCGACTGTTACGACAACAAGACCTATCCGGACGGTCAGACAGCGAGCCTTTACGGAATGCATCCCCCGCTCGTCAACGCCTGCCGCAAACCCGGCGAATGGCAAACCTACGACATCTTTTTCACCCACCCGCGTTTTGACAAGGACGGCAAGGTGCTCGAGCCCGGCTTCGCCACCGTCGTTCACAATGGCGTCCTCGTCCAAAACCACGCGGAGATCCTTGGCCGTTCCGGTCACCGCAACCTGCCGAAATACGTCCCGGGACCGCCCGTCGGCCCGCTAAGACTGCAGGATCACCACAACGCCGTGCGGTTCCGCAATGTCTGGGTCCGGCCGCTGCAACCCGAAAGCTAATTTCCACATCGATTTCCAATCATTATGAAACTCAAACTGCCACTCCTTCTCGGCGCCGCGCTGGCGTCGTTCCCATTGCTTCCCTCCTTTGCGGCGGATGCTCCCAAGAAACTGCTGCTCGTGACCACCACGCTCGGCTTCCGCCACAGTTCGATTGCGACGGCGGAGAAAATCATCGCCAAGCTCGCGGCCGAAAGCGGCGCGTTCACCATCGACCTCGTCCAGCAACCGCCGGACAAGCCCAATCAACCGCGCCACGCGACGCCGCTGAAACCGGACGCCTCGGACAAGGACAAGGCCGCGTTTGCCGCCACCGAAGCGAAATTCAAGGAGGAGTCTGCCACGTATTCCGCCGCGTTTGCCGCATGGAACGAGAAGCTTAAGGAAGCGTTGACGAAGCTCAGCCCGGAGAATCTCAAGAACTACGACGGCGTCATCTTCGCCAACACCACCGGCGACCTGCCCATCCCTGACAAGGACGGCTTCCTCGCATGGATCAAGTCGGGCAAGGCGTTTATCGGGATGCACTCGTGCAGCGACACCTTCCACGGCTGGCCGGCGTTCATCGACATGCTCGGCGGCGAATTCAAAACGCACGGCCCGCAGGTCTGCGTGGAGTGCATGAACGAGGATCGCCAGCACGCCGCGAACGTCCATCTGGACAAGAGCTGGACGCTGACGCAGGAGGAAATTTACCAGTTCAAGAACTACGAATCCAATCGCGTGCATGAATTGCTCACGCTCAGCAAGCATCCCGATCCCAGGATCGCCACGGCGGGGCATTTTCCCGTTTCCTGGTGTCATGCTTACGGACAGGGCCGCGTGTTCTACACGTCGCTCGGCCACCGCGAGGACATCTGGGACGCCGATCCGGCCATCAAGGATCGCAAGAATTCGGTCGATATCAGCAAAGCCTACCAGGCGCACATTCTCGGCGGCATCAAGTGGGCGCTGGGCCTTGCCCCCGGCGACGCCACGCCGCAGATAAAGTAGGCTGACGGTTCATCGGCAGCGGGCAAGATGCCCAATACGGTTCGTTTCAACTCGCAACGGATTGCGTTGGGAGTTCCGAGAAACGCGCCAGCGTCTTGGAGTGCGGCAGTCCTGTGCCGCCTTGGGATGGCACGTCGGTACCGAAGGTTGCTTTCCGGCTCGCCTGTCTGCCAAGTCCCAGGCAGGCGCTCACCACTCCTTTGCCATTTATTTCCGTCGGCATGCGTCCGTGGGGTATCCGAGTTTGCCATTAGAAAGAATGACCTGGCTGGTCGTGGCGAGCAAGCTTTGCGGTGGGAAGTTCGACGGTCCGGCATCCGAAGGCGGCACAAGACTGCCGCACTCCAAGACGCTGACGCGACCATCAAGGCCCCAACCGTTTTCGAATCCGCTTTTGGAAACGCGTGCGGTTTGGCGTTGCGATTCATCCCTCACCCTTTTTTCATTGGTTTCCGCCGTTTTCTGTACAAACTGCCTTTATGGACGACGCCGCAAAATCATTCCTCATCGATCTTCTCAACACGCCATCTCCCACCGGATTCGAACTGCCGGGCCAGCGCGCCTGGGCGGCATACGTTCGCCCGCTCGTTGACCGCGTCGAAAACGACGCCTACGGCACCACCTGGGCCACCCTCGACGCCGGTGCCGGAGCAAAACGCATCATGTTGGAGGCGCACGCCGACGAAATCGGCTACATCGTCAAGCAGATCACCAAGGAGGGTTTCCTGCGCATCGATCGGATCGGCGGGTCGGACACTGCCACCGCGCGCGGCCGGCGCCTGCAAATTCTCGGGGACAACGGCCCGGTGCGCGGTCTGATCGGCAACACGGCCATTCACCTGCGCAAGGACGCCCACGACGAGAAAACGCCCAAGATTCACGAGCTTTATGTGGACGTGGGCGCGTCCAATCCGGAGGAAGTCAAGGCGCTGGGATTGCGGGTCGGTCACCCGGCGGTTTACAGTGATACGGCTGAGGAACTCGGCGCAAATTACCTGGTCAGCCGGGCGCTGGACAATCGCGCGGGCGGTTTCATCCTCTCGCAGGTGCTGGCCCGCTTGAGCGTCAAACGCAACGAGCTTCGTTCCACGGTTCACGCCGTGAATGCCGTGCAGGAGGAAATCGGCGGACACGGCGCAAGAATGGTGGCGCACCGACTGGCCCCGGACCTTTGCATCGTGCTGGACGTGACCCACGCCACCGATACGCCCGGCATCGACCAGGCGCAGCATGGCGACGTGAAGCTGGGCGGCGGCCCGAGCGTGACACACGGCACCTGCAATCATCCGGCGGTCATTCGCCGGTTGCTGGAAACCGCCGCGCGGCTGGAAATTCCGATCCAGCACGAGTCGTCGTCGCGGTACAGCGGCACGGACACCGACGTCATTTTCGACACGCGCGACGGCATCCCCAGCGCGCTAATCTCCCTGCCGCTGCGCTACATGCATTCCGTCGTCGAGATGGCGGACCTGCGCGACGTGGAAAAGGTGATCGAGCTGTTGACCGCGTTCGTGCTCTCCGTGACGCCGGAGGATCGGTTCGCGGCGGTGCTGTAAACGCGGGACGGGCTTGATCCCGGTTCTGTACTTCCTGCCGATGTGCTTTTTCTTCGTGACGTGCGTGACATCCAACTTACATCGAGAAGTTCGTGAGTTGCGCGAGCGGGTTGCGAAGCTGCAAGAGAAGCGGGAATAAGACGTTCATCGATCGAAACTGAATGGAGAACAACGTATGCCAAAATGCCCACACTGTAAGAAACCGGTGAGTTTGAGCAACAAGTCAGCAAACTCACCAGAAACACGGCCGGTCCGAAAAGAGACGGTTGGAATTCTGAAAAAGGAAGTGATGTATTCCTGCCCCCATTGCGAGTGCGTTCTGGGCTTCGGCTTTTTCCTCGGCGGCTTTTTAACGGGACGCCCCTAACGAGACAGCAATCTGGCATTAGGGTCAACGCTTGACGCTTGGTGCGCCCGTGAAGCGGGCGTCAGCGCGGGTGAAAGTCCCGCCGGTGCAATTAGGCTGTTCAGCACCGCAGACCGTGCCAACTGCGTCGCCGTGAGGCGGGGTGGGG
>Ga0316232_1005302_pt1 | contig 10349 bp, 10 predicted proteins | sample TBHtaG_FD_206006 | JGI IMG/M metagenome (GOLD analysis project Ga0316232, IMG submission 206006) | Freshwater microbial communities from Trout Bog Lake, Wisconsin, USA - TBH18025_13 | ecosystem: Environmental > Aquatic > Freshwater > Lake > Hypolimnion/Profundal zone | place: USA: Wisconsin... | reverse complement strand
TGGATGCGGGGATTGCATCCCAGCCTACGACGCATCCCAGCCTACGACGTTTCATTTATTTTCCTGGTTAGTGCTCATTAGTCAGTGCTTGTTAAGTAGGTCAGAATGTCGCCTTTTTCCTGTGCCGTGCATTCTCGCGACCAGGCCCATTCGCAATTCCGTTTAAACCATTTATCCATTTTATTGATGTCGGTGTATCGTTCCGGATTCACTTTGGACGACATGGGTTCAATGACTTTTTGCGTGGTGGCATGTTGGCCTGATTTTTTGGGGTCGGTACCGTGACAGGTGATGCAGGCACGTTTTTCACCATCCCTGTTCCAGTTTTTTTTGCCCTGTTCGGCAGAAAAATTGGCCGCACCGTCGGTTTTGAACTGGGCAAATTCGGCATCACTGGCCCCACTTGCCCAGGCGGTGGCGCTCAGTCCGGACAGGCAGCAGCACAGCAGCGCATATTTTTTCATTGTTCTGGTCACCATGCCATTTTCACTCCGATCAGCATGATCACCGCGCCGGCTTCAGCCTGGGCCGAATGACTTTTTGCCGGCGCCTTGCTGATGGCCTGGGCCATGATCAGTGCGCCGCTGCCGGCCAGCAGCCAGTGCTGCGTATCGGGATCGGACAGGCCATCGGCAAACAGATGCATATCCTTCCAGTGAAACAGTAATCCGGTAGCGACGGTGGCCAGTGCCAGTGCGCCGGTGGTTCGTCCCAGAGTCTGGTGCACGCCGTGCGTCGGTGCCGGTTTGTTGGCGCAGTTGGTCTCGCAGGAACTGGGCGCAGTCAGTGCCGTTGCCATGGAAGTCAGCAGCGTTGCAACACCCAGGTACTCATGTGCTTTGTTGGTGGTCAGCCATGGTTCTTTGAAATCATCCTTGCTGCTGCCTGGCGGCACAGTGGTATTGAGCGGTGTGGCCACGGCAGTATCGAGCCCGTTGGCGTTGACGTCAGCAAGAGGCGAGCTGTCTTGCTGCTCCGCGTTCATCGCGACGTAGGAATCTGCCAGAATGGTCTGCGAGTAAGACGTCCCGGATACAGCGGTGACGGTAAAAATGAGCGCGAACCTGATTAGATAATGCATGAACTTCCCTGTTAGGTTGAACTGACGAAAATGATGATAAAAACGCTGATAAGCCGGTCGTTAATCGATATTCTTCCTGCCGGTCAACATCGCTTTGACGAGATTTTCCCGATGTTGCACACTGCCTGAGACCACGCCCAGAAGATGCAGGCCAACCAGTACCATGCCAATGTTGACCAGCCAGGCATGCAGATGTCGAATCAGAAAGCTGGTCTGGTCACTGATCTGACTGGCTGCTGCAACTAGCGGACCATCAAAATCGATGCAGGCCAGAGTCAGCAATCCGGTTAAATAAAGCAGGCCCAGCAGCCCCAGCAGAGCAAACACCATCAGCGCACCCAGCGGATTGTGTCCAACATAGTGGCGCGGTGCTGTGCTGCGTAAAGTGCGCAGGTACTGCACAGTCTCTTTACCGGTAAACATAAACGATGCGAAGCGGGCATATCTGCTGCCGACTACGCCCCACACCAGTCGCACGACCAGCGTGGCGCAGAGAAAGTAACCGATGAGAACATGCAGGTGTCCAAAACGGTATTTTGCGCACAGATAGGTCGTGACAACGCCCAACACCAAAGTCCAGTGAAACAGTCTGATCAGACCATCCCAGACAACAATGTGCCCATCGGACTGATTCGGATTGTCGGTGTGGTGCTGTTGCATGGGTCGTGGTTCGCTCGTAATTCAATAATGGTCAGAAGAATAATCCAGGGGCAAAATTGCAGGCCCAGATCAATCAATAGCAAGTCTGATGCCATGCCGTGCGAGGTGCGCAAAAGTGGGGGAATGGGTGATTTGCCCGGATAATGCGGCTTTAATCCCGGAATTCGGCGTCAGCAGCGAAGACGGTGTTCAGACTTGCTGCAAAGGTCGTGAACAATAGTTGCAGTTGGTGTGCAAAAAATCGTGCGCAAGCTGGGCGTTGCCCGTTACGGCTTTTGACATGGATAGCCACTGTCCAGTTGCATGACCACGATAATCCGATGGTCAACGGCACAATGGGATACGTAACCAATTGCGCCCGGTGTAATGGAAACAAAACGGATCACAGCTTCTTCAGAGTCAAAGACATGAGGCGGTAAAACACCCTGAAAATACATGCCACTCCAGTAGTCTTCCAGTTCTTCCGGACTGTGCTTCAATACCTGTGACGAAAACGCGCGGCGCAGCGGATGCGTTACCGGCAGGTTGAGCGCCTGGATCCGTCGGCCATCGTCCCAGAACTGCTTTTTGGCTTTGAAAATCAGGCTGAGTTCATCATGGGTGAGTTTGGCCGGGACCGCGCCTGGTGCCATGATGATGGCGATCCCCGGTTCCGCATGCACACCGGCTCCGGGCGTCAGGAGCCATACCAGCAGGATGAGTTGGCTGAGCAGTCGCATGCCGCAATTCAGAACAGCACACTGACCGAGGACAACAATCCCGAGTCATTGATCGGTTGATTGATGCCGTGGATGAGTTCGGCCTTCAGGGAGACAGCGCGACTGTAGCGATAATTGATACCGAGCACGCCAAGTCGGGTATCACTTTGGCCCGGCCCATTGCTGACAGATTCGATGCGTCCCACGGCAAACAGCCTGTCGCAGACTGGTGCTACCGCCTGAAAAAATCCGCCTTTGATATCGTATTGCGAGCCCAGACTGGAAAAGCGCCAGGCACCTTCGGCGCTGAGTTCAATGCCGTTGGATGTCCAGACAAAATCCGCACCCAGCAACTGCTCGTTGGCGCCCGTTGCACCGGTAATTTCATAGCTGGCATAGGAAACCCCCACCTGCAGACTGTCGCTGACCGGCAGATTCAGTCGTGCGCCATAGGCTTCATTGAACTGCCCTTCTGCCGAATCCGGTCTGATGTCGGTACCGATCGATGAATACAGCATGTAGTCGGCCGGTACGCCTGCAATGGAAATATTGCCCAGCGCCATACCGCCGGTAATATGTTCGGGAAATACATTGACCGTGATCAGGGGGCGCGAAGTGGTCCAGACCAGCGGATCGGCGTGCAGCTGATTCCATCGTCCTATGGGAGTCAGAAATTTTCCGGCTCGAAAAGTGACAGCATCATTGATGGTGTAGTCAAAGTAGAGTCGTTCTATGGACAGAAAATTCTGACCATTGTCTTGGGCCTGCTCGTCCGCTGACAGCGGGTTCTGGTTGTCGACTTCAGAAAAAAACTTGAGGCGGGATTCATTTTGCCACCACACAAACATACTCAGATGGGACAGGGAAGTGTGGGCGTTTCCCGGTCCGGAATTTTGCAGATCCTGATACTGCAGCGAGGAATAGCCACCGACTGTGAAGCCGCTGTCGCCGAAGCGGTAGCCGGCACCGAGCTGGTAGTCGGGCCTTGAATCGGGCCTTGAATCCGGCTGGTTATCATCGGCAGCAATCGCCGGACCTGCAGTTAACAATAACGCTACACACACCAATAAAATATTTTTTGTGCAAACCTTTATGGTCACATACGCTGCCATTACGCTTCCCTCTCTATATAAGCCATCATATACTACACGGGTGACTATTCAAAAAACATTACTGCGTGCATTTCTCGTCATCGGGCTCGTGCCAGCCATGGTTCTGGCGGGTCTGGCCTTTTTGACTGCACAGGATGCAATGCAATCTGAAATTGAGCACGGCCTTGCTGCTCAGGCCGAGGCAATCTCGTCCAATATCAACCGCATCATGTTTGAACGTCTGCAGAATGCGGCAACCTGGAGCACGCTGGAAGTCATGCAGGACATGCAGGTGCAGGACGTCGATAAACGGTTAAGCAATTTTCTGGCCAAGCTTAACAGCGGTTATGGCGGCGTCTATTCCAATCTGAAGGTGCTGGACCGGCACCGGCTTATTGTCAGCAGCAGCGATCCCGCGGAGATCGGCAAGGTCGCCGCTGCAGCACCGGCGTGGCAAACCCTGAATCTGGCAGGCGCGAATTTAACTCTGGACGCACCGGTCAACATCAGCGCGTCTGGCGTGGCTGGACAATCCAGACTAACGATCAGGGCACCGATCAATTCGCCGTTCAATTCAGACCCGCTGGGTGAACTGGCGCTGGATTTTAACTGGGAACAGATCAACGCCCTGCTCGACAATGCCGCTTCCGATCTGCGCATGGTGGCGCTGGTGGATTCAGAGGGAAAAATTGTTGCCGCGTCGCGAACCCTGCGAACGGCTGGCCTGTTGAACGGTCGCGCGCTGGCCGGCTGGCAACTTACGGCCGACGCGCGCGGTGCAATTGTGCGCAGCGGCGCTCCGGTGTGGGCCTCTGCTGTCGTGGTCGGCATTGGTCGTCCGGTGAATTTTGCAGGATTTAACGGGGCAGGATTAAGCACGCTGGTGATACAGCCTGAAAGCGAAGCACTCTCACCGGTACGCCGCATTGCGCTGATTTCCATCGCCATGCTGGGGGGTATCGTTCTGTTGACGTTTGGCGTGGCCAACAAAGTCAGCGCCTTGCTGGCCAGACCAATTACCGCTCTGACAGCCCTGACCAAAAATTACAAACTGGGCCAGAAATCGCTCACCGCCCAGGCACTGCCGGACCTGGCCGAAGGTGAACTGGGTGAGCTGGAACTGGCTTTTATCCAGATGGTGCAGGACATCGATCTGGCGCAACGCGATCTGGTCAGAGCCTCCAAGCTGGCCATGGTCGGTGAAATGGCATCCATCATTATTCATGAAGTCCGTACGCCTTTGGGCATCATCAAGTCATCGGCCCAGATGCTCAAGCGGGAAAGCGCACTGTCTGCCGAAGGAATGGAGTTGACCGGTTTTATTGAGAGCGAAACGGAACGACTGAACCGGCTGGTCTCCTCCATGCTCGACAGTGCACGTCCGCGCGGCCTCAACCCGGGCCCGACCGACCTGCATGGTCTGTTGCACCAGAGCGGCATCCTGCTTGGCTCTCAACTTGAAAAAGCGCAGATTGAAATCAGCGAAGAGTTTGACGCTGTCGATCCGATCATTGACTGTGACGCCGAACAGATCACCCAGGTCTTGCTGAACCTGATCATGAATGCGCTGCAGATTTTGCCGCCGGGCGGAAAAATTCTGCTCACCACTTATCAGGTGCGGGACCATCATGATGGCGCGCCCTCCGATTCAATTTTTATTGCCGTGTCAGATAATGGCCCGGGGATCGCGCCTCTGGACAGAGAACGTATTTTTGACGCTTTTTTCTGTCGCCGCGATGGTGGAATCGGTTTGGGTCTTGCCATCGTTCAGCAGATTATTCTGGCGCATCATGGCCGCATTGAAGTCAGTCAAAGCAAACTCGGTGGCGCCTGTTTTACAATCCAGTTGCCGAAGAGGGCAATTGATCTGAATGAGAAATCAAAATGAATCAACGTTACGTTCTGGTGGTGGATGACGAACAGCACATGCGCCGGGTACTGGAAATCATGCTGCAAAAGGCTGGACATCTGGTGGTTGCTGCAGAAAATGGCAGACAGGCGCTGGACATGTTGGGCAGCAAACAGGTTGATCTGGTCATTACCGATATCCGCATGCCGGAAATGAATGGCATTGAATTGCTGGCCCATCTGCGCAGCAGCGGTAATGAAGTGCCCGTCATTGTCATCACCGCGCATGGTTCCATTGAATCTGCCGTTGAAGCCATGAAGTACGGTGCGTCCGATTATATTCTGCGACCGTTCGATATCGATGCGCTGGAATTGACCATTGCCCGCCTGCTCAATGAAGCCACGGTAATGCGTCAGAATCATTTTATGCGCGAAGAGCTCAACCGCGGCTGGGATACGTTCATCGGCACCAGTGCGGCAATGCAAAGCATTTATGAGCAGATTCGTCAGGTCGCTCCCACCAGAGTGTCCGTAATGATTTCCGGTGAAACCGGTACCGGCAAAGAACTGGCTGCGCGCGCCATCCATAACGCTTCCGGGCGTGCTGACAAGCTGTTTGTGGCCATTAACTGCGCCGCCATTCCTGCCGAAATGCTGGAAGCCGAACTGTTTGGGTATGAAAAAGGGGCATTTACCGGTGCCAGCAAGGACCGGACCGGCAAATTTGAACTGGCCGATGGCGGAACAATTTTTCTGGATGAAATTACCGAGATGCCGCTGGCACTGCAGACCAAGCTGCTACGCTTTTTGCAGGACAGCCGGCTTGAACGACTGGGAAGCAACCGCCAGATTCAGCTGGATATCCGGGTTATCGCAGCGACCAATCGCAATGCCCGCCAGTCCATCAGTTCAGGCAATCTGCGTGAAGACCTTTACTACCGGCTAAGTGTGTTTCCCCTCAACCTGCCACCGCTGCGGGACAGAAAGGAAGATATTCATGATCTGGCTTTGCACTTTATTGCCAAACACAGTGCGCGCGCCATCGATGGGATTTCTGATGCAGTGCTGGCGCACCTGAAAACCTATCACTGGCCAGGCAATGTGCGTGAACTGGAAAACATGATGGAACGGGCCTTGATCCTGTGTGGTACCGGAGGGCTCAAGGCCGAACATTTTCCAATTGAAATCGAACCCAGAATCACTGCGCCGCAGAATTCAGCTGCACCGGCCGCCGTTGCGCTTTCCCAACCGGGTTCATTGATTGAGGCCGTTGAGAAATTTGAATCCGGATTGATCATGCAGGCACTTGAGCAGGTAAAGGGCAACAAGCCCAAGGCTGCCGCTCTGCTGGAAATCAGTGAAAGAACGCTGTGGTACAAATTAAAGAAATACTGGCCCAAAGACAATGAGTAGGCTGGGATGCGTCCGTCATGGTGACGACGGAATTAAAATTAAGTTTTTACATTGCACCCTAGTAGTCAGTCAACCTAATTTCTGTAGTTAGAAATTGATGGATTTTTTTGTCTGGCAAGGCGTGAGGACGCCGCTTAGCTAGCTAAGCAAGGACGAGCAACGAAGCCAGGCGAAAAAAGACACGATTTATAGCTATAGAAATTAGGTTGACTGACTACTAGGCCTCTGGCTATTTTTGAAATATCTTAATGCCACAGCCAGTCCCAGAAACCAGGCAGCTGCTGCCTGACTGATCCGTCCTGCACCGTGCGCGCGAGTGCGGCACGTTCAATCTCATCACGCTGCGTGTAGAAAGCCAGGTCCGCCGTCGGCATGCCGGTTTCCCGCGCCACCTCCAGCAGTATCTGCAGATACACTTCCACATGGTTGGAGGTATAGGTATTGACGTCGTGAAAAGTGACGATCACCGGCGTTACGCCATCCACCGTGGGCAGTTGTCCGGCCAGCCAGCGCACTTTCAGTTCAGTGAGTTGTTTTAACAGATTGGCGTGTTTGTGAAAGCTGAAATTCACCCCCCAGATTTTGCCGTCATTGGCCGACAGGTCGGTGAGCAGCATGTGCAGGCCGTGCTGCTGATAACCGGCAAAGGTGCGTTCGTCATAACTCCAGAACGGCGGACGGACCAGTGTCGGTGCCACGCCGGTAATGGCCTGCAGATCGGCCATGCCGTTCTTGAGCGCCGTATCAAATTCTTCCTGACTCAGGAAACGGTGATTGGCATGATGGGCCGTCGCGGTATGGAAGGCCAGGAGATGTCCTTCGTTCCATTCGCGCTGCATCAGTGCCCTGCCGCGTTCAGTACCACCGCCGTTCACAGCCCGGGTCTGGGTAAAGAAGATGGCCTTGATGCCGGGCTGCACGGCATTGTTTGCCAGAACCTCGAGCACCTGTTCGGTAGCATTGTTGTAGATTGCCGCGCTTGGACCGTCATCAAACGTGAGCACAAAACGGATTGGTGCGGGTGCGCTGATGGCCCCGCGCACCGGCAGACACAGCAACGCAGAAAGAAGGGCGAGAATAAAAAAAACGCTGCGGGAAACCGGCAGCGTTTTAATTTGAATCAGGTACATCGACTTAATTACGAACCACTTTTTTGAATTCGTAAGTACGTGTGTCGATTTCGATCATGTCATCCTGAGACACGAACAGGGGAACCTGCACGGTCATCTGATGTTCTTCAATGGCGTTTTCCAGCTTGGCTTCTTTTAACACGTTGCCTGAAGTATTGCCCTTGACGGCCGGTTCGGAGTAAATGATTTTACGCACGATCGTGGTAGGCAATTCAACCGAAATGGCTTTTCCGTCGTAAAACACGGCTTCGCATACCATGCCGTCTTTTAAGAAGTTGAGTGCGTCGCCCAGATTTTCGCCTTCGATTTCATACTGTTCGTAGTCGGCATCCATGAATACATACAAGGGATCGGCGAAGTACGAATACGTTACTTCTTTTTTGTCCAGAACAACCACGTCAAACTTGTCGTCGCCGCGGAATACGTTTTCCTGCGGGCTGTTGGTCAGCAGGTTTTTCATTTTCCATTTGTAGGTGAAGCCCGTGCGGCTTGAACCGTTAACGTCGGAGCGGAGTACGATCATTGGCTTGCCATCAACCATAATGATGTTGCCAACACGAATTTCTTTTGCAAATTTCATAGCGAATATAAATTTAAAAGGTTGATCACTGCTGGCCTGACAGGCAGGAGATAGTGCCGGGCCGTTGTGACGGGTAGGGATTGCTTCAAAAATGAACCCCGAATTATAGCCTGCCTAACTTATTTCAGGCCGATTTCTGGCTGACTGATGCTGCAAATTCCATTAAATTCGCCGCCAGATCGCCATTTGTTACTAATTTACTTTGCCATTCCAGTGCCATGTTGGCAAGTTTATGGCGATCATTTTCAAATTCATGCCACAGCTGGCCAAAATCAGCGGTGCCCGGTCCGGCTGCATTCCAGGCCAGACTGAATGCGCCCTGACTGGTTGCGGCAAAACCGGAGCGCTGCAAAAACGCAGTCAGTTTCACATGATGCAGGTTCTTGTCCTGCGGGTAGATATGCCAGATAAACGGACGTGCAGCCCATTGCGCGCGCACAAAAGAATCTTCGCCGCGCACAAAATTCATGTCGCACGACCAGAGCAACCGGTCGTAGTCAGGCTGCGGCAAAAAAGGAATGACGCGCACCGTCAACGCGCCGCGGGTGCAGCTGGTACCGCTACTGTTTCCAAAAAAAGCAAGCACCTGCTCCTGCGCCACGCCCTGCGGTACCAGGCAGGTGATGGGCGTCGGGTTGTCTTGCCAGGTCCGGAACAGTTCCGCCACTGGCGCGTGGGCATAACAAAACAGCGACACCTTGTGCGCGGCCTGTTCCTGCGCCGACAGCCCCAGCCGGTTCAGAAAATCGCGCGCTGCAGCCGGGTCCTGCAGGTACCTCTCACGTTCGTCCAGCAGTCCTGCTTCCAGCAGCAGTCCGCCGGTTTTTGCGGTGAAGCCCGGATAATAAAAATATTTGGTCAGCGTAAATTGCGGTGAGGGCAGGGTATGGCAACTTTCCACCCAGTCTTCGGCCGACAGCCCTTCCAGATTGATCCAGACCGGGCGGCGAATTTTCATGGCCGCGATATAGGAAGGCGGCAGATCGCAGCCGAAAAATTCAATCACGATATCGGCGACCTGCCCGGTTGTGCAATCCACATTCTGGTCATGCCAGTGGATCACCCGGATTGCCTGTACCTGTTGGGTGCCTAGGGTGGGGTCGACTTGCGGACAGATGCGCGCAAAGCTGACCAGGTCATCCACCCACAGGGTCACGTCGACATGGTGTTCCGACGCCAGCAAACGGGACAGCCGGTAGCAGATGCCGATGTCGCCAAAGTTGTCGACCACTTTGCAGAACAGGGCCAGCGTTATGCGCTCGGGCGCATTAAGGGTAAGGGGCATGCTCAGACCGGTCCCGGCACGCGGCCGGTCTGAACCAGCGGTGCGGCCAGCTGGCAGTGTCCGTGCTGATCATCAAAAAATATGTGGGGTGCGAACGCCCCCAGCACGGCTGACTTTTCCACGCCGCCCATAAAAAAGGTTTCATCAATCTGCACGTTCCAGGCACGCAGGGTGCGTATCACCCGTTCGTGAGCCGGTGAGGCGCGCGCCGTGACCAGCGCAGTGCGTACCGGCGAGTTGCCATCGGCTGTCTTGAAACTGGATTGAATAAACGCCAGTGCTTTCAGAACCGGTGCAAACGGGCCCGCCGCCAGGGGATTGTTGGCATTGTCACGTTCGTGCTGTTCAAAGGCTTCCACGCCCTGAGTCTGATAGATGCGTTCTGATTCATCGGAAAAAATCACGGCGTCACCGTCAAAGGCAATCCGGATCTGGTCAGGGCTCATGGTGGGCTGGTCCGGTTTCTGGTACAGCAGCGCTGCAGCAACGCCCGAGCTGGCCGCGCTTTCCACATCCTGTTCATGCAGCGACAGAAACAGGCTGATATTGAACGCTTTCAGGTA
>Ga0316232_1005295_pt1 | contig 10351 bp, 8 predicted proteins | sample TBHtaG_FD_206006 | JGI IMG/M metagenome (GOLD analysis project Ga0316232, IMG submission 206006) | Freshwater microbial communities from Trout Bog Lake, Wisconsin, USA - TBH18025_13 | ecosystem: Environmental > Aquatic > Freshwater > Lake > Hypolimnion/Profundal zone | place: USA: Wisconsin... | reverse complement strand
CGTTCGCCACCTTCTCCCTGGGCTTCATCGCCCGTCCCGTGGGCGGCATCGTGTTCGGCCACTACGGCGACAAGATCGGCCGCAAGAAGATGCTCTACCTGACCCTGATGATCATGGGCCTGGCCACCGCCTTCATCGGCCTGCTGCCGACCTACAGCCAGATCGGCATCTGGGCGCCCATCCTCCTGGTCACCATGCGCCTGTGCCAGGGCTTCGGCCTGGGCGGCGAGTGGGGCGGCGCGGTGCTGATGGCGGTGGAGCACGCTCCCGCCAACCGGCGCGGCTTCTACGGCTCCTGGCCGCAGCTGGGCGCCTTCGTCGGCCTGCTGCTCTCCACCATCGTGTTCCGGGCCGTCTCCAAGATGCCCGATTCCGCCTTCCTGTCCTGGGGCTGGCGCGTGCCCTTCCTGCTCAGCTTCATCCTCGTCGCCGTGGGCATCTGGATCCGGATGACCATCGCCGAGTCCCCGGTCTTCCTGAAGATGAAGGTGCAGCAAAAGGAAGCCAAGATGCCCATCATCGAGGCGCTCACCAAGCACCCCAAGAACATCTTCATCGCCATGGGCGCCCGGTTCGCTGAGAACGGCCTGTTCTACGTCTTCACCGTGTTCTCCCTGACCTACATCTCCACCTACCTCAAGGTGCCCCGCGTCGTGGGCCTCAACGGCCTGCTCTGGGCCGCCTTCATCGGCATCTTCACCTGCGCCGGCTGGGGCGCCCTGTCCGACAAGGTCGGCCGCCGTCCGGTCTACATGTATGGCGCCATCGCCTGCGGCGTCCTGGCCTTTCCGTTCTTCTGGATGCTGGGCACCAAGGATCCCACAATGATCGCCCTGGCCATCGTCATCCCGGTCACCCTCGGCCATTCGGCCATGTATGGGCCGCAGGCCAGCTTCCTGTCCGAGATGTTCTCGGCCCGGGTGCGCTACAGCGGCGCTTCCTTCGGCTACCAGCTGGCCTCGATCTTCGCCGGCGGCCTGTCTCCCCTGGTCGCCACCTGGCTGCTCGCCGTGGGCGTCGCGGCCGGCAAGGGCCCGACCTACATCGCCTACTACATGATCCTGCTGGTGGTCATCACCGTCGTCGCGGTGGCCTTCGCCAAGGAGACCAACAAGGACGCCGACATCAGCTGAACCGTCCGCGCTTTCGGGATTCCGGCGCGCTCGGTGCCGGAATCCTTTTTTTTCTCGTCATTCATTTGGCATAAGATTACCAATATATCTTCTATTGGCGTTAGGCTTGGTGGCGTGGCTCCCATCGCCCCGCCTTCCCGGTAAGTGAGCATATGGAACTGAGACTTTTACGCTACTTCGCCGCCGTGGCCGAGGAGTTGAACGTGACTCGGGCCGCGGAGAAGCTGCATACCGCGCAGCCCTCCCTCAGCCAGCAGATCCGTCAGCTCGAAGGGCTGGTGGGAGCGCCGCTGTTCCACCGCGACAAGCACCGGCTCAAGCTGACCGAAACCGGACGGGTCCTGCTGACGTCGACCAAGGATATCCTGGCCGCCGTGGAGAAGGCCCTGCAGCAGGCCCGCGACACGGCCCGGAGTGAAGTGGGCACCATCGTGCTGGGCATGATCCCGGGCCCTGAAGGCATGGTGTTCTCGCATATCCTGCCGCTGCTGCTGCTGCGCTCGCCCGACAGCCAGCTGCTGCTTCGGACGATGACGGCGCCCGAGGCGATCCAGGCCCTGCTGAATCGCGAGATCCGGGCCGCCTTCACCCGGGGGCCGATCGAAGACGACGAAATCGCCTATGAAGTTTATATGCGCGAAGAGGTGGTCGCGGTACTGCCGGAGCGCTCGCCCCTGGCGCGCCAGGAGCGCGTCTCGGTGGAAGCCTTGGCCAGGTTGCCGTTGATCTGCATCTCCGCGGCGGTGGCGCCGGCCGTGCATCAGGCGACCGAAGAGATCGAAGCCCGCGCCGGGGTGAAGTTCACCCGGGGCATCTGTTCCGAAAGCCTGATGACCTCCATGAACGCGGTCGCATCGGGCCTCGGCTGTTGTTTCTTCTCCAAATACGTGGAAGGCATCGTGCCCAAGGGCGTGGTGGCCCGGCCCCTCGATATGGATCCGCCGCCGACCCTCGATCTGCTGTTCGCCTACCGGAAGGACGACCAGTTTCCGGCCCTGACGACCCTGATCACGCTGGTGCACGACCATTCGCCGCACTGGAACCAGGCGGACCGCTGACCGGCGGTTTCCCGCTTCCTCCCCGGCCAGGGTAGGCTGTTGGGAGCAGGGCCCTGCGCACGCCAAGGGGGCGCCATGGAAGTGATCATCCTATCCGACCCTCAGCAGGCCGCACTGCTCGCAGCCCGGATCATCGAGAAGGAGCTCCGGGCCAACCCGGCCCTGGTGCTGGGCCTCGCCACCGGCCGCACCATGGAGAGCGTCTACGCCTGCCTGGCGGCGCTGCACCGGGAACGCGGCCTGGACTTCTCCCGCTGCCGCACCTTCAACCTCGACGAGTACATCGGCATCCCGGCGGCGCACCCGGGTTCCTACCGGACCTACATGGACCAGCACCTGTTCCGCCAGGTCAACCTGGCCCAAGGCAGCACCCAGCTGCCCAACGGCACCGCCGCCGACCTGGGGGGCGAATGCGTCCGCTACGAGGCCATGATCCAGGAGGCCGGCGGCATCGACCTGCAGCTGCTGGGCCTGGGCGGCGACGGCCATATCGGCTTCAACGAGCCCCTGTCGGCCCTGCTGTCCCGGACCCGGGAAAAAGCCCTGACCCCGGCCACCCGCCAGCAGAACGCCCCCATGTTCGGCGGCGACCCGGCCCAGGTCCCGGCCCGGGCCATCACCATGGGCGTGGGCACCATCCTGGATTCCCGCCGCTGCCTGCTGCTGGCCACCGGAGCGGAAAAGGCCGCCATCCTGGCCCGGGCCGTGGAGGGCCCGATCACCTCCATGGTCACCGCTTCCGCCCTGCAACTGCACCCCAAGTGCCAGGTCGTGGTGGACGCCGCTGCCGCCGGCGACCTCCAGGGGACCGAGTACTACCACTGGATCTTCAACAACGAGCCCGAGTGGGCCGATTTCCGGTAGGTAATGAACCTTCCCCAACACGCCCGAGGGCAGCGGGCTTCCGGAAGCCCTTGGAACCACGCTACACTGGCGCTGCAGGCCTTGGTCCCGTAGCTCAGTGGATAGAGCATCCGCCTCCTAAGCGGAAGGTCGCGCGTTCAAGTCGCGCCGGGACCACCAGATCGCAGCAAGATTAATCCCCGAAGGCACAGTGCTGACGGGGGTTTCATCTATCTCGCCCAATTATTTAAGATCTGAACGCCCCGCAGGGTTTTTGGTGGGAAATCGCCTCTGATTTGCTAGTCGAGGTGCAATAGAGGTGCAACAATTATATCGTCAAAACCCGCACCAGCATTAACTTTTATCCGATTCTTGCCTCAAAATCTTGTCACAGGCACTACATTGCCAAGCATCCCCCCTTGGGTGGGGGGTGGGGTTTTACGATCCCCTGCCCGGTCGCCGATAGAACCAAGAGGGGTGCTCGACTTTCGAACCGATGTCGACAAATCCAGGAAGGCAGCACCCGCTGATGTGCCGAGAGCGGATAAGATATTTTAAAATCGGTACTCTTTCTGTCCTGCATGGAGCGTTGGAATGCGCATCCCCCGTCTGATTTGTGTCCTTGCATGTTGGTTGACAACCTTCAACCTCATGGCACAGGAGAAAATCTCATGCCTGCCGCCCCAACCTGCGAATCACTCTTGGTTTAACATTTCAGATGTCATTTGGTCCGCTTTTCTCGCCTCGACAGTGGCGGTCACCGGTGTCCTTATCTCGGATTGGAAGAGTACTAGACGTACGCGAATGCAATTGGAGCATGATGCGCGCGAGAGGGACAGAGAGCGGAAATCGGCGCTTAGAAAGGAAGTATATCTTTCTGCTGCCGAAGAACAAGCTAAAGCTGTCCAGTATTTGTCTAGTTTACCGCAAGCCGATCTGACAGACCCTGTCCAATCGGCAGGTATGAGCGATTTTTTTGCTTCTGCAGCAAAAGTTCAACTTGTATGTGACCCCAAGACCTATTCTCTAGTTAGCGAGTTGGTAAGTAACTATGGTTCATTGCTTTTACGGTTGTTGGGAAAGGTGTCACCAATTCATAGTATTCAGAACGATATTAAGATTAGGAGTCACCATATTGACCGTTATACGGTAGAAGTGGATAGAATTCTTGCAATGATGTCAGCAAATAACGAATCAGGAGTTCCGGATCCTAATAAGATGCGTGTACTACAGAGTGCGTTTGAATTCAACCAGGGACAAGCAAAAACCATTTCAGAGGAACGAAATCGACTATTTACACATAGGGATTCACTCAACATCACCTATGCGATGGATTTGATGAAGGAGTTAAAGGAATTGCTTCCCCTTCAGATTCGCGTCTCGAATGCGATCAGGAGAGAATTGAACCTAGAGTGTGATTCTGATGAAATACTCAGTCGCATGGCAGACGAGCAGCTTATGCGAATGACCACCCAAATGGATTCCATGTTGAGGCAGCTACAGGGCGAATCCCTGATTCCACCTGCAAGTGCGCCCTAGTCATTGATAAACAATGCCGATTTTCCTCTCACCAGACCAGTCCGTTCTGAGGTTTGCCGTTGGAACCCCAAATGGGGTGTCCTCTTCTGTATGGACTATTTTGCCCCACAAGGACGACATCTACCTTTGGACATGGCTCTCTGGCGGACAACACAAGGTATCTCTCCACGCCTCTGGCGACTGCCAATGGTCTGGTATCCACGGCTTTATCGAACTGAGTCTGGAGGAAGGGGTTTCTATTGCCGCACCAGAGGACCACCCGCAGATTCGGGTTGCCGTGAAAACGCCTCGCTCCCGTTGAATTCGATTCTAGGGCACCCGTCCGAAAGAACCTTGGTTGGCGCACATTTCCGACCACCGCATGTCAAGCTATTAACAATGCTTCCCGATGCGAGATGGACCCCCTGGATACCTCTGTTGAACTCCTGGCGGGGAGATGTTCTGCCCGCGATTGGCGGTCTTTACCGCATCAGGAGGATTGGCGGGGCATCACTGGATTATCTTGGGCAGACCGGGACCGGCACGATGACCCTGAGAAAGCGTTTGGCGATGCTCAAGGGCGTCTACGCCCCGGTAATGCCATATTGCGATCCGCATGTAGCAGCGCCGGGGCTGTGGGCATTGCTGAGGCTGTACGGGGTTCCCTTTGAGGTCAGCACGATGCCGATGCCAAAGGTAGGGGTGGTCGAGAGGAAGACCAGGGAAGCCCTTGAGATAAGCCTTCACAGGCAAGAGTTTGGATCCTCGCCGACCATCAACTTCGGAAGGATGCCACCGGGGTTCACCCGTTCATCCCACAACAACGTGAAACTTCAGAGGGCGGGCAAGGTACAACGTGGTGGACATTCGGATTCGGACCCACGGGAATACCATGCGCCTGGAATCATCCCCTGCGGTGTCCTGGATGTGGACTGTCTGGGGGATGCTTGGTGCGGGATTATCTGGAGTCCTTGGGTCTTGCCTAACAAACAACTCATTCTTTCCCTCGGGATGCAGACAGGGTTGTACCGCCTTCGGCGCACGACCTCAGGCGGGTTGATTTACATTGGGCAGGGCATCGTCAGGGACCGCTTGAAAGCTCATCAATCCAAAGGATTGGTACCAGAGCACGCACAATTCTCCATGTTCAGGGATCCTACTTCGATCCTGGTGAGTTGGGCGCTTAACCCGGAATGGTTGGATCATCATCGGCTTGAATTGGAAAATGATCTGATTTCGGCGCACTTCATTGCTTTTGGTTGCCCACCTATTGCACAATTTAGAGGGTGAACATCCTGCAAAATTGGTTTGAAACCGCGTAAAGATTTAGACCATATTCAGTAATTTCTTTTTTTGGACTTGAAATTCCTCACTCGTAAGGATTCCAGAATCCTTCAGTTCTCCAAGCTTCTTTAATTCATCAGCGATTGAACTCGGTTTAATAGTGGTGATTTCCTGCTTTGCCATGACTGGATTCTTAACTGATACTTCAGAATCCGCACGTTTGATTAATACTTCAAGAACGCCATGCCAATGACGGGCTGAATTTATAGCATTCTTGTACGAAAATGAATCTTTTTTGGATTCAAAATTCAAAAATTTGATATCATGAAGCGGAGCAACTGGATCGTTTACCAGAATTCTAAGATCAATAGTTTTTATTTTTGACGATGTTCTTTTGCTACCAGTTAATCCGCCCAAAAGAACACCAGCGCCTCCAAGCAAAACTCCACCGACCAATGCTCCACCGATTTGTGATGTTCTTGAAGTTTTCGAAATTGAATCGCCATCTTCAAATAATTCAACGGAAATAATATCACGATACCCGATAACTCGTTTGGTGATCATTGTTGAATTTTTTATTAAACATATTTTGCTTTGATTGATATCCACTGCAATCCCAGATAATCCGTCAGTGCCCATTACTTCTTGAGATGGCAAGAAATCCGGAATTGTTTTAATTTCATTCTTCATCCCTTTGACCTTTTCATTTGTTTGAGATATTTTAATAATTGCCATCAAAATACCAATTACAACAACCGCGATAAAAAGTGTGCCACAACCCATGGTATCTCCTTGAGCGACAAGAGCGATTCGTTTTTTTGTACAATTCAGCCTTATTGGGAGTCTGCGAACTGACTGCTGGGAATGGTCCCAATTGTCTCACGGATTGAAACCTCGATCACCGTCCCCTCTGGGTAGCAGAAGAAAAAGGTTCTCGCAAACGCACTTGAAACCTGCCCGGTCGCAAAGTGGTCAGGGACCAAGAACGCTTGGGACGGTTTCCTGCCGTCAGAGACGATCAGAAGCCAGGTCTCTTGGACGGCTTCTTGGTATGCCTCGATCTTGGCAGACTTCTCCGAGACCCTGGTTTGGAGACGCTCTGGGGTCAAGGTTGCAACCCAACCCGCTCGGGAGACTGTCCAATGCGCCATTTGATGATCAGGAACTCCCAAGGCGTGCACTGAGTCCACTGTTTTTGCGATGGGATCGTCGCAAGAGTCCTCATCGCTGGAATGCCATCTGACTCGCTCCCAAGTTTTCAGGCTCATTCCCTTTACCAGTCTCACAAGTTCCTTGGCGGTGAAGTCCCTGCGAATCTCGTCTGGTTTGATATTCGAACCGAAAAGCACTGTGACATGAGCGGGTGGAGCCCCCGAGGCGATATAGAGTTGTTGTGCTCTGGCAACGATTCGGTCCGTGACCGACTCCACCGCCTGGGCAAGTGGTCCTGTTGAGGAATCTCGAATGTGAAGATAGGTCACCTCTACCCCAACAATCCTGTCTTCAAAATGGACTAGAAAATCTGGAGGATCACGGTCCTCAATCAGGGTTGGAACAATCTCTTGCTGTTCCAGGAATTGTTCCAGGAAGAACCGTTCGTGTCGTTTCTTGACGCTTGCCGTGTCAATTCGGGATCTCATTTCGTCAGTGCAGTGACCCGTTGAAGCAGTTCTTGGCGCATATCTGCTTTCTGCTGCCCATGGTGCGCCTGCCGATGATGATTGGGGCATATTGCGACCACGTTGCCTTCGGAGTCCAGACCTTCCTCTGATAAGGGAATGATGTGGTGGGTCTCGACGTAAATGGACCCGTTCTCCATCTGAAATCCAGGTTGCCCGCACCATTCGCACTTCCCTTGGGCACGCTCCCGGACATTCCGACGCACCGTTTCACTCCTGACCCAGACTTTCCCGCTCGCATCCTTTCTTGTGGGTATGCTACCGAGGGTTGTGTTGATAGAGAATTGGTCGGAGTACCGATCTACAGGGGTACCCCGCGTGACAACGCAGTCCCCCGAAGTCTGGTCATAAAATGTCACCGACCAGGGCATCGGATCCAACATTCGTGATTTGACCTCAAGGCGCTCCTCCTGTACCCGCCAGGGGTCACCGCTTGCCTTTCCTGCGAGGATAATCACACGTACCGGAATCTGACAGTCAAACGCCGTTTGAATCGCTGCATCCATCCTCATTGATCTGGCAGGGACCCCTCCTTGTCGGCGGGTCCTTTTATACTCTTCGGCATGCCTGCGTGGGTTGAGATTTTCAAATATCACTCCGTCCTTCTCGCTGAGGTCCTCGTGCCATAGATTCAAAACTACGACCTGACCCTCCTGAACGAATGCCCATTCATAACAGTATTTTGGGTTTGTTGATGGGTTGATTTTCCCAACACTGCCATGATCCCAATTGGTTACATCGACGCCCGCTTCCCTGACGAGATCAATAACATGGCGGTTTCCCTTCGGGCGCAACTGGTCGAGTTGCGTAAAGAACTTTCTGTAAGTTCGTTTCAGTAGGCGTTTCGTAGGGGAGGCGGCGGGAGGGAGGGCGGAGCCCGACCGAAACCGCCGCCGCGCTGATGCTGACGATTATCAGTTAATCCGGTAGCGGGCCTTGTGGAGAACGCGCAGCGGTCTCCAGCCGACGGCCGAGGGTGTGGAAAGCCTGTGGGCAGGCCCGCAGGGCCGGTGCGCCCTGGGGCCCCGTGGAAAGGGTGTGGGCAGGCGGGGAGGGGGCGGAACGCCCCCGACCGACGCCGGTGCGCGAAGCGCAGTCCACACGCTTTCCATGGGAACGGGCGCAGTCCACAGGCTTTCCATGCCCGAGCAAGGCCTGCGGGGACCACCAGGGCCACCGGGATCCAGAAGGCCATCAGGCCTTGTCCTTCATGTTCAACCAGACCGTCCCCATCCAGGTCTCATGCTGCTCCATCAGGAGCGCACCATAGATTCGGACCCGGGCCTCGGCGTTGCCCCAGATCCGCACCAGGCGGCCTTTGCGCTTTAATTCCTGGTTCACCCGTTCCACGGTGTTGGTTGTCCGCAGGCGCATGTGGTGGCTCTCCGGCAGGGCCAGGATCGCCACCAGGCCTTCCAGGTGCTCCTCTACGTACGCCACCGCCTTCGGGGATTTTGCATCCCAGCGCTCCTGAAGCCGCTTGAGGAGGTCGTCACATTCCGCCCGGCCTGCAGCCTGTAGGATCATACGCACATCGTTGCGGAATGGCTTCTGATCGTCCTTGCGCACTTCCTCTATGGCGCGCCGGAGGAAGTGGGCCTGGCACTCCTGCCAGCTCGCTCCTGGAAAGGCCTTCATGGCCGCCTCGCAGAGCCCCTCATGGGCGTCCGAGACCAGCAGCTCCACACCCTTTAGGCCCCGACGCTTCAGGGCTGCGAAAAGGCTCTCCCAGGCCACCTCCGTCTCGCCGCCCCAATCCAGGAACCCCAGGACCTCCCGCTCCCCCTCCTCGTTGACGCCCATCGCCCACAAGAAGGCCCGGCTCACGACCCGCTTCCCCTCCCGGACCTTGTCGAACCGGGCATCCACGAGGAGGTATTGATACCTGCCCAGGGGCCGGGTATTGAAGGCCTCGACCGCCGGATCCAGGTCCTTCACCAGTTGGGAGACCAAGCCGGCGCTCACCGAAGCCCCAAAGGCCTCCTCGGCAAGCCGGGTCACCTTCCGGTTCGAAACCCCCATCAGCACCATGTCAACGCAGGCGGCCATCATCGCCCGCTCCGATCGCTGCCAGCGCTCGAAGACCGCCGGTTTGAAGGAACCGTTCCTCGCCTGGGGCACCGACAGGTCCAAGGCGCCGGCCACCGTCTGGAACCCGCGGGACTTGAAACCGTTCCGGTAGCCGTTGGGTCGTTCGATCCCCCTCGCATTCCAGGGAGCATTGAAATGCTCATCAGCCTGCCTCTCGATCAGGGCCTGCACCACGGATTCCACCAGCACCCGGAAGCCTTCTCCCCCGGATTGCGAAAACAGTCCTTCCACAGCCCCCTCGGGGACCTCAAACTTCAATTCGGCCATTGGTTTTCCTTTCGTAGGTGGTTGCTTCGACACTTCCAACCTACTGGAACCAATGGCCCCTTTGCTATCCGGCCGCCTGTGGCGGCCCGGGGGGTGTACTTACAGAAGAAATTTTACGCAGCCAGCACGACTTGGTCTTCGACCCCTTTGGAGGCTCGAACACCTCCGGATCCGTCGCCCAGGCACTGAACCGGCGATGGGTCGTTACCGAGGCTGAAGATACCTACATGGAATCCTCCAAAGCCCGTTTCATCGACCGCCGCCTTCGTGGTCCCAGCAGGTGACAAACCATGCCAAACATTGGGTTGGCAGCCTTGCCAATCAATACGGAATATCGAACTGGCGACTCTGATCCAGCCGAGGATTTCTATCGGCCCTGCCTCTATCAGGCAGTGCATTACCGACGGGCTGTCGGGTTCTTCCGTTCATCTGTCTTTTACCTGATCGGGACGCCCATCATTGAATTTGCCCGACGTGG
>Ga0316232_1005294_pt1 | contig 10351 bp, 10 predicted proteins | sample TBHtaG_FD_206006 | JGI IMG/M metagenome (GOLD analysis project Ga0316232, IMG submission 206006) | Freshwater microbial communities from Trout Bog Lake, Wisconsin, USA - TBH18025_13 | ecosystem: Environmental > Aquatic > Freshwater > Lake > Hypolimnion/Profundal zone | place: USA: Wisconsin... | reverse complement strand
GGCTGGCCAAAAGCGCCAAAATCACCACTTGAAGGTATTTTAAGTTTGATAAATCCCTGTGAATTCTGAGCAACTTCAATGAAAGCTCAATAACAAGGTATATGGCTAGCGTAGAAAACACGGCAACAATTAACCAACTCAGCATAGATTCATCGGGGGCAACTAGCTCCAACCGAGATAAAACCGCCAACGAAACCCCAATCACCGCACGCCACCTAAAAATTAATATCGCAAATAACTTCATTGCTGCAGGAAGAAATAGATAGTACGTGAGCGGCCCGCTCTTTAATGCTGGAATAAAGAAAAGAATCGAAGCCATGCTCCAGTAGAGTGCAAACGAGGCAAGAATCTCAACGAGGTTTTTTTATATTCAATCAATTTTTATTCATTCCTGCTTTGAACCATTATTACAAATATTAGAAATGAATATCTAAGTAGTTGCCCCAAGGGTTAAAGCAGGGATCAAGTGACTAAATTGGCATGGCGGTGGACATAGTCACCATCCCTATTGTCTTTGCATCCTACCCTGCTTACAGGGAAATTTACAGGGTATCCGGCCAAATTTAATTCATAAAGACCCGTAAACCCTGGACTTGACCTAGCTATAACCTCCCCCGCCTAAAACATAGCAATTTTCAAACAGGGAATTAGGTATTAATAAATCCCGAAATCTAATTTCAAATCCCTTGATGCCTCTTGATTAATTTGCTCGCCAATTATCTCTATCTGCTTCCAAATAAGGAACCAATGACCTCGACCAAAAATATAGCTTTGCTTTTGCGCGTCAAGCTTACAACTCTTAACAAGAAGCTACCGTATAGCTGTAAGTAAAAAGATAGCGAAATTGCCTTGAGGCTTATGCACCACACTTGCATCTAAAAATTCAACCAACTTAAATCCAGAGGCTCTAGCAATTTTGGCAAAGTTACCTCTATCAAATCCGAAGTGATAAACGCCTGTATCCTCATCATGAAAGCTGCCATCCTCTACATCTAGATCAGATATCGCAATAAACCCTCCAGGTTTTATCATTGAATAGAACTTGTCAAACATTGCTTCAATATTCTGAATATGATGCATGGTCATGGAAGAAATAATGCCATCAAAACTACCCTCAAGATCAGACTTTTCGAGGTCTATTTCTAAAATATCTATTTTGCAACCCAAATTATTCTTTTTAGCTAGAAGCTGAGCATTCATTGAACTAGATATATCCACGGCCGTAATTTTTCCAACGTGATTCGCCACTCTTTCAAGTAATAAGCCTGTGCCTGAACCAAAATCAATGATATGCATTGATTTATCAAAATTAATCGTTTTAATAATTGAGTTTGCAATGTTTTCAACATTGTCCACCCTATTCTTGTTTTGTTCATAACTTTTAGCTTTGTTCTGAAATCGATCAATCAACATTGAAGTACTCCTTTATATTTAAATAATAATTATTTAAACTTTATCTAGTAAGTATACGAAGATTTCTTAAATTAAATAGAAGTCAAAGTGGTGATGAAATTTAAATTTATCGCCATTGTGTGGGACTTATCTCTAGCCAATATCAAGGAGACATACACATTTTCAAGTACAGTTAACAAGGCAAATCCCTTCCCGTTAGCGCGACAAATTACGAATTTTTAGATAGGCTATATGCGAATTGAAGCTGCAACTATAGAGTTATCAGAAAAGAGGTGTTGAATGGATGTGCCATTAATTACTATTTTTACTTGCTTGACTTGGGAACGTTTACATGATTAAAAGGGCAATGGCGACAGTTATTGCCACAACAAACACCACGCTTTATTAGCGCTTGAGTTGTCAGCACCGTAAACCCAGAGGCAGGGTCGATATATGTATCAAGACCCTGCTCACAGGCAAGTTTATGAAGTTCTTCAATATCTTGCATGTCAATCTTCTATATAAAGATAGTGAATTCTTATTACAAGAGAAGACACTCGAAATTTAGGTCATCTAAAAACAGGATATCCCGGAATTATAGTCAGCTTTTTTCTGGATTTGGGGTGCGAGGATCCGTCATTACAAATGATTCCCTAATAGCTAAAGAGTGAAGGTAGGCATCTAAATTAGGGAACCTCACTTTCCAATCTACCTCAGGAAGACGAAAATCTAACCAATCCAAAGCGCAGGCTACCGCAATATCAGCAAGACTGAATTCATTTGCGCAATAGTATTGAGATGATCCGATTTCGCTAGAAAGATGCTGCAGTGCCAGCTCAACTTTATTAGTTTGCCTTTTAATCCATGCCTGGCTTTGCTCCTCGATCGGCCTTGAGATTCTTTCACGTCGCGCCAAAATAGCCGCATCTAATAAGCCATCAGCCAACGCTTCAAACGTTTTCACATAAGCTCTAGAGAGGTTATTAACCGGAATCAGTCGGCTCGCTGGCGATAAACCATCGATATAGTCCACAATGACAGCAGAATCAAAAATAGACTTTCCATTGGGCAGAACCAAACAGGGTATTTTTCCCAATGGATTAATTTCAAAGAGTCTACTGTTTGGGTCCCATCCATCATCAGGGCATAGCGTAAATGGTATTTTTTTCTCCAAAAAACAGATTCTGACCTTTCTTGCGAAAGGGCTTGTAGTTGAGGCAATTAAATTCATATCAAATACTAACCTCCACCTAAATTATTAAAATACCTATATTTTCCTGAGTGGATATAGCGAATTCGCAAATCTACTGGTATGCCCTTATAAGCATACGATACTCGGCGAACACACAAAAGCGGTTGTTGGCTATCCATTTTTAAAATATTCGAAAAATATTCTTCTGGGGGGATCGCTTCTACTGTTTCATGAGCTTTCACAACAGTAATTCCATATACCCTTTGGAATAAACCATATAGAGTCCCCACTCTATTCTCAAAAAAACTTTCATCCAAACCGGGAAACAATTTAACGGAAAGATATATTTCATCAACAATTGCTGGTAGATTTTTATAACTTAATAAAGTACGTATCTTATAAACCTGCTCCCGAGTTTTTAATGCAAGTGCTTTAGCAACAAGTTTGGTGGAGTTTACTGTTTCGAATGAGATTAATTTTGAATTTGGCAAACCTCTGGCGCCTTCATGACTCTCAATTCTGAAAAATACATTAAGCATATAGTCTGGTGTATGACTTACAACAAAAGTACCGCGCCCCTGCTCTCTAATTAAGATATTTTCCGCCACAAGCTCATTGATGGCTCGCCGTATTGTTCCAACGCTGACTTGATATCGCCTAGCCAATAGAGGTTCGCTAGGTATTGCTTGACTATGAATCCACTTATTTTGTCGCAACAACTCAGTCAAAGCGTATTTAACTTTTTTGTATGCAAACTGAGATGTCTTAGTCACGCCCTAGCAATCCTTTGTCTAAATCATTTCTTGCACTCACTTCATTAACGCCTAAATTCATATGTATGACTTTTTATGCTTTTTCATTCTAACTCCATTCCTGTCATTAGGAATAATTCATTAAAAACAGTGAGTTATGAGATGCTAATGATTTATATAGGGGAAACCCGCTCATTGTTTATGGAAATTAAAGAACCTAGAATTCATTTCTATGTCATCTCTCGAATCCATTTCATTACACCGCCTTGAAATTCCACTGAAGGTTCCTTATAAGCTTGCCTTCGGTCCGGTCAAGCATTTTGATACTGTGATAGCCCGTATTACTGATAAAGACGGAAATACCGGCCTAGGTGAGGCCACTATTCTGACAGGCTATACAGAGGAAACAATTGATCAAAGCTGGAAGTTTGCTACTGCAATATCACAAATATTGGTCTCTAAATCAAAATCTGAAATTCAAACATTACTGGGATCGGCACTATCTACCAACCCATTTACAGTTACAGCCCTTGCTACTGCAATAGAGATGGCAACGAATGCTAAATTATTTTCCAATCACTCTGAAACCACCATTCCTATTCTTGGAGTAGTTAACTCTGAAACAATTGAAGATCTAGAGATCGAAATTGAAAATCTACTGATCAAAGGATTTTCCACACTGAAAGTGAAAGTTGGTTTCGAAGTGAATAAAGACTTATTAAAAGTCAGTAATGTCCAAAAAGTTTTAAGGAATCGGGCAAAAATTAGAATTGATGGAAATCAAGGTTATTCTCGCAGCCAAGCAATCCACTTTATTGAAAATCTAGCTCCCGATGGTATAGAACTCTTTGAGCAACCATGTCATGCAGATGACTGGGATACGGCCCTTGCAATTGCGAAAATAGCGCATATCCCAATGATGTTGGATGAATCTATATATAACTGTGATGACATTAAGAAAGCAGCAAAATTGAATGCTGCTACTTATATCAAGGTTAAATTGATGAAATTTGGCTGGCTGGCCGAACTAGAGGCTGCTTTATCTCTTATTTCTGAGTTAGGCATGAAGCCTGTGCTGGGGAATGGGGTTGCAGGAGAAGTGGGTTGTTGGATGGAGGCTCTAGCGGCAAAAAAATTCATTACTAATTCCGGCGAAATGAATGGCTACTTAAAGCCTATCTCATCTATTTTGATGAACCCGCTTCAATTTAAGAATGGCGGACTTCTTCTCGAAGCCAACTACATACCTCGCATTGACCTCGAATCTCTCGAAAGATTCCAAGTTTCGAGCCTTGAATTTCATTAAGCCTGGAGAAAATAATGCGCGCAATTCAAATCGATGAGTTTGGTGGGTCAGAAAAATTAATTGAAAAGAATATATCCATACCTATTCCCAATGATGATGAAGTCATTGTCAAGATTGAGTTTGCTGGAATTAATTATATGGACGTGTATATGCGAAATGGATCTTACGCAAAATCACATACTTATCAAACTCCACTCCCAATGACTATCGGAATGGAGGCGTCTGGAACGATTTATCAGCTCGGCAAGAATGTTAAAAACTTCAAATTAAATGAACGCGTTGCTTACTGCCTCTCTAGAGGAAGTTATGCCCAATATGCTGCAGTTCCAGCCTGGCGACTTGTCAAAATTCCAGACTCAATTAAAAGTGAGCAGGCTGCTGCATTGATGCTACAGGGACTAACAGCGCATTACCTGACTAATTCAGCCTACGAATTAAAAGCTGGAGACTCGTGCTTAATCCATGCTGGCGCAGGTGGAGTAGGTCAATTAGCTATTCAATTAGCAAAAATTAAAGGTGCCACTGTAATTACTACCGTCGGAAGCGAAGAGAAAGCAGTAGTTGCAAAAAAACTAGGGGCTGATCACACCATACTTTATAAGGATGTTAATTTTCAAGATGAGGTAATGCGTATTACTAAAAATAATGGGGTTAATGTTGTCTACGACTCGGTAGGAAAAGACACTATTGACCAAAGTATTCGTTGTCTCCAAAAACGGGGTTTATGTGTCATGTTTGGAGCAAGTTCAGGTCAGGTCCCTGGAATTGCACCATTGGCATTGGCTGAAGCAGGATCAATCTACTTTACTAGACCCCATCTTGCAGATTACATCCCAAATGCTGAAATTATTAATGAACGGATGAGCGAGATCTTCTCGCTCATCTCCTCCGGAAAATTACGAAATTCAATACATGCTATTTACCAACTTCAAGATGCAAAGAAAGCACATGATTCACTTGAGTCTCGAGGTACATTAGGGAAATTTCTCTTAGCGATCTCATAATTTTTAAAGGGATTTAAACATGTTAAAAATTGTAAGTAACCACATCAGCCTTCTTACGGCTCTTGCTCTTTTCACTGTCTTTACAAGTCCAATAAATGCACAGGAGCCCTATCCAGCAAGTCCAGTTGAACTTATTGTTCCCTGGGGTCCAGGAGGTGGTGCAGACATCATGGGAAGAATGGCAGCAAAATGGCTAGAGAACGATCTGAAGGTACCATTTACCGTTTTAAATGTTCCAGGAGCGACAGGTAGTATTGGACTAAATAAAATGGTTCTCAATGGCTCCAAAGGCTATTCAATCGGAGTTATGACGGGAGATACGCTTGCGCTAGATGCCTACCCAAAATCGCTTTTTTTATATAAAGACGTCACTCCATTGGCCGTCATGATACGCCAGCCTTCAGGGCTATTTGCTAACTATGATGGTCCATACAAAACTTGGGATGAGGTGGTAGCAGCCGCCAAGAAAAATCCAGGATCCATTAATGTTGCTATCACTGGTCCTAATAGCCCTGATGAGGCAACTGTTGATTATTTGAGCTCCCAAGGGGTAAAACTAGTCAGCGTACCCTACCCAAAACCAGGCGAGCGATATGTAGCAGTCTTGGGAAACCAAGTTGAACTGCTATATGAGCAAGCTGGAGATATCAGAACTCATATCGATGCCAATAAGCTACGCCCTCTTATTTTCTTTGCAAAAAAGAGACTGCCAGCTCCTTTTGCTAGCGTACCTGTTTCAGGCGAATATGGATACGATATCTTGCTGCCACAAACTCGTTCAATCATAGCCAAAAAAGGGGTGGATCCAAAAAAACTCTTAATCCTTTCTAAATCTCTTAATAAATTAGCTGCTACTCCAGAATTCATAGCCTACCTAAAGGATCAATATGCGCTGCCTGATAGCTATATAGCGATGAATGAGGCTAATGCATTTTTAGAGAATGAACTTAATAGCTTTAAAAAATTAACAGGCAATACAGGGACAAAATAATGGCGCAAAAAACTATTGTGACAGGCGTGATTGGGTCAGATACTCATATTGTTGGCAATCGAATTATTTCAATGGCCCTAGAAAAAGCAGGTTACAAGGTAATTTCTCTTGGCGCCCTAACGCCTGCCGGAGATTTCATTAAGGCGGCAGTAGAAACCAAAGCGGATGCAATTCTGGTCTCATCGCTTTATGGGCAAGGAGAGTTGGATTGTCGTGGATTTCGAGATTTATGCGTTGAAGCCGGCTTAGATAATATTTTGCTATATGTAGGCGGTAATCTCGTAGTTGGAAAACGCTCCTGGGAAGAAGTAAATACAATTTTCTTAAATATGGGATTTGATCGGGCCGCTCCCCCAGGTACCAGGCTAGAAGATATTACCTCTTGGCTTGAGCAAGATCTTGGAAAACAGTAATCCAAAGGATATGGGGAATGAGTGATCTTGCCTTATTAATTGATTTTGGTAGTACTTACACAAAATTAAGGGCAATTGATTTAAGCGATGGCGTCATTATTGGGTCTAGCCAAGGACCCTCTACTGTTACCACCGATATTAATATTGGGATGCAAGCTGCACTTCATCATCTTAGCGAACAAATAGGAACACTACCTACATTCAAACATCGTTTAGCCTCTAGTAGCGCTGCTGGCGGCTTAAAAATGGTAACAATTGGCCTTATAAAAGAATTGACCGTGGAGGCCGCTAAACGAGCGGCGCTTGGAGCGGGAGCAAAGTTAATTGGCGTGTTTGCAAATAAGCTTACCTCTTTCGACCTTAACAAGATTGCTGATCTACAGCCAGACATTATTCTTCTTGCGGGCGGCACAGATGGTGGCGATACACAGGTAGTGATTCATAACGCACATAAACTTGGGAGCAGTTCATTGGACTGCCCATTTATATATGCTGGCAATAGAACAGCAGTAGATGATATTCGTGAGGCCTTCAAAAATCATATTCTTGTGGTGACAGAGAACGTCATGCCTGAATTCAATGAACTCAATATTGAGCCTGCCAGAGCTGCTATTCGTGATATCTTCATTAATCGAATCGTCCACGCAAAAGGCATTGATAAAGCTAAAGACCAATTTGATTACCTTCTAATGCCAACTCCAGCAGCAGTTTTAGAAGGGGCACGTCTCATAGCTGATGGTTATGACGAGTCATCTGGGCTGGGTGAGTTGATTGTGATTGATCCGGGTGGCGCTACAACAGACGTTCATTCGATAGCTACGGGAAACCCATCATCTCAGGGAGTTGTTCAGAGGGGATTACCTGAAGCTCGTCTAAAAAGAACTGTTGAGGGTGACTTAGGCATGAGACACAATGCCAATACAATTCTCGATACCGTTGGCACCAAAGAGTTAAGTAGGTTAAGTGGTATTTCCGAAGAAAAACTTATCAGAATGATATTTGAGCTATCGAAAAATCCTGGAGCCCTTCCAAAAAGCCAAGAAGAAACCGAACTCGATAATGCTCTTGCTAGCTCAGCCCTAAAGATAGCGATGAAAAGGCACTGTGGATCTACAGAAGTGGTATACACCGCAACAGGCCCAGTGAAAGCACAAGATGGTAAAGATTTAACCCAAATACAAACCTTAATTGGTACTGGTGGCGTCATTGCCCACAGTAAAAACCCAAGCTCACTTCTCCAAAGCGTCTTGTCATCCAGTGATGATCCAGACTCACTGAGGCCCATTGCGCCTAGGATTTTAATTGATAAAAATTATGTACTTTATGCATGCGGACTTTTGAGCCAAGTAAATCCTAAAGCCGCTTTTGATCTAGCCTTGAAGCAACTCATTAACAATTAAGAAATTGATAGGAAAAAATATCATGAGCATTAAGCCCACTCTTTCGGAAAAAAGAATTGGTCAGGACGAGTTTCTGGAGTTACGCAAAGCGAATTTACAGCGCTGGCCAACTGGAGCAGATGTTCATTTCGAAAAAGCCCTCGACAGACAAAAGTCGCTCCCAGATCATAAGCGGCTCGACAATGTTATCCGCAAAGCCGTGGCCGAGGGAAGATGCCTAGTGCAGCCTAGAGGGGGCTTCGGCACATTTAAAGATCAAAAGGAGTTGATGCAGATTATTGACAAAGAAGGCCTAGCAGATATTGTCCCCACAACTACCGATAGTTATACGAGAAATGAGCAATTCGCCTTGGCGCAAAAGGGGGTAGATGAATCTGAAAAACAGGGTCGATCTTTATTAAATGGGTATCCCATTGTTAATTATGGGGTAGCTAAGGCTAGCGAGTTAATAGATGCTATTGATAAGCCAGCAATCATGCTCACTGGAACCACAATGCCTAAGCTTACCGGAGAGATTGCGTTTGCTGCTGGATATACGGGCTATCTTGGTTCTGGAATAGCCTATACAACTTCATACATCAAAGAACTATCAATAGAAGATGGAATAAAAAATTATCAGTACTTAGATAGACTGTCCGCCATGTACCTTGATAATGGTGTAGAAATTCATCGGCGTCAGCCCGGGTTTTTAACTGGCACAAATATTCCACCTTCAATTGCGATCATTATTGCCATACTTGATCTTTTGCTTGCTGCAGCACAAGGCGTCAAGAACTACGGCCTTGAGATGGGAGAAACGCTCCATTTGATTCAGGATGCTGCTGCTGTTAAAGCTTGTCGAGAATTGTGTCAAGAGTACTTGGCGCTAAAAGGTTATAAAGACGTCTTCACTCCCATTACCCTTTTACACTGGATGGGTGCATGGCCTCAGGATGAAGCTCAAGCAGCCTCTCTAGTGAGTTATGGTGGCACCTTAGCGGCTATTGCTGGAGCAAGTTCTGTAACTACAAAAACTCTTCATGAGGCTTTTGGCATACCAACACCAAAGATTAATGCTGATGGTCTCAGAATTACTAGGATGGCAATATATCTTGCCCGAAAAATTAAATTAGACTCCATGCCAGAATTTCAAGATGAGGTAAATCTAATTAAAAGTGAAGTACGCCCCATTGTTAATAAAGTTCTAGAAATGGGAGATGGAGATGTAGCCATTGGCACTGTTAGAGCTTTTGAGTCTGGCGTATTAGATGTTCCTTGGTCCCCAAACAAATGGGTTAAGAGTCAGGTGATGCCTGCCAGAGATGTTGATGGATGTCTTCGTATATTAGATCCAGGGAAAATGCCTTTCCCAAAAGAAGTGATGGAATTTCATCAAGAAAAACTGAGGCAGCGGGCAGTCAAAGAAAATCAACCCCTAGACCTCAACTTAGCGGTCACTAGTGTTTACGAAATGTCTGAGTCAATGCAAACCCTTTTAACCGATAAGTGGTATTAATACATCTTCTTTGACTAATAATAAAGACTTTACATATATCGCAAAAAGTCGGCGAGTTTCATGTCGTGAGTTTTTATATTGCTCAAAAGTTGCACCTGCCGGAGTGCTTAATTTTAACTAGACCAAACGGACCGTCTTTTACACGCCCTGAGAAAAAGAGTTAATTAAGACTTAAAGACACTACCAAACTAACCCAAGAGAATGTAAAAACAAAAATGCCCCTCGTACTGTGGGGCTCATTCGTTGTTTTCTCTAAATATACGAACTTTAGAGACTGGCTGGCGGAGAGGGTGGGATTCGAACCCACGGTAGGTTTGACCCTACGCCTGATTTCGAGTCAGGTACATTCGACCACTCTGCCACCTCTCCGAACCGAAGGGCAATTATAGCTTTGGGATCGCTATCT
>Ga0316232_1005291_pt1 | contig 10355 bp, 7 predicted proteins | sample TBHtaG_FD_206006 | JGI IMG/M metagenome (GOLD analysis project Ga0316232, IMG submission 206006) | Freshwater microbial communities from Trout Bog Lake, Wisconsin, USA - TBH18025_13 | ecosystem: Environmental > Aquatic > Freshwater > Lake > Hypolimnion/Profundal zone | place: USA: Wisconsin... | reverse complement strand
TGCATGTCCGTGATGTTGTTCGGGGGCATCGCGTGGGTCAGCACGGCCTGGACACGAATGGCGTCCGCGAAACGCGCGATGTTCTCGGGCGTGTCGAGGAGCACGCCCTTGGGCGGGCTCGCGAGACCGGGCCAGAGCGGCTCGGGAGCGTGGCACATGCTGCAGCGGCTCGCCACGATCGTGACGACGTCCTCGTCGGCCGCCGGGACGCGGAGCGCCGCGAGGTGGCTGGACGCCGTGGCGCCCGGCGTCGCCGCGCCGGCCGAGGCGAGTCCGAGGCGGTCCCGGGCACCGGGAGCGGAGACCACGGTGATCGTGACCGCGAGCATGATGCAAGCGGCCGCGACAGCCCACGCCCACCACGGGTCGCCCTTTCCGGCGTGGCGGACGTTGAAGAAGTGCCGCACGACGCCGCCCGCGACCACGACCAAGCCGATGATCGTCCATGTGTAGGGTGTGGACCAGACCAAGGGATAATGACCCGACAGCATGAAGAACACCACCGGCAGGGTCAGGTAGTTGTTGTGGGCCGAACGGTTCTTCGCCTGCTTGCCCCAGGCGGGGTCCGGCACGCGACCAGCGACCAGTTCGGCGATGGCCTTGCGCTGGTTGGGCATGATCACGAAGAAGACGTTGGCCGTCATCCAGGTGGCGATCACGGCACCGGTGTGCAGCATCGCGGCGCGGCCGGAGAATACCTGCTGGAAGCCGAACGCGAAGGCGAGCACGACCAGGAAGACGATGCCCGAGAGCAGGAGCGGCCGGTTCGCCAGCGGCGAGCGATTGAGGCCGTCGTAGATCAGCCAGCCCACCGCGAGCGCGCCGATCCCGACGATGGCCCCGACGAGCGGCGTGATCTGCCGGACGGCCGGATCGATGAGATACAGCTCGGCCTGTGCGTAGTAGAGCCAGCACAGCAGCGCGAAGCCCGACAGCCACGTCGCGTAGGACTGCCATTTGTGCCAGATCAGATGGTCGGGCATCCTGTCGGGAGCGATCAGGTACTTCCGGACCTGGTAGAAGCCGCCGCCATGCACCTCCCAGGCCTCGCCGCCCTTGCCGTCCGGTATCTCGGTGATCGAGCGCAGGCTCGCGTCGAGATGCATGAAGTAGAACGACGCGCCGATCCAGGCGATGGCCGTGACGACGTGCGTCCACCGAATGAGGAAACCGCCCCATTCGTGCAGTATCGGATCCATTTCAAATCGTCCTCGATGGGTTGCGACGTCGGGACCGAGCGCTGCCGCGATCGCGTCCCTTCGGCCGGCGAGCCGTTCACTCGCGCGCCGGGCGGATGACGATCTCCGTCTCCGGCGCCTGCCCGCCGCCGAGACCGTTGAAGAACAGGTTCAGGACGACCGCGGCGGCGGCGGACAGCAGGATGCCCGAGTGGAGGACCGGCCCCAGGGAGGCCGGCAGAGCGTGAAAGAACTTGGGTGCGACGAGCGGGATCATTCCGAAGCCGCTGGCGACGGCCACGATGTAGAGGTTGTTGCGATTCGTACGGTAATCGACCTCCGTCAGGATGCGAATGCCGGTGGCGGCCACCATTCCGAACATGACGATCCCGGCCCCACCGAGAACGAACAGCGGCACCGCCGCGACGAGCGCGCCGAGCTTCGGCACGAGGCCCATGACGATCAGGAGGCCGCCGCCGACGACGGTGACCCACCGGGAGCGCACGCCGGTCACGCCGACCAGGCCGATGTTCTGCGAGAACGACGTATGCGGGAAGCTGTTGAACACCCCGGCGATCAGCGTACCGAGGCCGTCGACACGCAGGCCGCGCGACATCGACTGCGCGTCGATAGGGCGTCCTGTCAGGTCACCCAGAGCCAGGAACATGCCGGCGGATTCGATCATCACGACGATCATCACGACGCTGAGCGTCAGGCCGGCGATCGGGTCGAAGGTCGGCATCCCGAACCTGAAGGGCGTCACCAGGGCGAACCAGTCGGTGCCGAGGACCTGGGTGAAATCCATCCGTCCGAGCAGGAACGACACGACGCAGCCCGCGACGATGCCGGCGAGCACGGAGACGTTGGCCAGGAAGCCGCTGGCGAAACGGGTGATCGTCAGGATGAACACCATCACGCCGGCGGCCATGACGAGGTGCAGCGGCTCACCGTAGCCCGGAAGCGTGTCCACCGAGGCACCCGCCGCCCAGTTCACGCCGACGCGCATCAGCGAGATGCCGATCATCAGGATGACCGTGCCGGTGACGACCGGCGGAAACAGCGGCAACAGCTTGCTGAAGAACGGCGCGAGGAGAATGGTGACCACGCCCGCCACGATCGTGGCTCCGAAGATGCCGGCGGCGCCCAGGTTCGGGTTGGCGGCCATGGCCGCCATGGGACCGACGGCAGCGAAGGTCACACCCATCATGACGGGTAACTTGATGCCGAAGAAGCGCCCGAGCCCCAAGGACTGGATCAAGGTCGTTATGCCGGCGACGAACAGGTCGGCGTTGACGAGCAGAGCCACCTGATCCGGCGGCAACTGCAGAGCCCGGCCGACGATCAGAGGCACCGCGACGGCGCCGGCATACATCACCAGGACGTGCTGAAGACCCAGAGCGACGAGTTTCGGCGCGGGTAGAACCTCGTCCACCGGGTGAACCGAGTATCTCATGTCTGTCTCCCGACCCGGGTTCTTGCACAGATCTTTTGTTCGCCGACTCGCCGACTCGCGCATCGCCGATGACTGTGGGGCGCGCGCCACCGCGAAGCGATCCCCGTTTTGGCCAAACACCTTCAAAGCGGATCGTTGAATGCGGGCGGCTTTCCGGTTGCGTCGGCGGCGGCGGGCGTGTTCGCCTTCGTGCCGTCCGGTCGTGCCGGACACGATCTATCGCGGAGGACGTTGCAGTGGGCCGTCTCTCAACACATGTCTTGGACACCACGACCGGCAAGCCGGCAGCCGGCGTCACGATCGTATTGCGGCGCTTGCGTTCGGATGGCGCGTCGGAGCGGCTCGCGGAGACCGTGACGAATTCCGATGGCCGGACCGACGCGCCGCTCCTCAGCGGTGACGCCCTCGCCGTCGGGACATACGAGCTCACCTTCCATATCGGGCCCTACTTCCGCGGGCGCAAAGAGCTTGATCTGGCAGATCCGCCCTTCCTCGACGCGGTTCCGATCCGCTTCGGCATAGCGAGCCCGGATGGCCACTACCACGTCCCGCTTCTCGTATCGCCCTGGGCCTTTTCGACCTATCGCGGCAGCTGACGGCGGAGGGCGCGCATCGGCGACCCGGAGCGATCCGGTGGCAACCCTCAGGCCGGCCTCTCAAGCCACGTCCCGGGACCATACCCTAGGTCGGATGCTTTCCGACGAGTGCGAGCTGTGCGGCGACATGGTCGCGCATGACCGCGTATGCCATATCCACGAACGTCTTTCCGCGTGCCGACAGCATCTTCCGCGAGGGATAGAGGATGCCGAGCGTCGCGGACAGCGGCGGCGTCTTCGGGAGAACCGTTACGAGCTGGCCGCTGGCGATATGGGAGGCGACCTCGAACAGGGGCTTCAGAGCGATGCCTTCCCCGGCCAACGCCCAATTCGTCAAGGTTTCGCCGTCATCGACATCGATATGACCAGACACCGGGAGGGTCAAAGTCTTGCCCCGATCGGTCAGCGTCCAGCGAAATTGCTCGGAGCCTGGAAACCGCAGCAGAAGACAATCGTGGCGCAGAAGGTCGGCGGGCTCGTCGAGGGGCGGGCTTCGTTCGAGATACGAGGGTGCGGCGCATAGGACGCGCTCGACACCCGTGACCTTTCGCAGGGTGAAGCTGGAATCCCGCATCTGCGAGAGCCGGACCGCCACATCGACGGCCTCCTGGACGAGATCCAGCAGGTGATCGGAAAGCCTGAGATGCACGTCGGCTTCCTGATGGCGCTCGCGGAAGCGGGGAATCAGCGGTGCGATGACGCGTCGGCCCAGGCCGAGCGGAGCCGTCACCTTGAGCGTTCCGCGCGGCGTCGCACCCGCCGCCTCCACGCACTTCTCCGCCCGCTCGACGGCTGCGGTGATGTCGAGGCAGCGGTCGTAGAAGATGCGGCCCGCTTCGGTGAGACTCATCCGACGCGTGGTGCGTGTCAGAAGAAGGCATCCGAGATGCTTCTCCAGATTTTGGATCCGGTAGCTGATCACGGACGGTGACAGTCGCAGGTCTCGGCCGGCCGCCGAGAAACTGCCCGTGTCCGCCGAACGCATGAAGATGCGAATGCTTTCCAGCAAAATCATCCGTTGTTGATCGACGAAAAGTCCGGACGATGCCAACGAAAAAATTCAAACCTTCGATCAACCCGCCGAAGACGGATGACAAGAGGTTGAGTAGCACCCGACCTTAGCGAACTACCGGTTGAACCGCTCCATCCACCCGTCCGTCGATGGGATCGTGCGGATGTCGGCCCCAAGTTCCGCGATCGGGATGGCCTTCCGCGCCCTGCGGCGTCATCGACGCCAGGGCTCGGACGACGAGACCATGAGCAACGCGGGATACGCTTGGCAGCTCTGGCCCGACGTCCTGAACAGCCCAGCCGACATCGAGATCGGCATCACGGTCGCCTCGGTCGGGCGCGCGAACGGCGCCAGCGCGTCGAGCGCCTGTCTCGCTCCCGATAACGGGCAGACCCTGTACCAGGGCGGCGCCGGCCGCGGGGGCCGACGTGACGGGCGCGACCCCCGACCGCGTCATCACCTCCACCCGGCGTCCGGCGCCGCGCCCGTCATCCCGACGACGCGCACGGACGCGGTCTCGGTCCTCGTGCACGAGTTCGGCCACGGCCTCGGGTTCGACGGCTGTCGGGACGGGACGACCGGAGCACTGCCCGGGAGCGACCTCGACACCGTCGATCTGCAGGTCGGCAATCCGGGCGGCGGACCGGTCAGGGCCTACAGGACCTGAGGCGACCTCCGCCCACTTACCCCTGCGGGATCTGGGCGATCCGGATGTTGTTCGTGTTGCCGGGCACCGCGAAGGGAATGCCGGCGGTGATCAGAACGAGGTCGTTCGCCCGGGCGAAGTCCTCGCGGGTGGCGTGCGCGGTCGCGTTCGCCACCATCTCCTCGTAGGTATCGACCTCGGCCGACTGGAGGCTGTGGGTGCCCCAGAGCAGGCTCAGGCGTCGCGAGGTGCCGAGATCGGGCGTGAGCGCCAGGATCGGCACCGCCGGGCGCCGTCGCGCGATCCGGGCGGCCGTCGTGCCGCTGAGCGTGTAGGCCACGATCGCGGCCGCGCCGACCGCCTCGGCGAGGTCCGCCGTGGCGGTCGCGACGGCGTGGGGCGGGGTCTCCTCCTCGCCGGGCTCGGAGGCCGCGACCAGCGAGCGGTAGAGCTTGTGCTGCTCGGTGCGGCGGATGATCCGGTCCATCATCGCCACCGCCTCGACCGGGTACCGGCCCGTCGCCGACTCGGCCGAGAGCATCACGGCGTCGGCGCCGTCGTAGATCGCGGTCGCCACGTCCGAGGCCTCGGCCCGGGTGGGCGTGGGTGCGGCCACCATCGAGTCGAGCATCTGGGTCGCCACCACCACGGGCTTCACGGCGAGCCGGCAGGCCCGGATCAGCTCCTTCTGGCGGCCCGGCACGTCCTCATGCGGGATCTCGACGCCGAGATCGCCGCGCGCCACCATCACGGCGTCCGAGAGGCGGACGATATCCTCGATCCGCTCCAGCGCCTGCGGCTTCTCGACCTTGGTCATGATCCCGGCCCGGTCCCCGACGAGGCCGCGCGCCTCGATGAGATCGGCGGGCTTCTGCACGAAGGAGAGCGCCACCCAATCGACGCCGAGGTCGAGCCCGAAGGCGAGGTCGGCCCGGTCCTTTGCGGTCAGCGGCGAGAGGTCGAGCATCGTGCCCGGCAAGTTCACGCCCTTGCGGTTCTGGATCGTGCCGCCGATCACAACCTCGGCCTCGAGCGCCTCGGCCTCGATCCCGACGACGCGCACCCGCACGCGCCCGTCGTCGATCAAGAGTTCCTGGCCGGGCACGACTGCCGCGAAGATCTCGGGGTGGGGGAGCGGGATGGTGCGGCGGTCGCCCTCCGTCCCCGAGAGGACGAAGCGCAGCACCTCGCCGGGCACGACGTCGAGGCGCCCGCCCTGCACGGTGCCGACCCGGATCTTCGGCCCCTGCAGGTCCTGCAGGATCGCGATGGGCCGCCCGACCTCGGCCTCGAGCGCGCGGATCGCGGCGTGGACCGTCCGGTGGTCGTCCTGGGTGCCGTGGCTGAAGTTCAGCCGGAAGGTGTCGACTCCGGCCAGGAACAGGGCCTTCAGCGTCTCGGGCCGGCTGCTCGCCGGGCCGACGGTGGCGACGATCTTGGCGTGGCGGTGACGGCGCATGCGGTGCTCGGCCGGGACGGCCGCCTCTGCGGGCGCGAATCAGGACCGCGCGGACCCCGCCCACCTTGGTGAGGTGCGGCCGGAACGCAATGGCGAGGGGCCGGGCCGGCCCGCGCCGCTCACCCCCCGCCGCCCAGTCCCACCAGGGTGAGCGGCAGGCCGCAGGCCGCGTCGAGGGGCTGGGGCCGGCCCAGCAGGTAGCCCTGCACGCGGGTGACGCCGATCTCCTTCAGCACCGCGTACTCGCCCCAGGTCTCGACGCCCTCCGCCACAACCTCCGACCCGATGCGCCGGCCGTAGATCGTCAGGGCGTCGGCGAGCGCGCGGCGGGCGGAATCGCCGTCGATCCCCGCGATGAGACTGCGGTCGAGCTTGATCAGTTCGGGCGCGAGGTCGAGCACGTGCCGGAAGGTCGCGTGGCCCGCCCCGACGTCGTCGATGGCGAGCCGCAGGCCGCGCGCCCGCAGGGGCGCCAGCGCCGCGCGCAGCGCCGCGTAGCAGGGCACCTCGGCGTGCTCCGTCAGCTCGACCACGACCCGCCGGAGAGGGGCACCCTCGAACATGCGGGCGAAGGCCGGGCTCAGCACGCTCGACGGCGAGAGATTGAGGGTGAGCTTGATCGAGGGGTCGATCCGCTCCAGGCCCCGCAGCGCCAGCGCCGCCGCCAGGAATTCCAGCTCCTCCAACAGCCCGACCTCGGCGGCCTCGGCGAACCAGAGGTCCGGCGCGCGCTCCGGCGCCGCGCGAAAGCGCGAGAGCGCCTCGAACGCCATCAGGCGCCCGTCGCTCGTGCGGTAGACGGGCTGGTAGACGACGTCGATGGCCCGGCTCGCCAGGATGTCGGCGATGCGGGCGCGCCGCGCCTCCAGGTCGAGGCTGGCGCTGCGCTCCTTCTGGAGCACGGCCGAGACGACGTCGGCGCAGAGCCGCAGCACGTTGAGGTCCCGCCCGGTGAGGGTGCGGTCGGGCGTGAAGCTGAAGCAGCACAGGGTCCCGTAGGCGGTCCCGTCGGCGTAGCGGAGCGGGACGCTCAGATGCGCTCCCACCGGGAGCGCGTCCGTCGCCGACAGGCCGCGGGCGACCGGATCCTCGCGGGCATCCTGCAGCAGCCCGGGCATCAGGCCGGCCGCCACGTAGTGGCAGAAGCTCTGCCGGAGCGGGTCCGCCCCGCCGACCGCGATGGGATTGCGCAGTGTCTCACCATCGGTGAAGCGGAACACGCGGTCGTTCTCGGTGAACTCGGAAATGAATCCGATATCCATCGCAAGATGTCGCCGTACCGCCCTCAGAATGCTCTGAACCTGCTCACCGGAGCCACCGGGACCAACATCCAATATCGCACTGAGCGGCATGGAGCGCCTGAGCATCCAATCCGGACTTGGGCCAATGAACTATCGAGCGACGGCAAAGCAATCTCGGAGAACCTTGCCGGTCCGATGAAGAGAGACCGCATACCCCCCGCGGAATCAACCCCTACCCTATGGATCGCAACCCAGATCAACCCACCCTGCGACACCGTGGCCCAACCGGCCCGGCGGCCCGCGGCCGCGGCCGATCGCACGACCGTTTCGAGGGGGACCCGGACAGGTAGCCGATCACGGGTGTGAACAACCATAGGTTTTGGTGGACAACGCCTTTCCGGATCCGGCGCAACGCTACGCATCGCAGTCAGACTCCGCTTACCTCGCAGGTGGGGGCAATAACGAGCGTATCCAAGCTCTTTCAGGGCGCAGGATCGTTCATTGGATGTAAAAGATGCGCCGCTATCCCGCACGTCTTCTGCGCTCTAGGCATGCGCGTGCGGCCACGTCCGTTCGGATCTGGCCGAAACCTTCCGATTCCGTCGAGGTCGGTAGGAACTTTACGCTTCCTGTTTCGGCCGATCCGTCACCTCCGCTCCTGTCGGAGGCGCAGCGGCAATGCGTCGACGACGTCGCCGCGCGGCTCGACGCGGTCGCGGCCGACCTCGGGGCGGCGGACGGGCCCGAGGCACATGCGCGCCTCGCGGACCGGACGATCGAGGTCCTGCGGGGGCTGCGCGACGAGGCCGGGCCGGCGGACTGGGCCGCGGTGGCGGTGCCGGCCGTGCGGGCCCACCCGCTCGGGGCGCTGATGCACGCCTGCCCGCTGACCCGCCACGCCTTCGCGCGGCCGCGCGGCTATCCCGGCGATGCGGGCCTGCTCGACCTGATCTACCGCCACCCCGACGCCGACGCCGCGGTGGCGGCCGCGAGCGCGGCCGGCCGTGCGGCCTACGCGGTCACCGCCGGGACGGCGCCCTGCGCGGCCGTGCGGGAGCGCCGCCGGATCCTGGCCGGAGCGATCGACAGGGCGGCCGTGGAGCGGCCCGGCGCCGCGGTGCTGGCGGTGGCCTGCGGACATCTGCGGGAGGCCGAGATCAGCGCGGCCCTGCGGGAGGGCCGCATCGCGCGGCTGCTCGCCACGGACCAGGACCGGGCGAGCCTCGCGCTGGTGGCCGGGCGCGCCCGCGACCTCTCGCCGGCCATCGCGGCGCGCCGGCTCAGCGTGCGCGACTTCATCGCCGCCAGGGCGACGACGGAGGCCGAGATCGGTCGCTTCGACCTCGTCTACGCGGCGGGCCTCTACGACTACCTCGACGACCGGATCGCCGCCCGGCTGACGCGCCGGCTGTTCGGGCTGCTGCGGCCGGGCGGGCGGCTGCTCGTCGGGAACTTCCTCACGGGCCTGCGCGAGGAGGCCTACATGGACGCCGTGATGGACTGGCAGCTCCTCTACCGCGGCGAGGCGCAGATCCGGGCCTTCGCGGCCGAGATCTCGGAGGTGGATCTCGCGGGGCAGCGCTACTTCGCGGATTCGGGCGGCTGCGTCGGCTATCTGGAGCTGGAGCGTGCCTGAGCGGGTCCCGCCTCAGGCCGAGAGCGAGCGGGCCGGTGCCTCCTCCCGCTCGCGCAGGAAAGCCTGGAACGCCTCGGCCGGCATCGGCCGGCCGAGGCGGTAGCCCTGCAGCATGTCGACCGGCCGCGCCGCCAGGAAGGCGCGCTGGGCGTCGGTCTCGACGCCCTCGACCACGGTGGCGGGGCCGGCGTTGCGCACGAGGCCGAGGATGTCCTCCAGCATCCGGGCACCCTGCGGGGTCTCGGCCGCGTGCAGGAAGGAGCGGTCGATCTTGACGACGTCGAAGGGCAGGCTGCGCAGGCAGGAGAGCCCGGCGAAGCCCGTGCCGAAATCGTCGAGCCAGAGCTTCACCCCGAGGTCGCGCAGCTCCGCCAGCCCCTGCATCACCGCGTCCTGGGTCTCGATCTCGTGCCCCTCGGTCACCTCGACGGCGACGCGGCCGGCCGCGATCCCGGTCTCGGCCAGGATCCCGGCCACCGCAAGCGCGAAGCCCGGCACCCGGAACTGCGCCGCCGAGACGTTGACGCTGACCCGCCGCAGGCCCGCTCCGACGAGCGCCTCGCGGCAGGCGGTGCGCACCGCCCATTTGCCGAGCTCGACGATGGCGCCGGTGCGCTCGGCCACCGGGATGAACACGGCCGGCGAGACCGGCGCGCCGTCGGGCGCGGTCAGCCGCATCAGGGCCTCGGCCGCCACCACCGCGCCGGTGCGCGCGTCGAGGATCGGCTGGTAGACCAGGGAGACCCGGTCCTGCGCGAGCGCGGTGCGCACGAGGTCGGCCACGCTCTCGTAGAGTCCGAGCTGCCCCGGGTCGTCCCGGTCGAACACCCGCACGCAATTCCGGTCGCTCGCCTTGGCGGCGTAGAGGGCGCGGTCGGCTTCCGTCACGAGGCGCTCGACCTTGTTGCCGGCGACATCCGCGCTGAAGGCGGCGCCGACGCTGACGGTGATCGTCTCGCAGCGGTCCGGGCGCTGGCAGTGGGGGAGGCACAGGATCTCGATCGCGCCGCGGATCGCCTCGGCGATCCCCGCCATCTGCCGCCGGCTCTCGGAGCGGGCCAGCACGATGAACTCCTCGCCTCCGAAGCGGCCGACGATGCAGCCCCGCTCCGCCGCGACGCGCTCCAGCGCGGC
>Ga0316232_1005280_pt1 | contig 10368 bp, 10 predicted proteins | sample TBHtaG_FD_206006 | JGI IMG/M metagenome (GOLD analysis project Ga0316232, IMG submission 206006) | Freshwater microbial communities from Trout Bog Lake, Wisconsin, USA - TBH18025_13 | ecosystem: Environmental > Aquatic > Freshwater > Lake > Hypolimnion/Profundal zone | place: USA: Wisconsin... | reverse complement strand
AGTGTCAGTGCCGTCGGTTCGTTGCAGGAAAAATACCGGCCATGCGACATCGTGGTGATTGACCAGTTTCTGGATCACACCAAACAGTCGCTCAACCACACCTTCTTCGGGCGCGGCATTGTGGCGCACGTCGGATTTGCCGAACCGGTGAGCGGTGAATTGCGGCAAATCCTTGTGCGCACCGCGCGCGCTGCGAAAGCCCGCGTGCATGACGGCGGCACTTATGTGAACATGGAAGGTCCAGCGTTCAGCACCCGCGCCGAATCGCTCGCCAACCACCGCGCCGGTTATGACGTCATCGGCATGACGAATCTCGGCGAGGCCAAGTGCGCCCGCGAAGCCGAAATCGCTTACGCCACGCTGGCGATGGCGACGGATTACGATTGCTGGAAAGAAGAGGAACACGTCACGCTGGAAATGATTATCGCCAATCTCCACCGCAACGCCGACACCGCCAAAAAAATCGTCGCCACCGCCGTGGCGCAAATTCCAGCGGAACCCAACTGGCCAGCGCATTCCGCGCTGAAAAACGCTTTTCTGACCGACAAAAAGTTATGGCCGAAGAAAACTGTAACCGACTTGAAGCCGATTTTAGCGAAGTATCTTTAACTGCAATTCAACCACCAAGCCACCAAGGCACGAAGTTGGAAAGTTTTGCGGTCAGTGTTTTCTTGGTGATTTGGGGTCTTGGTGGTTTATCACAATGAACAAGCGCGCCATCATCCAGAAAATCACCGCCAAGCTCGTCGGCGAGTTGGAGGTTTATTTTCGGGCCGCGCAGTTTTCGCGCGCGGAGGCCACGCACGAATCCAACAAGGCCGAAAACAAATACGACACGCGCGGCCTCGAAGCCTCCTACCTCGCGCGCGGCCAGTCCAAGCAGGCGGCAGAACTCGAAGCCGCCATCGCGGAGTTTGAAAAGCTGGGCGTGAAAAAATTCGCCCCCGGCGACGCCATCGCCACCGGCGCACTGGTGGAACTCGAACACGGCGGCGAAAGTTCCTTTTATTTTCTTGGCCCGCGGGCCGGTGGCACGGAAATCATGCACGACAAAAAAGAAATTCTCGTCATCACGCCGCAATCGCCGCTGGGCGAACAGCTCATCGGCAAAAAAACCGGTGACCAGCCGGCGCTTAACTTTGGCGGCGCAAAACCACCGGCAAAAATTTTGCGCGTGGAATAAACCGGCCCGCCGGTGGCAACCGGATTACCGCCAACTAAACCAAAACGATGATCCTGCGCCACGGTCTTGCGGTCGAGCGTGATGAGTTTGATCCGGCCAACGACGCCGACCGACCGCTCACGCCGAAAGGCCACCGGCAGTTGCGCCACGTCGCCGCCGCGCTCCGGGCGATGGAGCTGCGGTTCGACGCCATTTGGTCTAGCCCGCTGGTGCGGGCGCGGCAGACGGCGGAAATCGTGGCGGCGGAGTTGAAATTAAAAAAGCGGCTGGCGGGCGCGGCAGAATTGAAACCGGGTGGCTGCCCGGAAAAACTGCTCCATAAAATTTCCCAGCCGCCACCGGCGGTGGAAAATATTCTGTTCGTCGGCCACGAACCGGATTTCAGCGAACTGATTTCCCGACTGGTGGCCGGTGGTTCGGGCGCGAGCTTTGCGCTGAAAAAAGGCGGGCTGGCGAAACTGGCACTGGAAAAATTTCCAGCCAGCAACCGCGCGACGCTCGCATGGTTGCTCACGCCGGCGCAGATGAAGTTGATGCGTTGAAGTCAGCGTGATTTTTCCAATCAGCGGCTCGCGAGGACGCTCACTCCACCGGCTTCACCCGATGCGGAAGGAAATTTTTTGGACGACGGATTTGCCGAAGCTGTTTTGCAGGCGGTCAATGATTTCTTTGCGGCGGTAGCGGACGATTTCGGTCAGCCACACGCTGCTATCCACGTTCACGAAGAGTGTGCCTTTGTGCAAATTCGCCGGCTGCGCGTGGGCGGTGACGACCGGGTCAATCAAGTCGTTCCAGACCTTCACGACTTCCGCGTCGGCGCGGCGCGCATCCAACTTTAAATCCTTCAGCAGCACCGGTAGCACGTCACCGGCGCGGCGCGCCGGTGTGGCGCGCGCCTTTTCCAACGGCGCGTAATCCACCCCGCGCCATTGCGCGAGCACGCGAGTGCGGGCGGAACTTTTGCCCGGCCCACGGGGTGAAAATTTTGCCGGTGACGGTTGCACGGTGAAATGTTCAGCGGAACGGCGGTGGAAAGCAAGCGGACAGAAAACCGCTCAGCTAGCGCATAACCGAGGTAAAGTTGTGCGGCTACTGATGATGGAATTTGAAAAAAAGAATTCCACCGGCAATGGCAGACAGAAGGAGGAAAACCGTTATCACCCCCATTAGAAATCTAATCTGCTTCAGCGCTTTGAGAATGTCCGTCAGCGGGGCCGTTGGTTCGTCAGCGGAATTAAGAACGGTGAATTTTTTTTGGCATTCAAATTTTTCACAGCGCACCACAAAGGACGCCGCATCCGGTCGGACATCCGTCTGCCAACGGCCTTCGCCGCCGCAGTGCGGACAAACGCGTTTTACCGAACGCCGGATTAAGGCAACGGCCTGGGCGTCGGCTTCTTCCTTTTGCCGCTGGGCCGCCCGTTCCGCTTCATCTTTGGCTTTCAACTCCGCGCGTTTTTTTTCGGCCTCCGCTTTTTCCCTGGCATCCCGGCTGGCCAGTTCGGCTTTGGTGGGGTCGGCCGGAATAATCACCTCCGCGCCGCAGTGCGGACACTTGGCGTTGAACTCTGCGGCCAGCGAAGTCTCTTTGAACGTTTTCTGACACTGGGGACAGGTAAAAAAGGTTTTCATGGCTTAGCTCGCAATTGATTTCCCTTTCCGCTCACGGCTCGACTTTGCGCCTTTTGGGTCGGGCTGGCAAGCGCGGCTTTTGCCAAAAACGTCGTATCTTCCACGCCGGCCAGTCGCAGTGCCCATGGCATCCGGTTCGATTGTATGTCAATCCCAGTGGTTAAAGGAGAATCGCCGCAAAAAATCAAGGTTGATTTTCGGAGCCGCCCGGCGGTTTGCGTGAGACCGTTTTAAGTCCCAACACACTCATGAAAAAACTGGAAAAAATCGTTTGAATGCCGAGGATGAGCAGCGTGGCCGCCGGAATCAGCCGGCGCAGGTTTTCCGCGTAGTCCAAATTACCGTAGCCTGTCTGCCGCCACAACCAGACCGCGTGCAACAAACCGGCCAGGCCTGCCAGCGAAACAATGATTCCGGCGACGATACCCTTCTCTAGTGTGAACACCCGGAAAATGCCCGAGAGCTTGGGATCTTCCGGCAGCAAACCTTCGGCAATCGCAAACACCTTGGTGAAAAACGCAAACGCCACCAGTTGAAAACCGATGACTGCCGCCATCCCAGCCATGAGCAGGGTGCCGACATCCAGAGCCACACCGCCGAGCCGCAGTTGCACGGCCGCCAGCACCATCATCGCGCCGGCTCCGAGCGCCAGCAGCAACAACCCCGGCATCAGGAAAAGCCAGCGCGGCGAGTAGAGCAGCATGAAGCGCAGATGCCGCCAGCCGTCGCGCCATGGTTTCAAATGCGGCGGACGTGAGCGCCCGTCGGGACGCAGCGTGACGGGCACCTCGGCCATCCGCAAATTTTTCAGCGTGGCTTTGATTACCATCTCGGAGGCCAGTTCCATGCCGGTGGTCTTCAAGTCCATTTTTTCAAAGCCGCTCTTCGTGAAACCGCGCAGGCCGGAATGAAAATCGTGGGCCGGACATTTGAAAAATAAACGACCAATGAAAGATAAAACGGGGTTGCCGATCCACCGGTTTTTCCAAGGCATCGCGCCGGGCTGGATGGTCCCGCCGCCCACCGGCAACCGGCAGCCCATGACCAGCTCGTAGCCTTCCTGAAATTTTTTCACAAACCGGTCAGACTCGCCAAAATCGTAGCTGTCGTCGGCATCGCCCATGATGATCCATTCGCCGCGCGCTGCCGTGATGCCGCCGCGCAGGGCGTTGCCGTAGCCCTTTTTCTCGATGGTGACGACGCGGGCGCCGAGTTTTTCCGCGATGGCCTGCGAGCCGTCGGTGCTGCCGTTGTCGGCGACGAGGATTTCACCGGACACGCCGGACCGTTCTAGACCGGTGCGGGCAGATTCAACGCAGCGGGCGATAGTCTCCGCCTCGTTGAGGCACGGCATAAGGATGGTGAGTTTCATCGGATTGGAAAGTTAGGCGGGTTTCGGTTCCAAGACGAGCCGGATTTTTTACTGGAAAGCCACGAGCCGCCACGGTTCCGCGTCCCGGCCGGCATGGTTTTTTAGGGCAAAATTTCCCAGCGTCGCCGCATGGCGTTCGCGGCACCAGGCGTCAATGCCCGGCGGAAAATTCCGTTCGATGTCCGTCACCAACAGCACGGCATAACGGATACCGCGCGAGCGGATGAACGCCTCGGAGTCATCGGGTTTAATGTTCAATACCTGACGCGATCCGAATGGTCGCCAGAGCGACGTCTCCGGCTGATCGTCGCCGATAAAACCCACCGGGCTGGCATCCGGCGGCAGAGCCGCGCGCACCACCGCCAACCCGTCGGCACGCGCGGCGTAGGCAGGATACACGGCAAAGGCGCGATGGATGAGAAAAATGTGCGAGTGCTCCGCGTCCAGCTGACGCAGAAGCGAATCCGCAGGCCACAAAGGACGTTGCGGACACAGCACAAGCAACAAACCCGCTACACCGAAGATGAGATAGGCTGCGTTGCGCCAGCCGCGCCGACGAAAAACCTTGGCGGAAGCCGCCCCCGTCAGCACTGGCAGCGCAAGCAGCGGATAAAACGGCAGGAGATAGCGCGCCGGCCCAGAGTAACCCACCTTCACCATTAAAATAAATACACCCGCCCAAGCGCCCAAGGAAACCAGTGTTCCAAGCTGGAAAAGGCCGCGCGTGAAAAATTCGCGGGCGTGGAATTTTTTTGCGAGCAAAAACAAAAGCAGCAGCGAGAGGCCGCAGCCGAGGCCAGCGGATTCCTCCGTCTGGAGATCGGGAATCTGAAACTTGGCCAGGCCACCCTCAGTATTGGCGCGCATTTCCTCGCCCAGCCGGGCCGGCGTGTGGCGCTGGACAAAATTTTCCCATTGAATCCGAAACGGAAAAACCGGCGGGGCCAGATTCGCAATCGGCTGGTTCAGCGCATTCGCCAGCAGCAGAACTTTGGCATCGCCACCGCCGACTTTGTCAATGGACTTGGCGGTCCAGTCGCCGGCGTAGATAATGTTCGCCAGCGCCGTCGGCAACATGGACGCACCCAAGGCCAACAGCACGACCGCCAACGTCGCCAGCGGCCGACGCCACGACAGCTTCAAGGCGGGCCAGACGGCAATGAGCCACGGCAGTAGCAGAACAAGGTTGAACGCCTTGACGGACACCATCAGCATGGCCGCCAGACCGGAGGTCCAGAGGTCGGAAATTTTCATCGCGCGCCGCGCCCGCAGGGCAAATTCCACTGCGGTCAGGGTCATAAACGCGCCGCACATGTCGTTCACGACCGCGCCAGCCTGAAGCACGTAACCGTAGCCGCTTGGAAATAGCCACATCCAATGCCACGCGGCGCGCGGTCGCACGCCCAACCGCGTGAACAATGCAAAAATCCGGCCAGGCAGCAGCAGGAAACAAATGACGTTGATCAAAAAGATGAACCGATCCGTGCCGGTGAACAGCATGACCGGTGCGGTGAGCCATTCAAAGCCGACGGTGCGGGTGTTGAGCCGGGGAAATTTCGAGTAAATCCAGTGCCACTGCTGATCCGCCAACCAGTGTAACACGCGCGGCGTGCGGTAGGCCAGCGTGTCCCAGTTGTTCGCCGGATGCGTCGCACCGCCAATGAAGGCCATGCTGGCGAGAATCAAAAAAGCCAGCGGAAATCCGCGCCGGAAACGGCGGCGCAGTTTCGGCCAGTGGATTGCGGGCATTAGCGGCACACCGGTGCGGCGGTGCCAAACCAGAAGCCCCGCCAGCCCCAGTGCTAGCGCGACAGCGTAGCCGCCGGCATTAAGCTGGTGCAGCCAGGACAAAGTCCAGCCCGCACAGTTGAGCCAAGCGCAAAGCCAAATCCAAATGACGACGAACGGCGGCATGAGCATGAAAAAGTCGGCGAGTGTTTACGCTATACCCCGCAAAAAGGCAATGAAATTGGCCGGCCGCATTTAAGATTTGCGCCCACGCGCAAAATCGTAAATTGTTAATCGCAAATCAAAATTTATTTATGCCATCATTCGACATCGTCTCGCAGGTCAACTCGATGGAAATCGAGAACGCCGTCAACCAAGCCAAAAAAGAGCTGGCCAACCGCTTCGACTTCAAGGGCAGCAAGTGGGAAATCCTTTTGGAAAAGACGGAAATCAAGCTCACCGCCGACAACGAGTTCAAGGTCGCCACGCTGAATGAAATTGTCATCGGCAAGCTCGCCAAACGCGGCATCAGCATGAAAAGCGTGGAGCAGTGCGACCCGGACATTTCGCCGCTCGGCCACGCGCGCCAGAGCATCAAAATCAAAAACGGCATCGAGAGCGCGGTGGCCAAGGAAATCACCGGCTTCATCCGCGACGGCAAATTCAAGGTAACCACGCAGATTCAAGGCGACGAAGTGCGCGTGAATAGCAAAAGCCGCGATGAATTGCAAACCGTCATCGCCGCCGTGCGCGCGCATGAATTTCCGGTGGCGGTGCAGTTTGTGAATTTCCGGGAGTGATTCAGAACGCCAGCGGAGTTTAATCTTATCAACCCGTAAATCAGCGTCGCCGACCAAAGAAAAAGAGGGCGATTAGGCGGGATTTTTCCATCCACTGGCTGGCCAGCGCAAAGCCGGTGGCAAGCAGCAGTGCCAATGGAATTCCCAGCAGGCAGGCCGCCGTCCCGCGCCAGCCAACCGGCAGAAAAAAATTGCGTGGGTGCGCGGCAAGCGCGGCGAAGAGGTAGCTTTGCAAAATAAAAATGAAAAGGCTGCGCGTTCCGAGCCAAACGAAAAATTTGGGGAAAACCCACCGCTCCAGCCGGTGAAAAATCCAGAGCGCAACCACCGACGCCAACACGCCGGCGGCCAAACGGAGGAAAATATTGCCGAGGTTTGAAACGGTCAAAGCCATGCCGGAAACATAAGCGTAAGTTTGGTCATCCCATAAAAAATAGGACGCGACCGCACCACCAAACGCGGCGGCCAAAAAAAATTTGTTTTCCGCAAATTTCCGCCATGACTCCGAATATTTCGCCGCAAAATAACCGATCCAAAAAAAGGGCAAAGTGAATTTGAACAGATACAAGTTGTGCGCCTCCGGAACCAGCAGAAGCACGAGCCCCACACTGCCACCGGCGCAAAGGAAATTATCAATCTGAAACTTTTTTGCCGCCGCCACAATAATTGATGAAAAAAACAACGCCCAAAAAAACCACAGGCTGCCAAAGAAGAGGTTTCCAAAGGTGGCGAGCGCCTGCGGAAAATTCTGGAGCGAAAAAATCCCAACCATTGCCCCATAGCCGATTAGCGTGCGCGTGAAAACGGGCAGCAGAAGATTCACCGCGCGGCGGGCGGCAAACGGCAGCGCGGGAGACCGCTGAAGCGAACCAAAGGCCACATAACCGGCCAGCGCCATGAATAGTGGCATGTGAAAAAGGTAAATCGCCTTGAACAATCCGTCCTCATAAAAACCAGCGTTGGCATAAATCACGCCTTGGATGACATGACCCAGCGTCACCAAAAAAATCAAGACCCCTTTGGCATAATCAAGGAATTGATTTCGCGGGTGGTTCAAGCGCAATGAAAATATTGTAGGCTGCGGATGTTTTCAAGCGGATAGCCGACACTTCAAACCTCCACCACTTTTAATGCGATTGCCGCGGAGTTTGGCTAGTGCTAGGGTTTGACAACCATGAAACCCAGTTCCTCCCGAAATGTGGTTTGGGGCAAAAATTGCCGAGCTGCTTTTACCCTCATTGAACTGCTGGTGGTCATCGCCATTATTGCCATTTTGGCGGCGATGCTGCTACCGGCGCTGGCCAAGGCGAAGAAAAACGGCGTGCGCATCACCTGTGTCTCCAATCTCCATCAATTGGGGATGTTCATGGCGATGTATACCGGTGATAATCAGGATCAATTCCCTTACACCTCCAGCGGTTTTGCCAAAACGCCGTTGGTGGATCTGCTGACGCTGGAAACTCCCTATGTCAGCACGAATAACCGGGGTTTCTTCCTCTGCCCGGCGGACAATCCGGCCGGTTGGAATTTTCTCTTTGTCCAGCAATATAATTCGGGTGTGACCACCAACCAGTTGTTGTTTCCCTGTTCCTATACTTATTATCTAGATTTTTATTATAAAACCCCACATAAAACGGCTGCCGTAACTCATCCGACACAAAAGATCATCATGCCGTGCTTTGCCGCCATCGGCACAAAATTTTGGGACGCCGACGCGAATCCCATACAACCCACCGCCCACGGCAATGGCTTGGACTTGCTGTTTGTGGACGGTCATTCCCAGTTTGCTTTATTCACGCAATTGAATCACGGTGCTGGTCCAAATCCGATTACTGGGTATAATTATGATCAGGTAGGATTGACCAACATTGATATGCCTTGAACCGGCGCAAAATCAAATCGCCACCGCCTGCCGGTATTCCGGCACGATGATTTGGGCGTTCGGTTTCATCGCGCGCAGCGTCTCCGCATGCGCGAGGCATTGTTCTTCTTCGCCGTGGATACAGAAAATTCTTTTGATGTCGCCGGTGATTTTTTCGACGTAGCGCTTCAATTCATTTTTGTCCGCGTGGCCGGAATAAGTGTCGAGGGAAACCACTTTAGCTTTGACCGCGTAAGGTTCGCCGAAAATGTTCACCGGCGATTTGCCGGTGGCCAGCTGATTACCGAGCGTGCCTTCGGCGCAATAGCCGATGAACAACAGCAGGTTCTTCGCATCGCCGATGTTGTTCTTAAGATGGTGTCGGATGCGCCCGGCTTCGGCCATGCCGGACGCGCTGATGATAATCATCGGCTCGCGCCGGTCGTTGAGTTGTTTGGAGGCCTCGGCGTTGGCGATGTAGGTGAGGTTGCCCATTTCAAACGGGCGTTCGCCGCGGCACAGTGTGGCGTCGAGGTCGGGCCGCAAAATGTCCCGGTGGCGGGAATAAATATCGCTGGCCTTGGCGCTCAACGGGCTGTCCACAAAAATCGGCACGCGCGGCAGTTTGCCGGCGCAGGTCAACTCATGCAGCACATAAACAATTTGCTGCGTGCGCCCGACGGAAAACGCCGGGATGATGACTTTGCCGCGCTGCGCGATGGTCGCGCCGACGAGCTGGCCAACGACGGCGTCGGCATCGGTGCGAACGGCGTGCGTGCGGTTGCCGTAGGTGGATTCGATCTGGAGATAATCCACATTTTCCACCACGCCGGGATCGTTGAGCAATTCATCCGCGCCGCGCCCGACATCACCGCTGAAAAGCCAGCGGAATTTCCGGTTGTTTTCCTGCACGTCCAAAATCACCTGCGCGGAGCCGAGGATGTGGCCGGCGTCGCGGAAAGTGACATTCACCCCAGCCACCGGTGAAAAAGTTTTCTCGTAGCCATGCGCGACCAGTTGTTTCACCGCCTTTTCAGCGTCGGCAACGTGGTAAAGCGGTTCCACCGGTGGCTGATGTTTTTGGGCGCGCCATTTGGAGACAAAGAGCGCGTCCTGTTCCTGAATGTGCGCGGAATCCATGAGCATAATGCCGCACAAATCGCGCGTGGCCTCAGTGCAATGAATCGGGCCGTCGTAACCCTGCTTGGCGAGGTTCGGCAGATTGCCAGCGTGGTCAATGTGCGCGTGGCTCAAAACAACGGCGTCAATGGTGCGCGGGTCGAACGGGAACGTGGTGTTGCGCCGGGTGGTTTCCTCGCGATGACCTTGGTAAAGGCCGCATTCGAGCAAAAGATTTTTGCCATTCACCTCCAGCAGATACATGGAGCCGGTGGTGGTGCGCGCAGCGCCGAGAAAATGGATGTTCATGACGCGACATTAGCCCCGAACGACTGCCGGGGAAATATCAATTTTGCCAAACCACCGCGTGCCGGTGGTGGCGGCAAAAAACAAGGTGGACATTTCCCCTCGAACGGCTAGAATCAGCGAACTGTTTTTATGAAAAACGACACCACCACCACCGTCTTGAATTTCGTGCTCGCCATCCTGGTGATTCTCGGCGTGCTGTTCGCGCTGCTGGCGATGAACCGCACCCGCAATAACCGCCTGATCGCGCCGGTCGCCATGCAGGCCAACGCCAAGGCGATGATGATCCAGTCGCTCATTAACGATGTGAATGCCTACAACGCCCAGGCCAAAAGCCCGGAAGTCAACCGCATCCTGCAATCGCTCC
>Ga0316232_1005279_pt1 | contig 10368 bp, 8 predicted proteins | sample TBHtaG_FD_206006 | JGI IMG/M metagenome (GOLD analysis project Ga0316232, IMG submission 206006) | Freshwater microbial communities from Trout Bog Lake, Wisconsin, USA - TBH18025_13 | ecosystem: Environmental > Aquatic > Freshwater > Lake > Hypolimnion/Profundal zone | place: USA: Wisconsin... | reverse complement strand
GACGAAGCCGTTGGGCCATCATTGTTTCACAAATTCCCGCGACATGACATTCAGCCGACGCATGTTAAAATGCCGACGAATACATGATGTATTACCTCATCCCTGCCCATAGGAAAGGTTGAATATGGACGCTTTACGCATCGGAATAGTCGGATTGGACACTTCGCATGTCACGGCTTTTACGCAACTACTGAATGATGAGTCTGCCCCCTATCACGTTCCCGGCGGGAAGGTGGTGGCGGCGTTTCCAGGCGGATCGCCGGACTGGCCCAAGAGCCGTGACCGCGTCGGGGGATTCACGGCCGAACTGCGTGACCAAATGGGCGTGACGATTCTCCCGACACCGGAAGCGGTGGCGGAAGCTGTAGACATGGTGTTTCTGGAGTCTGCCGATGGGCGTGTACACCTGGAGCAGTTCAAGCGCATACTGCCGTTCAAACGTCCGACATTCATTGATAAGCCACTGGCTATTGAACTGGCAGAGGCGCAAGAAATCGTGAGGCTGGCGGATGAGGCCGGAATCGCGATGTTCAGTAGTTCGTCTTTGCGGTTCTGCGATGACTACGTGGCGGCCCTGGCCGATCGGTCCGCCGGAGCCCTTACAGGCATCGATATTTTCGGGCCGCTGACATTCCAGCCGACCCAACCGGGATGGTTCTGGTATGGCATCCACGGCGTGGACATGATGGTGGCGGCGTTGGGAGCGGGGTGTCAAAGCGTACGCGTCACCGCCAATGAACAGACGGACCTACTGGTGGCAACATGGGCCGACGGACGAGTGGGGACGATTCGAGGATCGCGCTACGAATGCAACAGTTTCGGGGCCACGCTGCACCGCACCCAGGGATTCCGCCACGTTGCTACGGAAGGCAATGTAAGACCCATGTATGCCTGCCTGATTGCGGAGATAATGGGCTCGTTGCCCAAGGGAAAGACCAGCGTTTCAGCGGAGCAAATGCTGGAGGTCATACGAATACTTGAAGCGGCCAATAAGAGCCGGGAGAGTCGCAAAGAAGAGATTCTGAGCACTGGGAGGTGAATGGCCTTGCCGCTTATGGCACCGGCGATGTGGGGCATCTTTTTTCCCCAACGGCGTTGCGGTGCTATTCCCTCGGCGGGCGCGTGCGCACGGCGGAGGCAAAAGATTCCAAGAGTTCATCGGTATACACGGCCCGCGCCGCGGCGCGGAGAAGGTTCTGGCGAGGCTCGGAGGCGTATTGAAAATAGGGAATCCAGATTCCGTGCCGGCGAAAATGATGGTCGAGGGCGATGGCGTCGGCTGCATCAGCAAGCAACATGCCGAGGATCGGGTGACGATTGTCGGCCAGGGCAATGCCGGCCTGGGATAGAATCCGGCGCATATAAGCGGCATGGGCTTCCATTCGTCGCCGGGGTTCTCCGTCGCCGCGGATGATGGCCAGAGCGGCCAAAGCGGCTCCGACGATGGGGGGTGGAAGGGGCGATGATCCCGAGGCTTCGGGGCAACGCCTAAAACGCTCGATCAGTTCCTTGCGTCCGGCCAGGAATCCGCCGTTGGCGCCCAGGGCTTTGCTCATACTGCCCAGGACGGTAATGGCTCCGCCCGGAGGCAATCCCGCCAGTTCCACAACGCCGCGCCCGTGAGGACCAAGAACGCCGACGCCATGGGCATCATCCACGAACACCTCGGCGCCGATGCGGCCGGCCACGGCGGCCATGGCCGCGATATCCGCCACTTCGCCGCTGATGCCGAATACGCCATCGGTAGCCACGATCGCCGGGGGGCCGTGATAGCCCGCAGTGATGCGGTCCAAGTCCTGCATGTCAAGATGTTTGAAGGTGCGGATCTCAAAGGCGGCGCTGCGCATACCCAGAAACTGGTTGGAGTGCGCCATGGCGTCGCAGAAGACGACCCGGCGGCCGAGAGCGGCCATCTGGCTGTAGTAGATGGCTCCGCCCAGATAAGCGGCGCCGAAAATACAGGCGTCTTCGCAGGCCATCCACTGGCGCAGGGCTTGTTCCAATTCCTCGTGAAGCGGCGTCCAGCCCTGAGCCCAGCGGGAACTGGTGGAGCTGACGCCGTAGGCGTCTGCGGCTTTGCATAGTCCAGCGATCACCCGGGGATTGGTGGACAAACCCAGGTAGTCGTTACCGGCGAATTTGAACAGACCGCTCATTATTCGATCTTTAATAACACGGAATACGCCGGTTTGCACACTCCCGCGGGGCGGAGATGGTTGGATTCACGCCCGGCGATTGTGGATCCAACTGAAGGCGGCGGGCGGTTGCAGGGAGGCCTTCTCGGTGATGGAGGCGGCGAAGGACTCGAGGCGTTCGGCGATGGAGCAGAGGTATTCCTGTGCGGCGGCGGCAGCGCCGGAGACGGCGAGGAGGCCGACCTGCCAGGTACTTACCAGATGCTTGAGGATTTGGGCGTAGTCGTGAGCGGTGTAGACGCCGAGGCGCTGGGCGACAGCGGCAAAATGCTCGAACAAGTCCGTGTCCTTGCCGTCGAACATAAAGCGGCCGGGCATGGCGATGATGCGGCGGATCATGTCCTTGAAGATGCGCACGCCGCGATCTGGGTCCAGCTGCATGACCTGGCCCATCATCCTGGTGTAGAAGGTCTCGTGGCGGAATTCGTCGCCGGCGATCTTGCGGCAGATCCTGGCCAGGTTCTCATCGCCGTGCCGGGCGGCCAGGGCGCCGACCCTGGCATGGGAAATCCGCGTGGCCCGTTCCTGAAACGAGGTATAGACCAATCCGGCATACAGGTCGGGATAGGCCCGGGGATTGAATCCCCGGGCGATCAGGTTGTGGACGGTGACCTCGACCGAGCGCATGTCCACGCGTCCGGTCAGGCGCAAATAGGCATGGAGAAGATCGCCATGGCGGTTTTCTTCGGCGATCCAGCCGCGCATCCATCGGGCCCAGGCTCCTTCGCTGGTGCCGGCATAATCCCGGGCGATGAGGTTGAGCGAAATGGCGTAGTTGGGGAGAGCCTCTTCGGTCACCATGTCGCCGACCAGAACCACCAGAATGTCGTCGCCGAGTTGTAGGGCAGGGGCCCGGAAGCGGTTAAGCTGATCCTGCCAATCAGGCGTCGACAGGTCGGGGAGGAAATCGCTGGGCTGCCATGCCTGGTCGATTGGGGAAAGCAAGGCTAGCTGCTCCTCAACAACACCACTGAGACTGGCCAGCAACTCGATCTGGGGCTGGAGGCGCATTTCGTCGGTTAGGATTTCTGACATCGTCGATTTATCCGCATAGACTGCTGGTCGCGGTACATCCTGATGCAGACATACGGCGTCACCCGAAAGCCGGCGTGATTGCCGCGCACGTGGTAACTATAGGCGCTAAGCGCCATTCATTTCTCAGGGAAAATCAGCCGGGGCAGCGGCAGCCAGGCCGCATCGATCGCGATTCTTTTTTCCGCGTCAAGTCTGATGCGAACGGTTGGTCAGCGATCTCATTTGGATGGCGACGTGGTGGCGGTCGGATGGGTCAGGTCGTAGCAGGCCACATTCTTGAGCATCCGCATGTAGAGACAGCCATCGGCGACTGCCGGCGAGGCGTACTCACTGACCGGCAGCTTGACCTTGCCCAGGAGGTCGTACTTCTCAGGCGTGGCCCGGATCACCCTGATGGAGATGCCATCGGAGGTGATGATTTTGCCGTCGGCCAGCACCGGCGAATGCACATCAGTGTGGGTGGCTTTCTGCTCCCAGGCGACGCTGCCGGTGGCCAACTCGAGGCAGGCGCATAACGTCGAAGCGAAGGTGTAGACGTGGCCATCGTAGATAAGCGGGCTTCCATCCCCGCGGGAATATCCGGGCTTGGACCATAGTTGTTCGGCTTTGTCCGCCGACAGCTTGTAGGCCACCAGGGCAAATTTTGTCGCGTCGCCCATGAAATGGCCGTCCGTCAGGGAAGTAACCATGAGATCGCCGACGATAGCCGGAGTGTTTCGGCCGCCACCGGGGACCGACCAGAGGATATTGCCATTCTGGAGGTCAAGGCAGTAAACGGTGCCGGCGGTGTAGGGCGTGTTGCACAGCAGCAAAGTCCGGTCGCCGTTGTGCCAGAGGACCGGGGCGTTCTCGTGGCCGTCCACCTTCGGCTGTTTCCATAGGATAGTTCCTTTGGCCTGGTCAAGGGCGACCAGTGGGCTGGCGGCCACAATAACCATGCCATTGGTGACCAGGGGCGAGCTGTGATTGATCACCGGGTATTTTCCCGCCATGCCTATTTTCCAGACTTCCCCGCCGGTCGCGGCATCGAGGCAGTAGATGTCGTTCTTGGAACCACAGAAGTAGCACCGGCCATCAACGATGGTGGGGGTGCTGGAAGCCCCGTAAGGGTAGTTGCCGTTGGGTGCAGCGCCATCGTATTGCTTTTTCCAGAGCGTCTTGCCATCGGCGGCGTTTAAGCAGATCAGAGTGTCCCATGACTTGTTGGCGCCTGTGGGGATCTGCTTGAGCACCATGGTCTTATAGTCGTCGACAACAAAGTTGGCGGTGAACCATGCATCAAGGGCCGCCTGATCGGAGAATTCCTTGTTCTTGATGGTTTCCAGCCTGGTCAACAGGTCCAGCGGCAGGGCCTTCCGGCCCTGGTTCAGCCGGGCCATCACGTAATTGGAAATCGCCTGTTTGTCAGTGGCGGCGGTGATGTGCTCGGCAGCCCATTTCTTGCACCATTCCATACGCGGATTGCCGGCCAGGGCATCCAGTTCCGCGCCGTTGCGGGCCTCCTCCATGGCCGTGAGAATATCCTCGGACGGTTTGTGATCGCTCCAGCCCAGTTGGCGCAGTTCGCTTTCGGTCAACGTCCGCGTGGTGATGTCAACCTTATACTTCCACTGGACATAGACGTAGGCCTTGCCTCCGGCAATGCTCACGCAGCCGGATCCTGATTCCAGGGTGCCGGGGATGTCTTCGCTCTCCCACAGTCTGGCAGGTCCGGCGGCGCCCCACTGGATGTCCAGGGCAGGGCCACCGCTCGTCAGGCCATTGCGTTGCGGTCCCCGCCATTGGTAGAAATCTTCGCCAAAGGCCAATGCGGAAATCCCCAGCACGGCCAGCATGGACAAGACGATCCGTTTCATGATAGCTCCTTTTCAAAAAGGTCGTCCTGCGCTATTCGATGTCACAAACGCACTGCGTGCAGCCCGGCAACGACATATCCTGCAAACACAGCCCGGATTGCAGGGCGCAGTGGCGGTCATTTCGACATAGCGCCAGCCGCCTCGCTGGCCAAATTCAGCAGTTTTCCATCCCATTCCTGACGATCAATAATCGCCATCGCCCCTCTGACGCCAAATCCGTCGCGGCTATCCAGATAAGCGTTCACGGTTTTTTCCAGGTCGCCGGTAAGTTTCTTGTCCTCTATGGCTTTTTGGAGGAAGAGAACCGCTTCGGCAACCTGCAGCCCTTCGCGAACCATTTCATAACGCTCGGTGGCAAGAGCTCCAGTTGGGCCCGGAGCCAGCAATGAGGTGACGCCATCGTCCGGGCCACCGGTTCCACGTCCGTTGCCCACGGTATAGAAACGCCCGTTTTCACCTTTCACCGGGAAGAAATCCACGCCGAAGTCACCCCAGGCGTTGAGTCCCATGAGAATTTCACGATACGGTATGTCCCGGATGGTGGCGATCTCATCCCAGTCGCGCGTGCCCCGGAAGGTGAAGCCCCAATAGGAACCAGCCCACTTGGCATTGAGCAGCCGGGTGTAGCCGCGAACAGCCACCGGCGGCGCCGTCCAGACGCAATCCGCATAGCGGACCGGCATTTTCACAGTTTTATCCAGGGTCGAGAATGCGCTGGGTTGGGTGCCGTTGTGGGCGGTGTAGTACCATACGCCATCCGGCCAGATCTTCTGGTAGCCGTCAGCCAACTGCGGATCAACCCCAAAGCAATAGGAGTTGGTCCCCACGGCCGTGACATCGAACCAGCCGCGAGCCTCAATTTTCTTCCGCATCTCGTCCAGCACCGGCTTCCAGAAGGCCACGAACTCCGGCTTATCAGGGCTGGGAGAATCCAGCGTCCCCAGTTTACCCGTCGCCGGGTCCAGCAGGCTGACCTGGCATCCGTTGGGGAACCAGACTTTATAGTTGTCCGCGCCGGCTCCCTTGTCCATCTTCATCAGGCGCCATTCCTTCCAACAGTTAAGGCGCAGCGGCAGGGGTTTGCCTATGATCTTGTCCACCATGGCCAGATACTTGTCGAAGATGCTGAAGTCGTAGGTGTAGGAGCCGTCCGCCTGCTTGATCCAGCGGACCATCGAATCCTCGTTACTGCAGTCCACGCTGCCCTTGTTGCCGCCGTAGAAATTGATGGTCATGTCCACCAGGGCCTGGCGCGAGTTGATTTGGGCCATCAGGGACATGGACTTGGCGATCAGTTCCAGATGCTTTTCGCCCCAGCGCGGCACGTTGTAGCGTTTGACCAGACTGTCGGGTGACATCTGTCCGAAGATGTGAACACGGAAATCTTTGGGGTCGGGGACGGACCATCCGGCGACGGCGGCCTTGAACTGTACGGTGACAGGAGGCAACCCGTCGGCCGCCACACTGACGGTTCCGGCGTAATTGCCGGGCTTGGCATCGGGCGGGGTGCGCAGGGTAAGCCAGATCGGGGCCACGGCGCCGGAGTTTTTGGCAACGGCGATCTCGGCGGGAATTTCATCCAACAGGGCATCGAAGCGGTTGCCTTTGACGTAGGAATTATCGGGAGCGGCCGGGGCGGCGCAGCGCACGCGAACGGCGGAGGCAGGTATCATCCCGAGCCCTCCCGCGGCGGCCAGATCGCTCACGGTCACCTTGAGGTTGCGGATGGCCTGGTCGGAGCGCACATAGAAACGTCCCGAGAACACGCCATTGCGGGCCGCTGCCACGGTTATTTGTTTGAACGGTTCACAGGGGTCGCCGAGCGCCGCAGTCGTCGAGGTTTCGTAGATCCGATCCGTCCACAGTTGGAATCCCGCGACCGCCCCGGTGTTCGGCGTCACCGAGCCGGGGGAGGAGATGGTCAGGCGGATGGATTGCAGTCCGATGGGCGGCCAACCATGGTATTGGTCAGATGCCTTGACGAGGGCTTCGGAAACCGGAGCGGCATGAATTTCGATGGCCAGTACATTTACGCCTTGGCGCAGCAAGGTGGCGGGGATTTTGACGCCGGACAGCTTGCGTTCGCGTTTGGCCAGGATTTCGGCGTGTTTTGCCGGAGGTATGCGGCCATCGAACCTGGCGCCATCGGGCAGCAACAGGAGTTCATCGGGGTAGGCCTCGGCCAACTGCTCCAGGTCGGGCTTGTTTCCCGGCAACTGGCCACGGGCCACTTCGGCACCGTTGATATAGACGACCGCGCCTCCGTAATAGCTGAGCGACACCTCCAGGTCCTTGACCTGGGCGGGATTCTGGACCTGGAACTTGCCGCGAAACGCAAGCAAGCCATCTTCGTAATCAATGTATTGCCCGGGTCTTGCCCAAAGTTCCGCGATCATGGGCATGGCCGACGGGCGCGACCAGCCGATATCATCGAAATCGGCGCCGGCCCAGTTGGCGGGTGGCAACGGCGAGGAGTAGGGCGCGTCTTTGGGACCGAAATGCTTGATGCTCAAGCTCTGGCCGTACCAGGAGACATTGGCCTGCTGCTGTTTGCCGTCAGCACCACAGATGGTCGGCGTCCGCCGCACGTGGAACTTCCGCCAGGGACTGTTCTCGTTCAACACAGTGATGACGCCGGAGGGGTTTGTCGCCACAATCGCAGGCCCACCAGCAGCCGCGGCAAGTGCCAAGCCGCGCGAGCAGTTCAGACACAAAGCCAGGGCAACCAAACAAATGATCGGAACTACTCGCAGTTTCATACCAGTTTTCCTTTCTGATTTACGCGCTACATTATGTGCTCTTGAATACACTTTCCCCTGGCGATTGTTGCATGCCCGCGGCATTCCATGGCACTGACGCCAACTGCAGGCGGGGAGTCTTAGCGGGTTACCTGGCAGCCCGGCAGGGTTTTGGCTAATTCCGCCCGTCCCTTTTCGGTAACGCTGGTGAAGTGGAGCCGCACGGTCTGCAAAGCCGTCAATCCGCGCAGGTGAAAAAGCCCCGCATCGGTAACCCTGGCGCCGCGAAGTTCCAGCCAGCGCAAGTCCCTCAGGTTTCGCAGATATACCAGATCGCCATCGGTGGCGTTCCATAGCTGCAAGCCGGGAATGGACTTGTCAGACACCTCCCATGTCGCCGCCTCCACGGTGGTGTTGCCGATGGGCCTTATCCACCACTCTTCGCAGGGGGGTATCTCCAGCGGTTGCGGGGCCGGGGTCACGCCAATCTGCCTTTCCTTGCCCCCGGCCTCCGTAGCCACCCATACCTGAAGCTGCAGGCTCGAATTGAACGACTGTGCAGCCTGGCGGGTCGTGGGGGGGGCGTCTTCGATGCAACCTGCTCCCAGCAGAAGAATGGCCGCGCACATCATATTAACCATGAGGAACGTTCGATAGCCAGGGTTTTTCATGATGAGCCTTTCTATTGCGCAGAGATTAGCGGGAGCCTTGCAGGTAGTTGAGGGCAGGGTCGGTGAGGCGCATGTCCTCCTGTAAATCGCGGTGGGGGCGGATTTTGAGTTTTTCCAGGGCCCCGTGGTAGGCCTTGACGGCCTCTTCGGCGGTGAACTGGCCATCGGCGACCTGGCGCAGGGCGTGGATGAAACTGAGCTGGTGCTCGGCGATGTTGATCTTGCGGCCGAAGAGGGCGGCCTTGGCGCCGTATTTCTTGGCTTCGGCCAGAAGTTTGAAGGCGTCATAGGTGGTTCCGGCGCCGCCGCCGAGGATGCCAGGGACGAGGTGGCGATCGTAGTGAGCCAACTCCTCCATGTATTTGGGGCCGTGATAAACGATCTTGAGGAAGATGGGCCGGCCGGCCGAGGCCACGCCGGCCAGGGCGCGGATGATCTGGTCGTTGATGAAGCCGCCGAGGGCTTCGGGGGCGATGGGATGGACGGGGGCGTTGGGGTCGAAGACTTCCAGGAAATGGCGGAAGCCCTTCTGCTCGGCTTCGATGCGGAATTCCTTGTAGGCTTGCAGAGTTTGGATATCCAGGTCGGTGTCGTTGTTGAAGGTGAGGCTGTAGAGGCCGAGGTTGGCGCCAGGGCGTTGTACGCCGCGGGCGGGGGGGATACGGCCATACTGGGCGTGCTCGATGGTGGCGGTGCGGAAGGGACGGGCGGGCTGGCGGAAATAGGCGCCGCCGCGGGCGAGGTGAATGTCGCTGGTGTCGTTGGCCCGGATAGCCGGGGTCATGGCCGAACGCTCGAATAGGCGTTCGTCGATGGCCAGGGATTCGTTCATGGAGACGGACATGAGCATGATATCCAGGAGGCCCTGGCGGACGTTCTGGCGGATATGCTCACGGAATTGCTCCAGGGAGCGTGGGGGTCCGCCGGGGCGTTGGAAGTCGCGGCCGGTGGCGGCGATGCCCAGGGCCATGTCGGGGTCCTTGGCATCGGCGAGAATAAAGGCCTGGGAATCGGGGTTGCGGTGGATGTCGGCGAGCTTAGTGTCGAGAGTTTTGTTCATGGTTCGTGAGGCAATTATACGGGAGAGAGGGGCGAGAGGCGAGGGGCGTGGGGGGCGAGGAAGAGAAGGGAAGAGAAAAGGCGAAGAGAGTTTCGCGCAGAAGGCGCTGAGACGCTGGGAAGAGGAAAGTAAGAGGAAGAGGTAGCCACAGATGAACACTGATTGGCACAGATGCCGGCGCTGGGCTCCACGGAATCTTCGTGGCGGGGGAAAATGCAGGGAGGTTGAGGAGGGGATAGGAGTGTGGGGAGAAGACTACGGGTCGGGGACGGGAATTCGGGAGTCGGGTAAAAGAACGTAGAGGAAGCGCTGAGAGCGTATATGGGCACGGCGTTGGGGAGGCGGCACGGGCGTAATGGCCAGATTATCGAACTGACACGGCTGATCGGAAGGACGCCGGGCGCATTGGCGATGAAGGCATGCAATTTTGCCAGCCTCGATCCTAAGTTTCGGCTGACCGAACGTAAGGGACTGTCGGGGGCCAGCGAGGCGGGTCGGGTGTTGTGGCAGGAGTTCTCGGAAAACCCGGAAAAGGTGGTGGCGGAAGCGGAAGAGGCGTTTGGGCGGTACGATCCGGGGCGCGGCGAGTGCAATCGTTTTTCCGCGCCGCCGTCATGACCTCTTATGGCGGGAGATGCGCGATCAGCGGTTTGGCGGCCAGGGAGTTACTGGTGGCCAGCCACATCATCCCATGGAGCCAGTCGGTGAAACGGCGTGCGGACCCCACCAACGGCTTGTGCCTCAATGCGCTATTTGACCGGGCGTTTGATCGGGGGTTGATAACATTGGACGCCATGCTGCGGGTGGTTGTAT
>Ga0316232_1005274_pt1 | contig 10374 bp, 10 predicted proteins | sample TBHtaG_FD_206006 | JGI IMG/M metagenome (GOLD analysis project Ga0316232, IMG submission 206006) | Freshwater microbial communities from Trout Bog Lake, Wisconsin, USA - TBH18025_13 | ecosystem: Environmental > Aquatic > Freshwater > Lake > Hypolimnion/Profundal zone | place: USA: Wisconsin... | reverse complement strand
GTTTGGCCTTACGCTTGTCTTTTTTGGACTTTCTAGCCGTTGACAAAGCAATAGCAATAATTTGTTTGCGGGGACGGCCCCCTTCTTTTGTGAGTTTGCTGATGTTCTTTGAAATCGTTTCACGGCTTGAACCTTTTTTGAGTGGCATATCATTGTTCCTTTTGAAGTTGTCCAGGAATTACACCAGCAGCCGTTGGAGCTGCACCAGGTATGCGTTTTGTGGGAGTCGTTGTCAAAGTGCGCTGAATAGCTCTAGCGGGTCTACTCTTCAATCCCAAAGCAGATGCACCATAACCTAGCGTTGTTCCCAAAGCCTGTTTGAGTCCAGCATCACCTTCAGCCGTCTTTTCCCACATGGCTTTTAACTTAGTGTCTCTGCCAATCTTGGCTAGATCATCAATCTCTTTACCTGTTCTACGAGCAACACCACGATCTGTTCTCATCATGTTGCCCAAGCGTTCCAGACTAATGTCTCCACCCTGAATGCCACCAGACCTGAACAAGTCTTCTAGGATGATGGAGTTTCTGTATTGGGGTCTAATCACATCCAATTTGGCTGCTATGGCTGGATGATTGGCAGCAATGGATGCGTCAATCTGATCTACCAAATTGTAGATTTCACGAGCACTAGACGCTGATGTAGACCTAGCTCTTTCAGTCAAAGCATTTCTCATGCGTTGCAAAGCCTCACCTTCAATGGTAAAAGTATTGGGTTTAGCACCAGGCAATCTTGACAGTCTGTCAAAATTGGTAATGATCTCATCAGCCACTTGCTTGACAGGAGATACACCAGCAACACCAGGCAATTGCGCCTCAGTAGCACTAATTTGTTTAATAGCGTCAACAGCGTTTTTGTCAATGTTGAATCTATTGCCTTTGTAAATCTTGTCGTATTCTTTGCCCAAGTCTTTTAGGCGGTCACCAATAAACTTTTCGTCAATCTCAGAAACTTCTTTGCCTGTGCCTTTAGATGCCAGTTTGTTGGCAAGTGTTTGATTTTCCTTGCCCCAGCCAGTAGCACCTTTTTCAGCAATGGGTTCAGCCTGTCTGACTTGAGTAGGAGACAATTTAAAGCCCAAGTCTTCAGCAGCTTTAGCGGATGCTGCTCTGGTAACCGTAGGTGTTCCCAACAATGCTTTTGCACCGCCTTTGATCATTCCAGGCAATGATGGCCCAAGACCGCCAACAATTTCACCAGCAGTTTGATAACCAGAAACATCTTCTCTAGGATTTTTAATGCCAACTTTTGACAAGCCTTTTTGAACTTCTTCAATGGTAGGAAACAAAGTTTCACGACCAGCAAGCTGTTGTTTTTCCCCAGGTTCTTGAAAACCTAAAGCCTGTGGAACTGTGTATGCACCAAATTTTTCTAGTTCACCAAGGCCACCAGCTAACCCAGTAGCTGCACCATAAAGCGCAGCACCCGCTTTTTCGCCAAGTCCAGGTTCTTCTGACTTGGGAGTTTTTTCTTTCTCTGCTCTAGCTCTGAATTCAAACTCTTCATTTTCACTCATAACCATGCTCCTTTTTCCAAGCCTGATAACGAGCCTCTTTGTCTGGGTCGTAAGTTGATGTTGGCGTTTTGCCAGCTAACTCAGCACCAGACTCACCAAGAGTAGGTTTACCAGCAAACTGAACTTTAACAATGTCGTTGGTTGTATAAGGAATGGCTGTTTCAATTCTCTGTACAAGTCTACTAGCCTCTTCCTTTTGTTGAGGATTAAGCAAGCCAGAGTTAATCAAAGGCGTGATGTTCTCTACGGCAACCCTTCTCATATCAGCCAGTTGTAAGGCAGACTTGAAGTTGGACTGACCAGCTTTTGGAATAAGTTTTTCCATTTGAGATGCAAGACCAACCAAACCAGTAGCAGCTCCAGAGGCTTCAATTGCAGCAAGATTGCGAGTAACACCAGTAAACAACACATCGAATGCCTCCGCTTGTTTATCTGAAATCTTCCTTGCACCTTCATCTGACAAGAAGTTAATCATTCCAGGCTTGTTGCTCAAGTAAGACAAAATGCCTGTTGTTGAGCCTTTGGGCAATTGAGATATGTTTTCAGCAGCAGATGCAAGTCCACCCAAAGCGTTAACAGCACGTTGTGCCATGAACTGTTGAGTTTGACCGCCTTTTCCTTGCTTGGCAGCCTCAATGTCGTGATAGCGTTTAGTCTCAGCCAATTGAGCCTCGGCTTGACGTTCTTGAACTTTCTGATGGGCAATCTGTTCAGCGTGTTGCCTGAGTCTTTCGTCAGCCAAATCTTTCTTGTCTTTCATCTCTTTGATGGTTTTGATCTTGTCGTAAGCATACGCTGGACCATACTTCTCAAGAGAATCTTTTAAGAAATTAGCATTATGTTCTGCAATGGCTGTGCGTATTTCAGCAAGTCCAGCATCTCTGTTGGTTGCGTAAAGCTGAACACCATCTTGAATTTTCTTGTAAAGGCTATCAATGGTTTTATCCAAAGCCTTTACGTTTTCATCATAAATGTCTTTTTCTTTCTTGTATTGATCAGCCAAACCCTTTTGGTGACCCTCAAGCATACCGTTCATGGCAGACATTGCAGCTTGTGCATTGCCTTTAGACTTGCCACCAATCATGAATCCCAACAAGTTAGTTAGGGTAAACATCAATCCTAAGTCTTTGACATTCTCTTGCGTGGGCACAAACTTAACACGGTCACGTTCTTGAATCTTCTCTTCAAGCATGGCACGAGCTGGGTCTTCAGCAATAGATTTGGCATATTCTTTTGTTGTCTTTTCTTCACCCCTAGCCAACATCTCTTTTGACGTTAACTCTTCTTGCGCACGAGCTTTTTCAAGCTCACCTTTAGATTCGGCAGCTTTAATCAACTCCTGATCAACATCAACAGGAGGTGTTGTTTTTGGCTTGGGGGGCGCAAGGTCTTGAGGAGCAAAAGCCCCAAAAGTACCTGATCCTAATTTGCCTAATGTTGTTGTCATTATGCGTTACCTCCAGTTGGTGTTGGGGTAGTGGTCGTAGGCGCAGTGCCAGGCAACAAAGTTCTAGCAATGTTCATTGCATAGTTGTTTGTCAACTGGTTAACATATTGATCAGCTTGAACGCCAGCTTGAATAGCACCTTGCATGATTTTGTCACCCACAGATTGCAACTGTAGACCCAAATTAAGCTGGCTAGTAAGCAATTGTTGAGCCAGTGCGTTGATCTGGTTTTGTGCTTGCATAGCACCAACACCACCTCTGGTAGCTACATTTTGAGCAGCTTGTGCTTGTGCAGCTTGGAGGATTTGTTGGTTGGCGGGAGTCAATTCACCTCGTTGAGCAGAAGCCAATAACTGTTGACCTTGCTGTTGATAAGGTGCAGCCTGTTGTTGTAAGGCTTGCTGTGCAGCTTGACCTTGTGATTGTGCAGCTCTAACTTGAGATGCACCCAAAACAGCCTCAAGCCCACCAATACCTAACCTGTACTTTGTCTCTTCGGATAAACCCTTAGATGGCTGAGTTTGATCTTGTTTGGGTACGGTTACACCAGCCTCTTGTGCTGGCGTTGTTGTTGCACCATAACCTTGATCGCCATACAGAGCTTTTGTTTGATCAGAAGTTAATCCGCCACCAGCAGCCAAAGAGGGGCTTATTTGAGTTGGTGCTGGAGTGGGTGTAAAAGCGCCAGGTCCAAATCCAATGTCAACAGGTGCGGACTCAGGAGCAGAAGGCGCAGAAACAGTTCCACCGCCACCAATTTCACCACCACCACCTCCAGCAGAAATGGGTTGCTCGACAGGAGCTGGTTCAGTAGCTGGTGATGCGCCAGGTATTTGCAAACTTTCATCAAGTTCGTATGAGGGAATACCCGACTCTGTGATGCGTCCAGAACCACCACGAGCTTTTAATAACGCAGCCTCTTCTTCATTGATGTAGGCCAGCTTGTGTCCTGGGGGGGCTTTCTTTTGTAAAAGTCTAGCTATCTGGCGTACATCTGTACCCAGTCTAGTTAAGTCTTTAATTGCTGTTGCCATGTTTATATCCCCAGTGCCGATGATAAATTGCTGTAATCTGCCGTCTCTTCCTCTCCAGGCTTTAACTTCAGAGATGCGATGTTCCATACAGGTGCTTGCTCTTTACCTGATTCTACATTTACTCCCCCGCCACCGCCACCTAATCCTACTGACTCACCAGCAGCAGCCTGAGTAACTTGTGCAAAAGGTCCTCCAGCCAAAGCCTTGGGAACATTGCCATAAACAAACACGTCAGGCGTGTAAGAAGGCAGTTTTGTCTTTTCTGTAGATGGTCCAGGCGCAGCTGTAGGAGTGGTCACCCCAGGAGCCGTAGGTTGTTCAGTAATAGATGGAAGAGTTGTTGTTGTAGACGGTTGTTTAGCAGATGGAGTAGTTGTAGTTACTGTTGGATATTTTGGCGCAGATGGCTCTAAAGGTTCTGCTGGACCTTTGGTTGTTGGAGGTTGAACAATAGTGCTTGGCTGAGTTCCAGTAGGCGTAGTTGTAATTGTTCCAGTGCTTGGCAAATTAAGAGCAGAGGTCAAAGCAGTAGATGCGGGTTGTGCACCTACAGTTGGGAATGTTTGAAATGGTGTTGTTGTTTGCTCAACAGGTGTTGTTGGAGCCTGTGGGTTTTCAATTTGACCAGTTTGGTTATATGTTTGTTCTTGAGATGGGCTGTAAAACACCAATGAGTTATCCACAGGGTTAATACTTAATACCGCATCTGAAGGCACACCTGGTGGCAAAGGTACATTGGTTACGTCAACATTAGGCACATTTAATGAATTGACCGTACCTTGTGTCAAAGGAATCAATGGAGGCGTGAGGATGTTTTGAATCTGAGCAGTGTTTAACTGAGGATACTGCTGAACAACCTCACTCAATAAGTTTTTGTAATACGTTGCATCTGCATACTGGGTTCCACCAGATGCGATGTTTTGCAAAATCTCATTGACATAAGACTGATTGCCAGCCTGTTGCAATATGTTTTGAATGATAGGGCTAGACAAAGCCCCAGCAGCATTTTCTGAATATGCGCTGTTTGTCAAGGCCGTCAAGTCAATATTTTGAGCAATGTTCTTGAACGCAGAAGACACTTGAGCCAAAGCAGAAGTCTCTTCAGGTGTTAAATTGGGGTTGATAGGCGTTTTATCGTAATAAATTGGGTTGATCTTTGTTGGATCAACCGTCAATGTTTTAACTGCGTTTAAAGCACCAGGGTCTGTCGATGTCGTGCTAATTTCCCCCGTACTTTGATTGACAGTAACAGGAACGCTAACAACAGTTCCGTCAGACGCTATATAAGTGGTAAATAATCCACTTGCTGTTTGCGTCACTGTGCCAGGCAAAAAGCTATTGGGTGGCAATCCACCTGGACCAGCCACCTGTGTACCTTGAGAAATGTCAATAACGTCAGCCGTTTTGGTTGGCGTGGTTGTCGTTGCACCTGTAGGAGACACAGACCTAGCAGCACCTCCAGCAGCACCTGTCAAGGCAGCTAATGTATTACCACCAGCTTGACTAGCCCCACCAACTGCGCCACCCAATACATTTGCAGTGGTTGTTCCAGCACCAAGCGCACTAGCACCCGCAGCCGTACCAGCAGCAGCTCCACCAGCTAAAGCATTTTGCAAAATAGTAGATGCGTTGCCACCCATAATAGCCGTCTGTGCAGCAGAGCCAGCAGCAGAACCAGCAATGTTAGCTAAAGTCGTTGTTGTTGCGTCAGGAACTGTTCCAGCAACACTGGTTCCAGTTGCAGTAGATACATAACTACCCACCGCAGCAGCAGCGGCAGCTTTTGCAATATCGTCAACATTACCACCATTGGCAGCAACCACAGCAGCGTTAGACACGGCAGCAGTAGCTGGCGCACCAATGTTAGATGAAAGGTCTAAACCTTCTGGGCCAAGAGCAAGTGTGACCGCAACCACTTCAATGATAGGAATGGGATTGTTAACGGCTGTTTCAACAACATTACTTACGTCATTGGCTACCGTGTTAACTGCATTACTAACGGCATTACCAAGGTCTTGTACTACATGACTCATAGGTCCACCACCGCTTTCATTTGACCATTAGAAGTGGGTTGCAGCTGGTATCTAACGTCAATCATTTTCAATATTTTCTCGACTTGAGGGTTAGCCATAGAAAACATGATTTTTTTAAACTTGGCAACTTTCATGGCTTTTGCAAATTCTTTGATGCTTTTGACTAATTCTCTAGGATTGTCAGCAGTATCCATGGTCATTTCCGCATTGCCATTACCTCTGTTGTAATAGCTGAAAAGCGTGTTTCCAGCTCTCATTACTCTAAAGTTGGGATCAGTTTTGACCAATTTAGCCATGGCATTATGGACACGAGCTGGGTCTTGACGAGAACCTTGTAAGCTCTTTTCCAGTATTTGTATAGGTTCCATTCTTGCCATTACTGCACCTTTAAAGCCTGGGCTATCTGTTGGTGAATGTCTTGATGCACACCAATCCAATCGTAGAAATCTTCTTCCACGTTCCAATCCGCATCCAACAGCTGGAAAGGGTTGGCAAGGTTAAGTATCTTCGCCAAAGATTCGTGCATCTGATTGTGGATTAGCAACCAATCATCTAAGTTGTCTGGGTTAGCCTCTTCTATAGGGTAGAAAGGCGTAGCTACACCCACTCTGTTTAGCGTTTGCCAGAACAGCCTGTGTTGCTGAAAGTTCTCGAACACGAGCCTTCCAAGACCTTCTTTGTCTCCAAACTCAACATAGGCTAAGTCGTTCTGGTTAATAGATTTACCCTACCTTTCTTACACCGCATAGTAAGGCACTTTTACAACCGTACCATTAAGATCAACTTCCATGAATCCTAAAGGCTGGAGAGGCAAACTAGCAGTACCATAAGTGGCAGTAGAGGCAGTAGTTGCATTAACATTTGCAGTAGTGACATTGATGGTTCCACCAGTGATGGTTACATTACTGCTTGATAAAGATGGAATAGTTACAGCATTGTTAGCTGCAACTGTTATGGCATCTGTTGTTGCATTATTGGCAACAATGTGAATAGCATTTGCAGTAATAGTACCAATGTAAAGATCAGAAGAACCAGCATACAAATAAGGAGAATTGGGTTTGTAAAAAGCCCCCGTTCCCGTATATTGACTAGATGTAACACCAAAGTCGGCATAAGCTGAACCTGTATCGTTTACAACTACAAAGTCACTGGATGCGTTTGTTCCACTGCTTGTGTTTTGCAAAACAATTTGAACATAGTTGTTAGAACTGTTTGCATAAGACGCAAGGATTCCAACGTCTGAATAGCCAAGTGTTCCGTAAGAAAATGCACCAGCTGTTACGTTTGCATAAATGTTAGCGGTGGCAATATGGTTCTGTGCAGTAACATTGGTGAATGTTGCATTACCACTTTGTATGGTTACATTTGCAAGAGTAATGTTACCAATGTTGGCTGTAGAACTACCTAAAGCGATTGTGACATTGCCAACAATGACGTTAGAGTTTGCTAACCCACTGTTGGGTATGGTTGTAGATGCCGTTACATTAGCCGTACCGTTGGCATACACATAACCAGTGGCAGATGTAATCGCCACGTTGGCAAAAGACTCGGTTGTGCCACCCAATACCTTTTCCCAGACTGTGCCGTTAAATATAACCCAGTCTCCTACAGACCACACAGATATGCCATCTAGCGTGGTTGTCCCAGCAACGGAAACAACGTAGTAATTGTTCTTAGTACCTGTGCCAGATACAAGCGTAGGCGTGTTTGTATTGGCATTCCATGTGCCTTGATAATTTAACTGCCCCGTTGTACCGCCACTAGATACCGTCTTTAACATGATTAGTCCCCATCTCCAGGAGTAATGTAAATAGTCGCAGTGCTTGATGTTGCGTTTGCAGTGAAATAAGCATTGGGTGCAAACGTGATGATTTCATCCGTACCAGGCAACAAAGGCAAACAATTGCTTTGCGTGGTCAATGGTATGACTCCACCAGCTGCTGCAATAGCAGATGTTTGTCCAAATCCAAGTATCACCACTTGCGAACCAGAATTGATGATTCTGTACTGGTTACTACCTAAAGTGGCAGAAGGCACTTGCACAGGTGCGGGTGCAGTAGTAGACGCTGTAATGACCACCGTGTTACCAGACGGGGCAAATGGTGCAGATACAGACATTTATGCACTCCAAGGAAGAGGTTCTGTCACGGGTGAAACTGGAGGTGTTTCCAAGCTATTTATTTGACCTTGTACATTGGCCTCATAATTAGCAATACCTTGTGCGCCCAATGATTCTTGAACCCAACCAATGACTGTGGCTTGAGTTAATTGTGCGTAGGGTGTGAATCCTGCTTGGGCATCAGTAACTGGGTACTGAGTGTTGCCACCAATACTAGCTGTGTGAGTGCCATCTGTGCCTGTTAGTTCCCAGTTAACATTAACAACGTAGCCAGCGTTTGTTCCACTAGGCCATTGTTGCATTGATGTTACTGTCCATGTCCATGAATTTACTTGTGCCATTTTAAGCTCCTACTTTTTGTTTAAGTGCGTTGAGTTCTGCCGAGAGTTCTTTTACTGCGTTGATCAGATGCCAAGTGATGTTACTTGTATCTACAGACATAACGCCTGTGCTTTCTTGCTTTACGCAGTCTGGTAATACTTGTTGAAGTTCTTGAGCTATTACGCCCAATTTCAATCCTGTGATTTCTACTGCCGTGTTTTTGGGCAAATCCGTTACCTCGTCCGCAGTACGGTACTCAAAGTTACGAATACGAACTTGATTGATTGCGTCTAGTCCAACTGTGTTGTCTACGATGTTTTTCTTTAGGCGTTGGTCTGATGTGGTTGACCAAGAAGATGAGTTGTTTCCTTGATAAACACCACCACTATTAGCATTTATATAACCTGTAGAACTTCCTTTACCAGTTGAATTGAAACCAATAATAATTTCATTACTATCTGTTCCTGAATTTGGGGTTGTAGATACTCCAATAAAAATATTTTGACTTCCTGTTGTAACTGGTTGAAATAATGATCCAGCATTACTTCCAATAAAAACATTAGCATTACCAGTTGTAATAGAAGAACCAGCGTTATAACCTAAAGCAGTATTGTTAGAAGCTGTAGTTCCAGCATGTAATGAGTAAGCTCCTACTCCTGAGTTTTGCAATCCTGTTGTATTTGTATTTCCACACAATGCACCAATAAAAGTGTTATCAGTACCAGTTGTTGTTGCAGTGCCAGCATATCCACCCAAAAACGTAGAGCCAACATTATCTGATGATGTGTTATACAATTTTCCAGCTTGATAACCCAAAGCAGTAACAACATTTCCACCGGTTGCTGCATATGTATATAATGATTGATAACCAACAGCAGTACTATTTGAACCTGAAGTGTTACTAAATAATGCATTATGACCTAGTGCAACATTGTTTGTGCCAGTAGTGTTTGAATAAAGTGCGGCTTGTCCCAATGCAGAATTATTAGTTCCACTTGTATTGGAATACATTGCATTCGCACCAACAGCATTGTTTTGACTACCATTGGAAGAATATAAAGCAAATCGTCCTATTGCAACACTATCATTACCAGTTGTGTTAGCGCGTAATGCTCCAGTTCCTAGTGCTGCATTTTCAGTTCCACTTGTATTTGATAATAATGCCTCAAAACCAACTGCTGTATTACTTGCACCAGTATTTGCTGCACCAGCGTTGTAACCAAATGCGGTTAAATAAGGACTTGCACCACTTGTTGTCTGAGAAGCATAAACAGTACCTAATGATGTTGCGGTTGCTTGTGAACCACCACCGCCACCACCAGATGCGTTAATGGTAATAGCAGTAGACCCGTTATAAGTTGTTCCAGAGCTAAATGTAATGTTTGTGCCAGCGGTTAAATTGGCAAGATTACCACCCAAAGACACACCTGAAATGGTTGAATTTTGTAATTCAGCATTTGTAATTGGCGTAGCAAGACTACTCAATGTTGCATTTGTAAGCGTTACATTTCCAAGAGTGCTTGCAGACGAACCCAATGCAACAGCGGTGTTACCGATGGTTACAGAGCTATTGGACAAGTAATTGTTGGGGAATGTACTTGCAACAGAACTAATTGTGACATTGCTAAATGTCGAATTAGCTTGAGTAATACCGTTAGTTGTTCCAGACGTAATTGTTACGTTTGCAAGAGTGACATTACCTAATGTGCTAACCGTGTTGCCAAGTTGAATAGCTACGTTACCAATTGTCACTGGTGTTGCAAAGTTGTTGTCTAGTTGCGATAAAGGTATTGCAGACGTTGCGTTTGCAAATGTGTACGTTACTGGCATTTTAGAACCTCACTCTTAATTCATGTTCAAACTCGTATGTGTTAACGATGAACGCAGCAGAATTACTGGTCATGGT
>Ga0316232_1005270_pt1 | contig 10382 bp, 10 predicted proteins | sample TBHtaG_FD_206006 | JGI IMG/M metagenome (GOLD analysis project Ga0316232, IMG submission 206006) | Freshwater microbial communities from Trout Bog Lake, Wisconsin, USA - TBH18025_13 | ecosystem: Environmental > Aquatic > Freshwater > Lake > Hypolimnion/Profundal zone | place: USA: Wisconsin... | reverse complement strand
GATGAGGCCGAGCGGTTCGACCGGCGCAAAAATCGCCGACCGCGCGCCGATGACGATGCGCGCCCGGCCCTGACGGATTTTGTGCCATTCGTCATGCCGTTCGCCCGCGCTCAAATGCGAATGTAAAACCGCGACGAGCGTCTGCAATTTACCGGAACTGAACCGCGCCTTGAACCGCTCAACGGTCTGCGGCGTCAAAGAAATTTCCGGCACGAGCACAATCGCGCCCTTGCCTTGTTCCAGCGCGTGCGCCAGCGCCTGCAAATAAATTTCCGTTTTGCCCGAACCGGTGACGCCATGCAGCAGAAAAGTTGCGGATGATTTAGCGGCTTCGGATTCGCTTCGTGTAGCACCCGCGTCTCGCGGGTAATGTTCGGCGTCCCGCCGAACCTCCGGCGGCACAGCCGCCGCCGAGGGCGTCCAAATGTAAGGATACTCATCCATAGGCCCGACCAGCCCAATCTTGCGCGGATTGTTCCAGATGTAATTCCAAGTCTTGTGCAGATCGGCTTCCGAGCGAATCATCCGGTCAAACGATTCGTCCATCCAGACCACGCCGGTGCGCTGCATCGCCGCATTCACCGCGTGTGCGGAAAACGACTTGATGCTGTGCAAAATTTCCGCGAGCGAATGAACGCCTTCTTTTCCGGCCTCCTCAATTGGCAACGGTTGAATCAGCAGATGAACATGATCCGGCATCACACACGCGGCGTGACATTTCATTTTATTGCCGTGCCAGAAATGACAGGCGGCCAAAGTTTTTTCGCGCGCTTCGGGTGACAGCAGCAGCTTGTCGTGCGTCTGCCAAGTGATGTGATAGGTGGAGCCGGGAATCTCGAAGTGCGGGAGGTTGCGTTTGCGCGCGGTGGCTTCGGTGATGGGGGCGTAGGGCGATTGGGAAAGCGTCGGCACGCGTGAGTCGGGCGCGACGCTCGACTCTACCCGCGAGACGCGGGTGCTACCACCATCCATTGCCGCCTTGATTTTTTCGAGCGCGACAGATTGCGCCGGATTCAACACGATATTTTGCGTTGGCAAAATGGTTTCGCGCGCATACGGATCGCGCTCGGAAATTTCATTCGCGATGGAAACCAAGCCGCGATCTTCCAATTTGCGAACGGTGGCCGCCGTGGTTTTGGTAAGCTCCAATAATTCCGCCAGCGGCAATTCGCGGCGTTCCTCGATGATATTCCAAACGTCTTGCTGACGCTTCGGCAATTTTGGAAATTCGCCGGTCACAGTCAGCGCGCGGACAAATAATCTTTCGCGCCAGCCCGCGTCTACTTTCCGCACGGCTTCGGGCAAAGCGCTCTTCAACGCGATCTCCGGCGCGCAGCAGTAATACTCGCCAATCCAGCGCGCGAGCTTCAAAACCTTTGCAGTGACTAGCGTTTGTGCGCCGATGACCTTGAGGATCGGCTTGAGATTCGCGTGGCCGGATTCCTCCGCGACGGCGGTGACGACGCCGAGAATTTTGCGCGGGCCGAACGGCACTTGCACGCGGCTGCCGACATCAATTTGTCCGGCCAGCTCCGCCGGAATTGAATAATCAAATTCCTTCCGCAGCGCAATTTCCAGACTGACGCGGGCGATCATTTTTTAGCGCGCCTTAATCGCGCGTGACGGAACGCAAATCTGCTTCGAGTTGCAGGCGCAATTTTTCGCGGCCGGCCTCGTCCGTGTCGCGCGGCACCCGCAGCGCCTTGCCCATGGTCACGGTGCAGACCGCGAACGGCAGCGGAATTTGAAACTTGTCCCAGCTCTTCACGCGAATTTTCCAGTTGAGATGATACGTCACCGGCACGATGGGCATGCCCGTCATTTGCGCGGTGGAAATCACGCCCTCCTGCACGACGTAGCACGGTCCGCGCGGGCCGTCGGGCGTGAGCGCAAGGTCGTGGCCGCGCCGCCCCCACGCGACCAGTTCACGAAACGCCTGCGCGCCGCGCCGCGAGGACGAGCCGCGCACCGGCTGCACCTTGAACAACTCAAGAATTCCCGTGAGCAACCCGCCGTCCTTGCTCGCGCTGACGAGCGCCACGAGCCGGCGTTTGCGGTCGCGGCGCGCAACGTAACGGCGATACAAAATCAGCGCCAGCGCGAGCCGGTTGTGCCAGATGGCGAAAATAATTTTCTCCTGCGGCACGTCGGAAAAATAGCCGGACAAATCTTCCAGCCGGAAACGCAACGTCGCGGTGATGCACTGCGCGACGGTGTAAATCAGCGCCGCCAGCAAGCGCTGATGCCATTTGGGCGGATGCGGAATCACCACGCCGCCGACTGTCCGCGCGTGGCGGTTTGCAGCAGGCGGTTGCGGTTGCGGATTGGCTTCGGTCGTCATGCTCCCTTTTTCAGACACGCGCGCACGAGCTGTTCCACTGTTGCTGACGCGCCAAGCATCGTTTGCGCGGCGCGGACGGAGTCGTGCGCGTCCACTTGTTTGAAGCCGAGCGCCATGAGCGCGAGCGTGGCGTCATTCGTTTTTTGGTCGTCGGGCGAAAGCGAATGTTTCGCGCTCGCCGCTTCGAGCGCGCCCGCCGCGCCCACTTTGTCGCGCAGTTCAACGACGATTCGTTCCGCCGTTTTTTTGCCGACGCCGGAAATTTGCGAGAGCGATTTTACGTCGCCGTTCGCCACCGCGCCGCGAAACGCGACCGCGTTCATGCCGCTCAAAATGTTCAGCGCCGTTTTCGGGCCGATGCCGCTGACGTTGTTGATGAGCATTCGAAACAAATCGCGTTCCACCGACGTCGCGAAGCCGTAAAGAATGTGCGCGTCTTCGCGGACGATAAGTTGCGTGAGCAATTTCACCTCGCCGCCGGACGACGGCAGTTTGTCGAATGATGACAAGGGAATCAGCACTTCGTAGCCGATGCCGTTCACGTCCACGATGACCTGTGTGGGCAGCGATTCGACGAGTTTGCCATGGAGAAATGTAATCATAAACCACAGATGGACACAGATGGACACAGATGAAGACAAAGCACAGACACGAATTTCACCAATTTACACGAATTCAAATCTGCTGAATCTAATTCGTGATAATTCGTGAAATTCGTGTCTCCCAATCTGTGTTTATCTGTGTTCATCTGTGGTTAAATTTTCTTCAACACCGTCAAACCGTGACGCGAATTTTCCTGCGCGTGCGTCAGCGCGAGCGCGAGCGCGTCCGCCGCGTCGGGCGCGGGCAGCTCGGCGAGGTTCAACATCCGCTGCACCATCTTGGCGACGGCCAGTTTTTGCGCCGCGCCGTAGCCGACAATCGCCAGCTTCACCTTGCGCGTGGCGATTTCGTAAATGTCCAAACCGGCTTCGGCAATCGCCGCCATCGCCGCGCCGCGCGCTTCGCCCATGATGATGGCGGTCTTCAGGTTTTGCGCGAAGAAAAGTCCTTCGACCACACAAACCGTCGGCTGATGTTCGCGCACAAGGTCGCGGAGCGTTTGCGTAATCTTGGCGAGGCAACGCGAGCGTTCCCAATCTTTCGGACAGGTAATCGTGCCTTGCGCGAGCGCAGAACGATTATTTTTTTCCACGCGGATGACGCCGTAGCCCGTGCCGCGCACCGACGGGTCAACGCCGAGAATGATTTGAGTGGCGAGTGACTCGCCTTCGCTTCGCTTCGGCGCGGCAAGCGAAGAAATTGCGCGCGGCGTTTTGCCGTTGAGGCGCTGCTGCATCTGCTCAAATTGTTGCCGGGAAATGCCCACGCGAAAAGGTTGCCAGCGCGCGCGCGCGGGCAAAAGGAAAAACGCCGCGACGGGTTGTCGCGGCGCTGGCGGAAACTTCCGCCTCAATGGTTTTGCGTGAGCCAGTTCGGGTTCCGGCCGCCGGCGCTGGACGGCTGGTTTTGCGCGGGTGCTGGCGTCGCCGGCATGGCGGGCGCAACCGTGCGGGGAGCCGGCTGGCTGTAATTCGGGTGCGCTTCGAAAGACTGCGAATGGCTGTTTGCAACCGGCGCAACATTGGCGGCGGGCATGGGCGCGTCCGGGCGTGACGTAAACCGGCTATTCTCGTTGGCCGGTTGATTGTTGCGTGGATGATTGGCGGCGAACGGCTGAAAGTTTTGTGCCGGCACGCTGCTGTTATTGTGTCCAGACCAGCCCGGCTGGTGCTGGTTCGGTTGGTTTTGCTGGTTTGGCTGGCTCGGCGGCGTCCCGTAATTTTGCGGATGGTTTGCCGGCGCGGTTTCGTTGGCGCGGTTCGCCGGCTGCGCGGGCTGGCTGAACGGCGGGCGATGGCCGGGGTTGGCGTTGTTCAGGGTGTTGCCGTTGTTGTTTTGGCGGGAGTTGTAATTGTTGAAATTGTTGCCGCCGTCATTGTGCTGGGTTGGAACACGGTTGTTCACATTGTTATTGTTGCCCGCGCCAAAAGTGGCCGGGCTGGTGGGCGAACCCGTGTTGGCGGGGTGCTGGTTCCAGTTTGAATTGCCGGCCGTCCAGACGTGGTTGCGCGAATTGGCCAGGGTGGCGGCGCTGATGGGCTGGATGGGATGATGCGCCGCCGCGCCGATGGTGGTGACGGGGACGCCGTGGTTGACGATGGTGCGGTTGTAGGAACCGTAGTTGTTGATGATGGTCGTCTGGTTGTAAATCTGCGTGACCTGCTGGCGCGGCACGCAGTAGCTGCGCGGGTGCGGCTGGCAGAAATTGCCGACGGACACAAACGTGAAGCAGCCAACGGACAATCCGAAATCAAAGCCCACGGACACGTTCGCGCCGCGATAGGTGAAGCCGATGCCCGGCTGATAGACGGCAAACGGCGGCAGCGGCGCCCAGCCGCAATAGTCGCCGGAGGAGCGCCACGTCACCCACGACGGCGCCCAGACGGTGTCCGGCCACCAGCACCAGCCTTGGTTCGCCGTGAAAAACCAGCGGCCATAATGGAACGTCACGCCCCACGAATAATCCGAGTCCCAATACCAGCCGCAGTCGGTATAAACCCAGCGGCCGCGATCACAATACGGCTGCCAGGTCGAATCATAAATCACGGTCGTCGGCCGCCAGCAGCGGCCATAGCCGTCCACCTGGACCCACTGGCCGTAGGGCGCCAGCGTGGTTTCAAAATCCGCCTGGGTCACGGCGGACGGCGCCGCCGGTTCCACATTACCTGCGGGCGCCGGCGCGGCGGGAGCGGGTTGCGCGCTGGCGGCGGAGAATTTGTTGTCGTGGGCGATCATGGCGTTCACCATGTCGGTCGATACCCCGGCGTCGGTCAGCGCAATGATCTGGTCGGCGCCCACATTGAAGGCGCTCGGACAATTGGAGATGTAATTTTGGATCACGCCGGCATCCACGCCAGCCTGCGCGAGCTTGACAACTTCCGCCGCCGGCGTGCCGGGCTGGATGCCGGAGGGCAGCGCGCTGGCGTTTGCGGGTGGCGGAACCGGCTGGGCATGGGTCGGGTTTTCGAGGCCGGCGGCGGCGAGCGCCACCGCCACAACAAGCAGGGTTTTGGAGGGAAAATAATTTTTCATAAGTGTTGGTTGATGTTGACCGTCGCTTTTTATGTAACAAGTGTAAGACGCGGAAGTTCCAGCTTCGTTCATAATCAAGTCGCAAGCTTATGGAAATCAACGCCTTATTTTTGAAACCCCATCCGGCACGGCGGCAGGAAAAATGTTTTAACCAGGATTTGCGCGTTTTAAGAAGCGCGGGAAAATTTCCCACGAAATTTTTGTTTGCGGACGGAAATGCCCGCGCATTTCGGTTGCGCTGGTTCGCCATCGGATACAAAATTCCGTTGATTTTATGCTCGCGTATCTTTGGGTGGCAATCGGCGGCGCGCTTGGCAGCGTGGCGCGGTTCGGCCTCAACGGCCTGGTTTCGGCGCGTTTCGGCGAGACGTTTCCGTGGGGCACGCTCGTCATCAATGTCACCGGCTCGTTCCTCATCGGCATCTTCGCGGCGTATGCCGACCCCGACGGGCGCGTGCTGATTGCGCCCGGCGTGCGGCAGTTTCTGATGATTGGCATCTGCGGCGGCTACACGACGTTTTCCTCGTTCAGCCTGCAGACGCTCAATCTGCTGCGCGACCGCGAATGGCTTTACGCCGGCGGCAATATTCTTTTGTCCGTGGTGCTGTGCATGATTGCCGTGTGGCTCGGCTATTTGCTCGGCTCGTCGTTCAATTCATTGAAAGGAAATTAATATGCAAATTCCAACCGACGCCGTCCTCCTCCGCATTTTCATCGGCGAAAGCGACCGCTGGGAACACAAGCCGCTCTACGAAGCCATCGTGCTCCGGGCGCGCGAACTGCACCTCGCCGGCGCGACCGTCCTGCGCGGGCCGATGGGCTTCGGCAAATCCAGCCGCCTGCACACGGCGAAAATCCTGCGGCTCTCGATGGATCTGCCGCTCATCATCGAAATCGTGGACAGCGAAGAGAAAATAAATTCATTCCTGCCCGAGCTGGATAAAATGCTCGGCGGCGGCCTGGTGACCTTGGAAAAAGTGAAGGTGCTGCATTATCGTTCCGGCGAGGCAAAATCATGAACGAACCGCTGGAAAAAATCCTGCGCGACACGCTCGCGCAATTTCATTCCGAGACCGGCACGATTCATCGGTTGGATGCGCAGACGCAATCGCTTCACCTCGTCGCGCAAATCGGCCTGCCGCCGCAACTGCTTGAAGTTGTAAAAATAATTCCCGTCGGCAAAGGCATTGCCGGCCAGGTCGTCGCGCAAAACCGGCCGGTGACGATTTGCAACCTGCAGACCGACACCAGCGGCGTCGCCAAGCCCGGCGCCAAGCAGACCGGCGTCGGCGGCGCGCTGTGCGTGCCCATCCGCGCCGGCGGAAAAATCACGGGCACGCTCGGCATCGGCACGCGGCGCGAACGCGAATACACGCCGGACGAAACGCGCACGCTGGAAGAAATTGGTCGTTTGCTGGGAAGGCATTTTGCCGCGAACTGAAGCGTTTTATCATTCTTCATTCCTACTTCTGCATTCTTTGAAGTTGTCCCTGACGGCATTTCGCGGCAAGCTGTGCGCTTAATTATGCAGCAGGTCAATCTTGGCATCATCGGCGGCGGAACCGTGGGCGGCGGCGTGTTCGAGGCGCTCGCGCGCAACGGCGCGCTCCTCGGCTCGCGCGTCGGCGCGAACATAAAAATCCACCGCGTCGCCGTCCGCGACCTGAAGAAAAAACGCGCGGCGGCGATTCCGCAAAACCTGCTCACGACCGACTGGCGCGAAGTTGTCTGCGATCCCGAAGTCAATCTCGTCGCCGAACTCATCGGCGGCACCACGATTGCGCGCGAAGTTGTTTTGACTTCGCTCAAGCTCGGCAAGCCCGTCGTCACGGCCAACAAGGCGCTGCTCTCCGCACACGGTGAGGAGCTGTTTGCCGCCGCGAAAAAATACGGCACAAATCTGTATTACGAGGCCAGCGTCTGCGGCGGCATTCCCATCATCAAGTCGCTGCGCGAGGGCTTTGTCGGCAACCGCATCACGGCGCTTTACGGCATCGTGAACGGGACGTGCAATTACATTTTGACGCGGATGAAATTGGAAGGCGCGGATTTTTCCGCCGTGCTCGCGGACGCGCAAAAATTGGGTTACGCCGAGACGCCGCCCGACCTCGACATTGATGGACACGACGCGGCGCACAAGACGGGAATTCTCGCCTCGCTCGCGCATGGTTTCTGGATCAACCCAAAAAAAATTCACGTCGAAGGCATCCGCCACATCAGCGCGCTCGACATCAAATATGCCGGCGAACTCGGCTATACCATCAAGCTGCTCGGCACGGTGAAAAAACTGGAAGGCAGTTGCCGCGTGCAGGTCTCGGTTTATCCGACACTCGTGCCGAACGCGCACGTTTTAGCCAGTGTTAACGGCGTGTTCAATGCTGTCTTCGTGCAGGGCGACATCGTCGGCGACGCGCTGTTTTACGGGCGCGGCGCGGGCAAGGACGCCACCGCCAGTTCCGTTTTGAGCGACATCGGCGACGCGATGCTTGACCTAAAGACCGGCATCAAAAATCGTCTGCCCGCGTTTGTCCCGCACGAATGCGCCGGAGCGGTTGCGCCGATTGGCGAAGTCGTTTCGCAGTATTTTGTGCGCCTCAACGTTGTGGACAAGCCCGGTGTGCTTGCGCGCATCGCCACGATTTTCGGCCAGTCGAACATCGGCATTTCGTCCGTCATCCAGCCGGAAGGCCACGAGGGCGAAAGTGTTCCTTTAATTTTCATGCTGCACTACGCGACCAACGGCGTGGCGGCAAAGGCGCTCGCGAAAATTGCGAAGCTGCCGGCCGTCAAGGGCAGGCCCGTGATGATCCGCGTGGAAAATTTTCAACAGGCCTGAAATGCCGATTCTTTTTCGCAGCACCAATGGACAGTCGCCCGCCGTCAATTTGCGCGCGGCGCTGCTCGCCGGGCAGGCGCCGGATCGCGGGCTTTATTTCCCGGAAAAATTTCCCAGGCTGTCGCCGGCAGAAATCGCCGCGTTCGCCAATCTGCCGTATCACGAAATCGCCTTTCGGGTGCTGGCGAAATTCACGGACGGCGTCATTCCCAACGACGTGTTGGCGACGATGTGCCGCGAGGCTTACGACTTCAGCATTCCGATTGAAAAAATTCACGACCGCGTCCATTTGATGCGGCTCGACCAGGGGCCGACGGCGTCGTTCAAGGATTTTGCGGCGCAGATGATGGCGCGGATGTTCGGACGTTTTCTCCGCGAAGAGGGCAAGCAGTTGACCATTCTTACCGCGACGAGCGGCGACACGGGCGCAGCGGTCGCCCACGCGTTCCATAAAATTCCCGGCGTGCAGGTCATCGTTTTATTTCCGATTGATGAAGTCAGTTTGTCGCAGCGCAAGTTGATGACGACGTTGAAGGACAATGTCCGCACGGTGGCGGTTGACGGAAAATTTGATGACTGTCAGGCGATGGTGAAACGCGCGTTCGCCGACCCGGCGCTGGCGCACATCGCATTGTCGTCCGCCAACTCCATCAACATCGGCCGCCTGCTGCCGCAGAGCGTTTATTATTTTTACGCCGCGTCGCGTCTGGCGAAAAATGGCGAGCCGATTGTGTTTTCCATTCCCAGCGGCAATTTCGGCGACATGATGGGCGCGGTCGTCGCGCGCGAAATGGGCTTGCCGGTGAAAAAAATCATCGCGTCGGTCAACGACAACGACGCGTTCCCGAAATTTCTCGCCAGCGGCGTCTATCAAAAAATTTGCCCGTCGCGCAACTCGGTTTCCAACGCGATGAACGTCGGCCATCCGAGCAACCTCGCGCGGCTGGTGGCGGTCTATGGCGGGCAGATGGACGAGACCGGCAAAATTTCCCGGCAGCCCGACCTCGCCGCGATGCGCCGCGATATTTTTTCCAGCTCCATTTCCGACGCACGCACGCGCGCGTCGCTGCGGGATTTTTGGAACCAATACCAAATCCTGCTCGAACCGCACGGCGTGGTCGCGTGGCAGGGTTTTCTCGATTGGAATGCGGTTGAGCCGTTGGGCGACGCGCCCGCTGTCATTGTCGAGACGGCGAACCCGGCGAAATTTCCCGAGGAAGTTGAAAAGGTTGTCGGCTGGCCGCCGGATGTTCCGCCGGCGATGACAGCGGCGATTCAATTGCCAGAGGACTTCGACCGGATGGACGCGGACTACGAGAAGTTCAAAAGCTACCTGCTGGCGCGGCACTGAAAATTCCGTCGCGCGGCTTGAAAAGTTTTGGCGGCTGGAACATCAGCGCGAATTGCCAGCCGGTCGGGGCGAAACGTCGTTGCCGCCAGAGGTGGAGCACAAGCATCCGGGGGCGGCGAAGGCATGGCCGTGGCAGTATGTTTTCCCCGCGCCAGGGGTGTCCAATGCGGCGCGCGGCGAAGCCAAACCCGTCTGGCGGCGGCATCATTTGCAGGAGGACAATTTGCAGCGGGCGGTGAAGCTGGCGGTAAAACAGGCGGGGCTGACCAAGAATGTGACGCCGCACACGTTGCGACATTCCTTCGCGACGCATCTTTTGGAAAATGGTTATGACATTCGCACGGTGCAGGATTTGCTCGGCCACAAGGATGTGAAGACGACGCAGATTTACACGCACGTCATGCAGCAGCCGGGGCTGGGCGTCAGAAGTCCGCTCGATGCGGTCTGATTTGGGTCAACGAAACAAATCGCTGTGTGTGCCGGTGCGCTCAAAACGCACATGGGTATTTTCCTCGGTGAGCGTATAAATCAACACCCAGTCCGGCTCGATATGACAGTCGCGGCTGCCGGCAAAGTTTCCGCGCAGCGGGTGATCCTTGAATGCCGCCGGCAACGGCTCCCCGTCAATCAGCAGTTCCAGCACGGCCTGGAGCTTTTCCAAATCCTTGCCGCGCTTGCCGGCCAGTTTGACATCCTTCTTAAACTGCGTTGTGCGGCTG